>JAEEGH010000452.1_pt1 | contig 165793 bp, 142 predicted proteins | sample 9134181 | NCBI WGS metagenome assembly JAEEGH01 (sample SAMN16246544, study PRJNA631951) | gut metagenome | biome: gut microbiome; feature: rumen; material: DP-attached | host: Bos | place: Iran: Karaj | collected 2018-10 | reverse complement strand
TCTTGCCGCTGTATTTGGCGTGCGACGAAAGGTCGAAATTGGTGCGGCTGTGGATACCCTCTACCTCTTTGAATCCGAACGGCATGAGGAACTCGATATCGGTAGCGGCATTGGCATAGTGAGCCAGTTTGTCGTGATCGTGGAAACGATATTTCTCATCGCCTAGGCCTAGTGCTTTGTGCCATTTCAGGCGGAAGGCTTTCCAGTGCTCGAACCATTTGAGTTCCTCTCCCGGACGAACGAAGAACTGCATCTCCATCTGCTCGAATTCGCGCATACGGAAAATAAACTGACGTGCGACTATCTCGTTGCGGAATGCCTTACCGATCTGTGCGATACCGAAAGGTATCTTCATACGGCCGGTCTTCTGCACATTGAGGAAATTGACAAAGATGCCTTGTGCTGTTTCCGGACGGAGGTAAATCTTCATGGCGCCATCAGCAGTCGAACCCATCTCGGTGGAGAACATCAGGTTGAACTGACGAACATCGGTCCAGTTGCGTGTTCCGCTGATCGGGCAAACGATTTCTTCGTCCAAGATGATCTGTTTCAGTTCGTCCAAATTATTATCGTTCATGGCCTTGGCAAAGCGCGCGTGCAGTGCTTCGCGCTTGCTCACTAATTCACTAACTCGTTCATTCGTTTTTCTATATAGTTCCTCGTCGAACGAGTCGCCAAAACGCTTGCGAGCTTTCTCTACTTCCTTAGCGATTTTGTCGTCGTACTTGGCAATCTGATCTTCGATCAGGACGTCAGCACGATAACGCTTCTTCGAGTCGCGGTTGTCAATCAGCGGGTCGTTGAAAGCATCGACGTGACCGGAAGCTTTCCAGGTCGTCGGGTGCATAAAAATAGCAGCATCGATGCCGACGATATTCTCGTGCAGCAGAGTCATGCTGTCCCACCAGTAACGCTTAATGTTGTTCTTCAGTTCGACGCCGTTCTGTCCGTAGTCATAGACAGCTCCCAGACCGTCATAAATCTCGCTGCTAGGAAAAACGAAGCCGTACTCCTTGCAATGCGCCACGATTTTCTTGAATGTTTCTTCTTGAGTTTGTTGTGCCATATTCTTGATTTTTTGTATGTTCCGAAACTTTTGCGGCTGCAAAAGTACTGCTTTTTTTTGACATATGCAAATTTCCCTAAAATTTATTCCATTTATTTGCACACCTCAAATATTTTCATTATCTTTGCAGCCGCAACAAATAATGCATACCAAATCAGCCATATTACTGATATTGAGTGCCCTGTGTTTCGCACTTCCAGCATGTTCCGTACGAGCATTGCATGAAGCGTGCAATATCGTTACTACCGCAGACAGCTTGCGGACAGCCGGTCAGACGTACGTAGATAGTGCGCACCTGGCCGAAGCATATACTACCTTGGGCAGATGGAGGTGGTTCTACCCGGACGAGTATGCACATAGCTGCTACTATTATGGCCGATTATTACGCGAAAAAGAGAATCCTGTTGCCGCCATGAAATGCTTTATCGCAGCTACACATTCTCGCACGAGCAACTATAATCTTCTTGGTCGAGTATATAGCAATATGGGAGGGATGTGTCGACAGGCTGAAGAATACGAACTGGCATATACCACTCTTCAATCTTCGGCGCACAACTTTCTGAAGGCGCAAGATTCAACATCTTATCATCACATACTCAACGCGATGGCCTTTGTCAAGGGCGTAAGCGGAGATCAAGACTGCGCAGACAGCCTCATATCTATTATTGAGTCCGAATGTAAGAACAATGGAGTCTTGATTAAGGTTAAAGAAACAAAAGCAGAATGTTACCTGCGCAATCACCAATATGATTCAGCCATTGTTTACGCAACCGATTTCTACAGACAGAGTGGCGAAATAGCAGGCATCATGATGACGGCACAAGCATATTCTCTTTTAGGTCAGAAAGACTCAGCTCTCTATTATGCTCAGTTCATCATGGACAATTCCACCTATAGCGGAGACAAGTATAATGCTTTATATATTCTTTCGCACGACGACTCCACTCTCTGCAGTGATGATATCCTGCGCCTAACATCTGACAGAGAAGATGTCCGTCTGCAAGATTATGAGCCATGGAAAGAGCAACTAATGATAGCGGCCGAACTGCTCAGACAAGACCTAAAACGCAGATATAATTGGTGGAGCATATGCGCGCTCATCATTTCTATCCTGCTCATAGGCGCCATCGTGAGGTACGTGGTACACAAACGCAGGATGAAACAAAAAGTGACACAAATTGTCACAGACCAGATTGATTCGGTTGCGCAATCCATCAAACAGCACATTGACGTAAATGACATAGATCGTACCCTACATTGGAAGAGCTATCCGTTGATGAAGTCCGATGCAGATTTATATATGGGCGGTATAGCTAGAAAATTAGAAGCCCAGAAGCTAAACGAAACAGAAGTACGCTTCTGCATACTTACCTTACTGGATTTTTCTCAAAAACAGATTGCGGACACTATTTTCTATAGTTACCCGTCGGGGATTAAAACGCTGAAAAAACGCATTTCTGTTAAGTTGGGTACTGACCCTCAAAAACTAAAAAAATACCTACTAAATATGCTCACTGAACCATAGCTATTGTAGATTGTAGACCAGTGATTTTCATAAATAACTGATCCTCAGCTGTTTGCATTTTGCAAATGTAGACCTTGTTTTCTTGCTCATTTGGTTCAAAAGCAGTAATTTTGCACCGTCAAATCGTTCGATGATTTGGCGGTTACTTTTTACTATTTAACATTAAAATTTTTATCATTATAAAGAACAAAATTTTCGCGTTGGTGCTTAGTGTTCTTTTGGTAGCACCATGTATTCTTCGTGCTGAAGAAGTAGAGATCACATTGATTGAGGTTGTCGGAATGAGTCCGATTCCTGGTGATGATCCGTTGGATGACTCCGGACAGTACGGAGGTACACACATCGACCCAACCAGTTTTCATGCTACAATCAATGGTAACATGTTGTCTATTTTCAAACAAAATTGGCAAATTCCTAATGCCTACGCTACGGTTACGAATGCAGCTACCGGCAACGAAGTACTCAATCAGCAATTCACTACTTGTCTGCAAGAGCAAATCACTGCCATCGGCACTTATATTCTCCATATTCAGACTATTTTCGGTGAATTAATTGGGCAATTCATGGTTCAATAATCGAATGTGCATGAAAATGAGGCTTTCTAAAAAATCAAAAAAAGCCTCATTTTTTTGCACAAATAAAAAAAATATTGTAATTTTGCGAGTGCAAAGCCAAATTAAATTATTAATTCATTAGTCTTACTATGAAAAAAATCTATCTTTTTAGTGCAATACTATGCTTTGTTTGCACATTTCCTCTAAATGCACAATTGAAAGTAGCGAGTAATGGAAGAGTCGGTATACATCTTGCCAATGGGCTCACACCACTTTCGTATTTGGCAATAGATACCGTTGGTATAACTAATGCCGGTCTGACTGTACGTAGAATTGGACAACAGGCAGGAGCTCATAATTATGTGATATATTCACATTCCGCATCCACGGTTACAAATTCTACAGAGTATGCATTCTTTGGCTTATGCCGAGGCATATCAAAAAATAAAATCGGTGTTTATGGTGATGCCTTGGCTTCTTCCGGCACACAGGGCAAATCCTGTGGTGTATACGGAATAGCGGCAGGCTCTTACTACGGGCTGAATTATGGTGTATATGGAATAATCAAAGAAAGTACTAGTTCCAATATGAATGGGGCTGGCGTGTATGGTACTAATGAGGTCACACTAACGCCTACCTTTGAAAGACTAGCCGGATATTTTAGGGGAAAGACGCAGGTTATCGGAGCACTTTATGCCAATTCATTCAATTTGAATTCGGATGCCCGTTTAAAAATAAATGTAACGTCAGTAGAGAAAGATGCCGTACAAAAGATCCAAGCACTTCGCCCTGTTCATTTCTATTGGAATCCTGAAGATGTTACTGTAAAAAACGATTCCGGGACATTCCAGGTATCATACTTTAGCAAAGATACTGAGTTTGACAGAAAACACTATGGGTTTATTGCCCAGGAAGTGCAGAAACTCTTTCCGGAACTGGTATATGAAGATGGTGCCGGTTATTTGAGTGTCAATTATGTGGAACTCATTCCGCTGCTAATAGAAGCCGTACAAGATTTATCCGCAGAGGTAGAGGAATTGAAAGCACAGGGCAATCCACAGCAAGCGCCGCGTAGGGCACCCGCTAGTGGAGATTCTGCTGACCATCAAGCCGTTCTATATCAAAACAATCCCAATCCATTCTCTATTGATACAGAGATTGGTTATTTGCTGCCAACAAATACGCAGAGTGCGACTCTATATGTTTACAATATGAACGGCACACAAGTGGCTGATTATCCTATTCATTCATTTGGCGCTGGTTCCGTTATTATCACAGCTGGTCATCTGGAGGCTGGAATGTATCTGTATTCGCTTATCGCAGACGGGCAAGTCATTGATACCAAACGTATGATTTTAACGAAATAATTAAGACATTATGAAGAAGTATCATATATTGTTGTTACTATTGATCGAGAGTATAGTTGGGCATGCTACACTCTACGATACTCCTGCATTTAAGTTGCCTCAAGGAAATTTGATGGAAACATCAAATTTTCTCAAAAGACTCTATATTTCTTCCGATACTACTATTCAGTTATCATTTGACAATCCTATATCCGGATTAGCGATAAGTGGTCAAACATGGCTTAATAATAGGGATGCCATCGTCCGTATATTATTGATAGACAAAGCAGGTCGGGAGTATCTTGTTTTTGAAGATTTCAACATGTATACAAATAACGGGCAACATGATTTCTCCACTATAGCGATTGAAACAGTCGTATTAGACGACATTCTCCCCAAAGAATTAAAAGTTTTTGTAGATCATGCACAAGTGGAAATTTCTCAAATAATAACCGCACCAATAAATAGAAATCTCTCATCTGAAGCAAAAATGGGAATTAGAAAGGATCTACTTGCTGCGCAAGAGGATTATTTTATTAAAAGATGGAACCAGCAAAACGTGGAGAACGGACAATATTGGATTGCCGGTAAAACATCTATTTCCGGACTTTCTTATTCGGAGAAGAAAAAGATATTGGGTGCGACTTGTGACCATTATTTATCTGATGGTATCGAGTACTATGTCGGTGGTTTTTTTGTAGTAAAAGCACATGGGTTAGATTCTATAGATACCATGCAACAAGATATCCCAGAGACACGTGATGTAAACTCATATGTGGAAAGTTTTGATTGGCGTAATCGTCATGGGAAAAACTGGATGACTCCTGTAAAAAATCAAGCGGAGCCAGACAATTGGGTCTCTGGCAATGGAGGATGTTGGATATTTGGGGCTCTTGCCGCATTAGAAAGTCACACGAATTTATATTATAACAGACTTCTCAATATAGATTTATCCGAACAAGAAATTGGATCCTGTGTGATTGCAGATGCCAGTGGACATCCCTCTTTACACTCAGGTGGATATCCAGAAGACACATATGATTACATATTGACTCATGGAATAGTGAATGAAGAATGTTTTCCCTTTCAAAACGACTCAACAATTCCATGTGCAACAAAATGTCAATCTCCCTTATATACGGTAAATATATCTAGCCATTACGGATCCTCTTCTGGGACAAATCAGTTGAAAAACGTATTAATAAATAATGGTCCTGTTGCGTCTGGCTATTGTAATGGTCATACATGCCATGTAATGTGTTTATGTGGATATGGTACAATTATGGAAGGAACACATATTGCGTACACGCCACAATCACCTTCTCCAAATATTGATACGATTATTTCTGCAGGTAGTAGTTTAATAGGAAAGACATATTGGATTTATAAAAATAGTTATGGAGCAAATAATCCTACAGAAGGTTACTTGTATGTTGTATATGAGAATGATAATACTCGTAACTATACGAGGGTTTTATCTTACCCTGTTACACTATCTACTTTAACGACCAATGATATTGTTTGCGAAGATGCAGATAATGACGGCTATTACTTCTGGGGATTGGGGGACAAGCCAAGTACCTGTCCTGTTTGCTGCCCTGATATACCCGATGGAGATGACTCAAATCCAGAATTGGCAGAAATGGATAATTACGGAAACTTCGCTACTTACGTATTTCCTTATTCTACTACAACTATTAGTTCTAATACTACATGGAATTCAGATACTACTCATTGCGGTAATATTATTGTGACAAATAATGCGATACTGACAATAACGGCACAACTAACAATGAATCCAGCTGCGAAAATTATTGTTCAAAATGGAGGAACATTGATCGTTGATACAGGGAGTATTGTCAATGCGAATATAGATGTACAGACCTCGGCAAAACTACAGTTGATGCATAACGGCACATTATACTTAAAACAGTTCGGAAATCTCAATGTGAGACTGGGAGCAGAAACAAATATGGAGTATGGACGTGTATTATTACAATAATTAATAATTACTCACTTGCCTTGCTTATATCGCAAAATTATTGTACCTTTATAAAATTTTCACAAGCATGCTAAAAAAAATTACATTTGTATTGATGCTATCTATCGCACAATCAATTATTGTGTTTGGCTATTGTAGTGAGCCGGATCAAGCCTCCATATGGTACGGTTTTCAATATTACCACTCCTACCCTCAGGAGGAACATGCACCTGTTATTACAAATATAACATATAGCATTGGGACAGATACGCTCATTAATGACAAACAGTATCTTCAAATACGCTACATACATGAGGCAGAGAATATCACTAATACATACAGAGGATCCATTCGTCAATCGGAAGATAGACAACAAATGTATTTCGTGCCTAATGGGTCTAACAAAGAATATCTGCTTTATGATTATAGTGTCAATCAAGGAGATACAGTATATGCTTATGCCGGTTTTAATGACAAGTCTTGTGAAGAAATGGTAGAACATGAACCGGACCGGAGCATTACTCCGGCATGGATAGTGATGAGGGTGCAAACAATAGATGGCAGGAAACATATTTTGGTTCAAAACGATGACACTGGTGTCACTATTGAGTGGATTGAAGGGATTGGAACCAAACATATTCTTTGGGCACAGGGAAGAGACTGCTATGCTACAGGAATGGACGCTTATGCTGACTACACACTCTGTGCGGCGGATAGCGAAGGAAATATTCTATACTCCTTCAATACCGATGAATTTGGAATCCGCAACAACTGCCCTGACTGGGAAGTGCTGGCGATAGAAAAACCTGTTGCTGGGAAATCTTCTGCTCGCAAATTCCTTCGTAATGGCCAACTTCTCATCCTCCGTGGAAACAAAATCTACACGGTTACAGGACAGGTTGTAGAATAGCAGCTTGGTCCTTTTTTGACCATCAGATTATATGGCAACAGGAAATAATGTCATAGCGGGTTATGATGTTACAAACACAAAGCAATGTTAGATGATATGTTTGATGTTTTAATGGCATTCTTGCAAGAGGCTTATGACCGAGCGAGTCGACTTTTCTTTACCAAGAAAAAACTTGGACAAGAGTATAAGGAATCCGTTACGACAGTACATAACTTGATACATTCAATCAAAGGTACGACTACTACCGCTGAGCAACGCAAAGCCAAAGAGAAAGAGAAAATTTGGTAATGTAGCACATTTTTAACCGGAAGACGAGCGAGAATGCTAAAATCTAACGATTACAAGCATAATCATAAGAATGCATTGTAGCAATATTTTGCATAATACTAAAACAGAAGGAACATGAGTAAAAAAACTATTATCTCAACTGCTATCAGAACAAATCCTACTACACAGAGTAACTATGAAACGTTACTTGCCGAGCAGATTTCCAAGAAATTATTAGCAGAAAAAAGACCTATTTCTCTGAATGAACTGGGTAAACTATTAAAAACAAATAAAATATATGCGAGTGTAGATGACTTAAGAAAAGCCATATTGCTTCTGAAGAGTAACAATTTTATTCCACGCGAATGCACAAATTCTGTTTACTTAACAGAAAATGGTAAAAAGGAAACTCAAAAAAAGAATCAAAAATACAACGATACTCTTCATCATATAGTATCAAAATACTATACGCAAGGTATTCATACAGACCAAAGTACTGTATCTAATTGGTTGGAGCAAGTTCTAAAAGTGATATACCAACAGTATTATCGTGTCGTTTTGTCTCGTCTGACAAATAGTGAGAAGATTGATGTTGAGCACTTGGAAATCGATACTTTGCATCAAGAGATCGCGAAACAATATGAATTTAGTCCAGAAGAGACCACAATACTACGCGGGCAACTGAAGAATATGCTCACAACAGAAAATGATCCTGATGTAAACTATCTGACGTATTATTTCCTTAACTCGTGTTATGCTGCCCAAATTCTGACAACTAAAACATATACACCTATATCGCTTGCTGAAGTTTTCGTTGGTAAAACTATAATTCTTGACACTAACGTACTGATTGCACTGCAATTAGAAAAGAAGAATCAAAAACATGTTAATTTTTTGATTATAGATGATATTTGCAAAAAACTTAATATTAAACTTAAATATATTGAGCAGACGCAAACGGAATATTCTAAGGTGGTAACACATAAAAAAGAAACATACAGTGACTTTTTTGCAGGAATATCGGACACTGTCCGAAATAGGACCAGGTACGACAACATACTCTACACTCTAAAAGTAAATGGATGTTATACTCCTACAAGCGTAAGATCTTTTTTTGATAAAAATATTATATGCCCTCCTACTTCTTTAGGTAACGATATGGCTTCAATTGAATGTATTCCAAACGAAGACACATATGCTTCGTTTGAGTATTACAGAAAGATAGAGGCACATAAGGATCAGTTACGAAATATTTTTTCTTCAAGTAATTTCGATGATTTCGAGCAAGATGAGATAGATACGCAACAAACAGAAAAGTGTATTAAGCGCAGAGATGGTGTCGTAGAGCATGACCTCGGATTAATCGGTTATGTTCGAACCGAACGTGGGACTGGAGATTTTGCCATCGAACATAATAAAGAAAGAAATGACGATGTGATTCTCTTAACAATGGACACTTCGTTAATCACTTATGTAAAAGAACAGTATCCAAACGAAAAATTCGCATATAATTTGCGAGATATTATTACTCTGCTTGCACTGGATAAAGGAGGATTACTTGGCAACCCTGAAGATTTCTCTCCTATGTTAAGTAGTTTTGTGGACAACCACTTTATTATATGGGAAGACACGTTTGACATCAAAGATTTAGCACTCATCATGAACTTGGAGAGACAAGTAGGAACATTAAATGACGAAAAAGTAATTCAAATTTCTCAGGAGCTACATAAGATGAGACTTAGAAATGCCTCTAAGTCAGATATTCATAAGTTTTTACAAGGAGAGTTAAATTTTGAGTTTAACAAAGTAAACACAGAAAATCAAAAACTTATTGATAAAACCACCGAACAAGAAGGTATAATTAAACGTCAGCAAGAAGAATTAATAAAGTTAAAAGAAGATGCACAAAAGCGTCGAAAAAAAGATTTAGATGATGAGATTGATCAAGAAATACAAACGCGTAGAAAGCAATCAAGGCGCGGGAGATGGAAAAACATAGGAATATTTGTCCTATTATGCATATTAACCGTTGTAATTTATAAACTAATTCCACAACTTTGCAAATTCGACGAACTAAAGAAGTGCTTATTCGAAATTAATGGTTTCGAGATTTCCTGGAAACGAATAATTTCAGGAATAGCGATTTTAATTTCGTTAGTTCTTGATGCATTATGGTGGAAGTTTCGTATTATTGCAAATAAAGATATTCTAGACAAAGAATACTATAGCCGGAATAAAGCAGAAGAGGCGGTTATGAATAGAAAAAAACTTTCACAAGAAATTGATTCTTACATCCACAATGATCAGTCATAAATATGCATATATTTTCTTAGAAAGCACCGTAAAAAAAGCGGTGCTTTTTGTTTCTCACATTTTCCCGATTTAAACGGAAGCGAGAAAAACGGGCACCTTATTCTGGGGAAAGAAAAATCAACAAACAAAGACCGGAGCAAAGCGAAGACCGTATGAAGAAAAACAAAAAATGCGAGCCACAACGACAGGGGTTGTAGCTCGACTTAACCTTTTTTATAGTGCAGTATGTAGAGACGAGGCCTACAAGTGCACTTTTGAAATTCGCTGCAAAGGTACTACTTTTTTTTGAAACATGCAAATAAATGTGCATACTTACAAAAAAATACGTAGAAGATTATTCTTTCTGCATAAACGATAATATATTTCTATCGCATCAAAAGTTAATAGTTATCGCAGTTAAAATCATCTATTTCTCCCTTTTTCGCATTTCGGAGTATTTCCTCTAAATAAGTACGACATATAAGCCTCTTATTCTTCGCATTGGGATTAAGGTATATATAGGTATTATATGAGTCCTCTTGAATAGAATTATCATCTATAAAAATTATACCTGTTAATTTTCTAGCAACATTTCTAGCCAAACACTTGTCCTTAATTTTGGAATTAATCTGACTCGCATATATTGTATTCTTTTCATACTGAATAAAAGTCCGTCTCGCTATGCTACGATAAAAGAGACTATTATATTCAAAAGAATCTCTTGTAATTTGATTGTACCACGGGAAATTAACCAACACCAAAAAGAAAGGTGCACGATATGGAAATTTATTACAATATCTCTGGATAATAAAATCTTTCATGGATTCTGCATGTCTATAGGGAGAATAGCAAGATTCGCTACAATTTACACCCGCACCTTGCAATATATGCATACTTAAGGTACCTACAATTTTACTTGAATACGAATAACGCTTCTTCCCCATAGCAATCATCTTTCGCAACTCTTCTGTTAGTTCTTTTTGCAATGCTCTGACATTTGACACATAATTCTCATTATCTTCATCCAGAGGGTGCTGCGGAAGAATGTTTAACTGTAAGGTTTTAAATTCTTCTTGCAAAAGGACTTTTGATATTACACTATGATTAAGTATATCACCTATAGTATCTGTGAATGCTTTAACATCCATATATATTCCATAATCAGGTAAATATACATCGTAGTTAATATAATCCATTCCCATTTTTTGCGCAATGGCAAATGAAGCTTTTCTAGTAACATCTAGGGTATATTCACAATTATCCGTTTTTAGGATACTATACGCGACCAACTCCGCATATGCTCCCTCCCAATTCTTTTCATCGCCAATACTTGCTACTAGATTTTTTATTATATGAAGATTTTTCTTTTTACGAAAAAAATTCTTTAGTGCAAAAAGGCGAGTTTGAAAATTAGTCTTAAATTCACAAAACTCTTTGGCATTTCTCCATGAGCCAATCACATTATTGTTTTTCTTCTCACCAACATGACATACTGTAATGGTACCCGATCCAAATATATCATCGACCATCTTCTGATATTCATTATATGCATCCACATTCATAACTTTTAAACAATATGTAACATCTCTTATTATAGAGAAATTATAATAATTGTAATTGGGTTGGCAAGATTGCTTTAATTTCTTCTGCTATGGTTTGTGAGTCTCTATTTACTTTTAGCGCCTTACTCGCCAATTCAACTGCCTTTTCTGTTGTGCGAGGTGCAGTTTCTCCACAAAACAGTTCATTTTCTTTTCCCTCTAATTTCTCTCTTTTAGCAACAATTTCTTTACTTCCGCTCCAGGGCCGGAAGGAAAACTGTTAAATTTTATAGTTATGTTATTAGGTTTAACGGCATATATGTTAGAAAGTATCAGTTTAGGTTATGTTTTGATGGTACCTCTGATAGGCTGTTAATACCTTTTATGCTTGAGATACTATGCAAGCGGACATAGTGCCATTGCAGTACAAGACTTGCGGCAAAAGGAGTCGAACTATTGTTTCATAGGCTATAGACGATTACGTGCAATCGTGAAGTTTCTCAAGTTTCTCAACCAGTATATAAATTCCCGATGAGGGATTGTTTAAGTTTGTGAGTGCCTTAGCGCGTTTGACAGCATCAAGACGGTTGTTCCAAAGGAGATTGATTTGCTCGTCCGTTAGTTTCCCTTTCTTATAGTTCTTCCATGCGGGGGCAGATTTCTGCAACTGCGTAATAGCATTGTCGGATGATATCTCTGCACGCTGGTCTATAGAATGCAACATGAACCACAATTCTATGTTTGGATTAGAAAGAAGCAGTTCCACCTGACATGCTTTCAAGCGAGGCAATAACTGCTCGACATCCATATCGTACATAAGGAAAGTGGTAACTTTGTCATTCTTTCCAATCTGCATATTACGTTTATAATTCTCAATGACACGTTGTGATACTTGCTGTCCTTGTATGGACGAAATAATACGAATCGGCGAATGGTATCGCTGACGCAACATGTCAATGTAGATTTCCTCCGTCTGCCCCTCGCAGAAGATTAGGAAGACCGATTTCATCTTCCTCGGCGGTGCTGATACGCGTTTTCGGTTGTTACTCATTTATATCGTCTTTTAAAAATGATTTTAATACACCAGGTGACGATTGCACATACGGGATAGCATCAAATCGTCCTTGTAAATAACCCTTTTCCGCATCCATTGTCTCACGGAAGTCCTTGAAATCAGCTAAAGAGTAAACCTCTGTTGAACCATCTGCACACTTATTTACATATACCACTTGGTCACGGCGGAAACGTCCCATATCCATAAGATTGGTATTATGAGAAGTAAAGAGGAACTGTGACGTTGGTGTAGCATGCACGAGGTCAATAATAAAGTCAGCCAAGTGCGTATGCAATTGACGGTCAAACTCATCCAACATCAGCGACTTACCATGACGAATAACATCAATGAGACGTGTAACGATGTTGAACAAACGCTTCGTACCTTCGGATTCCTCCTCGTCCATATCAAACTGCACCTTCGGATCTTGCTTGTGTGTGGTCTTGAACTGGAGTACTTCAACAGGACGGATTTCTAAAGAAAGTTCTCCGTTAGATTGAATAGCCTGTACCGGCTGCAATGATGTGCGACGCTTCATAATAATGTCCTGAATGTCGCTGTCGCAGATGTGCATTGCCTTGAGGATGAGCGGCTTATATTCCATAAAGTTTGCACGGAGTAGTTCACTATTTAGAGGGAACAAGTCAAGCATAAACTCATGCATAAAGAAATGGTACACCGTTTGCGCCATTTCACGGTTCATAGCAGCAGCACGTGAGAGATAGAGATTCTTTGGAGTTAAACTATCAGCTACCTCCTTCGGACGTAAGAGTACCTTCGTACCAAAGGTATAGGGCTTACCTTCCTTCTTCTCGAAGATTTTTGCCTTACGATGGTTTGGATAGTAATAGAGTGACTCGGAAAGGATACTTTCGCGCGTAAGGGTGTATTCGTATTCGTACTCTACACCATTCGTCACGAAATTAATAAAGAAGCGCGAGGGCTTGTTCTCGTAGCCTTCAAACTTGAAGGGAATGAAGTCGAAAAACTTCTTGTTTACATTGTACTGGTGGGAATCCAATACCGTGCGGCAGAAAAAGTAAATTGCCTTAATGATGTTGGACTTACCAGCAGCATTAGGACCAAAGAGCCCGATGGTCTTCAAGATCTTTTGCCCATTCCACTCAAAAACGTTACTCGTCAAGAGCTTAGTCTGGGCGGAGTTCATGTTGGCAGCTCGGAAATCGAGACGTACCCGATTCTTAATGGAGTAAATATTCTCCATTTCGATAGCCAGCAGGATGTTAATTGCACTTTTGTTCATTTTGTAGCCATTGATTAGGTTAGATATTTGTTTTCTTTTTAGTATGTCCTATATTATAAAGAGTGTTTTACATCTTTGACGGCTGTGTAATGGTTTTTAATCGGGGTTCGAATCGATTTTAAGTGCCGTATTTGTAAAAACATTGCAAAATTACAACTTATTTTTAAATTGTGCAAATATTTTTAAAGAAAAACGCAGATTTTTGTAAAATTTTTGCAAAATTAGCACTTAAATTCGATTTTGCGGGCGTTTTGGTGGGATTTTGGTGTCGAAATGGAGCCGGATAGTATCAGAAAAATGAACGAAGCAAACGGAGCTTTCGCTCCATGTCAGGGACGTAATACATATCGGCATAACATGCCGGACAATGAACGACGTGATTGCCGACTGATAGTCGGCGCAAATGAAGAATCTTTAGTCGTGCTTATGGATGACGGCAGATTGGTCGAGATGGAGAGAAGATTGATCGTCAATGGGAATCCACCAGAGTTCTTTGATCTTATGGCGGAGGTGTTGGCGGTTGAGGAAATTAATCATCCACTCCATGCGCATAAAACTGCGTTCCAACAGAAAGAACTCGCGCCATTGTTTGTCGTTCAACTCCACTATATCAAACGAGGGAGTTGTGGCGGTGTAATATCGAAATCTGACGGCTAAGAGCATAGGAGGTTATTTATGTTCAATAGTTAATATATACTCATCTAAAATCTTCGTGAGCTTTTCTGCTCCTTCCGTAGCTAAATGGTCTGAATCATGAAAGTCATCCTCTACAAATCGGGAATCCTTAAATAGATTCAAGTATTGAACGTGATTGTATTGGCGAGCAAAACTTTCACATGTCTATATCATTAATGCGTATTGAGCAGAATCTAGCAATCAAATGTATTATGCTCAAAGTAAGATTGTTGTTCAAAATTACTCACTTACGCAGGGACAATCTGTTTCATTATATGCCACAGAGATTCAAATTACAGGTCCTTTTTATTGCAGTTCTTCTTCAGCGCAGATGAGGTTGGTTGCAAATGTTCATGATAGTTGCGTTTGCAATACTGCAAAATTATCTCCGAGAATGGCACTTTTTCATCAAAACACGTGGAACAATCTTCATATTTTTGTTTCACGCGCCACAAAATAAGACTCCAAGTTACAACTTTTTTCCGACATATGCAAATTTTTCCATGATTTTTCCTTTACAACATGCGCGCATCTACGAAAAAACACCCACAAAATATTCCCTCTAAACCATAGCTATTGTAGATTGTAGACCTGCGATTTTTGTAAACAACTGATCCTCAGCTATTTGCATTTTTCAAATGTAGACCACTGTTTCTTGCTCAAGTCTATAAAAAGCAGTAATTTTGCACCGTCAAATCATTCAAAGATTTGGCAGTTTACCTTTTATTCAATTAACACTCAAATTTTTATCATTATGAAAAACAAAATTCTTTTTACTCTGATTTCCCTATGCGGAACATTGATTCTAAACGCTCAGACATGGAGCACAGGGATGAACACTCTCTACGCGAATCCGGATACTACAAAAGTGGGAATTGGCACAACTAATCCTACGGAACATGTCCATATCAACAATGGTGCGCTAAAAATAGGCAATGGTACGTCTAATACAGATAGAACCAAGAATGTTCTGAAATTTGGAGACGGAGACTATGTTCGTATTGGCGAATTGGATGAGGATGATATGTTGTCATTTGCTGCCAATCGGTATAATTTCATTGGGGGAAATGTTGGAATAGGCATCAATAGCCCTCAATACAAGCTCGATGTGAATGGAAAGTTATACCTGCGGACATACAATTGGCAAAACGCTACTGCCTATAGTTATTTGCACTGGCAAACTCATACTTTGGTTATGGGTGTTCCTGCCGGCAACTATTCCGTAACAAAAGTAGATATCAAACCTGGAGGATGTACACAAGATTCCTTATTTTCCCAATTAGCTCTCTACACTGCTTATAGCCCTACGAATCAAGTAGAAAAGATCAGGTTCAATACCATGGATAATTGCTGGATAAATACTCCCGGATATATAGGTATAGGAACTACTACCCCGCAAGACAAACTTGATGTACGTGGCACTATCCGTGCGGATGCTATTATCGTATATGATGCGTCCGGTGCGGATTTCGTGTTTGATAAATCGTACAATTTACGTTCACTGAACGAGTTGAGTAGTTATATAGAAGAGAATCAACATTTGCCTGAGATTCCATCCGCTGAAGAAATGCAGCAGAATGGCGTCAACATGAATGAACTACAAATGCAATTGCTGCAAAAAGTCGAGGAGTTGACTCTATATATTATCCAACAGGACAACCGAATAAAGGAATTAGAAGAACAATTGAATAGATAAGCCATGAAGAAGTTAGTCATTCTTTTTGCAACCTGGTTCTGCGTATTGGGATTCTCTGCGCAAGAACGCACGATTGACCAGGTTAAGAACGAGGTGATTGCCTTTTTCGCCTCAGATAATAATAGAGTGCAGAGTATTCTTGAATCAAAAAAATATCGTGACAACATTGAGGTAACCAGCTTGAGTCGTGGAAAAACGACCTATTTATACATTGTAAATATGCCGGATAGCGGCTGGGCTGTCGTTGCAAATGAGCAACGCTATCCAATGATTATAGGATATTCTTCCAAGTCTCATTTTGATACAAATCTAGAACATCAACCGGGGGCTCTAAGATGGTTACTACAACATCATATGAATATGATAGATTCTCTGCGCGATTCACCGTCTACATTCTACAACCGAGTGGCAAATCCTTCTCCTCTTACTCATGCCTTACGCGACTCACAAAGAGGACTAATAGATACTGTTTTATTAAAAAGAAATGGAGAAGCCAACATCTGGAAACAAAGGGAAAATAATGACGAGGAAGAGGATCCTATTTGTACTAAAGTATACAATAAATTTTGCCCCCCATTTTATAATGTAAGTTGTGGCCGTACTAAAGTCGGGTGTACAGCGGTTGCTCTTGCACAATTGGCCTGGTATTGGAAGTGGCCTGACTATGCGATGATATCGGACTCCATCGATGTTGCTGGTGTGTGGTATGGCTCTCAGCATCGTCATTATTATGATTGGGACAATATGCCCGCTTCAATAAACAATGCGACACCTTTATATCAGGTAGATATGGTCGCTGGGTTACTGCGGGACTGCGGATATGCTGCGCATATGTTATATGCTCCCTCGTATTCACTTGCAGGACCGGTTAACCTCCAGAATGCATTAGAAAACACTTATCATTTTCATGTTCATCGTGAATTTGAATATGCATGGACGGATATGTACCCAATCTTACAGTATGAATTAATACAGAAAAGAATTGTCCTTTGTGAGGCTAGCGAGCAAAGCACAGGAGAAGGCCATACATTTGTGCTTGATGGTTATAGTCCAATCACGCATAAATTCCATGTTAACTGGGGAGGGGGATGGGTCGATAACAATATGTGGGATCTCGGTCTCGATGGTTTTTCCGTTGCTCGCACATTCTTTACGGAATTATATCCGGATTGCACCACTCGCGAAGCCAGCATCAATGGAATCGAAGAGAGTACCATTCCTGCTAATAAAGATATAACATTATATTCTGCAAATAACGTTAGTCTAAGTCAACTGTTTGTGGCTAGTGGCGCGCACCTTAACATCTCTACCGGAGGTATAATATACTTAGGGAACGGATTTAATGCGCAAAAAGGTAGTTTTGTTAAGATTGCCCCGAACTATACGTGTTCTTCTAATGGCAACCTAGCACCTGTTAGTATTCCTGACAGAGGGAATCTCACAGAGCCCGCAGAGGAAAGTACAGTTATAGCCGTATTTCCTAATCCTGCACAGAATGAGGTGCATATTAACTGCTCTTTTACGATTACCGAAATCTCTTTTATAAATATCGAAGGCCAAGTCGTTCTACGAACCACTCAAAATCCAGTAGATATTTCTGCCTTGCCGCAAGGATTATATATCATCTGTGCTACAGCAGAGGATGGAGCGATTCTGAAGACTAAGATTATTCATAATTAGAAGAAAAAAAAATCACATTTCTCTTGTATGTGTTAATTTTTCTTCGTAAATTTGCACCAGATTTGAAAAAAAGAAAGGAGCCTATTTATGAAAAATAGTTTATTCGCATTGATAATGCTTGTTGGACTAATGGTACCAACAACAATGCAAGCGCAAAAGGTCCTATTGCCCGCAGAGCCGAGTGAGGTTTGCCAACAAGCGTGGAGTGATTACCACAAGGCTGATATTCTCTGGCAAACCGGCTGGGGACTATTTGGTGGAGGTACTGCCATGACTGTTGCGGGTTTGCTTGGTTGGACTTTGACTCCCTATGAGTCTCCTTATTGGCATTCGTGGACGAATCCGGGGTTTTATATCATGTGCATTGGTGGTGCTACTTTCTTCGCCTCTATTCCCTGTCTTGCCATAGGACAGGTACGACGTAAGGAGGCCTTAAAGAGGTACGAAGAATGGAATTGTTCACCGGAAACCTGCGAAGAGATTAAAATCAATTATAAGCAAGCTAATACGCTTTGGAAAACCGGTTGGGGATTGTTTGGCGTTGGTGCAGGATTGGCTCTCGGAGGAGGTATTTTGGCTGGGACTTCTGCTATGAGTCAGGACGATCTACCACCTGCGGAACGAGATCCGAATAAGATTATAGCGGCCAAAACCGGCTGGGCAATTATGGGTATTGGATGTGGCATCTTTGTTGCTTCCATTCCATGCCTCGCCGTTGGTCAAGTGCGACGCAAAGCCTCACAAGATGCTTTCGGTAAGAAATGCACCGACCAACCGCCTCTGACTTTTTCTCTCTCTTCCTCACCAAATGGTCTAGGGTTAACCATGAATTTTTAGCTTGGTCCTTTTTCGAAATTAAGCATCGCTTCGGGGTCGCTTTTTGTCAAAAAGTTGCGTATATAAAAAAATGTTGTAACTTTGCACCGCAAAGTTGTGAATTTAAGTTCAAATCAATACTATTATGAAAAAGTTATTTCTGTTTTTAGTTTCGTTATGCAGCATAATCATGCTGATGGTGGCGTGCTCTACCTCTTCGCCAGAACAAAAACAATTGATTGGCACGTGGTCTGAACCATATCATGTCAATACAACTGTGAAATCTATCACATTTGACGAAAAAGGGAAGTTGCTATTCCAAGAAGTACCAGACACCACATGGGAACATGTTATTGATTGGACTGGAATAACCGCAGAGCTCGGGTTCTCCGTAAAGAAGCAAGAACTATGTATCTCAAGTAGGGGAATCAAATCCGCCAAAGGCAATCAAGATACCGATTATGCAGAATTCGAATATTATACGTCTTTTTCCATTGATAAAGATATATTAGTCATCGATTCTTTCTCTGTTGACGGAGGGCAGAAATATCCATTTACTAAATTGATTCTTAAGAAAGGCTATTCCTACCAAGAACCAGACCAGCCGGAACCAATCCCAACTGCGAATTTGAGTGAGGAAACAGAAGCCCGCCTGCAAAATATTTTTGACTATGATTCCAACACTAATCTTCAAAAGTATCCTTTCTTCGAGGCGGTTGTCATTCATTCGTCAGAGGAATTACAAAACATTTGCATTCCGGATACTGATCTGCCGAATATCGACTTCGCAAATCAATGTTTGATTTTTGTTCCTATTGAAACCTCGTCCGTAAATGACCAATGGCTTGACATGCAACTTTTTTACGAACAAAAGACGGATTCTTTCGTAGTTGAAGTATCTGTACAAAAGTGTATTGACTGCTACACTGTCATTGGGCATATATGTGCGTATGGAGTGTACGAAATTGCGCCCGACAGAATTAGCAAAATTAGTTGTAAAATTGAGTACATAGAAGACTGAAACCATGAAACAACTATCCGCTATATTATTTCTCCTTTTCTCGTTTCTCCTCACTTCCTGCGGAGCAAAGAAAAATGTGACTACGCAAAGCGAGAAAATTGCATTGCAAGACCAGGGAGTGATTATCGCAACAGATGCAGAAATAGAAAAGCCGACATTGGGCCTGTTATGGCAAAACGACCAACTGCAGATTACGCTCAACCAAGGCCGTCAGTTGGACTTCTATCGTGCAGAAACGGATACGCTTTATCTATACGAAACAGCGCGCGACACAACTGATTATTCCACTAGAAGATACACTCTCAATATCCCCTCGCGTGAACTGCTTATTATCAAATACAACGACTCGCTCGTCTATCCCCTCATGCCAATCACAGAGCCCTGCGAGTACCCGCTGGATATAAAAAGTATTGGACAGAATCCGCCCGAAAAATATTATGGCGCATTGACAGACAAGCATATTCCGCTAGAAAATGCACAGGGGACATATCTCGCATGTCTCAAAGCCAAAGAAGGGCTTACGATTGACTCAACCAAATGCATGGTCATATTTCGAGACGGCACTTGGAGAAACTATATCAATCAAACTCTCTCGAATACAGGTATTATTCGAAAAATTCCTATTGAACTCTATACGATATATAATAGCGAAGAAAAGCAAATATACCTGCGAGATACTACCTCCATCACCGGCCACATTCATTCGTTAAAAGAATGGACCGATTTGAAGAAAGATGGAATGCCTTTAGCCGCTGGAGAATATTATCACCTTGAATTCTGGCCGGCATCATTTGGAAGAACGATGTATGTGCTATATCCTATTAAGGAAGATAATGAACTTTCGCGTATTCTATTCATCGACAATACTGATATTCTCATTGAAGAAGGTCTGATTCCAAGAGGATGGAAGAAATAAACAAAGATATTAACCCTATCATTCTAATTATTATGAAAAAACTACGTTTATCAATTGTTCTAGGATTTATTTTTATAAGTTCTTTTTGTTTATGGGGGCAAACATTATCGCCTAGATATTCTCTTAGTAGAGATGAGCTGCAGAGAATTCAACGAGCAGACGTGAACGATTTTACGCCACTTGTGCATACCATTAAATACAACTATGGAGATACTATACTTGGCCTTTTTACTCCTCCAATAAGAAGCCAAGGCATACAAGGTTCATGCACAGCATGGGCATTCGGTTACGGTTGCGCTAGTATTCAAGCTTACGAGATGTATCAAGATAGTATTTGGGCCCAAAGAAGTCCTTCTTTTTTGTTTAACCAAGGCGCGACAGATTGTCATGGAGCCATTTCTACCACCATTACTGCATTATTGCGTGACAGCGGAGTTTGTGCTTATAATCTGATGCCTTATAATCAATATGATTGTACGACACAACCATCTGCCGTTCAACGAGCGGATGCACAGTTAAATAAAAGCACAGCTTCTTCTGTCGCATCCGCAAGTGTCTCTGAATATAAACAATTCTTGCAAATTGGGTATCCTATAGGTGTTGTGACGCATTTAGGAGAAGATCTTAAAAGAGTCTGTGATGATGCTACGTTGCACGGTGTATGGAATTCTATTTCTATAACCTCCACAGATAGTGCCCATGCAATGTGTATCGTAGGATATGACGACCACCAACATATGTTCAAAGTTATGAATTCGTGGGGAATAAATAGCGGAGATAATGGTTTCGTATGGGTAAGCTATAATTTGGTGCAGTCTGGTGTATTCTCTGAGGCTTATGTTTTTCGTGCAGATTGCAATGGTTTTGTTCCACAACCAATCGAAGGACCAGAGTATCTTTGTGACTCGGGGTACTATTATGTAAGAAATGTACCACAAAGTATTAATATCTCATGGAGTGTAACAAATCCATCAATGATTCCTGTTCCGTATAGTATAATAGGCAATACTAATCTTGACAGTGTACGCTTGGTTAGAGAAAGACCTGTTATCTATTTGGAGAATGACCAAACGCCTTCTTCTTCAGAAGAGGTCGAGGAAGTTCCTAATCTTCGTGCAAATAACAGTGTACTTTCAGTAGTTATTAGTTATGGTAGCGAACCTATATCTTTCAGCAAGAATCTCCGCCAACCACATGGTGTTGCACCTACCATTAGTGCAAGCGATACCGCTTATAACTGGCCAAAGTGGACGACGCGTACATTTACTATCACCAATTGCACGAATGTCCCTGATGCTGTTTTGTCTTGGTCTGTCAAGAAAGGAACCCAACAAATGGCGACAGGGACTGGCCGGACGTTGTCATATTTCCCCACTACTACAGGAATCTATACAGTAACAGCTACGAATCCATTAAAAGAGTGCGGATCTCAATCCACGACGTTAACATATAAGGTTAAGAATACATTATTCCTTAACGCAGGCGAGAGTGACGGTCAAATAGATATTGCAATTGTGGGAAGAGAGGACTCTCAATCTGCACAAACACAATTTGCAAGCGGAGCTTATACCCTTGAGCTTTGGAACTCCATCTATGGCCTAATGCGGACGAAAGTGGTGCAAAGTGCGACTGAGCAAATGAGCACTGCCGGTTTGCCGCAAGGCGTGTACGTGATACTGCTCAAAGAGAACGGCAATGTTATTGCCGAAACGAAAGTGATAATTCAATAATCATCTCACAACAACGGGAAAAGCACTCCAAACGGGGTGCTTTTTTTATGTCTAAACCGGAGAGAAGCAGTAATTTTGTGGCCCTGATTCTAAATCGAAATGGCCATGAATTACATCCTAGAAAGTCCTGCTGAACGCAAAGCCAGGCGCTACCGCGACATCAAGCAACTTTTCCAACAATTAACCATCGAAGAACACATGCCTTTTATGGAAGCATATGAGGCGGTGGGATACCAATTTTACCTTACAGCAGGGCAAGTTAGAGACATTTTGACTCGAAGAAAACAAAAGTGCGGAAAATCCGCACAATAGTCTCAAACCAAAACAGTACCTTTGCACCGGATTTCTTAGTTCACAGAGCTCACACGACAGGAACTCCAAAAATAACAAGGCTACCGGTAGCCATAATTTATCACATTTTATCCCCTCTGACTGCGGAGGTGCCACTAGCGAGGACTGCTAGCAAAGCGATAGTCCGAGCTAAGAGCGAGGGCATTCGAGGACTTAATGACGACGAAATCGTCAGTCCGGGTCCGAGAATAGCCAGCAGCGATAATTATGGCAACAAAAAAGCAAAAACTGACTGTTGAGTCAACCGAAGAACAAAAGAATTTGCAACCGTTCTGCGAACAAGCAGCGATTGCGGCGTACTACAAGAACAAAGCGGAGGAACTGCGTCCGCTCGCTTCGAAAGAGCTACAGGATAAACTAGACAGCGACCCCGACACAAAAGATTTTACCGGAACGGTCATCTATCTTTGCGAGGGGCAGATGTACAAAATTCGTGTGCAGCGTCCGAGTATCTGCAACTGGCGCGAGAAGAACATCAAGGATCCTCTGTTGCATGACTACAAGGCGCTGATGAACGACATAGACAAGATGAAGGCCACTGCGGCCGACATGGAGATCGAGCTCGCAAAAGCGCATCCGAAATGTATCTCGTACGGCTTCACAATCGCCTACATGAGTAAGTAGGAAAGAAACAAGATGAGGTGTCCCCGTTAATCGGGGAAACCCCAGACGGAAGGGGACAAAGAAACAAGATGAGGTGTCCCCGTCAATCGGGGAAACCCTAGACGGAAGGGGCACAAAAGAAAACCAATAAAAGAAAGTAACCAAAGAAAATTAAAAAAGAAAGGTGCTGGTGGTAGAGCGTATACTTTGCCCCTAAGTCCCCAAATGACACAGGACGCTAAGCGTATCTTTACCACCACCACCTTTTTTGAATTTTTTAGTTTATGATCTCTTTTGAACAAATATGGCAGCTGCTTTACCAACATGGCGCGAGCGAAAAGAAGCGGGAAGGAACCGAACGCTACTGGCGTACTCTCTCAACGCAACAGCAACAACAGGTCTATACTACCATCAGCAACAAATTGCGCGAGGGCAAGTTTGTACAATACGACCCTATTCGTGCGTTGCGTGAAAATATGTACCGACCTTTGCGTCAGACGCTGACGTACCAAGAATACTACGACCGCTACGGAACCACCGAGCCGCAAGACGGCTGGCACATGGAAAATCCGACCGGTCATCAGGTCATTTTTGTTAAACCCTAAAAAACAACATCTATGCAACAATTTATTTTCAATGCTCAACTATCTAATTCTAAGAAATTTATCCGATCTATCTCCGGGCGACTTGGCCCGTTTATCTTCCGCACGTATGCCAACGGCAAATTGATAAAAGCCTACTACAAACCTCGCCGTTCGTCCACGGGGTCGCAACGGGATAATATCGAGAGCTTGTCGGGGTTATTACGTAGGATAGCCGACGAACTCCAACTAACTGTCGTGTCTATCAATTACGATCGTAAGCAATGGGACAGCAACGAGTAGAACTTTCTTACCTCTGTGCTCGTCTCCAGTCGCGTATGAACTACCAGAATCCGGAATTCGCTTTCGATGTGTTGCTCTATGGCTGGGCAAAGAGCCGAAAACACCATCGCAACTGGCTTTCCGACGTCAAGCGTAGAAACTGGATGACGCTCCCTATGGCACGCGATTTTGCGCACTATTGCGGCTATCTTTTTGTCTAAAGCTCGTTCGAACGTGCTTTGCGGAGGCGAATATTTGCACGCCTCCGTTTTTTATTATACCTTTGCACTCGCAAACCAATTAAACCTAAACGTTATGAGTAAACAAACTATTTACAAAATCGTGGTAACTATTGCCACGGCCGTAGTGACCTGCGCCGCCATCGCACTAGGCTTGCAATCATGCAACGTCGTCCGTACCATCACCAACGAGAGCAAGTATTTCCAAAAAGGAGATACAACCTGCACCATCGTCACTAAGACCATCGAGTCTTACGACGCAAGTAAAAAATTGTAACAAGAATGCTGTTTTTCTCTGTTTTTGCCCGAACGGTGTGATACGTGGGCTTTTTAGCAGCTAAAGCTGCGCGGAATAGGCTAATCAGGCGCGTGTTGAGCTCGCTCAAAAACGCGATTTAGTAGGCTGGTACGCTAAGGCCGCGTAGGCCGAAAGACCAAGTAGCACAACGGCAGGGTGTTTTCGAGAGCGCGAAGCACGTGTTTTTGTTATAATTATTATTTTTAACCTATTTTTACTATTTTTGTTTAACTTATTTATTAACCATTAAACCAAACATCTACTATGGGTAAAGTAACTTATTCACCGGGTATCGAGTATGTCAATGGTGCCCTGGCAAAAGCCAAAAAGAAAGAAGGCCACCGCTGTGGTGACTACCTGATTGGTACGCACCGCACAGCGCCGACCACCAATCCTGATTGTACACGACTCTACATCCGCAAGGGTGCAACCTACGAGCGCACCACGCTTCCTTCGCAAGACGAACTGGATGCACGCGCACGTTTCGCAGCAGTCTCACGAGCCGTTGCTACGCGCAAGCAGAATCTGGCAACTATCGCCGCCGATCAAGCCGCTTTCGTCGCGCAGAAAGATCAACCCGGCGGAAAGAAAACTTTCGTCTCCTACTTATGGTCCGTTTGTGGGGCTGCTTACGACCAGCAGAACCCATAACGGCCGGGGTCCCCAAACAATTTTAATTTTTGGGGAGAGCGGAGCAACCCCGAGTACCCTAATGGATCTTTGATTCAGTCCGTGTACGAGGGGATTGCCCGCGAAGAAAGGGCGCTTCGGCGCTCTTTTTTTCGCCAAATATTTGTACATTCAAAAAAAATGTTGTAACTTTGCGCGATTTTTAGTTTGCATAAATAGGCGATGACCCTTTCTGACGACATAAAAAACCTCTTTTTCTTGGGTATAGGCGGCATCGGCATGTCTGCGTTGGCACGCTATTTTCAGTCGGTTGAACGCCGCCGTATCTTCGGTTACGACCGCACTCCTTCGGAGTTAACCCGCGAACTGGAAGCGGAAGGCATGACTATCAGTTACGATGATTCGGTGAGATGGCTGAACAGTCTGCCGCTGAATCCGCAGAACACGCTGGTAGTGCGTACGCCTGCCGTGCCCGAAGATTCGGTCATCTACACCGAACTGCGCAGGGAAGGTTTTCAGATACTGAAACGCTCGGAAGTGCTGGGTATCGTTACTCGGCAGAAAAAAGCGCTGTGCGTGGCCGGCACACACGGCAAAACGACCACCAGCACCATGCTGGCGCACCTGATGCAATGCAATGCTTTCCTGGGCGGAATAAGCATGAACTATCATACCAACGTGCTGATTCATCCGGAGAGCGACTATGCCGTAGTGGAAGCCGATGAATACGACCGCTCGTTCCATCAACTGACACCCTATATTTCGGTAGTGACGGCTGTGGATCCGGACCACCTGGATATATACGGCACGCCTGAGGCTTATCGCGACGCGTTTGCGCACTACACGAGCCTGATCACGGGCGCGCTGGTGATGAAACAGGGGCTGGAACTGAAGCCGAGACTGCAGAAAGGTGTCAGATGCTACACCTACGGGGTAGTGGAGCCTACCCCTAACCCCTCCCTGAAGGGAAGGGAATGTAAGCCGGATTTCTATGCGGAGAACATACGCGTGAGCGAAGGGCAGATCACATTCGATTTTCATACTCCGGAAGAGGTGATTGCTGATATCCGACTCGGTGTGCCTGTTTGGGTGAACATAGAGAACGCAACGGCCGCGATGAGTGTGGCATGGCTGGTTGGTAAGGACGAAAGGCGAGAGGCAAAAGGCGAGAGCCAAGAGGTGCTTCCGAGCACTCCGGTTAAAGACAAGAGTCAAGAGGTGCTTCCGAGCACTCCGGTTAAAGACAAGAGTCAAGAGTTGAAAGATGGCATGGCCAGTTTCAAGGGCGTTTGGCGCCGGTTTAACATACACGTTAACACTCCGAAAGTGGTTTATGTGGACGATTATGCCCATCACCCGCAGGAGATAGCCACCGCCATTGATTCGATACGAAAACTCTACCCTACACGCAAGCTGATAGGCGTGTTCCAGCCGCATCTGTATACGCGTACACGCGACTTCGCGAGCGATTTTGCACGCGTGCTCAACACGATGGACGAACTGGTTCTGCTGCCTATCTACCCTGCCCGCGAACTGCCTATTCCGGGTGTGACATCCGAGATGTTGGGCGGAAAAGTGGTAGCAAAAAGTGAACTGGTCGGCGAACTGAAACAGCGCGTAGCGCAAGCTAATCAACCCGTAGTCATCCTGACCGTAGGCGCCGGCGATATCGACCGTCTGGTTCCCGAAGTGGCACAAGCATTTGCGAAATGAGTCAGGTAGCGAAAATCATATGGAATACGGTGGGCGTCCTGATTGGACTGGGCCTGATGATAGCTGCCATCGTGTGGGGTTTTCGCTCTACTCCGACACAGGAGCCGTGCGCTGCGTTGCACTACAACATCTACGGCCAAAGCGACACCGCCTATATCACTACCGGCGAACTGAACAAAATGCTGACTGACGAAGATATCTACCCCGTCGGACGGGCAGTGAATCGCGTTTCGCTGCATCGGATTGAACAGTGCATCGGTCATCATCCGATGGTTCGCAATGCGGAGTGCTACCTGACCTATGAGAACGAGGTGGAAGTGAACATCAACCAGCGCATACCAATTGTCAGCGTGTGGAGCAAGGATGGCGCTTATCTGATTGATACAGAACGCCGTATGGTGCCTAACCGCTATCGCATCAAGGAATGGACACTACAGGTCCGAAGCCATGCGGGTCTGCATGCTACGGCCGACCGACTGGCGGATTTTGCAGAATGGGTGATGGAGCATCCGTACTGGCAGCAACGAATCAAATATGTGGAAGTGAAATCGCCCACGAACATACGCTTACACCTGACTAACACCCCATCGGTGATTGTGCTGGGCGCGCTGCGCGACTACGACCGCAAACTGGCTAAACTGCGCACCTTCTTCGAGCAAGGCAAAGAAGAACTGGGCGACAAGCAATACGAAGAACTAGATATCCGTTTCCGCGGACAAGTAGTAGGTCGCGGACTGAAGAACCAATAACAACCTAAACCAAAACAACATTATGGCAAAACGACAAAAGAAAACAGCCGATTCACTCCCGCTCGTAGCCATCGAACTGGGTAGTGACAGCATCCGCGCGATGGCGGCACGGCGACTCGACACCGACCTGTTTCAGATTCTCGGTGTGGAAGAACGTGCGCAGAAGATTGGCAATGTATGCGTGGAACAAGGCATCATCACGCAGTCCAGCAACACCGGTTATGCGATAGCCGAAGTGCTGAAACTGCTGGCTAACCGTATTCATGAGGACGAACTGCCCACAGCTTTTGTGGCGCTGGGCGGCCAATCGATGCAGATAGTGTCGGTGCACAGCAAACGTGACCAGGCACGCAAGAAAGAAGTGAGCCAACAGTTGCTGGACGACATGGAGGAAGAGTGCAAACGCAAGATCGAGCAGCACAATCCCGAAGTAGCCGTACTCGGCCTGGTGCCCAGCTACTTCACGCTGGATGGCGTAGAACAAGACGACATGCCTACGCCCGACCAACGCGCGGCCATCGTAGAGGCCAACTACATCGCTTTCTACGGACGCAAAGCGATTGACACCCAACTGCAGAAAGCCTTCTCGCAGGCGGGAAGAAGCATCGAGCATGCTTTTGTTCGTCCGGAAGCGCTGCTTTCCACCTTTGCCACCTGCGATGGCAATCATGTGCTGATGGACGGTTGCGCTGTGCTCGATATGGGTGCGCAGACGACCAGTCTGACGGTCTACAAAGGCGGACAGTATCTGCTGAACAAAGTGGTGCCGAAAGGTGGTTACCACATCACGCGCATGCTGGAGCAACAGGGCATGAGTTTCCAGACAGCCGAAGTGCTGAAGAAACGTTTCGGTGTAGCCTCGCCGGCACTGGTGGAGAAAAACATTCGGCTGCGCATACCGGGCTTGCCGGGTTCGGAAGAAGACCTGGTCATCACCACCGAGCAACTGGCTGAAGCCATCGAGATGAAACTCCGCGAACTGCTGGCACCTCTGATGGACGAGATCAAGAAAGTGGAAGACCGCATCAAGATACTCTACATCACCGGCGGTGCGAGCATGATGACCGGCATGGCCGAATATATCCAGCAGCAAACTCGCGTTCGCGTGCAATACGGCGCACACAACCTGTTGCTGCACCGCGATACGGACGAGAAATATCTCTCGCCGGCATACACTTCGCTGATTGGCACTATCCTGCTGGGACAAGACTATCGCGATACGCACAAGAATCAACTGGTGCGCCAACCGGGTCTGTTCGACCGCATCAAGGAAGGTACGCTAGACATGTTCATCGAAAACTAAAATAGCTAACAAATAATGACAAAAGATATGGATCAAGATTTAATTACTCTTCCGTTGGAGGGACTGACAGAAGATAGTATCATCAAGGTGATTGGCGTAGGCGGTGGCGGTTGCAATGCCGTCAACTATATGCATCGTCAGGGGCTGAAGGACGTTAGTTTTCTGGTGTGCAACACCGATAGACAAGTGTTGCTGAAATCGTCCGTGCCCAACAAACTGCAATTGGGTCCGGGTCTGGGCGCAGGTGGCGATCCTGAGACCGCACGTCAGTATGCCGACGAGAGCCGCGATCATATACGCGAAGCGCTGAACGACGGCACGCAGATGCTTTTCATCACCGCCGGAATGGGTGGTGGTACCGGTACAGGCGCCTCGTCCGTAGTAGCCGAAGTGGCACAGGAGATGGGTATTCTGACCGTAGGTATCGTGACCATCCCGTTCGCTTTTGAAGGCAAGCGTAAGATTGTGAAAGCTATGACCGGCGTGGCTCGTTTGGCTAAGCACGTAGATGCACTGCTGATCATCAACAACGAGAAACTCAAACAGATCTATCCGGAACTGAACCTGCTGAACGCCTTCAGCAAATCGGATGACGTAGTGGCTAATGCCGCACGCGCTATAGCTGAGATCATCACCGTGCCGGGATATATCAACACCGATTTTGCCGACGTACGCAACACGCTGCGCAAAGGTGGCGTAGCCATCATGAACGTAGGTCGTGCCAACGGCGAGAACCGTATCACCAATGCCATCAACGACGCGCTGAATTCACCGCTGGTCAACACCAACGATGTACACGGCGCAGAGCGTATCCTGCTGCAGTTCTACTGCTCGACCGAACACGCCATCGTGATGGAAGAGATCGACCAAATCAATGAGTTTGTACAGGAAGTAGGCGACGATATCGAAGTACAATGGGGAGCATCGATTGACGAGAGTCTGGGCGAAGACGTACGCGTCACCATCATCGCTACGGGCTACAAAGTGGACGGACTGCCCACCGAGGACGAAGAGGCCATCAACGAGGCTATCGACAGCAATTATCCTCCGCAAGTAGATTCGCCTATGGAAGACGAGAAAGAACAGATCATCGACCTGAGCGATACGCTGTTTGAGGAAGGTGTGGTACTGCCGAAACAACCGCGCGAATATGCCAATTCGACTTCGGCTGATGACGTAGTCATCACGATTGACGAAGAGGAGAACAAAGAGCCGGAACAGCCTACCCACAAGCCATTCGACTGGATCAGAAGAAAATAACTCTTAAAGACTAAAACTATATGGAAAGTAAAGAAATGAATTTCTTTGACCTCTGCGTAGCCTTCGGGCGTGCTATAGGTCGCGGCTGCAAAGCCCTGTGGCTACTGTGCGGCAAAATGATTCGCCTGACCTATCGCTACTGGTGGCTGGTGATCACACTGGTTATACTGGCTGTGGCAGCGGCATTCTACTACTCGCGCTACGACAACCTGAAGTTCCGCGTGAGTGCTGTGGCCCTGCTGAACGGTCCTACTATTCCTCAGTTTGAGAAAGCGCTGGCGCCTATCACCTCGGGCCAGATGCTGCCCGAAGATGCGCGCATTGCGGGCTATATCTATTCGCACCAGGTAAGCAACTTCAAGACCTACCGTGTGATTGACGCCATGGCGGACGGAACACCCGACTATGTGGACTACAAGAACAAAGTGGCGCTGACCGACACACTGAAAGTGCCGATGACCGACCGTCTGTGCGTTCAGTTCCAAATCAAAGTGCGCGATATGGGTGCGCTGCCTGATATCGAGAAGAGCATTCTGGAGCTGGTCAACAGCAATCCTGCGCTGCAGCAGTCGTACGAGGCATTCATGCCTAATCTGCAGGAGCAAGTGGCATTCAACCACCGCCAGTGGAACAAACTGGATAGTCTGACCTCGCACTATTATTATCGCGGAAATCTCAACGAGAGCGAGAATGTGCGCGAAGGAATGGTAATGGTCAACAACAGCGACTGGAAAGTGCGCCTATTCCTGGACGAAGTATATGCCCAGCAGGCACACACCGAGCAGGGCGATTATCGTCTAAAACTGGCGTATGCGCCTGTCGTTTTGGAGAATCATTTCGCAGTAGATACAACGCCGTCTAACAGCCGTCGCAAATGTCTGCCTATCGGTTTGATTCTGGGATGGATCTTGGGTTGCGCTATCGCCGAGATAATTGACCAGCGCAAGGCCATAGCCGCCTGGCTGAAGAAATAAATCAGTTCTCAGCCTTCTTGCCGCGGCGAATCAGCCAACGCACCAGATAGAACAAAATAACTGCTGCAAGCAGTATCAGTATAGCCACGCTCAGTTCGTGGCTATATTGGTTGATGAGGTCAGCTTGACCGTGTGCCACATAGCCCAGCACCGCCAGAATGGTATTCCATATACCTGCGCCAAGGAAGGTATAGAACAGGAACCAGCCGAAGTGCATCTTGCTCAATCCGGCAGGAATAGAGATGAGTTGGCGAATAGCGGGAATAAATCGTCCGACGAAAGTGCTGACCTTGCCGTGCTCGTTGAAATAGGCCTCAGCCTTCTCTACTTTCTCGCGGCTCAACAATAGCAGATGGCCCAGCCGGCTATCGGCAAAAGCGTAGATGATAGCCCGTCCAAGCCAGAGCGACAGCAGATAATTGATGATAGCGCCGAGTAATGCGCCCAAGGTACCGAAAAGGACGATGAGCGAGACATTGACAATATAGTTGTCCGACACGCACACGGCGCTATTCGGGTCCTCCGCCACATAGGCAGCAGGTGGTATCACTACTTCGCTCGGGAAGGGAATGAAAGACGACTCGATAGTCATCAGCACCACGATAGAACCGTAGTTCATGTGCGCACTGTACCAGTCGGTGACAGCCGTTATCCATGTGCGGTTCTGCACGCTGTCGGCGGGTTGCACCGTTTGCGCTTGAGCGGAAGCGAGGCCTGCTACGAGAAGCAAAATCAGTATCAGTCGTTTCATTGGGCCAGGAGCTCGCGCACTTTCATATTGATGGCTTTGCCTTCGGCCTTACCGGCCAGTTGCTTGGTAGCCACGCCCATCACTTTGCCCATATCTTGCGGACCTGCAGCACCCACCTGAGCGATGATGTCGCGCAGGGCGGCAGTCAGTTCTTCCTCGCTGAGCATAGCGGGTAGATACTGCTCGATGATCTTGCATTGTGCCAGTTCGTCGGCTGCCAATTCGGCACGTCCGGCCTGGGTAAACAGTTCTGCCGACTCCTTGCGCTGTTTTACCATTTTCTGGAGAATCTGCAGGGCTTTGTCGTCATGCAGTTCGCCATCGCTACCCTTGGCTGTCTTAGCCTCGAGAAACTCCTTTTTGATTCCACGCAGGGCGTCCAGCGCCACTTTATCTTTAGCGAGCATCGCACGTTTGATGTCCTCGCTGACTTGATCGAATAGACTCATATATTAGATAAATAACAATTGTACAATGATATAAACCGGCAACAGGATAATCAGACTGAACTTAATCATGTAGCCGAAGAAGGACGGCATCTCTATGCCCTCTTGCTCAGCGATAGATTTCACCATGAAGTTAGGTCCATTGCCGATATAGGTCAGTGCGCCGAAGAAGACAGCACCCATCGAGATAGCTTTCATAAATTCCGGAGCTATACCTGCCACAGCATTCACACCGGCAGGCAGCGTAGTGGCGGTAGCATGGAAGACCATGGCCGTAGGCGCATTGTCGAGGAACGCGGAGAGGGCACCGGTGCAATAGACGAACTGCCAAGGAGCATGAACCGGCAGCGGATTTTGCTGGAGGAACATCAGTGCCGGAGTCATCGTAGCGAAGATGCCGAGGAAGACGCAAGCCACCTCGAGAATAGGTGTCCACGAGTAGTTGTTCTTGACACGCACCTCTTTCTTGGTCGTTACCCACGAACCGAGTATGATGAGGATGAATGCCCATTCGCGCAGCAACTTCAGGTACCACGGAGCGTGCTCTGCGCCCATAGCCGGGATATAAGTCGAATTGATAAACATCGTCGAGCAGATAACGCACAGCAGCCAAAATATATTTATCAGTCCGGACACTTGCAGTTTGGTAGCTTCGCGCACATCGGCCATCAGGTTCACTGTCGGCTCTTTGCGGTAGAAATAGATATCCACCAGGAAATAGATACCGAGCAGCAATGCGCCCGTCACAGCCCATTCGGGCAGCATATTCTGCATCCACCACATGAATGGCGTTCCCTTCTGGAAGAGGAGGAACAATGGTGGGTCACCGAGCGGCGAGAGCAGACCACCGCAGTTGGCCACAATAGCGATGAAGAAGAGCACCGTGTGGACGCGGTATTTGCGTTGCTGGATAGTGGATAGCAGCAGTCGGATGAGTAGCATAGCGGCACCCGTTGTTCCCATGAACGAAGCCAGCACCCAGCCTATAGCCAGAATGATGGTGTTGGTCTGCGGCGTAGCCTTCAGGTCACCGCGGATACATATACCGCCGGTGGTGACGAACAGAGCCATGAGCAACAGGATGAACGGCACATAGTCGTAAATCATCTGATGAATCAACTCATGGTCCATGCCGTTCAGGCAGAGCCATACGCCGACAGGCGTACCGAGCAGCAACGAGACGTACAACTTGTGCAAATTGTGCTCCCACCACTCGCCTACTTTCGGTATCAGAGGCAGAACAGCGATGCACAGCAACATAACTACAAACGGGGTCAACATCCACGCAGGAATAAGATGCAAATGCTCCATAATAATTGGTATCTTTTAAGTTAAATTAGTCTAGTTTGAGTACTGCCAAGAAGGCTTTTTGCGGCACCTCGACATTGCCGATTTGCTTCATGCGCTTCTTGCCTCGTTTCTGTTTCTCCAGCAGTTTGCGCTTACGGCTGACATCGCCTCCGTAGCACTTAGCCAGCACATCTTTGCGAACCTGCTTGACCGTCTCGCGGGCAATGATTTTCGCGCCGATAGCGGCCTGAATAGCGATATCGAATTGCTGACGCGGCAGCAGTTCTTTCAGTTTCTCGCACATGCGTCGTCCGAAATCGACTGCGTTGTCGCGGTGGGTGAGCGTCGAGAGCGCATCCACCTGTTCGCCATTCAAGAGGATATCCAGTTTGACGAGGTTAGATGGCCGGAAGCCATTCATGTGCCAGTCGAACGAAGCGTAACCTTTCGAGATGGATTTCAGTTTGTCGTAGAAGTCGATGACTATCTCGCCGAGCGGCATGTCGAACAGCAGTTCCATTCGATTGCCGCTGATATATTCCTGTTTGACCAGTTCACCGCGTTTGCCGAGACATAGAGTCATAATAGGTCCGATGAAGTCGGCCGTGGTGATGACCGACGCGCGAATATAGGGTTCTTCTATTCGATCTATCTCGGTCAGGTCGGGCATGCCGGCCGGGTTATGCACCTCCACCATGTTACCGTCTTTAGTATAGACGTTGTAACTGACGTTAGGCACCGTGGTAATGACGTCCATGTCAAACTCGCGGTCGAGACGTTCCTGCACTATCTCCATGTGTAGCAGTCCAAGAAAGCCGCAGCGGAAACCAAAGCCCAGCGCCATCGAACTCTCGGGTTGGAAAGTGAGGCTGGCGTCGTTCAGTTGCAGTTTCTCAAGGCTGGCTCGTAGGTCCTCGTAGTCTTCCGATTCGATAGGATAGACACCTGCAAAGACCATCGGTTTGGCTTCTTCGAAGCCTGCTATAGCCTTGTCGCACGGACGCGCCACGTGGGTAATCGTGTCACCCACTTTGACTTCGGTCGAGGTTTTGATACCGGAAATGATGTAGCCCACATTGCCTGCGCTAATCTGCTTGCGCGGACTCATATCAAGCCGCAGTATTCCTATCTCATCGGCATCGTACTCCTTACCGGTGTTGACAAATCGCACCAGGTCACCGCTGTGAAGCGTACCGTTGACAACCTTGAAATAGGCGATGATACCGCGGAAACTATTGAAGACCGAATCGAATACGAGACATTGCAACGGCGCATTAGGATCGCCTTTCGGCGCAGGTATACGCTCGATAATGGCGTCCAGTATCTCCGGCACTCCCTCGCCCGTCTTAGCCGAGCAACGTAGTATCTCTTCGCGCTTGCAGCCCAGCAAATCAATTATCTCGTCCTCGACGCGTTCGGGCATAGCATTGTCCATGTCGCATTTGTTCAGCACGGGTATAATCTCCAGGTCATGTTCGATGGCCATGTAGAGATTGCTGATGGTCTGTGCCTGCACTCCCTGAGTAGCATCCACCACAAGCACGGCTCCTTCGCAAGCCGCGATAGAACGGCTTACTTCGTAACTAAAATCCACGTGCCCCGGAGTATCTATCAGGTTAAGGGTAAAACCCTTATAATCCATCTGAATGGCGTGACTCTTGATGGTGATACCACGTTCTTTTTCCAGCTCCATGTCGTCCAGCACCTGGTTCTCCATCTGCCTAACATCGACCGTGCCGGTGAATTCCAGCATACGGTCGGCCAGCGTGCTCTTGCCGTGGTCTATATGCGCAATAATACAGAAATTACGTATCTTATCCATTGTTTGTTATGTGTGCTAAGTGGGTAGCTCGGTTTCTGTCCGAGACCTTTGCGGCTGCAAAGGTACTATAAATTTCCGACATACGCAAGTGCGTGTACTTTTTTAATTAAATTTTCCACAAAATATTGTTTCCTGCCGATCACGTGAAGAAATGCCTCGGATGGCATTTCGAGTTTGAGCGCCGCGGGCAGCAGATGAAGCGAAAACATAGAATGGCGCAACCGCCTTTTTGTGCCTAACAAAAAATGCACTTTTATATATACATAGTATATATCCCCGATTTACTACCGAGACAATCACCTGACATTCTCGAGACCCTATCAAGACAATCACTTATCCTGTCCCTACCTATAATATACTCTGTATATTATCCCGTGATTTTGAATTTTTTATTTGCATATATCAAAAAAAAGCACTACTTTTGCACAAAATTTAATACCAATACTTATCGTGAAACAAGTAGTTATTCGTTTTTGTGGCGATTCGGGCGACGGAATGCAGCTGACAGGTAACCTGTTTGCGCAGTTGGGTGCCGAACTGGGCCACGAGATTTCCACCCTGCCGGATTTCCCGGCTGAGATACGTGCTCCGCAAGGTACATTAGGCGGCGTCAGCGGTTTTCAGGTAGAACTGGGAAGCGATGTGTACACTCCGGGCGACAAGGCCGATGTGATAGTGGCGATGAACGCTGCAGCACTCAAAGTGTGCACGCTGGGGTCGCATTTCAACCATCCGCAGGCCCATTTTGATGATGATTTCTCGCTGTACCACCGCCACGCCATCGTCATCGTTGACACCGACGCGCTGAGCGACAAAGATCTGGAGAAAGCGCAATTCCACACCGACAACCCATTCACCGAACTGGGTATCCCGGAGAGCGTGCAGATAGTGCCTGTGGCGCTGACCACGCTGACCAAAGAGAGTCTGGCAGAATCGGGACTGGACAACAAATCGATACTGAAATCGCGTAATATGTTCGCCCTCGGACTCGTCTACTGGCTGTTCGACGAACCGATGGACAAAGCCATTCACCTGCTGGAAGACAAATTCCGCAAGAAACCGGCACTCATAGCGCCGAACACCAAGGTGATGGTGGATGGTTACAACTACGGACAGAACTTGGCGCTGAGCGTCAATCAGATACGAGTGGAAAGTACAGAGGAGAAAGAGCACGGGCGCTACACATCCATCGCGGGCAACAAGGCCACTGCGTGGGGACTGATAGCCGCGGCAGAGAAAGCCGGCAAACGCCTCTTCCTGGGCTCCTACCCCATCACTCCCGCCACCGACATCATGCACGAACTGGCCGGCCGAAAGGACCAGAATGTGATGGTAGTGCAGGCCGAAGACGAGATAGCAGGCGTTTGCACCGCCATAGGTGCCGCCTTCGCCGGCGATCTGGCTTGTACCTCGACCAGCGGACCCGGACTGAGTCTGAAGAGCGAAGCCGTGGGACTGGCTGTGATGGCCGAACTGCCACTGGTAGTGATCGACGTACAGCGTGGCGGACCATCCACCGGACTGCCCACTAAGACCGAGCAGACCGACCTGCTGCAAGCCCTCTACGGCCGTAACGGCGAGTGCCCGGCAGTAGTGATTGCTGCCTCGAGCAGCGCCAACTGTTTCGACTATGCCTACGAGGCTTGTCGCATCGCGCTGGAGAATATGACGCCCGTCATACTGATGACCGACACCTATCTGGCCAACGGAACGGCCCTATGGCGCATTCCGCAACTGGCCGAACTGCCGGAGATTCATCCGCAAGGTGTGCCTGAGGAGCTGAAAGGCCATTACAACCCGGCATTACGTGACGAACGCGGCGTACGCTACTGGGCATTCCCCGGCATGGAAGGCTATCAGCACCGCAACATCGGACTGGAGCGTGATGCAGAACGTGGCACCATATCGACCAACCCCGAGAACCACGAACAGATGGTATTGGCGCGTAAGCACAAAATAGAACAAATAGTCAACCAAATACCCGACCTGCGTGTACAAGGCAACGCCAAAAGTGACACTTTGCTCATTGGATGGGGCTCGACCGAAGGTCATCTGCATGCCGCTGCTAACGAACTGAACTGCGCTCTGGCACAATTCAACTACATCATGCCGCTACCGAAGAACACCGCTGAGGTGCTGCGCCGTTACAAACGTATTATCGTTTGCGAGCTGAACACCGGACAATTTGCCGCCTATCTGCGTGCGCAGATTCCGGGCATCGCGCTCGAACAATACAACGAGATACAGGGCCAGCCGTTCGCAGTAGAACGTATCGTTAACTTCGTTAAATCCCTAACCCCTAACCTCTAACCCCTAACCGTTTTTATCATGGAAGCTTCTGAATTCAAATCGGATCAATACGTACGATTCTGCCCGGGTTGCGGTGACCACGCTATCTGCATGGCCCTGCAAAAAGCCATGGCCCAGATAGGCATCGCGCCGCATAATGTGGCTGTGATAAGCGGAATAGGCTGCTCCAGCCGTATGCCGCACTATCTGAATACCTACGGGTTTAACACCATTCACGGTCGTGGCGGTGCTGTGGCAACCGGTGTCAAGACCAGTCATCCGGAACTGACCGTTTGGCAGATGTCGGGCGATGGCGACTGTCTTGCGATTGGTGGAAACCACTTTATACACGAGATACGCCGTAATGTGGACCTGAATGTGTGTATGTTCAACAACCGCATCTACGGTCTGACCAAAGGTCAGTATTCGCCTACCAGCGCCAAGGGATTTGTCAGCAAATCGTCACCTTTCGGCACCGTAGAACGACCATTCATTCCGGCCGAACTGGTACTGGGCGCACGCGGCACATTCTTTGCCCGCACGCTGGACGTAGATATGCCGACCACCGTCGATTGTATGGTTGCTGCACAGCAGCATAAGGGCGCGTCCATCGTCGAGTGTCTGGTCAACTGCGTCATATTTAATAATGGTACGCACGCGTGGATAGCCGACCGCGAACAACGAGCCGAGCACTCCATCATACTACGCCACGGCGAGAAAATGATTTTCGGTAAGGACCAAGACAAAGGTCTGGCTGTAGAAATAGACCCGACGACTTTCGTTCCGCGCATCATCATCGTCAGCGCCGACGATCCGCGTGTACTCATCCACGATGCGCATCAGCAAGACCCCACTCTGCACCGTCTGTTGGCGCTGATGGGACAAGAACGCTTCACCGACGTCAGCAATCAGAACGCCGAGTTCACGCTGCCGGTAGCGCTGGGCGTGATTCGCAATGTGGAAGCGGAGACATACGATGAAGCAGTCAACCGCCAGATACAAGAAGTGCGCGCCTCAGCTAAAGCACGCACCTTTGATGAACTGACCACCACCCTAGAACAGTGGCAGATGTAATCAGAGACTCTTGATAAATTTATCCGCCTCGATAGCCGCCATGGCTCCGCTACCGGCCGCCACCACGGCCTGACGATAATGCGGGTCGGCACAATCGCCTGCGGCAAACACACCGGGCACGTTCGTACAGGGCGTGCCTGGTTTCGTACGGATAAAGCCTTCGGCATCGCAATCAACAAACGGCTTGAAGAGTTCGGTATTAGGATGATGACCGATAGCCAGGAAGAAACCGTCAATAGCTATGTGACGAATCTCCTCGTCCGGTTCGCCTTTGCGATAGATCAAGTCAGCACCTTGCACCTTGTTCTCGCCCGTCAGTTGTAGGGTGTTATGCTCGAAAAGGACCTCAATCTTAGGATTGTTCAGCACGCGCTCTTGCATAATTTGCGAGGCACGTAGGAACGGCTTGCGGACAATCATATAGACTTTCTCGCACAGACCGCTGAGGTAGTTAGCCTCTTCGCAGGCCGTATCGCCACCGCCAACCACAGCCACGGTCTTTTTGCGATAGAAGAAACCGTCGCATGTAGCGCAAGCACTCACGCCACGTCCACGATAGGTACGTTCGCTCTCCAGTCCCAGATACTTGGCGCTGGCGCCCGTAGCGATGATGACTGCATCGGCTTCAAACTCCTGCTCGTCCTCTACAATCACGCGCTTGGGACTAACCGAGAAATCGACTTTGGTCACTATACCCGAGACAAACTGCGTACCAAAGCGCTCGGCCTGGCGACGCATATCGTCCATCATCTGGAACGGTTCAACACCCTCCGGGTAACCGGGAAAATTCTCTACCTCGGTAGTCGTCATCAACTGGCCGCCCAACTGGGGACCTTCAATCAAAACGGGTTGCAAGTTAGCACGCGAAGCGTAGATGGCAGCCGTGTAACCCGCAGGACCGCTACCGATAATCAGACATTTAACTCTATTCATGTATGGTTTGTTGTTAGCTCTTAGAATCGCATATCATTCACGTAGGTGGATGGTTCTGCTTCGATAATATATTTGGGCTGGGCAGAGACGAAACGCGGATTTTTGAGTTTGAGCGTCGTCATCTTCTTGCCTTCCTTGATTTCCACTTGCAGCGGTATGAGGTCGCTGTTGCGCACACGCAGCACAAATCGGTTGATGCCGATCGACTGGTCCTTGGGCGTCAGCGTGATGATAGTTTGCGTGCCATCGTTGCTGCTACGTTCGGTAGTATTGCATACGCCGACCAATGCCTGAGCGTAGAGGAAAGGATTGGCCTCACGCAGTTCTTGCTCGGTAGGATTACTCAGCGTCAACTCGTCCGTATCGCCGGCATACATATACAGCGTCTTGCCGTCGTAGGCCGCTTCGATACCGAACATCGCCAGCAGGAAATTGCGTCCGTGCATAGTGACCGTACCGGGGTAGTTCATAGGTGCATTGACCTCTTCGCTAACCGTCACAGTGAAATCAGACTGCAGTGTCTTTTGCTCCAGATTCGTCAAAAACGAATTGAGCACTGTCAATATGACTAATAATGTTTTCATTGTTGTTTGGGCTGCGGATCGGCCGTCCGGGCACCGGTGATGGTGTACATTCGGTCGTCACGCAAAATATAGACGTTACCCTCACGTAACAATTTCTGTGCCGAATTGGCAGGATTGACCACAACAGGCGCCGGATTAGGCGTAGGTTCGTTCGATTCGTAAACAGCCTGTAGCACGATGCCATCGGCCAAATCATCGCTTGGCATCACACGCCAGCGAAGGAACGTGAAGCCCTGGATATACGGTGCGTGCGGTACCTGCCAGTGCTGCGCTTCCATATAATGGAGCGAGCTGTCCTGTCTGTAATAACTAACTTGAACCAATTGGTCCTCAAACTGCAAATCGGTGGCCACGCCTACGATATGGAGGAAATCTTTCCACACCGCTTTTTCGCGATAGAGGTCGATATAGTCCATCGGCACGTAGAGTATACAAGTAGATTTGTCCACATTGTAAACCGTCTGCTCGGTGATGGTCTGCGGCGTGATTGCGTAGTTATGAATCGCCATCAGCTTGGAGCAGTTATAGAACGCATCTGAATTGATAGTAGTGACGGAAGCAGGGATAAACACTTCTTCCAACGCCGAACAGCCTTCCAGCACTTCAGTAGCAACCGTCGTGATGCCTTCCGGGAAGGTGAAGGACTTCAGTGCCTGGCAATACGAGAAGGAGTTTCTGGCAACCAATGTTACCGATGCCGGTATTTCCACACCCTTGAGTGCAGAACAGTAATAGAAGGCATAATTGCCAATGGTCTTTAGGTTCTGCGGCAGGACGATTGTATCGAGTCGCAACATCTTGTAACACAAGTAATTAGGAATAATCTCTACTTGATCGCCAAACGTGACAGAGGTGATTGCCGAAGGACTGCCGTAGAACGGCGCATCCGAAGAAGTGCCAATACTACACGTTAGCGGCAGCCAAGTCACCGAAGTCAGCGGGTTGTCCTGGAAAGCCTTGTTTCCGATTGTAGTAACCGTACTCGGAATAGTGATGGAGTCCAGTTTACAGTAACGGAATGCCTCTGAACTGATAGTAGTCAGTCCTTCCGGCAAGTTGATACTGCTTAATTTGCTACAGTAATAGAAAGCATCCGTATTGATATTTGTCAACGTGGCCGGCAGTTCAATGGACTCTAGCGAGGAGCAATAAGCCAAGAAATTGGAAGGAATCGTCTTCTGCGCTACAGGCAGATTGATGGACTTGAGGTTCGTGCAGGAATAGAACGCATACTCACCCAGCGATTTCACCGAAGGCGGTAGCACGATGGTATCCAACTGGCTCATCCTATAGCATATATATGCCGGCACCGCTTGCACGCTGTCACCAAAAGTGAAAGAAGTGATTGCCAAAGAACTGTTGTAGAACGGCGCATCCGAAGAAGTACCAATAGAGCACGTTAGCGGCAGCCATGTCACCGAAGTAAGCGGATTATCTTGGAAAGCCTTTGCACCGATAGTTGTTACCGTGCTCGGGATAGTGACGGAACTGAGTTTACAATAACGGAAGGCCTCTGAATTGATAGTAGTCAGTCCTTCGTGCAGGGTAATAGACTTGAGGCTCGTGCAGTTATAGAAAGCCTCCTGACTGATAGTCGTCAGCGTGGCCGGCAGTTGGATGGACTCCAACGAAGAACAGCCGTAGAAGAAACCGATAGGCAATGTTTTCTGCGTAGCAGGCAAGTTAATCGACTTGAGCGACGAGCAGTATTGGAACGCATATTGACCCAACGAACTAACTGATGGCGGCAGATAGACAGAGTCTATTTTGCTCATGTATCGGCACAATTGAGCAGGCACTGTCTGCACGCTGTTGCCAAAGGCAAAAGAGGTAATCTTGGACTCAGTGCTATAGAACGGCGCATAACTTCCCGTACCGATAGAACAGTTCACCGGACACCACGTAACCGAAGTAAGCGGGTTGTTCTGGAACGCGTAATTATCGATACTGGTTACGGTACTAGGAATCGTGATAGAACTGAGATTACAGTAACGAAAAGCCTCGGAATTGATAGTAGTTAAGCCCTCCTCCAGATTGACGCTGGCCAGCCTGGAACAGCCGTAGAAAGCGCTTTGACCAATACTGGTGAGCGAGGACGGCAAAACTGCCGACTGCAGATTGGTGCTATTCTTAAATGCACTCGAGCCGATAGAAGTAACGGCGTAGGTATAATCGTTGTAGGTCACGGTAGCCGGCACGCGGACCGAGACATAATTGATATACGTGTCCGAGTTCTGGTCTGATACCACTTGAGCCGTAGTCGAGCCAAAAGAATAGTACAGACTATCCACTTTGGCTATCTCAGCAAAAACGCCTGTGCTGACCAACAACGCCAGCAGTGCGAGAGAAAACTTTTTCATATACATACTAAATATTTATTTTACACCTAATTCTTCGAGCAGTTTGTCCAACTGATCCAAATCCTGAATCAGCACGTCGCGTCCCTTCGGGCCTTTGTTAGGACCAACGATACCGGCCGCCTCGAGTTGATCACTCAGTTTGCCCGCACGGTTGTAGCCAATCTCGAACGCACGCTGCAGACGCGAGGTAGAACCCTCTTGTTTGGTAACCACATAACGCGCCACATCGGCAAACATCGGATCCAGACGCTTCATATCTACGCTGCCCGGTGCCAACGCTTCGCCTTCACCGCCTTCGCCCACATACTCAGGCAACTGATATGGTTCGGTATAGCGTTGCTGCTTGGAAATATGCTTAACGATCTCATCCACCTCGGGCGTATCGACGAATGCACACTGCACACGGGTGATGCTGGCGTTGCCTGCGTAGAGCGAATCGCCTCGTCCGATAAGTTGCTCAGCGCCCTTCGCATCCAGCACAGTTCGACTATCGATGACCGATTGGGTACGTAGCGCAATACGCGTCGGAATATTGGCTTTAATAACACCCGTCACTATATTAACCGATGGACGCTGAGTAGCCAAAATCATGTGCATACCCACGGCACGCGCCTTCTGTGTGATACGTGCGATAGGTGTCTCCACCTGTTTGCCCGCCTGCATAATGAAGTCGCCGTACTCATCGATGATGATGACGATATAGGGCAGATACTGATGATGCAGACTGTCCGCTACCAATTTGTTCGGATTCAGGCGACGGCGAACGAACTTATCGTTGTAGTCCTCCAGATTGCGCACACCGGCATCCATCAGCAGTTTGTAGCGGTTCTCCATCTCGATAACCAGCGAATTGAGCGTCGTGATAACTTTGTCGCAATCGGTGATAACAACTTGGTCCGGATCGGTATCGGGCATAGCCGCCAGATAATGCTTCAGCAGCGGTTTGTATGGCGCAAATTCAACCATCTTCGGGTCCACCATGACGAGTTTCAACTCAGCCGGGTGCTTCTTGTACAACAGCGACGTGATGATGGCATTGATAGCCACCGATTTACCCGTACCCGTGGCACCGGCTACGAGCAAGTGAGGCGTCTTAGCCAAATCGAACATGAAGACCTCGTTGGTGATGGTTCGTCCGTAGGCTACAGGCAATTTCATTTTCTGCTCTTCCTGGAATCGCTTGCTGGCGATGACAGAGTGCATGGAAACAACTTGCGGTTTCTCGTTAGGCACCTCTATTCCGATGGTTCCCTTGCCCGGCATAGGCGCGATGATACGGATTCCCGTAGCACTCAAACTGAGCATGATATCGTTCTCTAGAGCCTGGATTTTCGCTACGCGAACACCCGCTTTCGGCACAATCTCGTAGAGTGTGACAGTCGGGCCCACTGTGGCCTTGATAGACTCAATCTCGATGCCATAGTTACGCAGCGTGGTGATGATGCGCGCACCGTTGGCGCGTTGCTCCTCCTCGTTGATAACCGGTGCCGACTCGTTGTCATACACCTTCAGCAGATTCAGGCTCGGAAACTTGAAGAACTCCAAGTCCTTACGTGGGTCATACGGGCCCAGTTTCTCCAGAATCTTGTCGGGATCTTTGTCATATAGTTTGTCCTCGATGACATCTTTGATTTCCAGTTCAGCATCATTCTGCTCCGCCTTCTTGCCAACCGCCTCTTCCTTCTGCATCAGGTCAGTCAGCGTGCCGTCCGAAGGACCTCCGTCGTCCGGAATTTCTTCTTCCGGCTCCGGTTCGTTCTCGATAGGCTCAATCGTCAGCGGCACTTCGTCCCCCGGCTCACCGTCTTGTTTTTGAGCGGCCTCGATGTCAATCACTATCTCGTCAGTCGGTTCGTCCGATTCGCTTTCGTTCTCCGGCGTCTGCGGAATATCCTCAATCAGTTCGCCATCCACGGTCGGTTCTTTCTTCTTGCGACGGAAAAGCCCTACAAACCACGCACCAAACGACTTGCAGCGGTCGATGAATTTCGGATCGGTCACAATCAAAAAAATAGCCAGCACCAGTAATAGACCGACTACGGTACCAACGATATTGATATAACTGATCAGCCAAGCCGAAGCGGCCTTACCGAAAGCTCCACCCCAACGGTAGGGATAGGTACCCACTGGCAACATTTGATGAACAAAACCCAAAGCAGCCGAACCCCAGAGTACCCAGAAAGCGCTACTCAGGAAAATACGCAAGGCCGGAATATCCTTCAGTGCGCGCATGAGCCGCAAGCCATAGGCTCCGAGCATCAGGGCGATGATGATACTGACAAATCCAAAACTGCCATCCAGCATGAATCGGCCCAGCATAGCACCCGGCAAGCCCAGCAGATTGCGTATCGAATTACGATTGGCCACACGGCCCGCACGGTCCAGTTCCAGAATCGACTGGTCGGCCGTTCCGGTGAAAAGAAAACTGACATACGCCAGTACGGCCAACAGGGCAAACGTCAATAGCAGCAATCCCAAAATGGTCTGCGTACGACGGTCCTGTAACACACGTTTGGTAGCCATCCAGAAGCTCTCTTTCTCCACTTTGATGGCTCTTTCCTGACTGCGAGGAAACTCAGTATTTTCTGCTTTGCTTGAGTGTCGGGGCATAATATCCTAAATTTACGACGCAAAGGTACGAATTCTTTTTCAACTACGCAAGCGTAGTTATCGAAAAAGTGGATATTTTGACGAATTTGATACAAAAATGTAATTTTTGATGTTTCTATTTGCACAAATGAAAAATTATTTGTACTTTTGCGAGTTAATTTTGTGGACTATACCCACCAAGAATGGACGAACTGATCAGACATAACGGAATAGTGACCCGCATCGACGGCGAAAAGGCGACTGTGGAGATCACGCAATCGAGTGCTTGCGCTTCGTGTAAGGCGCAGAGCATGTGTATGTCGTCCGAGCACCAGCAGAAACAGGTGGAAGCCGTTATGGCCACACCGATGAATATCGGCGATATGGTGGAAGTGACCGTCCGCGAGCGACTGGCATGGAGAGCCGTACTGCTGGCGTATATATTGCCCTTCATCGTGATGGTGGCCGTCATAGCCGTTCTCGATTTCACAACCGAATGGAGCGAGGCAGTTGTAGGCACGCTCTCGCTATGCGCGATTGCGCTATATTATATAGGTCTCGGTGTCTTCAAGCACCGCCTGCAACGGCAGTTCTCTTTCATTGCCAGAAAAGGATAATAAAATAAATAATCATAAATAAACATTCAAAAACATGGATTGGATTTTAATTCTAATTTCAATGGGAGTTCTGGGTGTGACAGCACTCTTGGCAGCCATTCTGCTGTATGTTGTCAGCCTGTTCTTCAAAGTGGAGGAAGATCCACGCATCGACTTGGTGCAGGCCGTTCTGCCGGGTGCCAACTGCGGTGGTTGTGGATTCGCAGGTTGCCGCAATTTTGCTGAAGCCTGCGTCAAAGCCGGTTCGACAGATGGGCTGGCTTGTCCGGTAGGCGGAGACCCGACGATGGACGAAGTACGTAAGATTCTGGTGCCTGCAGCCGCTGAGGAAACACCTCAGGCCGCTACGGGAGAGAAGAAAGGCTTCGATCCGGTTATTGCCGCCAAGATCAAGGCTTTGGCTACGCCAAAAGCTGCTTTCCCAAATTTAATTCTATTGGCGCAGAAAAAGTAGCATATGAAAACATTCCATATAGGCGGAGTTCATCCGCATGACAACAAACAATTCTCCGCACACCAGCCTATCACGGAGTGCCCGCTGCCCAAGCAGGCTATCATTCCGTTGGTGCAACATATAGGTGCGCCTACGCAGGCTGTGGTAGAAGTAGGAGCTAAAGTAAAAGTAGGCGAACTGCTGGCTAAAGCCGGTGGATTCGTAAGCGCAAACATCTGTTCGCCCGTTAGCGGTAAGGTAACCAAAATAGGTGACTGGACCGATGCCTGGGGGACTCCAGGTCAAGCCATTTTTATTGACGTAGAGGGTGATGACTGGTTGCCGGAAATCGACCGCACACCCGATTTGGCACGTCAGTGCACACTCGATGCTAAAGCAATTATCGACAAGATAGCTGCAGCCGGCATCGTAGGTCTGGGTGGCGCATGTTTCCCGACACACGTCAAACTGCTGCCGCCTCCGGGCAAGAAAGCAGACGTGCTGATAGTCAACGGTGTAGAGTGCGAGCCATACTTGACTTGCGACCATCAGTTGATGTTGGAGCATGGCGAGGAAATCATTATCGGTATTCAGATTTTGATGAAGGCCTTGGGCGTAGAACGCGCTATCATCGGCATCGAGAACAACAAGAAAGATGCGATTGCGCACATGCAAGATTTGGCACAGTCGAAACTGGGCATCGAGGTTCTGCCGCTGAAACTCAAATATCCGCAAGGCGGTGAGAAACAGCTGATCGACGCATGTATAGGTCGCCAAGTGCCAAGCGGTGCGCTGCCTATCGAAGTAGGTGCGGTAGTGGACAATGTGGCTACTATCTTCGCCGTTTACGAGGCTGTACAGAAGAACAAACCGCTGATCTCGCGCGTGATGACCGTTACAGGAAAGAACGTAGAGAAACCGGGCAACTACCTCGTTCGTTTCGGTACGCCGATTGAGCAAGTGATTGCGTTGGCAGGTGGTATTCCTGAGGACACAGGCAAGATAATCGGTGGTGGCCCGATGATGGGTCGCGCCATGGATCATATCGAAGATATGCCGGCCAACAAACGTCTGAGCGGCCTACTCTTTCTGCCTGAAGCAGAGAGTATCCGTCCGGAAGCAGAGAACTGTATCCGTTGCGGCAAATGTGTTCAGGCTTGTCCGATGGGCCTAGAGCCGTATCTGCTACAACGTCTCTCCGAACTGGAGATGTGGGATGATGTGGAGAAACACAGCGTAATGGATTGTATCGATTGCGGCTGCTGCGTCTTCACATGCCCTGCTCACCGTCCGCTGCTAGACGACATACGCAAAGGCAAAGCCAAAGTGGGTGGCATTCTGCGCGAACGTGCCGCTGCTGCCGCTGCAGAAAAAGCTGCTGCTGAGAAGAAATAACATGTCAAATATAAAATGTCCAATATAAAATGAAAAATTTTATTGTAGCTCCGGCACCTCACGCCCACAGTGGCGATAGTGTCCGTCGCAACATGCTTCTAGTCATTCTCGCGCTGCTACCTGCATATGTAGTGTCGGTTATTGAGTTTGGCTACGGAGCACTCATTACGGCTGCTATCAGCGTGCTGGCTTGCGTTGGCACCGAATGGCTGATTAGCCGTTTCCTGCTCAAAGAGAAGACGCAGTCGATTGGTGACCTTTCGGCCGTATTGACCGGTCTGCTGCTTGCGTTTAACTTGCCATCGAATATCGACTGGTGGATTGTGCTGATTGGCGCAGTGGTAGCTATCGGTATCGGCAAGATGACTTTCGGCGGTCTAGGACAGAATCCGTTTAATCCGGCACTAGTCGGACGTGTTTTCCTGCTGATCTCGTTCCCTGTCCAGATGACTACCTGGCCTCTGGCCAAAGGTTTTGAGACCGCCTACGTAGATGCAGAAACAGGCGCCACTCCATTGGCTCTGTTAAAACAAGCTGTCAAAGGAGGTCAGACGATTGCCGACAAACTGCCGAGTTTGCATGACGCTTTCCTGGGTATCATGGGCGGTTCGCTCGGTGAAGTCTGCGCACTGGCACTGATCATCGGTGGTCTGTTCCTAATTTGCACACGCGTTATCACATGGCACATCCCTGTTAGTATCCTGGCAACTGTGGCTCTGTGGGCTGCGATAACCGGCTGGGCAGGATTGCTGCCACCAGATTTGACGACCGGCAACTACGTGGCTTACACGCTTTGCACCGGTGGTATCATGCTAGGTGCGTTCTTCATGGCAACCGACTATGTCACAAGCCCGATGACTCCATTAGGCAAGCTCATCTTTGGCGTTGGCATCGGTATTATCGTCATGGTGATTCGTACCTGGGGAGCATACCCAGAGGGTATGTCGTTCGCCATCCTGATTATGAACGCATGCGTTCCATTGTTGAACAAACTTCGCCCGCAACGCTTTGGCGAAACTAAAAAATAAGGAGGTACAACTATGGAAAAACTACAAAGTTCTTTCAAGAATATGGTGCTTAGCCTAGTTACCATCTCTGTGGTAGCAGCAGGCGCGCTGGCCGGTGTTTACGTACTGACTCAAGCGAGCATCGAGGCGCAGAAGAAAGCCAAACAAGAGGCTGCTATTCTGGCCGTACTGCCCGAAGGAGCTACGATAGCCGAGCCGGAAGAGGTAAATGGCCTGACCGTATATAAGGCTTATATCAACGAGCAATGGGTAGGTACCGCTGTTCAGACCGAGGAAAATGGTTTTGGCGGACCGCAAAAGATTATGGTGGGTTTTGATGCCGAAGGCAATATCATCAATTACGAAGTGCTGGAACATCAAGAGACACCGGGCCTGGGCGATCATATAGCCGAGTGGTTTAAGAATGCCGACAAACCCAGTCAGAACATCATCGGTAGGAAAGCCACCGGTGCGTTCACGGTTAGCAAAGACGGAGGCGACGTAGATGCCATCACTGCCGCTACGATTTCCAGTCGCGCTTTCCTGACAGCCATCAACAAAGCGTACGCTGCTTATGCCAACGGCGAAGTACAGGCCGCCACAGGTGCCAGCCAGCAACAACCCAAAGAGGTTGAAGCGGCAGAACCTGAAGTTGAGACTGACGAAGTGGCAGAAACAACAGACGAACCCGCAAAAGAAACGGAGGTAACAAATGAATAATGCATTGAAAACATTCACAAACGGTATTCTCCGCGAGAATCCAACATTCGCGTTGGTACTAGGTATGTGTCCTACACTGGCCACCACCACTAGTGCCATCAATGGTATGTCAATGGGTCTGGCCACACTCTTTGTGCTGGTTTGCTCCAATGTCGTTATCTCGTTGCTGAAGAATCTGATTCCGGACAAAGTGCGCATCCCCGCTTTCATCGTGGTGATTGCTACCTTTGTGACGATGGTACAACTGGTGATGCAAGCCTATCTGCCTGCTATCTATGAGGTGTTGGGCTTGTTTATTCCGCTGATTGTGGTTAACTGTATCGTACTAGGTCGTGCAGAAGCGTTTGCAGCCAAGAATAGCGTTGGTCTAAGCGCATTGGATGGTCTGGGAATGGGTCTCGGATTTACCCTCTCTCTCACCGTCATCGGTGCTATCCGTGAGTTGCTCGGCTCGGGCGCAATCTTCGGTCTGCATGTCTTCCCCGAATACTACGCAATGCTGATATTCGTTCTCGCTCCGGGTGCATTCATCGCCTTGGCTTACCTGATGGGCGCAGTCAACAAACTGCAGAACAAGTAATCACTAATCACTAAACACAAAACGAATTATGGTATACTTTCTGATATTCATCTCTGCGATATTTGTTAATAATATCGTATTGAGCCAGTTCTTGGGTATTTGCCCATTCCTGGGTGTTAGTAAGAAGATTGACACAGCACTTGGTATGAGTGCAGCGGTAACGTTCGTGCTTGTTTTGGCCACTGTGGTTACCTATCTGCTGCAGATGTTACTCGTAGCATGGGGTCTGGAATTCTTGCAGACGATTCTCTTTATTCTCATCATCGCTGCTCTGGTGCAGATGATTGAGATTATCCTGAAGAAAATCAGTCCGTCGCTCTATCAGGCACTGGGTGTTTTCCTACCGCTGATTACCACCAACTGCTGTATCTTGGGTGTAGCCATCTTGGTTGCCAACGGCACAGAGAAACTGCCGATGGGCGCTGAGCACGGAATGCTGACGGGCACACTCTTCGCGTTAGCCACTGCTATCGGTTTTGGTCTGGCACTCGTCCTGTTTGCAGGCTTGCGTGAGCAATTGGCTTTGAACAAAGTGCCCAAAGCTATGCAAGGTACGCCGATTGCCCTTTTGACCGCAGGTCTTCTGGCCATGGCCTTCATGGGCTTCAGCGGCGTGGTATAATCTACCAAGAATGTTGGCGGGAGAGACCGCCTACAAGAGAAATAAGGAGATAGAACGGATAGACTATCTCGAGCAATAGAGCCACAAGCCAAGAGGTTTGTGGCTCACGCTTTTTGATGAGGCGATACTCTATCGGGAACTTAATGAGAATAACCGGCGGGCAGAAAATTTGCAAGATATTAGCCGCTGCGACTAGTGCGCCGCAACGACGGATATCGCGGTCGGTGTAATGCGGCGCCTTGCCTGCCCAACGCATACGTTGGCGCCAGAAAGCGCGCCACGTAGTTTGCGGACGGACGATAGCTGTGAAATCCGGTTCATCGATGACACCTATCTTGTAGCCGTGACGCTTCATTGCTTCGAGCAAGAACATATCATCACCACTCGGAATCTCAGGATGGATTTCCGATTCGCAGGCCAACCATGCTTCGCGACGTACAATCATATTAGCGCCCGAACACATAACGGCATGCCCGCGTTGGGCGGTACGCATGGTCAGTTCCTGTATCGCCGCATATTCGGCAATCTGTAAAAGAGGCAGCAAGCCTACTCCGCCCCTCCCTGAAGGGAGGGAGGATTCCATTCTTAATGGCAGGATATATAAGTCTGCGGTGAGTTCATTCCCCTTCGGGAAGGTTAGGTTAGGCTTCTTTGCGGCATTCGGCCATACGACATCATCATCGTGGAGCCAGACATAGTCGGCTTTGGCTGCATGAATGAGTTTGCTTAGTGCGTGTTTTTTGCCCAGATTGTCGTCATTTACCCCTCTCTTTGGTACGATGTGAGCATAGTTCGCTCTGCTCTCGTTGCCGTGTCGTTGCCGTGTCGTTGCCGTGTCGTTACCGTCTTTGTCATGTAACAGTCCCGATAACTGCTCGACAAACGCGGGGTAACTTTTGGCGATGCATTTCTCCAACTCCTTCGTTTCTGAGGAGGCGGGGAGAGGTTGGATATAGTCGGCTGCCATGAGCGCCATGGCCATGCGGTGGTCGTTGCGTACTTCGTGCAGACGAACAGCCTCGAGGCGGTCGGACTCTTTGTATGGCAAACGTTCTGTGCCCGTGGCCTGCAAGGCATACCCCAGACACTCGCACGTCAACGCGATAGGCGGATAGAGGTCGGGACAATTGCTAAAATCGAGTGCTATTGATGATTGGTGATTGGTGAATGATGATTTTTTAATTATCGCGCCTTCGGGTGTGAAAGTAGTCTCGACGCCAAAGAATTCGGCGAATATATCCGCTACTACGCGGTCGCCTTGGAGACTGTCGGGAGTGAGGCCTGCAAGCAACAGTTCGCCGCCATGAATGGCAATATATTCGTACCAGAAGGAAGCGCTGCTCCAACAGGTTTCCATTGGACATTTGCCATTTGAGATTTTATATTTTCTCGCTACCTCGCGCGTCATTGTGACATAGGGCGATTCGTCGGGTTCGACAGGCACATCGATGCCATGGAGAATGAGTGCAGAAGTGGTTTGCGAAGTCGGTTTGCCTTTACGTTCCATCAGTCGCGCATCGCCGGTCAAAGTGATTGGTTCGTCCGAATAGCATTGGGCGAGATGGACCTCCAGAAAGCGCAAAGCCGTGCCGCAGTTTTTGAGGTTGAGTGTCAGCGGTTCGCCTTTCTTATGTCGACGCAAGGCAGTCAACGCATCGTGCATGACGCGCACATCATCGGGCATATCCGCAGAGACCCTCATTAGAGGGTCCCCGTGAATAGCTTGCAGCAACAGAATTCTGTTGGCAATACTTTTTGATATCGGCAGTTTAATTGACACTCGGTAGCGGACTATAGTCGCGACTGTAACGCAAGTGTTGCTCGACGTAGCCTTCGGTATAATCTATCTTGACGTCCGTTATCTTTCCGTCCTTGTCGGTCACGGCCGTGTAAACCGGATTGACAAAACCTTTGTACGGAGCCAAGTTAAGCTTCTCGTAGCGTGCACGAATTTCGTTGTGCAATGCGGGATTGACTTTGACGGCATAGGTCTCCACCATCTGTTTAGCGGCAGGATAATCGCCTTCAGAAGTGATTCGTTGAATCTCCGCCAACAATTGACCGAACAAGCGGCGCACGCCCTCATAATCGTTGATACGCAGATAGTGCTTACCATCACGCTCGATGATCTCCACTTCGCCTTTCGCATTCGCAAGCACCCAGTTAGCAATGAGTTGGCGATTGCGCATGTGTGCTTCCTCGATGTCCTTGCCCGGTTCGATACGCACCAGTTGGGTCATCGCCCCGTTCATCATCTGCTGATAGAAACCGGCTTTGTAGGCATCTTTGTTAGGCAGCAAGCCCAATTCTACGAGTTTAGGATCGGCCAAATAATAGAGACCGAACAAGTCAGCGCGAGCCTCTTCGATGGTCGAAGCATGCTCCTTGAGTGCATCTTTGCTCACGCCCGGCATCAGTTTGCCGCTTCCGTGCCCCACGCACTCGTGCAAGTCCGTGTGCAAATCGTTGCAGAGGGCGCCGTATTGTTCGTATAGCGAACGAATATCTTCGTCTATCATGAATTCCTCGTTGAAGCCATTGCCCTTGGCCGCTTCGTTGTAGGCGTGCATCAGGTTGTCGATGGTAACCGATTTAGAGCCGTACTCTTTGCGAATCCAGTTAGCATTCGGTAGGTTGATACCGATAGGCGTAGCGGGATAGCAATCGCCGGCCAGCATAGCAGCCGTAATAACCTTAGCGCTCACGCCCTTCACTTCCTCTTTCTTATACGCTTTGTCGGTCGGTGAATTATCCTCAAACCACTGTGCGTTGTCGGAAATCAGTTGCGTGCGATGGGTTGCCTCCAGGTCCTTAAAATTGACCATTGATTCCCATGTTCCCGTTATGCCCAACGGGTCGGAATAGGTCTCGGTGAAACCATTGACGAAATCGACACGGCTATTGAGGTCGCGCACCCATGCGATGCAATACTCATTGAAAGCCTTCAGGTCGCCCGTCTCATTGACGGCAATCATCTTCTCGATAGCCAATTTCTGCTCATCAGTCTCTGCCACTTCGTAGGCTTTCTTCAGCCAGAAGACGATACGCTCCAATGCCGGGCCATACAAGCCGCCGATACGATACACGCGTTCCTCTATCTCGCCCTTTGCGTTCTTGACCAGTTTGGAGTTCAGACCAATCCACAGCGGTTCGGCCGAATTGTCCTTATGCGCAGCATACCAGGCCTCTGCTTCGGCCTGCGTCACTCCTTCGCCGTAGTAATTGCCCGCCGAACCGGCCACCAAATCAACTCCGTCCTGCTGCGTCGTACGCTTGGGCATTACAGCGGGGTCGAACATCACGGGAAGAATAGCTTGGTCGTACTGAACGCCTGCCTTCTCGCACGCAGCAACAAACCAGTCTTGCGTAAACTCAGGCAAGAACTTATCCTCGCTGTAGTGATGGTGGATACCATTACTGAACCACACACGTTTCAGGTAACGCTCGAACGCAGCAAACTCGTCTGCCGAACGGTCGTACGGATAATTGAGGTAGAGCGCCTCACACGCACGGCGGATACGCAAATTGTAGCGTCCGTTTTGGTCGAAAAGGATATCGCGTCCCTGCAGTGCAGCTTCGCTCAAGTAATAGACAAGCGTCTTCTGCTGCAAGCTCAGTTCTTCAAAACCGGGCACAGGGTAACGCAGTATTTCCAGATCGTAGAATTTGTCCACTGTATATTGGAACGATTGGTCTTTTTTCTGACAACCACAGCACAATGCTACGGCGGCCAAAATGATACAAATTTTCTTCATTAGATACGCTCGAGTACGGTTTTTACGAGTTCTTTTATACGCGGCTTGTAATCGGTGTTAGCCGCCTCAATCTTACGTTGCGCGATAACGCAGCAAACTGTCATAGCGCGGTGTCCCATGTGGAGTGCGAGACCTGCGATGCAAGAGCCCTCCATCTCATAGTTGGTGATGCGCTGTCCTTCGTAGCGGAAGGCCGTGATTTTCTCATTGATATCGGGCACAGCCAGATCTACACGCAGCACGCGTCCTTGCGGGCCATAGAAACCATTGGCAGCGATAGTGCAGCCACGCATCATGTCGTCTTTGGCAATGCGGTTAACCAACTCAGGATTGGCAGCCACTACGTATGGCACAGCAGCTTTCTTCGGATAACCGATAAAGTCCACCAATGCCTTCTCAAAGCCTACGTCAGCTATCTTGTCGCGGTCTTTATAGAACGCCAACACGCCATCGAATCCGATGGATTTCTGACTAACGAGGAAAGTGCCCAGAGGTATATCCTCTTGCATACCGCCGCAAGTACCGATACGAACGATATCCAGTACACGTTTCTCTGCTTTCTCTTGACGAGTAGCAAAATCGATATTGGCCAATGCATCAATCTCGTTCATCACGATATCGCAGTTGTCAGTACCGATACCGGTCGAGATACACGAGATACGCTTGCCTTGGAATTTACCGGTGATGGTGTGGAATTCACGACTTTGAACGTCACACTCGATGCTTCCTTCGTCAAAGAACGAAGCAACCATATTCACACGGTCCTGGTCTCCGACTAGAATCACTTTGTCGGCCAGAAATTCCGGTTTTAGGTGCAAATGGAACGCAGAACCATCGGCATTGATGATCAACTGCGATGCAGGAAAAGTTTTCATAAGATAATGTACGATTATAAGGTTAATAATATTTTATGCTTCGCCACTAGGGAAAGTCAACGGGATAGTCGAACCGGGGATTGGACCGATGGGTTCTATCTCGCCAAATTTCTTCTCATATTGTGCAATATTGCTCTGCAGCGCACCCAACAATTTCTTTGCCTGATCGGGTGTCACGACGATACGTGCCACTACGTTGGCCTGTTGAATGCCCGGCATAATCTGTGCAAAATCGAGTACGAACTCGGTGGGTGTATGCGCTATCAGCGCTAAGTTTGCGAACAAGCCGGTTGCTTTGTCCGGCGTGATGTTGATGTTCAGTTTTTGTTGTTCAGCCATAATTGTATAGTGTTTTTGTTATTTACCATTTGTTAGTTTTCCGACGAGGAACGATAAGCATCCAAAGCGTTATCAGCGGCAGAATCAAATCGAACCAGAACGTCGTGCTCATACGGAAACGATGCAGCCCCATTAGGTGCGCCGAATCGTTGAGTATGGATGTCTGTAGGCACCAACGAGCTAGGAAAAACAGCACCGTAATACCAAACATCAGGATGGCGCGCCACGAAGTGATAGGCGATTGTAATCCGCAGTATATCAGCGCTATCGTCATAGCGTAGAACAGTCCGCGCGTGATAGGCTCGATAGCCAAACGCAGTTTGGTATTCTGTCTGTAGGCTGGCGAAACGGACAAGTGACGCCGTTTCTGCTGCAACCAATCGCGCAGCGTAGTCTTGGCGGGCGACCAGGTATATGCAGCGCGGTCGAGCACGACAGCCGTATTCTGCTTGGTAGCCGTATGATTGACAAAGAGGTCATCATCGCCGGCCTTGCTGTCCATCAGGTGAGTGAAACCGCCACTCTCAAAGAAGAACTGCTTGCGGTAAGCCAGGTTACGTCCCACCCCCATATACGGATGACCGCAGAGCGCTGCTCCCAAGTAATGCAGACCATTAAAGAGCGTGTCGTAGCGCACGATGCGATTGATCAGTCCGCGTTGGAAGAAATACGGTCCGAAGCCCAGTACAATGTCGATAGACGGTTTCTGGAAACCGGCCATCATCTTGCGAATCCACTGATTCGACTCTGGCACACAATCGGCATCGGTCAGCAACAGATAATCGTATTTTGCAGCTTTGGCTGCCAAGGTAAGCGCCAGTTTCTTAGTCGAACGTACACGCGCGCCGAAAGGCACAAAAGTGGTCTGCAAACGCGAATCCTGCACCATGTACGAATCTATCACATCGCGTGTGCTGTCCTGCGAACCATCGTCCACCACAATCACTTCGTATGTAGGATAATCCTGCGTAAGCAGAGACTGCAGATAGGTAGAGAGATTGTAACTCTCGTTGTGTGCGCTCAACACAATCGATACGCCGGGTAAGTTGGCATCGGAAGGCTGATTGTCCTGAGGCGATTTCAGCGCCTTCCTCATCTTACGAACGGGCGCTGCCATATAGCGGCTATACCAATAAACCTGAAAGACAAAGAGCGCAAACAGCACTCCCAGCAGCACCCAATCAATTGTCGTTAACTCCTCAAACACGTCTCTCTAAACTTTTATCCTTCGATTTTAATCTTGTAGGTGTGCGTACTGCTGCCATCCTCTGCCTTGACAGTGATGACCCATGGCGCACCATTGATTTCACCCGACTGAATCGTCATCTCTTTCTCGTTCAGCTTACGACCACGGAAATACGTCCGTTTGCCTTTGATATTGGTCAGCGAACCGATACCGCGCATTGCCTCAATCTTAACCGTTTGTCCTTCGCTCAGACGATAGGTCTGAACCTTGTCGGTATTGGGGTTGAAATCTTTCCATTCTTTGCCGCCAATCAGCAGTTTGTCGATGCGCGACGAATAGATCAGCTCGACATCATCTACGTAGAGCGCATTGCCATCGTAGAGGCCGTCATTAGCGCGGAAAGCGGGATAATTACCGGCCGAAAAGATTACATTGCACATCGTCGGCGTGCCATCGCTCATATAGTAGATAGGCACTTTGATGCGAGTCCACTCGTTGTAGTTCGCCCGTGCGCGATACCATCCCTCGGCTATCTGCTTAGCCGGTTGATCGGTGCCACATTCATTACCATCGGTGCCGCGACGAATATCGCTCTCCTCGTTGATGCGCTCGGTAGTAGTGCAACCGCCCACCTTGTTCTTGTAGGTCGTACTCTTAGCCGTTCCAGACCAGGAGTAGAAGAGCAGATGAAAATCCTCCTTGTCGGTGTTCGGGCCTACACGCTTGATCCAAACGGCCATAGTGTCCGGACGATATTTCCAGGCGATACCACCTTCCGTTCCCGCCGTTGCGCTGTTCAGGTTCAGTCCTTTCAGGTATTGCCAAGGCACACCCAACGACATATAACCCGGTCCGGTGGCACCCAGATTAAGTTTCGGAATACCTATCGAGCGGTCTGCCACATAGGCGCAAAAACCTGTTCGGCCTTGCTTGCGAAACATAAACGTAAACTTCGAACCGGCCTGATGCACATTACTTCCGTGCCAGTCCACCAGTTGCGGATCATTCTTAAACGTAGCGCCCCAATTCTCAAAATGCGAGTCGGGCAACTGTTGTGCTTGCGTGGCTACTAAGCCCATGCAAAGCATGCTTAAAATCAATATTTTCTTTTTCATACCTTTACTTGCTTTATTCATTTTTCTATTTCGGCACACCTTGGTCGACACACAAACTATGCCATTTTATAAAATTCGCCGCAAAAGTAATAAAAAATTTGCATATATGCAAATAATTCGACGTTTTTTTTCCATCGTCAATTTTTGAAACCACTATTACTACGTAATAACTCTATTTACTAACGAGACTTTATCGAGACAATCACAAGACAATATCGTATCCTACCTATACCAATAATATACTTTGTATATTATCGCGTGATTTTGATTTTTTATTTGTACATTCAAAAAAAATGTAGTAACTTTGCCGCAGATTTTGAAACCAATGCGTATGAATAGTTTTGGCAAGAATTTCTGTTTCACTAGTTTCGGCGAGTCGCACGGCATGGCTATTGGTGGTGTGCTGGACGGTGTTCCGGCTGGCTTGGCCATTGATTTTGCAATGATTCGCGAAGAACTGGCCAAACGGGCAGGAAAAGGCATGGTGGGCGCATCGCAGCGCGCCCAAAGTGAACCTGATGAAATCGAATGGCTCAGCGGTGTGATGGATGGCGTCACGCTAGGAACGCCTGTCGCTTTTCTGATTCGCAACAAAAATGCACGGCCGGAAGATTACGAATGGCTGAAACAGAACTACCGCGTAGGTCACGCAGACAAAACCTACGAACAGAAATACGGCGTACGCGATTGGCGCGGAGGAGGCAGAGCCTCCGCACGTGAAACGGCCGGACGAGTAGTGGCCGGATGTATTGCCAAACAGATGTTGCGCGCCAAGGGCATTCAGATTGAAGCCGCATTGGTTCAAGTGGGTGCGGAGACCGACCCAAGCAAATTTGCCGACACTATCGCCGCCTACCAAAAAGAGGGCGATTCGATTGGCGGCATCGTAGCTTGCACCATCCACGGTCTGCCCGCAGGAACAGGCGAACCGATATTCAACAAACTGCAGGCAGAACTGGCGTTCGCCGTCATGAGTATCAACGCTTGCAAGGGATTTGAATATGGTACAGGGTTTGGTGGCGTCACGCAACCTGGAAGCCAGATCAATCATATCTCAGGCGGCATTGCAGGCGGTATCAGCGATGGAACCGACATCAGTTTCCGCTGCGTTTTCAAACCCACGCCCAGCACGCCCAAAGCCGGTGTAAAAGGCAGACACGACGCTTGTGTTGCCACTCGCGCCGTGCCCGTTGTTGAAGCCATGACTGCTCTCTGCCTGGCTAATCTGCTCTAATTACTTCACAACTACTGGACTGTACTTAGGCACCAATAGTTTCATGACGCTCCAACCGATGAGGTAAGCTACTGCGCAAACGCAGAAAATAATCATATAGCCTGCAGGCTTGCCGCTGAAGCCCATGAAACGGAAAGCTTCGCCCAGTTCGGCTGCATGGTCGAACAGCATACCCGAACCTTTGTTAATCAGGAACGAACCTACTCCACCCGCCATGGCACCGATACCGGTGATGGTTGCTACGGCCGATTTGGGGAACATATCGCCTGTGGTAGAGAAGATATTGGCGCTCCAACTTTGGTGAGCTGCACCTACGATACCGATGATGATTGCCACTGCCCACGGACCGTAAACACCGCCCAGAGGTTGAGCAAACAGCGCAAAGATGGGGAAGAAAGCAAAAATCAACATGGCCAACATACGGCCTGCGTATGGTTCCATTCCGCGTTTCTCAACAAATACCTTAGGCAGATAACCGCCAAAGAGCGAAACCACAGTCACGATCGCATAGAGTGTAAAAATCAAAGCTATACCTTGCGGATCACTAGCTTTGATGCCAAACTGATCTTGGAAATAAGCGGGAGCCCAGAACAAGAAGAACCACCAAACGCCATCGGTCATGAATTTACCAAAGGCGAACGACCATGTCTGACGATGGCGGAAAGCTTCAACAAACGACATCTGCTTTTCCTCTTTACTCTCGGCTTGTGACTTTTGACTGTCGTCTTCATCCTGATTCACATAAGCCAACTCGGCCTCATTCACATGCTTGCTCTCTGCAGGTTTGTCATAGACAAAAATCCAGATGCCGGCCCAAACGAAACCCAGGGCACCGATGATGATGAACGCCCATTCCCAACCCAGACTCTTAGCCAGCAGAGGGATGGTAGCAGGAGCTGCTAATGCGCCAACCGAAGCACCTGCATTGAAGAGTGCTGTAGCAAACGCACGGTCTTTCTTCGGGAAATACTCTGCCGTTACCTTGATCGCTGCAGGGAAGTTACCCGCCTCACCGAGACCAAGAATCAGACGGCAGATCAGGAAGAGCCAGACACTCACCATCGAGATACTGCTGACTATCGCCCCGGAAGCATTCAGCAGTGCAGCCTTGTCGGCTACGCCTACGATATGCTCGGTTGCCCAACCGCAGCCTGCGTGCATTACGGCACCAATCGACCATACGATGATGGCAATCAGGTAACCTTTCTTCGTGCCCATCCAGTCGATGAATTTACCGGCGAAGAGGCAGAATATAGCATAGGCAATGGAGAAAACACCGGTGATGGTTCCGTAGTCGGAATCAGTCCAGTGGAACTCAGGTTGAATAAACTCTTTGAATGTCAAGGACAGAACTTGACGATCCATATAATTGACCGTAGTCGCGAAGAACAACATCGCGCACATGACCCAACGCCAGTTGGTCATAACGGCTTTCTTAATGTCACTCATAATGATTAGATTTCTTAGCCCACAATGGGCACGATTATTTCAGTATTCGTTACTCTGTTTATTTTTTGCACGCGGAAATAATATCGAAGCACTCTTTGCACTTGTCGGTCACGTATTTCCAGTCGCCTGCTTTCACTTTGTCGCTTGGGAAGAGCTTCGAGCCCATACCTACGCAGTAAACGCCTGCAGCGAACCATTTCTCCAGGTTCTCTTTCTCCGGAGCCACGCCACCCGTTACCATGATTTTCGACCATGGCATCGGAGCCATCAGACCCTTCACGAGGTTCGGGCCAACTACATCGCCTGGGAAAACTTTCGTGAAATCGCAGCCTACTTCCTGAGCCGCACCTATCTCACTCGGTGTGAGGCAACCCGGACAATAGGTCACGCAACGACGATTGCAGACCACTGCGATATCTTTGTTGAACAACGGACCAACTACGAAGTTAGCGCCCAACTGCAAGTATAGCGCAGCTGTCGGAGCATCAACGACACTACCGATACCGAGCGCCAATTCTGGGCACTCTACTGCTACCCACTTGCTCAGTTCACCGAACACCTCGTGTGCAAAATCGCCACGGTTGGTGAACTCAAAAGCGCGTACGCCGCCTGCGTAGCAAGCCTTAATTACGTTCTTGCAAACTTCCACATCCTTGTGGTAGAACACAGGAACCATCGGTGCAGCGGCTATTTTCGCCATCACCTGAAATTTATCAAACTTTGCCATAAATTTCCTTTCTTTCAACTTTTGACTTTCGACTTTCGAGTAATTAGCGCTGAACTCGTCCGTTGGCATTACCACCTGCCAAGCTGAGGACTTCGTCCTCGCTTACCAAGTTGAAATCGCCGTTGATAGTATGCTTCAAAGCCGAAGCAGCTACAGCGAACTCAAGCGCTGCACCTTGGTTGTCCGGATATTTGAGCATACCATGGATCAAACCGCCGGAGAAGCTGTCACCACCGCCTACGCGGTCGATAATCGGGTTGATCTCGTAGCGTTTGCTCTGGTAGAACTCTTTGCCGTTGTATATCATTGCTTTCCAACCGTTGAAAGTCGCGCTGAACGACTCACGCAGCGTAGAAACAACATACTTAAAGCCGAACTCCTTCATCATCTGCTCGAAGATGCCCTTGTAACCTTCAGCATTGGTCTCGCCGCCTTCTACATCTGCATCAGGCTTGAAGCCGAGGCAAAGTTCTGCATCTTCCTCGTTGCCTATACAAACATCCACGTATTTCATCAGCGGGCGCATGATCGAGATAGCTTTCTCGCTCGTCCACAATTTCTTGCGGAAATTTAGATCCACGCTTACGGTTACACCGTGACGTTTGGCTGCTTCGCAAGCCAGTTTGGTGATCTCAGCAGCCTTGTCCGAGATTGCAGGCGTGATGCCCGACCAGTGGAACCAAGCAGCACCTTCCATGATTTTGTCAAAATCAAAATCCTTTGGATCAGCCTCTGCGATAGCCGAGTGAGCACGGTCGTATATAACCTTGGACGGACGCATGGAAGCGCCTGTCTCGCAGTAATACAAACCAATGCGATCGCCACCGCGAACGATATAATCGTCCTTCACACCATAGCGGCGCAGCGCGTTCACTGCTATCTGACCAATCTCGTGCTTCGGCAGTTTGGTTACCAAATATGCCTCGTGACCATAATTGGCACACGAGATAGCCACATTTGCCTCACCGCCACCGGGAATGATACGGAAATGCTCCGATTGAATGAAACGGTCTTGTCCTTCCGGACTCAGGCGGAGCATAATCTCGCCTAAAGTAATAATTTTAGCCATTGTATCTTAAATATTAAATGTTAAATCTAAAATTTGAAATAGTTTTTCGCATTATTGTAGCAGATATCCTCTACCATTTGCTGTACGCGAGCTTTCTCGTAACCGGTGTACGGAATCATGCCATTCTCGATATCGTTGCCGAGAATGTTACACAGTGTGCGGCGGAAATACTCATGGCGCGGATAGCTGAGGAACGAACGGCTGTCGGTCAACATGCCGACGAGACGCGACAATAGACCTAGATTCGAGAGAGCCATCATCTGCTTCTCCATACCATCTTTCTGATCGAGGAACCACCATCCGCTACCGAACTGGATCTTACCCGGCACAGAGCCATCCTGGAAGTTACCCAACATGGTTGCGATTACCTCATTGGCACACGGATTCAGGTTGTAGAGAATCGTCTTTGCCAGATGGCCTTCGCTATTCATCTCATCGAGAAAATGGCTCATGGCTTTCGCGGTCGTAAACTCACCAATGGAGTCGAAACCGGTGTCTGCGCCCAGGGCGGCAAACATCTTCGAGTTATTGTTACGAATAGCACCATAGTGGTACTGTTGGGTCCAACCAGACGCGTAGTCCATCTCAGCCTGAGCATGCAGATAAGCGTGTTTGTACTGACGAATCTCGTATGCGCTCAGCGCCTTGCCTGCCAGAGCTTTCTTGAAAATCTCGTTAATCTCTTTAACAGTGTACGGTTCGTCGTAGAATTCCTCTATTCCGTGGTCGCTCAGACGACAACCCATCGACTCAAAGAAATCGTGGCGTTTCTGCAGAGCATCCACCAGGTCAGCAAACGACTTAATATCCACGCCTGCCACCTTAGCCAGTTTCTCGATATATGCTTTCCATGTAGCGGCTTCGATATTCATTCCTGCATCAGGACGCCAGGTCGGCAACATACGCACCTCAGCTTTCGGATCATCCTTCAGCATCTTGTGCCACTCCAGGCTATCAGCCGGATCATCGGTCGTACAAACGAGTTCCACATGATAATGCTTCATCAGTCCTTGCGGACAGAATTTCGGGTCATTGGCTATCAGGTCATTGCACTTGTCGTATATCGCACGTGCGGTCTCGGGATTCAAACGCTCCTCAATGCCGAAAGCGGTCTTGAGCTCCAGATGGGTCCAATGGTATAGCGGGTTGCGGAAAGTATAAGGAACGGTCTCTGCCCATTTCTCGAATTTCTCCCAGTCGGTGGTGTCCTTACCGGTACAGAAACGCTCGTCCACACCGTTGGAACGCATAGCGCGCCATTTGTAGTGGTCGCCCATCAGCCAAATCTGTGCAATCGACTCAAAGCGTTTGTTCTCCGCTACCATCTGCGGAATCAGGTGACAATGATAATCGATGATCGGCATTTTTGCCGCATGATTGTGATAGAGTTCCTTCGCTGTTTCGGTTTGCAGCAGGAAGTCTTTGTCCATAAATGCTTTCATATCTATTTTCGTGTTAAATGATTTATCGCACATTTTGCGACGACAAAGGTACTACAAAAAAATGACATATGCAAGCATATGCCATTCCCTAAGGACCTTTTCTCCCTTTTCTGTCAAATTTTCCACATCGGCCTTTCCCGATTATCTATCTCCACAAATGTACTCTGATTAAGATTTTTCACCTACGGGAGCATAACGTGGTTTAAACGAGACTTTATCGAGACGATCACGAGAGCATTACCTGACATTTTCCACCTCAAAAAATGTACTCTCATTAAGATTTGCTGCGCAAAAGTGCGCAAAAAATTTTGATATATGCAAATAATTTAGTACCTTTGCACGATTTTTCATAACAATGGCAACAATCACAGAAATACGGCGACCGATAGAATCGCAATGGAAACAGTACGAGCGACTGATGGAACAGGCCCTTCGCGCGGACAACAAACTGCAACAGGAAGTGTTGCAATACGTTGGTTCACGGCGCGGCAAACAGTTGCGCCCTCTGTTGGTGATGTTGGCTGCGCAAGTATGCAATCCCATCACGGACAAAACGCTTCGTTCGGCCGTGGCATTGGAATTGCTCCATACTGCCAGTCTTATTCACGATGACGTAGTGGATAGTTCCGACACACGTCGCGGTGTAGCGGCTGTGCATGCCAAATGGAGCAACAAAGTGGCAGTTCTCATTGGCGATTATATGCTAGCCAAAGTGATTGGGCTGATAGCCGAAGTGCGCAATATTCGCATTCTGGAAATTGTCTCGCAACTGGGCAAGAGTCTCAGCAGCGGCGAGATGGTGCAATTGCACGTAGGCCAGAGTATGTGGATTGACGAGGAGCGTTACTATCAAGTGATTGAGCAAAAAACGGCTCAACTTTTCCAGGCTTGCGCCGAAGCAGGCGCAGAGAGCGCAGGTTGCACAGCTCGTCAACGGGCTGCGCTACGCGATTACGGCAAAATGCTCGGACTCTGTTTCCAAATCAAAGATGATATCTTTGACTATAGCGACCTGGAGGAAATAGGCAAACCGACCATGAGCGACTTGCGCGATGGCAAAGTTACTCTGCCACTCATCGAAGCACTACGCCGTGCGCCGCAAGACGAAGCAGAACACATCAAAGCATTAGGCGAATTGCTGGCAGCACATAGCGAAGTTCTGGACACCGAGAAAGCGCTACAAGAAATCAAGGCCTTCGTGCTACGTTTTCATGGCGATGAATATGCTGTTCAGCAAATGTTGGACTATAAAAAGAAAGCCACGGAAGCCTTATCGGTTTTCCGTGACTGTAGCGAGAAACAAAGTTTGCTAGGCCTATTGGACTTCGCCATCAATAGAGTTCAATAAAGGGCTAGAGGACGAGAGGTTAGAGGTTAAAGGTCTAACTTACGGAGAAGATTTTCTCTAATCGATTCATCAGAGATAGTATCAATAATCTCCCGAACAAACGCGCCGACGAGTAGTTGACGCGCTTTTTGTTTGCCTATACCGCGTTGCTGCATATAGAAAAGTGCCGCATTGTCCAGTTGGCCTGTACTGGCTCCGTGCGTGGCCTGCACATCATCAGCATAAATCTCCAACTGAGGCCGCGTGCGCATTTTCGCTTCATCGGAAAGCAGAATATTGCGATTGGTCTGGTGCGCTTCCACTTGTTGTGCATCGGGATCGATTTTCAGTTCGCCAAAGAATCGTCCTTGAGCCTGATCATCCAACACAAATTTAATCAGTTGGTCGGATTTACCGCCTCCCACGCGATGCGTTACGTGCGTTTCCGTATCAACTTTGTCCGCATCGTGCAAATAAGCCAAAGCGTAGATTTCGGTCGCGCAATCGCGGCCTGTCTGTTCTACAGTTAGGCGATTGGTAGCCGAAGAGAAATTCAGTATATGAATCTTAACGCGCGAACCCTCGGCCTGCACAATGTGCAAGTCCAGAGATGGCTCGTCAAGAAATACGCGTTCGAATATCTCACCTTTCGAAACTCTCATAGCCTTTATCTTCTAGTTCGAGAGCCAATGTTTTGTCGCCTGTTTTGACAATTTTGCCATCGGCAAGTACATGGACAAAATCGGGAACTATATAATCCAGTAAACGCTGATAGTGGGTGATGACGATAGTGGCATTGTCCGGTCGTTTGAGGCGATTGACACCTTCCGCCACAACGCGCAAAGCATCGATATCGAGTCCGCTATCGGTTTCGTCCAGAATAGCCAAACAGGGTTCGAGCATCGCCATTTGGAAGATTTCGTTCTTCTTCTTTTCTCCTCCGGAGAAACCTTCGTTGACAGAGCGGTTGTTGAGTTTGTCGGCCATCTCTACCAGTTTCTTTTTCTCACGCATGAGCGATAGAAACTCCTTAGCAGAAAGCGGCTCTTTGCCTTCGTAAGCACGTTTCTCGTTAACCGCGGTGCGCATGAAATTGGTCATGCTGACTCCGGGAATCTCGACCGGGTATTGAAAACTAAGGAACACGCCTGCGCGTGCGCGCACTTCAGGCTCCATGGCCAACAGATCCTGTCCGCGAAGCAACACTTGGCCCGCCGTTACCTCGTATGCGGGATTGCCCGTAAGAACAGCCGACAGAGTCGATTTGCCCGCGCCGTTAGGCCCCATGATAGCGTGCACCTCGCCTTCGCGAATGGTTAGATTGATTCCCTTGAGTATTTCCTTTCCGCCAATCGAGGCGTGGAGATTTTTTATTTCTAATAAATTTGTCATTTGTGATTTGACATTTACAACTGGCTCATCACTACTTCGCCAACGGCCTGAAGAGTAGATTTTGAGATATTGGACATATTGTCTTGGCGCGTATGCCACCACCACGGAAAACCGGTAGCATTGCGAATATCATAATGGATGATATCTACGCACGGAATTCCGGCAATAGCATTGACATAATAGTGGTCATCGGTGATAGGATAAATCTGCTGATTGCTGAACATCGCACCATAGCCGAGTTTCTCTGCCGAACGCCAAATCTGCTGCTGATAATTAGCCGCGTATTGCGTAGAATACATCTCCAACGGGAAAACTGCGTCAGGAGCACCAATCATATCGAGCACAATGCCATATTTGTATTCCGCTGAAGGCGAGAGACTGTATTGCTTGGCCCAGAGTTGCGACCCCAGACACCACGTATCTTCACGCTCTTGTCCGACAAAGAAATGGGGAGTGCCCATATCTTCGCAATCGAAGAAAATGATATCAACCGGCACAGAGAATGTGCTATCGGCAAGACGCAAACCCAGTTGGCGTGCAATCTCGAGCAAAACTCCTACTCCACTAGCGCCATCATTGGCACCGGGAACATTGTAATAGCGATCGCTATACTGTTCTTCCTCGTCACACCAAGGTCGTGTGTCGTAATGCGCGGCGAGCAACAATCGTGGGCGGTCAGCCATTTCGGGTGTAGAGAAATGGCCGATGATATTGTATATCTGCTGCATGTTGTCGCGATAGTCAGGCATTTTGCCTTTCTGCAATTCCACCTGCGCGCCACAAGCCCGCAACTGCTCGATGAGCCAGACGGCACATTGCATGTGCGCGGCGCTATTGGGAACACGCGGACCGAAAGCCATTTGCGATTCAATATAACTGTAGGCCGAATCAGCCGAGAAAGGTGGTCGGTCGATAACGGCTTGCTTCTTTCCGCAAGCCGTTAGGAGAAGAATCGTACAAAGTACGAAGCTCAGTTTATGTATGAGTAGTCTCATTCGTTATCTCACATTCGTCTCACTGACGCTAGTATGGTTTTGTATAGCACGAATCGTTTGTGCGATAGAAGCGGCGAGGCTCTCGACATGAATCTTGCTGCAGCAACCCGGTTCAAATGGGATAGAATCGGTGCACACCAATTCTTCGAGTGCACTCTCCTGGATTCGTTCGCGTGCCTGACCGCTGAGCACGCCGTGCGTTACTACGGCACGAACAGATTTCGCACCGCCATCGCGCATTACCTCGGCGGCTTTACACAGAGTGCCTGCAGTGTCGGCGATATCGTCAAAAATGACAACATCCTTGCCGTAGATATCACCCAGTACGCGCATCTCGGATACTTTGTTGAAATCCGGTCGATGCTTGTAGCAGATGACCATCGGCACTTCGCGGTCGGTCAAAATATGTAGTTTTTTAGCAAAATTAGATGCTCGTTTGGATCCGCCTACATCAGGCGAAGCAACGATCAGTTTCTTTAGGTTGAGACTAGCCACGTACGGTGCCAACACATTGGAACCATAGATATGGTCCACAGGAATATCAAAGAAGCCCTGAATCTGGTCAGCATGCAGATCGACCGTAATCACGCGGTCGGCTCCCGCACCTTGCAACATATTAGCCACCAGTTTGGCTCCGATAGAAACACGGGGTTTGTCCTTGCGGTCTTGGCGTGCCCATCCGAAATAAGGGATCACCGCGATGACCTTTGCTGCACTAGCACGCTTAGCCGCATCAATCATCAACAGGAGTTCCATCAGATTGTCGCTACTGGGGCAAGTAGGTTGAACCAGATAGACCGACTGGCCACGAACGGACTCTTCGAAATAAGTGCAGAACTCGCCATCGGAAAAACGATCGACATGCACTTTGCCTAACTGGCATCCCAGATGTTCGCAGACTCCTTTTGCTAACGCTTCGCCCTTGGAACCCGCGAAGACTTTGAATTGATTAGTCTCTTCCATACCTTTTTTGTACCTATTAAAAACAGTTATTTTTTACGCCTTTTTTGGTTGTTGGTGCTTTGTTGCAAGATATTGGGTTGCGCCATCAGTTGCTGGAAGGCTTCGGAGTCGCAGGTCAATCGTCCATCCGAGAGGCGGATGATATCTTCGCGTACGCGATTGAGTCCGGATTCCTGGTCACGATTCCAAATAAGGTTGCGCTGACGCATGCAATTAGCTATATACAACTCCAACGATTCACGCTCCTTGCGGTCGGTGATAGTGCAAGCGTACTGGATCATATCTTGCACAATGCGTCCGTAGTTGCGCATGCGAATCGGCTCGGTGTGTCTGTTCAGTTCTGTCATATTCGATAGGTTTATGTCTGAAGATAGTCAATTAGTCTTTCTTGCGAATCAGATAAATCATAGTCGGGAAGTGGTCGCCATAGCCATTCTGCCAAACTCCCGCTTTGTGCGTACGGAGTGGTGCGCCTTTGTCCTTACCCTCCTGAACCGTCAAGAATGGCTTGTTGAAGACTTGCGATTTCCAGTAGCACCATTTGCCATCTTTGATTTTGGCATTGAGCAACGGCTCGGAGATGATAATCTGGTCGAAGAGGTTCCAACTGCCATTGTAGAAGAGCGTGCCCGTACCATTGGATAGGTGAATCCACATAGTATTGTAGAATCCTTGCGGCCCTACCTCTTTCGGTTTTTTGCGTGCGTTAAGCACCTCTTTGCAACTATGGTTATCCGGGTCATCATTGAGGTCACCCATGATGATAATCTTAGCCGGCGGTTCTTTCAGGTAGATCGAGTCACAAATATGCTTTGTGAGCATAGCAGCGGTGTCACGGCCAGGGCGGCTGGACAATTCACCTCCGTAACGACTAGGCCAGTGGTTGGTGATCATATGGATTTTCTCTGGCGAGCCATCTCCGAGCAAGTAACCCGAGACGAGCAATTGGAGACGAGTCTTGATAACTCCGCCATCGGCATAGTGGGCCTTGAGTTCGTAACCGGTCACCTTGGAAGGTTTGAAGAGCGTAGAGTCGTAGAGGAAACCCACATCCACGCCACGACGGTCAGGACCTTCGAGCAAAATAGGTTTGAGTCGGCGATTGTATTTGCTATTAGCCTCTGCGCATAGGTCGTAGAGACAACCAATATTCTCCACCTCGGCGACACCGATACACGCAGCGCCACGCGGATCGTAATCGGTACCCAGTTGCGACACGGCATAGGCCATGTTTTTGATTTTGTTCTCGTATTTGTACGAGTTCCATTTCATACCTCCGTCAGGCAGATACTCGTAGTCGTTTTTGCCTTCATCGTGGATAGTGTCGAAGAGGTTCTCCAAGTTGTAGAAAGCAATACAGCGAACATACTGTTGCTGCGCTTCTTGCTTCTGGGCTGAGACCAAACTGCTCATTGTCAGCAACAACGCTGCCACCCAAATCATCGTGTGTTTCATAAATTTATATTCGATTTTAGATTTATATTCTTAGTACTCACACATTTTGCGCTGCAAAATTACATAAAAAAAATGACATGTGCAAATATTTTTGTAAAATATTGCATTTTTCTCGGAATCTTAAAAATCGTACACTTTTTTGTCAGGTATTCGTCTCGTGATTGTCAGGTAAAAGTCTCGTGTTTTCTCGTGCAGCGGAAAAATAGGACAAAATCTTAATGAGAGTACATTTTTTCTTCGAAACGTTTGCATATATGAAAAAAAAGCAGTAAATTTGCCCGCAAATTTGCCACACGGCTTCGCATTGAAGATTGCACATTTAAGATTTAATATTTAATAATATGTCAAGCGTAAACAAAGTAATTCTCATCGGTAACGTAGGAAATGATCCGGAAGTACGCTATCTAGACCGAGGAGTATGTATTGCAACATTTAATCTGGCAACGACCGAAAAAGGGTACATCATGCAAAACGGGACACAAGTTCCCGATGTGACAGAATGGCACTCGATTGTGTTGTGGCGCAATCTGGCCGAATGGGCGCAACAGTCGATCAAGAAAAGCATGAAAGTGTATGTAGAAGGAAAACTAAAAACGCGCACGTGGGAAAAGGATGGGCAGATAAGGCGCAAAACAGAGATTGTAGCAGAAAACATACAGATACTTTACAGGCCGGAAAGACCTGAGGCGAAAGACGAAGGACTAGAGGACGAAAGGCTAGAGGACGAAAGGCTAGAGGCAAAAGGTGAATTTTTTAACGGACTATTCAGATGACAAACAAAGAACGTTACAGCGAGTGGTGCGCCAAGCAAGAATTTATGCCGATATTCATGGCGCCGTGGTGGTTAGATGCCGTATGCGCAGGCAAAGAATGGGATGTTCTCTTCGCAGAAGATGAGCAAGGCGAGATAGTAGGCGCAATGCCCTATTTGCTACGCAAACGGGCGTGGTACAAGTATATTCTGATGCCTCAGATGTCGCAGATAGGCGGAATCTGGGTGAATGCAGAAACGACCGGCGACCGCTGGAAAATAGCTGAAGTTTGCCGCCAGATAAGCGAGCAACTCGACCAGATGAAACTGGCCTATTATTACCAGCAATATCTGCCGGGCAGTCTATGCGTAGATGCGATGAAGGCATTGGGATTTAAGGCCAAAGAGCGCGTGACTTATCGCGTGGACGATTTGAGCGATCTGGACAAACTGATTGGGTCGTTCAGCAAGAACAAAAAACGTCAGTTGCAGAAAGCGCTGAGTCTGCATATCGACAATACGATGACCGTGGAAGATTTCTACCGATTCCACAGTCGCTGCCTGGAGACGCGCGGCCGACAGATCAGTTACACGCGCGAATTTCTACTAGTACTGGAGCGCAAACTGAAGCGCGTTCATCAATATCGCATCATCTCGGTTTGCAATGCAGACGGTCAGCCATATGCCGCGGCTTTCCTGGTATGGGACAAGCATTATCTCTACTATCTGATTCCTGCGCTTGATCATGCCTTTAACGATAGTGGAGCGGGCGCATTATTGGCTCTCGAAGCGATGAAACTGGCACGCGAACTGCATGTTCAGTTTGATTTCGAAGGTTCGATGAATCGCGGCATAGCGCGTCATTACAAGCAGTTTGGCAGTTCTCCCGTTACCTATTACGGCGTTGAGAAATACTACAAGCCGCTGTTCCGTATAGCTATTTTCTTCCAGCATCTGCGCGAATGGCGTCATCGCTAACATGAGAATTCTGTATCTCACACCGTGGTATCCGTCCGCGAGCGACGCAATGGCAGGTCTCTTCGTGCAAAAGCACGTGGAGGCTGTTCGTGCGCAAGGATGCGATGTGGAGGTGCTGCATTCGCAAGGCTGGCGCGACCTGTGGCAACAATGGCGAGCGATACGGCGGACGTGGGGCTTGCCAAACCTGGTGCAACTGAATGTGATGCAGAAACAAGGGCTCTTAGCCCTTTGGTTGAAATGGGCGCACAAGATTCCATTCATCGTAGTGGAACACTGGAGCGGTTATCTGCCCGAGAGCGGTGAGTTCAAACGTCAGTCGTGGCTGAAGCAGCGTTTTGCCCATCGGTTGTGCCGCGAGGCGGAAGTGGTGATGACTGTCAGCCCGATGCTAGAGAACGCGATGCAACAACTTGGTTTTCAGGCAAAAAAGTGGCTCCGCGCCAAGAATGTAGTGGATGAGTTCTTCTTTGAAAGCCTACCCCATCCCCTCCCTAAAGGGAAGGGCTATAGGACTCTGCTGCATGTGAGCTGTTTTGACGAGAAAGCGAAGAATGTGTTTGGTCTGCTGCGTGCTTTTCGCGTAGTTTGCAAACGCAGAAGCGATGTGCGACTGGTGTTGGTTGGAACAGGTGTAGATTGGCTGAAAGCCAAACAACTGGCAGAGGAGCTTGATTTTCCGAAAGATACGGTTGTTTTTACCGGCGAACAGACACCGCGAGAGGTCTGCGAATGGTTGCAACGCGCAGATGCGTTCGTTCTCTCGAGTCGTTATGAGACTGCGGGAATCGTATTGACCGAAGCCGCAGCAACGGGTACGCCGATTCTCTCCACGCCCGTGGGGCTGGCCACCGAAATCGTTACACCCGAAACGGGTCTAATAGTGCCGAGCGAGATAGCGCAACACAACCCCAGGCGGTTTGCCGAATTTATTGACACCATTCTGGATTTTAATGCTCAGCCGACCACACGTGAGGCCTTGCACAAAGCGGCTTTGCCGTATAGCAGCGAGGCCGTTGGCAAAGAGTTGAAAAAGATATATGAGCAAGTTCGATGACTACATATATAACGCGGATGGATGTTGTTTGACCGTGCACGGTGTCCTTTTTGAGACCGACAGTCCCGAACAAGCGATTGCTCGTTATCGCGCAGGAGAGACCGTTTTTTGGAATGCGTGGCGCGGTTCATTTTGCGGCATACTGGTGGACACGAAGAATGATGATATCATTCTTTTTAACGACCACACAGGCAGCAGAATGCTCTTTTATGCGCAGACGAAGAATGGTTTAGTATATGCGCAAGACCTAAAAGAACTGAGTCGTCAAACGGTTTTTTCTCAGCCCAACGAATCCTTCATTCGTGCGATGGTGAACAAAGGTTATACGGACGACTGCCATACGATTTACGAGGGCATTCATCGAGTGCTTGCGGGCCAATATATAGTGGCTCAAGGCGGGAAAATAGAGGTGAAGACTTACCATCGTTTTGACAACACGGCTTGGCCATATAATGAACAGGAGATGCTAGCAGAGACGAATCGTCTGTTTCGTCAGGCGGTGGAACGCGTCGTTCGCAGAAACGAGAAAGAAGGTCTGCAACATTTCTTTCCGCTGAGCGGTGGTTTGGACAGCCGTATGTGTCAGATAGTAGCACATCAACTGGCCACACAACCCATCACGAATTTTACTTATTCGCAGACCGGGCATTACGACCATATCTTGCCGCAAGAGATAAGCCGCTATCTGGGCAACGAATGGCAGTTTATGCCATTGGATGGCGGGAATTATCTGACCCGAGTAGACGATATCGCAGCAGCCACACAATGGCTCATCAACTACAACGGGCCATCCGAGATTTACACCTTCGCCTCGCAGCAAGACTGGAAGAAAAAAGGGATTGTGCTGACAGGTGTGAATGGCGACAATATACTATCGGTTATTACTGATAGCAAGCATGAGATAGACTTATTGTACAGTCTTAGTTTCGCAGGAAACGGCATCGGTTCACCACAGGTGCTGCAGCATTACACGGAGAGTTATTCGCCCTTCTGCGATGTGGATTTTCTGGAATACGTGCTGCATATTCCTAATGAGAAACGCCGTAACTATGCCTTCTACGACAAGTGGATCTTGGCTTATTACCCGGAAGCAGCACAATGGCATCACAAGCACGAACGCATCGGCCATCGGCACCGGATGGTGAGTGTGGCAGGACGTAATATTTGGCTGAAAGATGTCCCCAAACGCATTCTTTGGAGCGTGCTGAAGAGACTACATATATACGATGGCTACAAGACCGATGCGGATTCTATGAATCCGTATGACCGTTGGGCGAAATCGAATCCGAATCTGCTTCCGGCCTTAGATGCCTACTTCGATAGCCATAAAAATGTGCTCCGAGGAATCGCATCGGAAAACGAATTGATAGCGCACTATCGCGATGGAAATATCATCGAGAAATGTGCCGTACTGACGATTATTAGCGCTTTGTGCCCATGATTGGCATTTGCATAACTACATATAACCACGAGTCCTATATCGCTCAGGCGATAGACAGTGTTCTCGCGCAGGAATGCGATGAGCCCATACGCATCTATATCGGCGACGATGCGTCCACCGATGGCACGCAGGCTATCTGCGAACAATATGCGGCGAAGGACAACAGAATCGTATATATACGACGAGAGCGGAATCTGGGATTGGTCGGCAACACGCTTGACCTATACCGCCGTATCATCGCAGACGGCTGCACCTACGTTGCCATGCTTGATGGCGATGACTATTGGTTGAAAGAGGACAAACTGCAGATACAGATAGATTATTTGCAGACACATCCTCAAGTAGGCCTGGTGCATACGGCGGCTTACGATGATGTAGAGGGACAACTGGAAGATCTGGACCATGCCGACAAACCGGTAGGAGATATCCGCCTGCGGTATAATCGGGAAGGTGCATCGCACACCAACTGCACGGTTGTTTTTCGAACAGAATTGTTGCAGGAAGAAGACCTTAAGGTCTTGGATGAGCAGAAATTCCTAGTCCTGGACTACCCTCTGTACGGTATTTTCTCGCAGCACACGCAGTTCGGCTATATACATGTTTATACCGCCGCATGGCGCAGGCATTCATCTGTGTCGCAGCCTCGAACAGTCGGGCATATTCTGCGCTACCAATACCATTATGCTCGCGCTTGGCGATGGCTCAATAAGAGGTATAACGGGAACTTCCATTTCCGTTGGACGAAATGTTTGGCCTGGTATTTGTGGAAAGTTTTTTACACCCTGGTTAGTGCTTGCAAACGGCAAATATGCAAAAAATGAACTAATAAATGCAAAAATATTTGCATATATCATAAAAAAGCAGTATATTTGCAGCCGATTTTGATAAATACGACCTAAAAAAACACAAGATATGCAATTAAAGAAATCAGAAAAAGCCAGCCTGGAGAACAACAAAGTGATATATGTTCTCATGGGTTTTGTTTTCGTTCTCAGCCTATGCTACGTAGCGCTAGAGTGGACGGAGCGTGAGGTTACCAAGTATGATGTGGCTGACTCCGAATTCCTGTTTGAGGAAGAAGTGGAGATCCAGCAGACCAGTCAAGAGACGCCTCCTCCTCCCCCACCCCCACAAGTACAAGAAGTGGAAGTGCTGAATGTCGTTGAGGATGACAAGGAGGTTGAGTCTATCGAGGTCAACACCGAGGATGACAAAGAGACCGAGGTCGTTATCGCTGCGCCGGTAGAGCCCAAGGAGGAAGTAGAGGAAGAGGAAGTGGTCTTCGTTGTGGTTGAGACCATGCCTGAGTTCCCGGGTGGACAGCAAGCGCTGTTCAAGTATCTGAGTGAGAACGTCAAGTATCCGGTTATCGCCCAGGAGAACGGTATCCAGGGTCGTGTTATCTGCCAGTTCGTTGTTAACAAGGACGGTTCGATTGTCGATGTCGAGGTTGTTCGTTCGGGTGGTGACCCATCGCTGGACAAAGAGGCTATTCGCGTCATCAAGTCGATGCCTAACTGGAAACCGGGTAAGCAGCGTGGTAAAGCTGTCCGCGTGAAGTACACGGTGCCGGTTAACTTCAAACTCCAATAACCGGAGAGGCTCCGGAGCCGGTTTTCCATTCGGCACGATGGAACTTTCCCATAGAGATATAGCTTATTGTAAGAATGTCGGTGCTAAGCGTGCCGACATTCTTCGTTCCGAGCTGGGCGTTCGCACAGCTATGGACTTGTTGCGCCAGTACCCGTATAAATATATCGACCGCAGCCGTTTCTATCAGATTGCGGAGATTGACGATGAAGATACGTATGTCCAGATTGCGGGTTACGTGACCGAATGGCACACTATCGGCATAGGCAAGGCGCAACGGTTGAGCGCCACATTCAATGACGGCACACACCAATGTGAACTGGTCTGGTTTCGCGGCGTGCAGTACGTCAAACTGCAGAAGGGCGTCAAGTATCTGCTATTCGGCAAGCCAAGCCGATTTAATCACACCTACAATTTCGTTCATCCGGACCTGACTCCTTGGGACAAAGTGACACCCGAGATGACGCAGGGACTGGAGCCGTACTACAACACGACGGACAAGATGAAACGTATCGGGCTGAATTCGAAGGCCATACGCGCTATCATCACAGACCTGCTACCCGACCTGAAAGCAGGCGTACCGGACACTATTGATGCCACTATTCTGCAGCAATATCATCTCCCCTCTCTGACCGAGGCGCTCATCAATGTACATTTCCCGCGCAATACGCAGGCCATGCAGAGTGCACGTGCGAGACTGAAATTTGAGGAGTTATTCTATATCCAACTGCAACTATTGCGCCAGATGAAGCAGCGCGAGGCGCGCACAGGCTACCAGTTGCCGACCGTTGGAGCACGCGTTCATTCTCTCTACCAATCGCTGCCGTTCGACCTGACCAACGCACAGAAACGCGTTATCCACGAGATACATGATGACCTAAAATCAGGCAAGCAGATGAATCGTCTGCTGCAAGGTGACGTAGGTAGCGGTAAGACACTGGTGGCACTCTTCTGCTGTCTATTGGCAGTCGATAACGGCCTACAGACCTGCATCATGGCTCCTACGGAGATTCTGGCCAATCAGCACTACGAGACGCTGAAGACATTCCTGGCTCCGCTGGGCGACAGTGTCCATGTGGCTTTGCTGACAGGCTCCACATCCAAGAAACAGCGCGTACCTATCCATAACGGCCTGATGAACGGTACCATCAACATCCTGATAGGTACGCATGCCTTGATAGAAGACAATGTCCAGTGGCAGAAACTGGGTCTCGTCATCATAGACGAACAGCACCGTTTCGGTGTGGCCCAACGTGCCAAGCTATGGACCAAAGGACAGATAGCGCCGCACATACTGGTCATGACCGCCACTCCTATTCCGCGTACGCTGGCGATGACGGTGTATGGCGATCTGCGTGTCAGCATTATCGATGAGTTGCCTCCAGGACGCAAGGCGATACATACACTTCACTACTCGATTGAGCGTCGCGCGCAAGTCTATTCGTTCCTTAAACAGCAGATTGATCAAGGACGCCAGGTTTATGTTGTCTATCCGCTGATTAAAGAGAACGAGAAACTTGATCTGCAAGATCTGCAGAACGGTTTCAACGAATTGTGCGAAGCATTTACAGACTATCGTATCTCGATGGTACACGGCCAGATGAAAGCAGCGGACAAGGATCTACAGATGCAGCGGTTCATCAGCGGCGAGACGCAGATACTGGTTGCCACTACGGTGATAGAAGTGGGCGTGAATGTGCCTAATGCCACGGTGATGGTAGTGCAGAACGCAGAGCGCTTCGGACTGAGCCAACTGCATCAGTTGCGTGGACGCGTGGGACGTGGAGCCGACCAGAGTTACTGCCTGCTACTCACGCGCGTGGAGATGAGCCGCGAGACACGCCAACGAATGGATATCATGGTGGCCACCAACGACGGATTCCGCATTGCAGAGGCTGATCTGCAACTACGTGGCCCGGGCGACCTGGAAGGAACGGCTCAATCGGGACTGCCATTCAATCTGCATATAGCCAATCTGGCTACCGACGGCCAATTGCTTGAACTGGCTCGTCAGGCAGCGCAATCGATACTGGACAAAGATCCGATGCTGGAAGATGAGATGAACCGCATCTACAAACATCAGCTCGATCTGCTCCGCATCGAGACCCACAACTGGAGCGACATCAGCTAAAATTTGGAATTGTTTGAGAGAATATAAAGAAAGGAGCGACCGCATGGCCACTCCTTTCCGTTTGATGCTATCGTTTGTTTACGGTATCATGACTTTCTTGGTCTTACCGTCCAGCACGATGATGTACGAACCCTGATAGAGATGATCCATGGCGTTGGTGACGTCACGTCCCGTCAGGTCGTAGATACGCATACCTTCCGGTCCGCTGATGCCGCTCTCGGTGATGACAATCGACTCGAGGCCTGTGCCACCGCCCTTGGAATATTCGTTGAACAGAGCGGTGAAGGTGACATCGGCTACAATAGGCATGTTGGTCGCTTTATCCCAACACCAGAAGATGTAGTAGAACTGCTCCGTTTCCGGTTTGGTCGGCGTCTCGCCTCTATATTCCGCACTGCCGTAGTAGCGAACACTATCGGACTGAACTACCACTCCTTCGACCACGAAATTAACCTCGTAGCGCAGACGGTCGTAGTAGATATTGACTTCCGTATTCGCCGCAATAGGAACCTGACTGAACGGCTTCATAACGAATCCGGTGTAGTCCTTAGCCACAGCCTGCGTCATCTGGCCGGTGGTACCCTTGATCTGTTCGAACTCAACCAGCGTATAGTCGTCGTCGTAGATATTCTGCTGCCAGTAGTTGACCAGATAGTAGTTGTTCTCGCTCGGAATCCACTTAGCATACAGGTCGATGTCGGCGGTCACTACGTCCTGGAGGCAATCCCACGGCGTCTGGCATCCGGCTTCGCGGAACCAGCCATCGAAGATCCATCCGTCGTCGGCGTAGAGCGTAGTACAATTGACTATATGGCCATATTCTACGCTGGCCGGCTCAGGATCGGTGGCGTGGCCGTTAGCATGGAAGGTGACGGTGTAGCGGTTAACCTCCGAGCTGAAGACAGCGCGATAGGTGGCATCGGCAGTGACAGGCGCTAACTCAGGATCCCAACCCGCGAAAGTGTAGGTATATTGCGCATTGCCCTGCTTGGTAGGCACAGAACCATAGTCAGGCATAGCCCCGTAGCGCAAGGTATCGAGTCGCTCTGCATCCTCCACAACCCAGCGGACAGAATACGTCAGACGGTCGTAGTGCGCATTGAGTTCGGTAGAACCGTCAGCCGCAATAGGTACGTCCTCGCAGTACTTGATATAGAAGCCCGGATAGTTGCGACGTACCGTCTCTACCTGGGTCAGACGGCCCGTGGTGCCATAGAGCGTATCGGTCTCGACGAGCGTGTAGAGGTCGTCGTTGAGGTTCTGTTGCAAGTGGTGAACCAGATAGCGTGTGTTGGTATTGGGCTCGAAGATGGCCGTGATAGTGGTGTTAGCCGTGACGGTGACGGTGGTCGTCGTGTCCGTGCTGACGGTGTTTCCATCCTCGTCCTGCCACTCGGTGAAATGGTAGCCCTCGTTAGCCGTAGCGGTGACGGTTACCTCCTCGCCATACTCGTAGGTATCTTTCTGCGGGTTGGCCGCAACGGTTCCCATAGTCGGATCGCTGCTGTTGATAACCACTCCGTCGTAGTACCGCCATGTGCCACAGAACTGTGCCGAATAGCTGTTGTCGCCATTGACAGGATGGATCTCGCCCCATCCGCAGAAGGTATAGAAGAACGTGTCGTCAGGATCCTTGGTCGGTTCCTGTCCGCGATAGACAGGCGTGGAACCGTATTCCCATTCGCCGCACTCCAGAATCTCGTCATCATTGAAGAAACAGACTTCGTACACCTGCAGCGACTCGGTGAAGACGGCGGTATAGGTAGCATCGCCTGTGACAGGCGCTAACTCAGGATCCCAACCGGCGAAGGTGTACTTATACTGGTCTGTTTGCGGTTTGGTAGGCGGAAGAGGTTCGTAGACAGGCGTGGTGCCATACTCAACCTGCATGGTATAAAGTTCGACGCCATTCCAGTTAAGGAAGCGGATGGTGTATTTGTTGAGAGTTGCTTCGAACTGAGCAGTATAGACGGCGTTCTCGGAGACAGCTACAACGGTCGGACTCCACTCGCTGAACGTGTAGGAGTATTGCACCGTAGCCGCCTTGGTCGGAGTGGCTCCATCATAACTTGGCGTAGCGCCATAGCGCACATTCTGGTCGGTCTCAAGCGTCGAGCCGTCATGGTTCTTCCACGTGATAGTGAAAAGGTTGCGGTCGTAGTAGATATCTACCACAGTGCTACCGTCCGCAGCGATTGTCTTTTGGCTGAAAGCTTGTGCAGTAAAGCCCGTGTAGGTCTTAGCGACAGCTGACGTAGGCGAGTCGGTAGTGCCGTGCAGGGTCTCTGACTCATGGAGGGTGTAACCGTCGTCCAATAGGTTCTGCCACTGGTGACGAACCGTGTACTTGATGTCCGTCATGGCAGTCCATTGAGCGGTGAAGGTCAGATCATGCGACGGCATAGTAGCCGGAATTTCGGAAGGATCCCAACCCGCGAAATTATAACCCGGGCGCATAGGTGCAGGAACAGAAATATTATCTCCGTACGGCATTTCTCCGCTAGAGAACGAGCCTCCCAGGACACCTCCATTAGCTTCCCAAGTTAGGATGTAGATGTTGCGCGTATAGTAGTAGTCAACCACACGCGAGCCATCGGCCAGGATAGTAACGGTCTGGGTAGCCGGAGGTGTGAATCCATCGTAGCTCTTCACTCCCGGAGTAACCGAAGAACCCGTCTTACCGGTCAGGTTCTCTACCTCGTCAGGCTCGGTATTGTAAGTACTGCAATCCAGGTTCTGCTTGAAGTGACGAACGGTATAAGGCGTGCTGCCCGATTCGGTCCACTGAGCCACCAGCGTCAGGTTCTCAGCCGGCATCTTAGCCGGTGCCTCAGGCTGCCAACCGGTGAAGGTCCAGCCCATGCGTGTCGGGTTGGTCGGAGGCGTGATAGGTGCATCGTAGCGAACCGAACCGCTGGTGTAGCTGCCCGACAGCGCATTGCCGCCATTGACATCCCAAACCAAGTTGAAACTGAGACGGGTATAATAGATCTCGATAACAGTAGAACCGTCAGGAAGGACTAGATCCTGGTCGAACGACTGCGCCTGGAAGCCCGTGTAGGTCTTAGCCGCAGCAGCGGTTATATTATCGGTAGTGCCGTATAGGGTCTGCGTCTCAAACTCGGTGTAGTTGTCGTTGTCGATATTCTGCTGCAGGTGGCGCACCGTATAAGGTGTGGTGGTGCTTGGGTTCCAGAAAGCCTCAAGGAACAGGTCTTCATCAGGCATAGTAGCCGGAACCGACGGATTCCAGCGGTTGAACAGATAACCCTGCTTGGTCGGTGTATCCGGAGCCACGATAGGTGTTCCGTAGGCCACCTGACCTTTGGTATAATCGCCCGCGAGTTGATCACCATCGGAGTGCCAGTTCAGGGTATGATAGTTGACCGTGTATTGTGCGGTAACCGTCAGGTCGGCGGTAACATTGTTGAACAGGTTGTCCCAGCCCGAGAAGGTATAGCCCACGCGCGAAGGATTGGCAGGCGCCGTAGCCGCCAGACCGCTATCGACGGTATCGGTCTTGAGCAGCGTAGCGTCATAGTCGCGGAATTCCACGAAATAGAACGGATAGTTGCGCCAGCGTCCGTCCGCTGCATTCCAGCCCGTTATCTGATAGCAGTTGTAAGTAGCCGAGCGGTTGAGGTCAGCCGTCTGGTTCCACTTGTCATCCCAGTTGCCGCTGGTAGCGGTATTCTTCAGGCGAACGAAGATAATCTTCGCATAGTCGTATATCTGTGCTGTATAGGCCTTGCCGTCAGCGGTCTTGGTCATCACGGCCGACCATGCCGCAGCCTTGCCATCTTCCCATACATAGGCAGCGAACTTAGCGTTGTCCACCTCCCAAACGGTCGGGAACAGATAGACGGTAGTCTTAGCGTCCTCTTCCGACTGAGCCGTATAAGTGGCATTGCCCGTCACCGTTACCGTACGCGGATTGTCGGCATTGCCGTCCGACCACTGCGTGAAATGGTAGTTGTTGGCCGGTGTCGGAGTCATCGTTACCGATGTGCCGTAGTCGTAAGTACCACTGCCCGTCGCACCATTGACCGTCAGCGTATATTGGTTGATTGTCTGCGAGAACTGGGCCGTATAGGTAGCATTGGCTGTTACCGTTGCGATAGCAGGACTCCATGTATTGTTGAATGTATAGGAGTACTGCGCTGTGGCGGTCTTGGTTGGCGTAGCACCATCGTAAGTAGGCGTAGCACCATAGCGCACATTCTGGTCGGTCTCGATAGTCTGGTTGTCGCCATTCTTCCACGTAATAGTGAACGTATTACGATTGTAATAGACATCGACTATTGTGCTGCCATCCGCTGCGATAGTTTGCTGCGTGATGGTCTGAGCGGTGAAACCGGTGTACGACTTGGCTGTCGCGGAAGTCTGTTGCGCCGTGGTGCCGTACTTGGTCTCCGACTCATGGAGTGTGTAGTAATCATCGGCGATATTCTGCCACTGATGACGAACCGTATAGGCCGTATTGGTATTAGCCGTCCAGAACGGATAGAGGTTGAGGTCAGCATTACCTGTGTAAGTTCCGCCTAGGTCGTATGCCTTGGCGCCGCCATCGGTAGTACTCCAACCCGTTTGGGTATAGCCCGTGCGAGTGAACGTGGAGGACGACAGAGTGAAATTGACACCATAAGTCTTAGTGCCACTGGCAATAGTGCCACTACCGTACTGACCCTTATTATAAGTGATAGTATACGTATTAGGCGTAAATTGTGCGTAGTAGGTCACGTCGCCTGTCGGAACAGTAGCAGCTGTGATCTGCGTGCCGCCCGTAGCAGCGGTAAACCATCCGTTGAAACTATGACCGGTTTTGCTAGCCGAAGGCAGCGTACCGACAGCGTTGCCCTCCGTCACGCTAGTGGTAGCGGTAGTACAAGTACCACCGTTGGTGGTGGCATCCCAGGTTAGGGTATATACTTGCAGCGCCTTATGGAAAGTGATGTTATCAACAGAGTAACCGCTCGCCCACATACCGAAATACATGCGCGTTGCGGTCATGTCGCTTAGGCTAGACAGAGGTATGGCCAGACGATGCCATGTGTTGGCAGACCATGAAGTGAAATCGGTGCCATCGTAGATCTTGGTATTATTGCCATCGTTGAACCACAGCGTCATCCACGTATCGGTGTTGATAGGGAGAACATCCATATAGATGGTGTCGTACAGGCTGAGGTTGCTAGGCAGATCGACATACCACTGGTACAAAGCGCAATCGGACTTCCATTCGTTGGTCACAGTCATAACCTTGTTAGACGTGTTGATGCCCGCCTTCTTAGGATTATTGGCCACTACTTGCGAGCCTGTGCAGAAACCATCGTGAATGGCAGACGAAGCATAGCCCACCGTACCATCCTCAAAATCAAGCGCATAGCTCTCGTTGACAGTCTTATAGAAACGAACATTGTCGAGATAGAAATCGTTGTTGGTTTCGGACGGATTGGTATAGTTGCGCAGCTCGAGATTGATGCTGGTTGGCGCACCACCTACCGCACTCGTAAAGGCAGCAATCGAATCGGTATTGAATCCGAAACGAACGGTATACCACTTGTCCAGTCCGCCTGTGAAATCGACGCCATATTGGTCATCTACATTCAGACCGACCTTCTTGTGCAGATGGTTAGCCGTACCGGCCTGGTCATAGAATTTGAGCCAAGTCTGCGCATAGTAGGCCGACTTGGTAACTACAGACGAAGCATCCTGGAAATCGGCCAACACATCCAAGGCCGGCAGTGCACAACCTTTGGTTGCGGAATAGGCCGTACTGGTCTTGTTGCTTGCATAATTGGTGGATTCGTTCGCCCACAAGCCCGAATTGCGATAACCACCGGCATATGGTCCTGCATTGGTAGACTCGTTCTCCTCGGCAAACCAGTAGAACATACCCTTGACGCGCGAGTGATTGTTCAGCATCGAAATCAGCGCACTGATGAACTCCTTCTGCGCCAACGGACAACTGTTGTTGGTGTCGTTTCTTCTGTAATAACCTATCGTACCCGGCATATTGTCTCCTCGGTAGTAGTTGTTGCTATAGCCGTATTCGGCCAGCATGATTTCCTTGGCCGGGAATCGACTTTCCAAAGCAGAAAGGATAGTATTGAGTTTGTCCATCGTGCCATGGTCCTCGGGATAATAGCTGAGACCGATGACATCGTAGTCGACGCTCTTTTCCTGCATCTTCTGGTAGAACATCTCGGCCAGATACATATTGGTATATCCGCTGGCTGTACACTTCCAATCGGTATAGGCAGAGCGCTCGGTATGCAGCATGATCTTTGCACTCGGGCACACTTCGCGAACGGCTTGACAACCTTTCTTAATGACATTACATAGGTTAACCCAGTAGGAATCTTGAGAAGGGGTATTGTCCGACCAATACGTAGCAAAACAGTGAATACCGTTGCGACCGGCATTGGTGTTGCTGTAATTGATTGTGATGCCACCATTGGTGTAATTGCCTGCGGGCGTGTCGTAACTGGTATAGAACATACCGTAGGTAATCTCATTACCCACCTGGACCATATCGGGCGTTGCACCATAGGCTACCAACTGGTTGAGTACATCCTTGGTATACGAATACACTTTGTTCTGCAGCGCAGTCTGCGACGTACAAGTGCTGGTCCAACTCTCCGGCATCAACTGTTTGCCAGGATCGGCCCAACCATCTGAATACTGGATATCCAGCAAGAATTTGAGTCCGGCATCCTTGACACGCTTACCCAGCACCTTGACGGTAGCCAGGTCGCCGCCTAACTGATTGGTATAGCTAGCACCTCCCGCCAATGCCTTCGCATAATTGGATGTCGGGTCCACAAACAGGCGGATACGCACGTAGTTGACGCCCTTGTTCTGCCCAACCCAACTGATGACATCGCTGATAGTATTGCCCAAAGCGTCCTTGTAGGTAACGCCGGCATTCTCGTACGCCTTGAGGAGCGACAGGTCTAGACCGACTGCCTTAGAGCCAGAGCCAGCGATGGTTCCCGACTTAGGATAGATGCTCAGTTCGATACCATCGTAATCGGTCCAGGTCTTGCCTGACTCGAACGACACAGGGATATTGACAAACGGATAACCGGCATTGTCGGTCACCTGTAGCACTTTGCTGCCCGTGGTACCGGTAGAATTGTTGACTACCGCAGCCGCACCACTCCAAAGAACGGTGGCGCTGGTACTACCCGACTCGAAATTGTCGATGTTGGTGTAAGAAAATTGCGCCTGCAGACCAAGACAAGCAACGAAGGTTGCGAAGAGAAGGAGAAGTCGTTTCATACGCATGGATATTAGATTAAAATCAAGTTGTACGAAAAAAAATACGGCGTAAAATTAATATTTTTGTGGCATATATATGCCATACGAAACAAAAAAAAGCATAAAAGTGCCGTTTTGTAAAAAAAATTGGTTCAAAATTTGGTCAATTCAAAAAAAAGCAGTACTTTTGCAGCCGCTTTGTGAAAAAAGCAAGCCCAGGTGGCGGAATTGGTAGACGCGCTGGTCTCAAACACCAGTGGGAAACCGTGCCGGTTCGATCCCGGCCCTGGGTACTCGCGCGAGCTAAGGCTCAATACGATTCGCGACCACGTCGCTCATAAGAATTTTCGCCTTGCTCTCGCTCTCAAAATCAAGCATCACTACGTTAGCGCTTGATTTTGGTTTGAACCTAAAAGAAATCTATCATAAAGGTCATGCGGAAGACTTAAACAACCGCTATCCACTCGGAACGGGCCAAATGCTCGGAGAGTAACAAAAAGGAGGTGTATGCAATGATCATTGTTCCTGTAAAAGAAGGCGAGAACATCGAACGTGCGATCAAGAAATTCAAACGTAAATTCGATAAGACGGGTGTCATCAAGGAGCTCCGTTCGCGTCAACAATTTGACAAGCCAAGTGAACTGAAACGTATCAAAATGGCTCACGCCAAGTACGTGCAATCGTTGCACGCTCACGACGATAAATAAATTGGAAGATTTTTTCAATAGAAGCGAAGCGCTCTTGGGCGCTGAAACAATGGCAACATTACGCAGCAAACGCGTAATGTTGTTTGGTATTGGTGGCGTTGGTTCATGGTGTGCGGAGGCGTTGGTACGCACAGGACTAAGACACCTGACCATAGTGGACGACGACACCGTACAACCATCGAACGTGAATCGCCAACTACCTGCCACACGCGCTACGATAGGACAAAAGAAAGTAGAGGCGCTGAAGGTGCGATTGCTGGAGATTAACCCTGAAGCGGAGATCGTTGCGCGTTGCGAAAGGGTGAACGGTGAGTGGTTAGCGGTTAGGGGATTAGAAGGTTACGACTATGTGATTGATGCGATAGATAGCGTAGCCGACAAGACTGACCTATTATTATGCGCGTCGCGCGTGAAAGGCGCTAAGGTATTCTCCAGCATGGGTGCGGCTCTTCGTTTCGACCCGACGCAGGTTCGCGTAGCCGAACTATTTGAAGTAAAAGGCGATGCGCTAGCCAAGGCCGTACGCGAACGGATGAAACGGCTGCAGCGGCATCCGAATAAAAAAATACGCTGTGTCTATTCGACAGAAAACAGTCAAAAGGCGAGAGGCGAAGGGCGAGAGGCCAGCGTAAAAGGAAGCCTCATGCAAGTAACGGCGGTATTCGGTTGCACACTAGCCAGTCTGGTGATAGACGATATAAAAAAAGGAGCCCAGTAGGACTCCTTTTTCTTTTCGATGGGTTCGTTACAAACCAAGCGAAGCTTTGATAGCGGGCACGCGGGCTTCGGCTTCAGCGGTGCAACGCTCGTAGTCAGCACCCGTAAACGGTTTGCCGGACTTAACCGGAATCTCGAAATAGAACTTGATTTTCGGTTCGGTGCCGGAAGGACGAACGCTGACTTTGAGTCCACCATCGGTGAAATACTGGAGCACATTGGATGTAGCATTCAGCGGCATTTCGATTGGGCTCTCTACCCATTTGCCATCCTTCAGTTCCTGCTGTTTGAGCAGTTTGAAATCCTTGATCTTGATGACCTTCTCGCCGGCGATCTCCTTCGGAGCATTGTTGCGGTAGTTGACCATCATTTGAGCAATTTCCTCTGCGCCACTCTTACCCGGACGAACGACATTGATAGTGGTCTCGCGTTGGAAGCCGTAGTCCTCGTAGATCTTGAGCAGATAATCGTAGAGCGTCATGCCGTTGTCCTTAGCGTAGGCAGCGATCTCGCAGATAAGGCAGATAGCCGAAGGCGAGCATTTGTCGCGAACAGCATCGTATGGTAGGAATCCGAAGGACTCTTCTCCACCTCCGATATACTTACGTTTGCCTTCCCACATACGGATACGATTGGCAATCCACTTGAAGCCTGTATATTCGTCGGTGAGGGTTACGCCCAGATTGTCAGCAATCTTGCGAATCAGTTCGCTAGTCACGATGGTTTTCACTACGTACATATCGTCGCGCAGTTTGCCGAGACGCTTCATGTTGTTGATGATGTAGTAGTGGTACATGATGTTGGTCTGGTTGCCATTGATGATAACCCACTCTCCCTTGTCGTTACGGCAAACGATAGCGATACGGTCAGCATCCGGGTCGGAAGCGATAACGAGGTCTGCGCCCAGTTTGCTACCGAGTTTCATACCAAGGGTCATAGCCTCAGCATTCTCCGGGTTCGGGCTAACGACTGTCGGGAAATTGCCGTCGATGACCATCTGTTCGGGCACTACGTGGATATTCTGGAATCCCCAAGAGCGGAGGCACATGGGCACGATCTGACGACCTGCTCCGTGCATAGGCGTATAAACGATATTGAGGTCTTTCTGACGGAGGATAGAGTCCTGGTCAATCATAACGGACTTGACGGCCATCATATAGTCGTAGTCCATCTCACCACCGATGATCTCGATGAGGTCTTTGTTGGCTTCCCATTTGACATCAGCGAGCGTAACCTTGTTGACTTCTTCGATGATACCCTGGTCGTGCGGTTGGAGCACTTGCGAACCATCTTCCCAGTAAGCCTTGTAGCCATTGTACTCTTTGGGGTTGTGGCTAGCGGTTACGTTGACACCACCCTGACATTTGAGATGACGGATAGCGAACGAGCACTCAGGCGTAGGACGCAGGCTCTCGAACAGATAAACCTGAATGCCGTTGGCAGAGAAGATATTGGCTACTGTCTCGGCAAAGAGACGTCCGTTGTTGCGGCAGTCATGACCAACGACAACCGCTACGCGGCCGTTTTGTACGTTTTGGAATCCGCCCTGCTTCTGCACCTTGAGCAGATAGTTGGCATAGCCCTGAGTAGCCATCGCAACGATATACTTGTTCATACGGTTGGTGCCCGGTCCCATAATACCGCGCAGGCCACCCGTACCAAATTCGAGGGTACGATAGAAGGCATCGATGAGTTCGGTTTTATCCTCAGCCTCCATCATCGCCTTGACTTGTGCACGAGTCTCGGCGTCAAAAGGTTCGCGAGTCCATACCTCGGCAACCTCCATCACTTTCTTTAATTCTTCGTTCATGGTAGAAATAATTTAATAATTAATATTTAATATTTAATATTTAACATTTGAAATTTATTCTTTGACTTTGTATATTGCATCCAGATTGCGATGGAAACCATCGAGGTCGAGGCCATAGCCGATGATAAACTCATTGGTGATAGCGTGTCCCATATAGTCCGGTCGAGCATCGTTGTACTCGAGTTTGTCGGGTTTGAAGAACATAGCTGCTACGCGAGTGGAGGTAGCCCCTTCGGCACGCAGATGTGCCTTGAGTTGATGGATGGTAAGGCCCGTATCGACTATATCTTCGACGATAATGACATCGCGTCCCTTGACGCTCTGCTGGAGCGGCACCAGGAAATTGAGTTTGCCCTGCGAAGCCATGCCATAGTAGGAGCTGACGCGAATAAAGGTCACTTCGCTACGCGCCTCCACACGTCGCAGCAAATCTGCAGCAAAGACAAAAGCGCCATTGAGCACAACGACAAAGAGCGGCATCTTGTCCGCATAGTCGCGATTGATTTGGTCGGCTACTTGCTGCACATCTTTGGCAATCTGCACAGGCGTCATCCATTCTTCGAAAGTGTGTCCTTGTTCAATTATGGTTCGCATGACTCGTAGTTGTTGAATAGAAAATCGTTATACGGGTAGCGTTGAATATGAATTGCCTTGATTCGCTCGTAGAGCAATTCACGCAACGCGTCTATATTCTCTTTTCGGCGTGCGGAGATGAAGATGCAGTCTTGTCCGAGACGCGACATCCATGTTTTCTCCAGGTCAGCAAGCGACAGATTCTCGCGCAAAACGGGCGTCAGGTCGTCTTCGTCTTTCGGCACATAGGTGAAAGCGTCAATCTTGTTGAAGACCACGACGGTAGGTTTCTCCTCCTTGCAGATATCTGCGATAGTCTGGCTGACCACTTCGTATTGCTCCTCAAAATTAGGATGCGATATATCCACTACGTGAACAAGCAAATCGGCTTCGCGCACTTCATCGAGCGTCGATTTGAAGGACTCAACCAGATGGTGCGGCAGTTTGCGGATGAATCCCACTGTGTCGCTGAGCAGGAAAGGCAGATTGTCGAGCGTCACTTTGCGCACAGTGGTATCGAGCGTGGCAAAGAGTTTGTTCTCGGCAAACACATCCGACTTGCTCAACAGATTCATCAGCGTCGATTTGCCCACATTGGTATACCCCACCAGTGCAACGCGAACCAGTTTGCCGCGGTTCTGACGCTGAGTAGCCATCTGCTTGTCAATCTTCTTCAGTTCTTCGCGCAGCAAGGCTATACGCTGGCCAATGACTCGCTTGTCGGCCTCGATCTGGGTTTCACCCATACCACGGTTGGTTCCTCCACCGCCTCGCTGACGGTCCAAGTGGCTCCACATACGTGTCAGTCGCGGCAACATATATTGCAAGTGAGCCATTTCGACTTGCGTCTTGGCGTAACTGGTCTGCGCGCGTTGGAGGAAAATCTCGAGAATCAGAATGGTGCGATCAATCACGCGCACGTTAGCCGGATGTCGGTCCCGATGGTTGATAGCCTTCTCCAGATTGCGTATCTGTCGCGGTGACAACTCGTCGTCGAAAATAACGACATCAATCGGTTCGCACTCGTCTTTTCGATTTTCGCGGTCGACTATGTACTGTCGGATTTCCTCCAGTTTGCCTTCGCCCACATAGGTCGAAGTATTAGGTTGTTGCACGCGTTGAGTGAATCGTTTGAGCGGAACAATGCCGTGCGTGTCAGCCAAGAAAGCCAACTCGTCCAGATATTCCTTGGTTCGCTCTTCCGGTTGATCGGGCGTAATCAGTCCGACCAGCACTGCGTGCTCAATATACGGTTTGATTTCGATCAAAATTCTACCTTCGGAGCAGCTTTGGTTCCTTCGTCAGCCTCGAAATACGGTTTCTTCTCGAAGTCGAAGTAGTTAGCAATCAGGTTGGTCGGGAAGCGACGAATAGAAGTATTGTACTTTCTAGCTGCATCGTTGAAGTTCTGGCGAGCCACAGTAATGCGGTTCTCGGTTCCCTCGAGTTGTGCCTGCAGGTCACGGAAATTCTCGTTGGCCTTGAGGTTAGGATAGTTCTCGGAGATAGCGATGAGTCGTCCGAGAGCTTGGCTCAGTTGGCCTTGTGCTGCCTGATACTCAGCCAATTGTTCCGGCGTGATGTGTGTCGGGTCAATATAGTTGGTCACTTGAGTAGCGCGAGCACGTGCCTTAACTACTTGCTCGAGCGTCTCTTGCTCGTGGGTAGCATAGCCTTTGACTGTGGCAACCAAATTAGGCACCAGGTCTGCACGACGCTGATACTGGTTCTCTACATCAGCCCAAGCCGACTCAACGCCCTCTTGCGCGGAAACCAGACCATTGTAGGCGCCAACGCCCCACATCACTAACAGGGCAGCTATGCCCAAAATAACCAAAAGAATAACGATACCTTTTTTCATAATTATATATTTTAATGAATTAGTGAATTAGTGAATTAGTGAATCAATGAGTGAATGAGTGAATGAGTGAATGAGTGAATGAATGAGTGAATTTACCATTTGCCTCCGGCGCCGCCACCCATGGTGGAACCACCGCCGAAACTGCCTCCACTAAATCCGCCGCCAAAACTACCGCCGCCAAATCCTCCACCATAACCGTGGTAACCGCCACCTCCGTAACCGCCAGAAGAGTAATCGGTCATTTCGCGTATCTCCTGCCACTCGTGGCCGCATTTGTCGCACTTGTAGGTATCTTGCAGTATTCCATCCAAGGCGTGGCCTTGTTCGCGAACTTCCTTGCGGATACGATGGCATTTGGTGCTATGGCACTTAGGGCAGCGATGTTTGGTGGTGAACCACGCTATAACGAAGATAAAGAGACAAACTCCGCCCAGCACCAAAAGCAAGAGGATGAGCATCATTCCCGGCGACATCTCTTCGTCGGAGGCAGCTTCGCCAAATTTGCCACGATTGGTGACCGACTTCATGGACCGCAGGTCTTCGGGCGCTTCACCGTCGGTGCAAAGTTCGTAGATACTGAGCGCACCGCAACAGAGTCCTTCGCCGTATTTGCCCTGCTTGAAGGCTGGAATCATCTCATTGTTGATAATCTGGGAGCACCGCGCGTCCATCAAGACCGCTTCCATGCCCGTGCCAGTCATGATGCGGATATCGTGACTATCCAAGACAAAAAGAATCAGCACACCGGTATTCTTTCCCCGCTTGCCGATTCCCCATCGCTGATAGAGTTCGTACGCAAAATCGAAACAATCGGCCGTGCCGATATTGCCGATAGCCACCACACACATCTCTGCCTGAGTTTGCTGTTCGAGCGAAGCGGCACAACGGTTGAGAAAATCCACATCGTCAACAGAAAGGATATTATCCGGATTGGAGACATAGTTTTCCTGGCTCTGCTTCTTCGGATTAGGCACTGTAACAGGCGTATAGTAGGCCGCCTGGATAGCCAGGGAGCAGACTAAGAGACAATATAGGAAGAATCTTCTCATCTAAGTAGCAAACCTTTGCGACCGCAAAGGTACAACATTTTTTCGGATTATGCAAATAAAATCGTAAATTTTTCTTAGCATTCGTACGATTAATTTACGATTTTTCGGTTAGAGGTTAGAGGTTAGGGGTTAGAGGTTTGAGGTTTGAGGTTTGAGGTTAGAGGACAAAAAAAGCGAACCGAAGTCCGCTTTTTTTGTTCGAGTCCGTAATTATTTACGGATGCCAAGCTCTTTGATGATAGCACGATAGCGCTCGATGTCTTTAGCCTTGAGATAATCCAAGAGGCGGCGACGTTTACCAACGAGAGTGGTCAGTGCGCGCTCTGTACCGAAGTCCTTGCGATTGAGTTTCAGGTGCTCGGTGAGGTGATTAATACGGAAGGTGAACAGGGCGATTTGGCTCTCAGCCGCACCGGTGTTCTTGGCATCTTTGCCATACTTAGCAAAAAGCTCAGCTTTTTTCTCTGCTGTCAAATACATAATGATTGACTTTTTTTAGTTAAACAATAACCACTAAAGCCGCATGCAAGCATCACAACTTCGTGGCATTTTCCTTTCCTCAGTGGAAAGTGGGCGCAAAATTACTGCTTTTTTATGATATATGCAAATTTTTTGCGAAAAAACGTGCAACTTATTTTATTTCGACTCCCAGTGCGTTGTAAGTTTTACCATCACGGATGATGAGCAATTGGCCATTGCGGATGAGTTTGGTAGCCTCTTGTTTGCTTCCAACGGAAGGAGTTTCAATGCCTTCAGGAGCGGTAGGAACATCGCGCACGAGGCGAACGGAGCAACCGCCATCACCAGCCGGGAACGGAGCAATAATTGTTCCGCCATCAAACTCTCCAGGTACTGTCGCCATTGCTCCCATTGCATATGCCATTCCGCCTTCACTATAGGTTGACGATTGGTTGTATACAGCTTGACCAACGGCATACATTGTTGTACCGCTTCCCATATCGTAGCGTGCTCCGCCTGCAGGAATGAAGACAACGCCCGATTGCTCAAGAATAGCCCATTGAGCAGCAGTGTATTTGTTGGTAGTGAAGTTTTCTACCGCTAATGGAAGGAATGTGATATTCTCTTTTGCTAATTCGCCCGGCATTACCCATCCGTCTGGCATAAGGAATAGTCCGACCGCATCATCAGCCGTACCAATACCATGCAACTGGCGTCCGTAACCATAATAATGGGTGTAGTCATTACGAGTATAGAGCAAAGCTGTCATTTCGTATTGATTAAGCACACGCCACAAGCCCGGTTCATTACCACCATTGCTGATTGCATTGAACACACCAAAGTCATAATTGGTGGAATCCAAGTCTTGTCTCAACACCGTAGTAGTTTTGAGCCATGGATAACGATTGTCGTAACCACTAGCTCCATAGCAGAAGACATCAATCGGCTTGTTGTAATCTTCAGCCGCCTGGTTATTCTTATCGCCAATATAGTCGATTTGGTTCTCAGCAAACTGCCAAGTACCACGGCGAGCGGAAGAAGTTTCTGCGATAGATTCGTCAGCCACTTTGTGGGTCTTGCCGTCACCGGCAATATACTGCAAAGTTCCTTTGGAGAAACGAACGCGAATAGGATTGCCCTCGTCATCTTTGCCTACAGTGAACAGGCCGGGTAGTTCGCCCTCTGCCAATTCCGGCTGTGCGCCTTTCGGACGGAAATACGCCTTCACGGTCAAGTTGCCAGTCATTGTAGGAACAATCCAATCTTCTGCATCTTCGTCCCAAACAGGTACAGTATAATTGTCCCAATGGTCAAACTCATAGCCGATATTCGGGTGAGCAGTCAGAATGATTGGCGTGCCTTCGATAACAGGAACCGCGGCCGTAGTATAAACTTCTTCGCCCGGAGTGCCGTTGAAGATAGTTACGACACCATTGCCGTCATCTTGCATCGTCAATGTGTAAGTCGCAGCCTCCTTGAAGTAAGCGGTAATCGTAGTGTCGCTGGTGATGGTCACCGTCAGACGATTCGATGTGGAAGCAATACGATCCCATTGAACGAACATCCAGCCAAGTTCGGGTTGAGCGATAATATCCAGTTTGGTGCCATGAGGAACGAGGTCTAAGTCATCCGGCTCATCCGTAGTACCTGCGAGATATGCTATTATGCGGCCGCCGCCAAATCTCATAGGCGCTTTGCGCTCGCCTTCGCGCTGCGGAGCGGGAAGAAGTATCGAGTAATCCTCTGCGCGCAAATTGACGCTATAGAATATAGGGTATGTAGTGATTTCGAGCTCGATATCACGGCTGACCTTCAGACGGACATGGCTGTTGTCAAATTCCAGAAACTCTTCATCATCCACACCGTCGATAAATTCCACATTCATGCCCTCGGCACATGTAAAAAATATGTCAATATATTCGAGTCCGGCTGGAACGGCATTCAAATCAACATCATTGCCGTTGTTGTCTTTGCAGCCTGTGACGGTGATATCCTCATTCTCAGCGATGGTTACCTTGTATATCGCATCTTGCACGAGGCGAACTGCAGCGCCGTCACATTTAGACATTGAACCTCCTATCTCGCAAATCTTGTCATAAGAGAAAATCTGTAAGAACCATGCGCTGTTACCGGAAGGCGCAGCCGTAGCAGACCAATAGGCTCCTTCGGAATTGATTTCTTCAACAGAGATTGTGCCAATATTCATTTGGCCATATCCGGCCAGCGGCAAGCAAACGGCACCGGCTGCTTCCAATTCAGCCCATTGCGTCAATGTAACAGAGTTATCCTCGCATTCGTCGGTCGTAAAATCTAAAGTGATTCCGTCTACACCTGTCCAGTTGTCAGGGAAGAGCAAATGACAGTTCACATCACCTACTTTTGCTACGCAATGCAGAGTGCTGGCATTGGGTCTTGTTTTTCCCAAATAATCCCACTCCTCGCCGGTAAGCGTACGCCAGAGGTTGGCTGCATTACCGCCGTTGGAAATGGCCTGTGCGCCCCAGTCAACAAATGTGGTGAATTCGGAAGCGGTCTCCGAATGATACCAAGGCCTGTCACCCGTTCCCCAGCAGAACAAATCGCCCCAACCGGTGTACGTTTCACGTTTAAAGTTCTCATTAGAGGATTTGACGCCATCCTCGTACACATTACCCTGAGTATCATCGCCGACATAATCGTACTGATTGGTAGCGAAACGATACGTACTCGTACTGGGTTGATACTGCAAGTTTCCTTGCGAAAATACTACTTTTTTGTCCGCTGATACCGAGAAAACTCCTTTCAGCGCACCTTCGCTCGCCATCACATTCATCGCGAACAGCGCAGCAATAAATAAGAAAATCTTTTTCATAAATGTAGAAAAGTTAAATGATTTTTGAAAAGTTAAGTAATTTTTGTTATGTTGTATTTTTCTAAAAATCTTAAAATTCGTACACTTTTTTGTCAGGTGATTGTCTCGTGATCGTCAGGTTAAAGTCTCGTCTTTTCTCGTGTAACGGGAAAATAGAACAAAATCTTAACGAGAGTACATTTTATGACTTCTTCAGTTGGAACGGGAAACTGCCAATCAGATTGCCATCACAGAAGAAATCGATGGTATAAAAACCATACAAGACATCATCGCCCACAATCGGCCAATAGACCACTCCATCGTAGGCCTCGCCCGTATATTCGAACTGCTTGACCACAGAATACGGGATATCCAGATTCTCGAAGGAGAAGAGATGGTTCGGCTCTTCGCCCAACAAAGTGCCTTCTGGATCGATAATCCGCACGTAGAGGTTCTTCATTCCAGGCGTACAAGTGATATTCTTCGCGATGGAGAAATCGAACTGTAGTTTGTAGGCCTGGCTAACGATTTTGGTCTTGTGGTCGCGTTTGTTCAGCATAGACACGCTACAGGTAGCGACCTCGAGCATGGAAGCTCGGCTGACCGTTTCCGTGAGTTCGGTATTGGCCTGCGAGAGTTGCGTATTCTCGGTTGTGAGTTGCGTATTAACTTGCGTGAGTTGCGTATTCTCGGTGGTGAGTCGCGCATTGGTGGCATTGAGGCTGTCAATCTGGCGAACATAGTCCTTCATGACCGCGCGAACGGTGGCTAATTCTTTCTTTAGCTCCGCTATTCGGCGCGCGTTGCTCGCCTTGGTTTGGCGCAATTCCTCGAGTAAGTCTTGGACGCGTTGTTGCTCTCGGCTCAGCAAATCCTGCAACGAATCGTTGCGGATATCGAGCGTCTGATAGCCATCGAACTGGATAGCCAAATCTTCGTATTCCTCCTGTAATTCTTCCTTCTCAATCTCCATCTGTTCGACGAGCTCCGACATCTCCTGTTGCTGGCGGAGATTGAGGTAAGCCAAGACGCCGATGATGGCTGCTAACACAATGATTATGAGGATAATACCAGTTTTCTTCATATTTTACAAATAGGGTATTGCTTTTTCTAATTGATTGCCACGGCTGCCCTTGAGCAGGATGGTTTTGCCGACAATGGGGTTCGCCTGCAAATAGGCGCAAAGCGCTTCTACATCCGCAAAAATAGGATATGGCGCGGTCGTTTGATTATACTCATCGCCCACGAGAAGCACGGTGTCCGCCTTTCGCTCTGCCAACATATTGACGATATTCTGGTGCTCGAGGTGGCTATATTCGCCCAATTCGCGCATACCACCGAGGATATAGGCCTTGGTTGAATGAGTGAGTGAATGAGAGAGTGAATGAGTGAGTGGTTTGTCGAAAGCATTGATGGCCGCGGCCATGGAAGTTGGGTTGGCATTGTAGGCATCGACCACGACCGTATTGCGCTCGGTCTGCATCAGTTGGGAACGATTGTTGGAAGGCACATAAGCTCGAATGGCCGCCAAAGCCGTCTGCTCGTCCACGCCAAAATAGCGTCCGACGCACAGCGCCGCCTGGACATTTTCGGAATTATATTCGCCCACAAGATGAGTTCCCTCAGGCATCTTACCCGTCTGATACTCAATCGTTTGCAGATTGCCCGCCATCTTGGCCAGATAAGGATTGTCCGTATTGCGGAAGCACAATCCTCCATGCTCGCGGAGATAATCGTAGAGTTCGGCCTTGGTTCGTTGGACGCCCTCGAAAGAGCCGAAGCCCTGGAGATGAGCGCGGCCGACATTGGTAATCAGACCGTAGTTGGGTTCGGCAATCTCGACCAATTCCTTGATATCGCCCGGGTGACTGGCTCCCATCTCGACAATAGCCATCTCGTGTGCGCGCGTGATACTTAATAATGTAAGGGGCACGCCCAGTTGGTTGTTCAGATTGCCCTGGGTATAATAGAGATGGTACTTGGTACTGAGAACGGCCGCACATAGTTCTTTGGTGGTCGTTTTGCCGTTGGTGCCCGTGATGCCGAGAATAGGCAAGCCGAGTTCGCGGCGCCATGCACGCGCCAGGTCCTGGAGTTCGCTCAGGGCATTCTCTCCAGAGATGATATACTCCGCCCCATCGCGTCGAGCCTGGTCGACAAACTGATTGCCATCAAAATGCTCGCCCTTGAGCGCTACAAAGATGCAGCCGGGAGTGACCTTCCGGCTGTCTGTAGTGACACAGAGTGACGATTTATTTCTTATTAGGAAGCTCCAATCCATAGTTCTTCTTTCTGTCCTCCACCTTTAGTGCCAAACTCAGCAAGAAAGCGAACACACCAAACGAAGCAAACACAATCATAGGTACCAAGTAGCCATCCGTAGCCACGCGGAGTTTGCCGATGAGCAGCGGAACCAGGCAAAGTCCGACATTCTGCACCCAGAAAATGAGGCAGTAGGCAGAGCCCAACACTTTCTCGTCGATGATCTTAGGCACGCTAGGCCACATAGATGCGGGCACGAGCGAGAAGCTAACGCCCAGCACGAGGATAGTAGCCAACGCGAGTGCCTTGCTCGGATAGAGCGGCAGGACAAACGCAAAGACGCTGTGACAAACAATCATAATGACTGCGCCCAGAAGCATCATAGATGCGCCTTTGCCCTTATAGTCGATGAAGGCGCCCAGGAACGGCGTAAGTACCATCGCCAAAATCGGGAACCACTTGAACAATCCCGCAGCCTCAGCATTAGTGATTTGCAATGTCTCCTCGAGGAAATTGGTTGCGAAGCGTTGGAATGGGAAGATAGCCGAATAGTAGAGTACGCAGAGCAGCGCTACGATCCAGAACATCTTGCTAGAGAAAATCTGCTTGAGGTCGGACACATGGAACTCATCCTCGGGATCATGCTCAGCAGTCATCTCGCCCGCAGCAATCAGCTGATGGTCGAAGCGACTATCCATGATAGTGAACACGCAGAAATTGAGCAATCCGATAACCAGGAGCAACGAAGCAAACAACAACGGTGCTACGACTGAATTGGTGCCATCGACAGCAAAACGGGCGCTGAACATAGGCGAGAGCCACATAGCGGCAAACACACCGAGACGCGCGATAGCCATCTCTAGGCCCATAGCCAAGGCCATCTCTTTGCCCTTGAACCACTTAGCGAGAATCTTGCTAACCGTAGTACCCGCCATCTCGCATCCACAACCGAAAATCATGAATCCGAACATAGCCAATTTAGCGCTACCCGGCATGGAAGGCCACCAGGCGTTGAGCCATTCCACCGTATTGGCGTCAGCCCAGGAGATGCCCCAATACTTGATTGCAGCACCAATGACCATCAGGCTAGCCGAGAGAACGCCCGTGAAACGGACACCCATCTTGTCGAGGATAATACCCGCCAAAATAAGGAAACCGAACACATTGAGCAAGAACTCACCGGCCGCATACGTGCCAAAAATGCCCTGGTCCCAACCCAATGTATCGTTGAGCAGAGAAGCCAAAGGCGAAAGGATGTCGACGAACATATATGCGAAGAACATCATGCTAGCCACCAAGACTAGCACTGTCCATCGCGCAGCTGCGCTATCGCGCAGAGTCTGTTGAAGTTTTTGTACCATAAACAGATTTGCGATTTGAAAATTTATTTTTCTTTTTGAGCCACTCCGCCTTTTTCTTCTCGTACTCGGCGTAGTGGGTCTCTAGATATCCATCAGCCATATATTGTCAGTATTCAGCTGTTAGAAATCAGTTTACTTAATGCCCAGTTCCTTCTTAACCAGCGAAGTAACATCTTTGGCATCCGCGCCAATGTGCACCATAGCTGCGCTATCGAAGATATAGGTATATCCTTCGCGCTCGCCAATAGTCTTGATAGCTTTTGTCATCCGTTCGTGAACCGGAGCCAACAACTCCTGCTGCTTCTTCTGGATATCTTGCTCGGCCATCTGTTGGAATTGTTGAATACGTTGCTGCATCTCTTGCAACTCCTGTTGACGGATTTGCTTGATAGCATCGGTCATCGTAGCCTCTTGGGTTTGATAGTCCTGATACTTCTTTTGGAACTCCTCGTACATCGAAGTAAACTGGTTCTCGTACTGTCCCTGGATTGTATCCATTTTCAGTTTAACTTGGTTCATCTCAGGCATCTGCGCGAACAGTTCCTGTGTGTTGATGTGACCGAATTTCTGCGCGCTTACTGCCAGAGGCAAGATCAGCATGATTGCAATAATAATCTTTTTCTTAGCCATAAAGGCACGATTAATTTGAAAATTTTTCATTGTTTTGTATAATTTTTGTTATTGTTTATTCTCGTGTTTGTCTCGACTCGATAGTCTGTCGATAGTCTGTCGTTAGTCTGATTTGCTTATTTAGCTCCAAGTTTTTGCAGCACTTGGTCCGAAATATCCAGTTTGGACGACATATAGATGAGCGAAGGATCGGCAGAGCGGTCCTTGACCACCTCGATACGTTTCTCGTTCGCCAAATCCTGTATGGCGGTGTAGATTTCGTCCTGGATAGGCTTGATAAGCGCTTCGCGCTTCTTGTACAATTCGCCTTCCTGTCCGAAATACTTACGTTTCAGTTCGAGCACTTCCTGTTCCTTCTTAACAATCTCCTCCTCGCGTTGACGACGCATGGCATCGCTCAGGAAAATTTGCTCGGTCTGATAGTTGGTAGCCAGTACACGCGCTTCCTGCTGAGCGGCATCAATCTCCTTCTGCCAGCGCTTGGAAAGCATAGACAGTTGTTCGTTGGCTTGCTCGTACTGAGGCAGATTTTTGAGGATATAGCTCATATCGACATAGGCCACCGGTTGATCTTTTGCAAAAGCCGTGCCACAACTGAGCGCGGCCACTAAAAATATAAAGATATATTTTTTCATACTACGCATATTTTACAATTCTTGTCCAAGCACGAAGTGGAATTGGCTTCCGCTATATTGCTTGCTACCGTTGATTTCGTCAAATCCGTAACCCCAGTCGATACCCAGCAAACCAAACATCGGCAGGAAAATACGTACGCCGACACCGGCCGAACGCTTGAGATTGAACGGATTATAGTCCTTAATATCGGAGAAACAGTTACCCGCCTCGATGAACGCCAGTGCCCAGATAGTGGCCGACTGCTCCAAAGAGATAGGATAGCGCAACTCCATAGTAAACTTGTTGTAGAGGTAACCCATATTACGCCCCGTAGCCACATCATACGGGGTGAGCGAACCAGACGAGTAACCACGCATAGCCACGTATTCGGTCGAATAGCTTGTGTAACTAGACATACCATCGCCACCCATATAGAAAGATTCGAACGGCGATTTGGCATTGCGGTTGTAATGACCCAGGTAGCCAAATTCGGCACGCGTCATCAGCACCAGTTTGCCATCACGCGTAAGCGGAGTGAAGACCTTGCCCGAGAATTTCCACTTGTGGTACTCAATCAAATGATATTTCTCGGCGTTGGTCATCTGAGAATAATCCTTGCCGTTGAAGACCGACCAAGGTGGCGTGATCTTCAGGCCCAACGTGAATTGCGAACCACGGCGCGTGTAAATCGGGTTGTCGATGGACGAACGCGAGAGTTGCAGATTGAGCGAGAGGTTGTGGGACGTACCATCGGAGATAAGCAAGTACGGCCAATCCTTCATCATATACATTTGATAGCTCAACTCGCCATAGAAAGTGAAATAATCGTCCGGCCAACGCAGACGCTTACCGTAACCGATAGAAACACCGAATGTACGTAGGTATTTATCCTTATCTGCCTCACTCTCAGCCAATTGCTGATAGTAGTTGCTATTGCCGGAATAGTAGTAATAGCTCGAATAGGTATTGTACAGATTCTGGTAAGCCTTTTGATAACGCGACGAGTAACCAGTCTGGTTAGCGAAATAGATACTAGCACTCAAACTGTTCGGTCGCTTACCGCCCAACCACGGCTCGAGGAAGGAGATCGAGGCCGAAGTATAGTAGATACCATTGGTACGCGCATTGATGGAGAAGGTCTGTCCTTCGCCCTGCGGCACAATACGATAGGCCTTCTTGTTGAAGAGGTTCTGGATAGCGAAGTTGGTGAATTTCAATCCCAACGATCCCACCAGACCCGTAGCACCCCACCCGAGCGAGAACTCAATCTGGTCGCTCGATTTCGTCTCGAGTTGATAGGTGATATCCACCGTTCCTTCTTCCGGATTCGGTTGAATATCAGGCACCAGTTTCTCTTGGTCGAAATGACCCATTTGCGCCAACTCACGCAACGAACGCATGATATCCGACTGCGAATAGAGCTGACCGGGTTTGGTATAAAGTTCGCGGCGTACCACATGCTCATAGACACGCGTATTGCCGACAATCTTAATCTCGTTGATAGTAGCCGGTTTGCCCTCGTACATACGCATCTCGAAATCGATGGAATCGTTCTCCACATTCACCTCAACCGGCTCGACATTGAAGAACAAGTATCCGCGATCGGTATAGAGCTTGCTGACCGCATCGTCATCGTTCTGCAGACGATCGTTCAAGGTCTTCAGGTTGTACACATCGCCCGGTTTAACGCCCAACGTGGCATCTAGCAGTTCGTACGGATAAACCGTATTGCCGACCCACTTGATAGAACGTACGTAGTACTTATCGCCTTCATCGATGGTCATATAGACATCCACGCGCGTCGGGTCTTCGGGATTTTGGACAACCGAGTCGGCCACGATATAAGCATCGCGATAACCGTGCTCGTTGTATTTCTCGATGACTGCTATTTTATCTTTCTCGTACTCCTCGGTAACGAATTTCTTGGTGCGGAAGAGATTGACGATATCGTTATCGTTGGTTTTCTTCATCGCCTTGTTGATCTGGCGGTCGGTCAGCGCTTCGTTGCCCGTGATGTAAATCTTGCCGACTTTGGTCTTCTCCTTCTTGTCGATAGCCAATAGCACGCGCACATAGCCCGGGTGATCCGGGTCATTCTGCTGAAGGACAGTGACTTCGGCATTGTGGAAACCCTTCTCGGCCAGATATTTCTTGATAACTGTTTTGGCATGGTCTTCCAGGTTAGGTGTCATCTGCGATCCCTGGCGAATACCTACCTTGACCTCTACATCCTCTTTCTCGCTCTTCTTGAGTCCTTCGTAGCGCACTTCGCTGACACGCGGACGCTGAACCAGGTCGATGACCAGCCAGATCTTGTTGCCCTCGATCTTCTTAGCACGGATCTTAACCGAAGAGAAGAGGCCTTGCTTCCAGAAGCGCTTGATGGCTTTCGTAATCTGGTCGCCCGGCACCTCGATCTTATCGCCCACGGCGAGTCCGGAGAAGCCAATCAACACAAAATCTTCGTAACTATCAGCACCCTCCACCTCGATACCGGCAATCTCGTACGTATTGCGAGTGAGGGTGTATTCGATCTCCGGAGCCGGCATATCGATAGCAGCAGAAGAGGTAGTGTCAACCACTACACTCTCGCTCTGCGCCCATAGGGCCAGGACAGAGAACAGAAGGATAAATATATTAAGTAGTCGTTTCACTATTTTATTTGTTCGCTTGTTTTGCCAAATCGGCGTTCACGTTTCTGGTAATCCACAATAGCCTTGTACAGTTCTTCCTCGTCAAATTCCGGCCAAAGGCGGTCGGTGAAATACAGTTCGCTATAAGCCAATTGCCACAACAGGAAATTGCTAATACGGTATTCTCCACTAGTTCGGATGAGCAAATCCGGGTCAGGCATCTCGGCCGTGGTCATGAGCGAACTAACCAGTTGCTCGTTGACTTCTTCGGCGCGCAGTTGGCCCTTTTGCGCCAAACGGACAGCATTTTGCATCGCGCGCGTAATCTCCCAACGAGCCGAATAGCTCAACGCCAACACCATAGTCAGGCCCGTATTTCTGCTGGTTTGCTCGATACAGTTCTGGAATTTCTCGCGTGCGGTCTCAGGCAGACGATCCAGATCGCCAATAGCCTGCAGACGAACATTATTGTTCATCAGCGTAGGAGTCTCCTTAGCGATAGTATCTACCAACAGAACCATCAGCGCATCCACTTCCTCTTTCGGACGATTCCAGTTCTCGGTCGAGAAAGTATAGAGCGTCAGGTATTCAATTCCCAACTCGGTTGCAGCCACCGTGATCTTGTGTACCGCCTCCACACCTTGCTTATGGCCAAACATACGCGCCAAGCCTTGACGTTTAGCCCAACGGCCGTTACCATCCATGATGATGGCAATATGGCGCGGCAAGCGTGCGGAATCTATTTGTTCTTTATAACTCATCTTAGTTGTTATTACATATGCGGCATTCCTTAGATGCCTTGCCAAACTCAAACACAATACCTACTGTCAGCTGACCTACCACATCGCAGTTCATCCAGTTAGATCCGTTCAAGTTATGCTTATTGTCGAGCGTCTCTCTACTCTCGAGGTCGTCGGCAATATAGATATTGTGTTGCCAAGCGGCATTCAGTCCACACCACTCGGAGAATTTCCACTTAAATCCGATGCCCAGAGGCACATACGCTGCCACACTACTAAAAGTAGGACGGTTGGATGCATCTGCACCATAGACACTGGCTCCTACGCCAAGGAATATATACGGAGTATACGGTTTGATACGTTTGTCGTACTTGTTCGATGCCCCAAAGCGGAAGAAATTGAATTCCGCCATCACATCTATATTCACCAGTTGGTTGGTCCAACGTGTATCCAGTTTCTCGCCACGAATAGTATAGTCGTAACCGGCAATACGTTGACCCGAAGCTTTGGCTTGTAGCGCCCAGCGTTGGGTAAACTTGTAGCGGAAATGGACACCGTACGCCTCGCGTACATTCATGAAGATGTGCGGAGTAGCATCGCCGACATAGTAACCGCAACCCGCCTGTAGGCCTATTTCGCACAGGTAGGGACGATTGTCCGCAAACACCGCCATGCTCATCGTCATGAGTAGGAGTGCCAAACTATATTTCAGTCGGTTAGCCATTCTGTTTAATTAGTAGGCGGAATGCATCGGTTACTTTGCGAACGCCCACTACTTCTATCTGGTAACGTTTAGTATCTATCTTATGGTCGGCGGGTATGATAATGCGCTTGAAGCCCAGTTTCTGCGCCTCAGCAATACGTTGCTCAATACGATTGACCGAACGAATCTCGCCCGCCAGGCCCACTTCGCCGCAAAGGCAAGTGGAGGCATCTAGCGCCAGATCCATATTGCTGCTCAGCACCGCGGCCAATACGGCTAAGTCGATAGCCGGATCCTGGACACGCAATCCACCCGCGATATTGACGAACACATCTTTCTGCAGCAGTTTGAATCCCACGCGTTTCTCAAGCACCGCCAGTAACATATTCAGTCGGCGACCATCAAAACCCGTAGACGAGCGCTGCGGCGTGCCATAGGCAGCAGAGGAAACGAGGGCTTGCACCTCAATCAGAAGTGGCCGAACACCTTCCACCGCCGCAGCAATAGCGATACCCGAGAGTCCTTCGCGCGCCGTTGACAGCAACAATTCCGAAGGATTGGTCACTTCGCGCAGACCCTCTTGGCGCATCTCATAGATACCCAATTCGGCAGTCGAGCCGAAACGGTTTTTCTGCGCACGAAGGATGCGGTAGATATATTGCTGATCGCCCTCAAACTGCAGCACCGTGTCAACGATGTGTTCCAGTACTTTCGGTCCGGCCAGCGAACCTTCTTTGTTGATATGGCCGATCAGGATAAACGGTATATTGCGCGTCTTTGCGAATTCCAATATACGTGCAGCGCATTCGCGCACCTGGCTTAGGCTGCCGATGGACGCCTCGATGGCCTCTGTTCCGATAGTCTGAATCGAATCGATTACCACTATCTCGGGTTCCAAGTCTTTGACTTGCTCGAGTATGCGTTCCAACGAAGTCTCGCTAGAGATATACAGATTCTGCGCATCACCCGCCAGGCGTTCCGCACGCAGTTTGAGTTGACGCACGCTCTCTTCGCCCGAAGCGTAGAACGTCTTGCGTTCGCCCAGTTGCATCAACACTTGCAGTGCCAATGTCGATTTGCCTATACCGGGTTCACCGCCCAGCAGCACCAGACTGCCCGGCACCAATCCTCCGCCCAGGACGCGATTGAGTTCGCCGTTATGCATGTCTATGCGCATTTCCTCGGTCGCTACTACGTCTTGCAGACGTTGTGGTTTGGTGTCGCCTATCGAACGAGGAGCCACACCGCGTTTAGGAGTTGCGGCTACTACCTCTTCTTCGTAGGTTCCCCACTCTCCGCAGACCGGACAACGGCCTAGCAACTGAGGAGCTTTGGCCCCACAGGAAGAACATACATATTGTATCGTCGACTTCGCCATATCAGAATTCTATCGTTTCTCTCTCTTTACCCAATCGCACGTTCGGGAAAACCTCTTGTGCCTCTGTGAGGAACAACGAGTGATTCTCCACGCGCGCACTATAGTGGCCCAAAAGCAATTGTCCCACTTCGGCTTTCTGCGCTATCGTGGCCGCCTGACGAGCCGTAGAATGTTTGAACATTCGGCTGCGAACAGACATATCCTCCAGGAATGTCGATTCGTGATAAAGCAGATCCACGCCCTGAATGATCGGCACTATCTTCTCGCTATATTGCGTATCTGCACAATAAGCGTACCGTTTTTTCGTCACATGGTCAAATCCGCCCTCTTCGCGCGCCACACGATGCGTCTCCGAGAAGAGGAATCCGCAGCAAGGCACGCCATGTTTCAGCGGAATAGTCTCCACCTTGACCGTACGATCTTCGTAGATAACCGCGTGACGACGAGGATTGATGGTATGGAAGATGATCTCGTACGAACAATCCTGGCAATAATAGTCTAGCCACGGGCGCATCAGTTTCTCCAGGTCGCCGTGCGCGTAGATATGCATCGGTTGCGTGCGCTTCAGCATCGCGAGTGTCGAGAGCAAACCAATCAGGCCGAAACAGTGATCGCCATGCAGATGCGAGATAAAGATATTGTACAGCCGCGACGTGTGCAGACCCATTTGCTGCATCGTCAGCTGAACTCCTTCGCCGCAATCAATCAGAAACGATTTGTCGCAAATGTCCAATAGCTGAGCCGACGGCCAATTATCTTTGGTCGGTTTCGCACTGCCGCAGCCTAATATGGTTAAACTCGCATTCACTGGTTCGTATTATTTCACTTTTTCCAACGCTGCGCGCATCTTGTCGCCCAGCGCACTCTTACGTTCTATATGTTCAAGCACCGCCTTGACAAACGAATTGGACTCGAACGAACCGCGTACTTCCTCAAAATCAGCCTCCGCTTGTTCACGATCGCCATCCACGCCGAAGCCTGTTTGGCTATTCAGGTCAAATTCTTTGCGTGCATCGTCGTAAACCATTCTATCCAGTTTGATCACGGCTGCCTGCCATTGATCGATGGTTTGGCGCACTTGGTCCAACGTCACTTGGTCCACGCTGCAACCCCATACTTGTTCCAGTTTCTCCAACGCCCACGTCCATTCGTAGGAATAGTAGTTAGCGTGCATTTGTGCCAACCGCTCGCGAATGGCATCTAGCGTTACCTGGCCTTGCTCAACATCGTCTAGCAGACGTTTCACTTCGCTCTTCGGCGCAATCAGTCCGGCCAAATCTACCCAGTCGCCCAGTCCAACCGCACTATCGGGCTTGAGCGCAGCACGCACATCGCCTATGGTCTTGAGCGGTTTGTTCTCCAAGCGGCTAATCAGACTGTTACCGAGGAATTTCTGAATACCTATAGTATACAGTTCACGGCCGTGACGAAGCGAACTGTTACGAATCTTACAGTTGCGATAACCATACACTTCGGTATTCTCGCCGCTCAGCATCTGCAGTTCGTCCAGTATCTCGCGTCCACGCCACATTTTCTGTACCGTGTACGGACTGAGCAAGTTGAAATTGATGCAGTCCAGACGGTTCGGATCCTTGCGGTTATCACGTTTCGGCCATTTCTGAGCATCACGAATCGTACCTACGGTACGCAGATTAGCTCCCGGCACCAGATAACTCTCCGAATTGTTCTCTATCAAGTACGAGAACGGCAGGTCACTGGTATCCGAGTGATGCGTGTGACGACCCATCACGAGCGAGAACGCACCTATCTTGCTTGGCCACAACAGATAACTGTCACTGGTCGTTTTCGCGCCGCGCTCAGCTATACCCTGGTGAATCGGGCCCAGTTTGTACATATGGTTCGACTGGTTGCTGCCCGAACCCGCATTCAGGAACGAGAACATACCCGCAATCAACAGTGTCGATTTGTGGTGCGTCACGGTGTACGGACCTGCAAAAATCGCGCAAGCCTCGCCGTGCATACCCTGACAGTTGGAGAAGAACAGACTCTCGCCCGCCGAGTAATGCTTGTCGAAGATACAACCTTGACCCACAAAACACTTATCCACCAACGTACTGTCGCCAATCTCCACACCCGAAGCGATGATGAAATCGGCACACTTCACACCGCTGCCCAAACGCACAGGAGCGGCCTCATTGCTATTGATGGTTCCGTTCTTCAGACGGCTGACACCGGTCAGTTCGGCGTAATCGCCTATCTTCACATTCTTGATGCTTCCGCAGTTCAGAATGCGCACATGACTGCCTATCTCGCCTGTTTCTGCCGCTTGCGCCTCTGCGTAAGTATCTATCTGGCGCTCCAACTCATGTATCATCTTCGGACGATGACGATAGAGCGTCAGTATATAGGCCAGACTGGCCGATAGTTCATTGAAGATAGGTATTTCGCGTCCGCCACCTTCGTTCATCACGGGCACGCGCACACCGTTGCCAAATGTCGTACGGCCGTCCACCAGGATGGCATTGACATTCTCGATGCACGTATTGTCGCCGATGCGATAGTTGGCAATATAGTTGTGGATATTGTACAACCGGGCATCATTACCCACCTCGCAATTATGCAACGTAGCGTGATAAACACCCGTATGCACTTGAAGTCCTCCGGGCAATTCCACTTCGCGATGGAACGCACCCAAACGGACACGACCGGAGAAATGGGCATCCTGAACATATTGCGCATCAAAATCTTGCGCAACTTCTATCGTACCCCAATCTTTCGCAGTGCAGCCTTGCGACTGTAATTGCGCAATCTCCCCGTTGGTTAGTTTACGAAAACTCATCAACTTCTGATTCTAAATGTTTCTAACTATCACTCTTAGTCGTTGAGCAACATTGGCATCAACAACATAACGATTTCCTCGTTCTCCTCGTTCTCGACTGGCAGAATCAGTCCTGCGCGAGATGGCTCAGCCAGTTTCAGCTGAACGTCGGTCGAGGTGATGGACGAGAGCAGGTCGATCAGGAACGGAGCCTTGAAACCGATGGCCATTGGTGTTCCCTCGTAGCTGCAAGCGATAGTCTCTTCTGCGCTGGTCGAGAAGTCGATATCCTGAGCAGAAATCTTGATTTGGTTCTCGCTGAGAGCCAAGCGAAGCAGAGCGGTTCCGTTGTTTGCGAACACAGCCACGCGCTTGCAGGCATTGATCATCGTCTGACGGTCAATGGTCACGATATTGGTGTTGCCTTGCGGAATCACGGCATTGTAGTTCGGGAAACGGCCCTCTATCTGACGGCAAACGATGATGGTCTTGCCAAACTCGAAGCGAGCGTTCTTTGCGCCAAAAGCGATCTGTACGTCAGCATCCTCTTTGCTCAGCACATTCTTCAGAAGTGTAGCAGGTTTCTTAGGCAGGATGAACGAAGCCTCTTTACCTGCTTGTACGCCATTGTTGATATAGCGAACCAGACGGTGAGCGTCTGTTGCTACCATTGTTACGTGGTCTGTAGCCAGGTCGAAGAACACACCGTTCATTACCGGACGAAGTTCATCGTCTGCGGTACAGAATACGGTCTTCTCAATAGCGCTTTGCAGCACGCGAGCAGGAATAGCCAGTTTAGCCACCTCCGACTCCAGTTCCGGCATCTCAGGATACTCGTTGCCGTTAACGCCTACAAACGAATACGAACCATTCTGGCTAACCATGCTTACTGCAAAATTCTGCTCATCGATGGTGAATGCCAATGGTTGCTCCGAGAACTCGCGGAGAGTCTCCAACAGCAGTTTGGCTGCAGAAGCCACTTTACCCTTACCTTCTACACCTTCCACCTCAACAGAAGTGCGAATCGTGGTCTCGCCATCCGAAGCGGTCAGAGTCAGTTGATTGCCCGAAAGGTCGAACAATACGTCATCCAGAATAGGCAGCGCATTCTTGTTGTTAATCACGCGGCTTACGGCCTGTAACTGTGCAAACAATTGCGAACTTGATACGTTAAATTTCATAATGCTTTTATAGTTTTTTGTTAGTTTGATTTTTTCGTTTTCTAGGATTTGGTTCTTCAGTTTCTTGGATTTGGTTTTTCGCCATTTTCCTGCATGCGTCAGGCGTGTACATACGCACTCACGCACACTTTAGCGTGCAAAATTACTACAAAAATTTGGAATACGCAAATATTTTGGCAAAAAAGTGCAATTATGCTTGTATAAATTCGGTTTTTTGACAAAATAGATGCGGTTCGCACAACTGAGCGGACGTAATTTCGGGGGAATTGCGCAGCAAGGCGGAGTCCGAAGGTACTCCAAATTTAGTACCATAGGTACTGCAAAAATAATGCCAAAATTTCACCCTACAAAAACTGCACATTTATATATACATAGTATATATCCCCCATTTATTACCGAGACGATCACGAGACAAAGACGAGACTTTACCGAGACAAACACGAGAGCACTACCTGACAATACCGCATCCTACCTATACTTATAATATACTTTGTATATTATCACGTGATTTTGAATTTTTAATTTGCGTATATCGAAAAAATGTAGTAATTTTGCAGCGGATTATGGCCAAAATAGGTATTTTCGACAGTGGTTACGGCGGACTGACCATCCTAGATGCCATCCGCAAAAAATTGCCTCAGTACGACTATCTGTACTTGGGCGACAACGCCCGTGCGCCCTATGGCACGCACTCGTTCGACGTGATCTATCGCTACACGCTGCAAGCCGTTAAATACCTGTTGGACAACGATTGCGCGCTGATCATTTTGGCCTGCAATACCGCATCGGCCAAAGCCCTTAGAACCATTCAGCAAAACGACATCCCTCCCTTCAGGGAGGGCTTGGGTAGGCCAATCAACGTATTGGGTGTCATTCGCCCGACTGTAGAAGTAGTGCCTAGCATCACTAGAAACGGCCATATTGGCATTCTCGCCACACCTGCCACAGTCAGCTCCGAAAGCTATGTGTTGGAATTGGAAAAAATCGCAGAAAATCTCACTATCACGCAGCAGGCTTGTCCGCTATGGGTGCCACTGATTGAAGCCGGCGAACACAACAACCCCGGAGCCGATTATTTTGTTGACCTCTACCTCCGTGAGATACTGGCCAAAGACCCAAAAATCGACACACTCATTCTCGGTTGCACTCATTACCCTCTTCTCAAAGAGAAGATTGACTCGTGGTTGGTCGGAACCAATATTCAGACCATCGCACAGGGCGAACTCGAGGCCGATAGTCTAAAAGACTATTTGCTTCGTCATCCGGAGTATCGCGACCAACTCTCGCAAGGCGCCACTTGCCGCTATCTGACAACAGAAAATGCTGACCGCTTTGCGCAATCAGCATCTATCTTCCTGGCTCAGCCTATATGTGCAGAGCACATAGATCTCTAATCCCTAACCTCTAACCGCTAACCCCTAACCGTTACTCCCCCATCGCCTGAAGGCGATTGGTCATTTCCATCCATTCGTCGCGAAGTCGCGCTGCCATGTCGAAATCCAAGGCTTTGGCAGCCGCCAACATCTGTTTGCGTTTTTGCTCGATAGCTTTGGTGAGCGCCTTCGCATCCATATGCTGCCAATCGGCTGTTTTCCAACTCTCGCGAATAGCTTGTTCCAGTTTGCGTTTCTCTTCTTCCGGATCTTTGTACAGACTCGCCAGAGCACTGGTATTGATGTCTTTGCGAATAGCAGTCGGAGTAATATGGTGATCTTCGTTGTAACGCATCTGCACGGCGCGACGACGATTGGTCTCGTCTATCGTCGCCTGCATGGCAGGCGTTATCTTGTCGCCGTAGAGAATAGCCTTGCCGTGAATATGGCGCGCGGCACGACCTACTGTCTGTGTCAAACTACGTTTGTCACGCAGAAAACCGGTCTTGTCCGCATCCAAAATAGCCACCAGACTCACCTCGGGCAAATCCAGTCCTTCGCGCAACAGATTGACTCCAACCAACACATCATATTCGCCCTTACGCAGATTCTCCATAATCTTAACGCGTTCTATCGTGTCTATATCCGAATGGATATAGGCCGAGCGAATATTATACTGTCGCAGATACTCGTCCAGTTCTTCCGCCATTCGCTTGGTCAGAGTGGTAACTAGTGTGCGTTCGTTACGATGAATACGTGTCCGGATTTCGTCCATCAGGTCGTCCACCTGATTTTCAGTCGGACGAACGTCAATCTCCGGATCCAGAAGGCCTGTCGGACGAATCAACTGATCCACTACGATGCCTTCACTGCGCTCCAATTCATACTCATCCGGCGTAGCCGACACATAGATCGTCTGGCCCGTTTTTTGTTCAAACTCATCGAACATGAGTGGGCGGTTATCACGCGCTGCGGGCAAACGAAAACCGTACGTCACCAGATTATCTTTACGCACCTTGTCACCGCCATACATACCACGAATCTGCGGAACCGTTACGTGACTTTCGTCAATCACCAGTAACATATCGTCCGGAAAATAATCGAGCAAACAGTAGGGCGGAGTTCCTTCTTCGCGCCCATCAAAATAGCGACTGTAGTTCTCCACACCCGAACAATAACCTAGTTCGTCCAACATCTCCAGGTCATACTTCACACGCTCTTCTATACGCTTTGCGTATAATTCCTCGCCTATTTCCGTAAAATAGAGAATCTGTTTGTTCAGATCAGCCTTGATTTGCTCTTTCGCATTCGCGATGCGTTCGGCGCTTGTCACAAAGATGGTCGCAGGACTCAAATTGTATTGTTCAAAGGCCTCAATGGGCTGCAAACTGATTGGATCAACCGTCAAAATTGCATCAATCTCATTGCCAAAGAATTCTACGCGCAAAATATAGTCGGCATACGCAATCGCGATATCTACCGTATCTCCTTTGACGCGAAAACGTCCACGCGCCAATTCCACATCATTGCGAATATATTGAGCGCCTACCAGTTGCTTCAGAAAATCGTCCATCGCGATGGTCTGGCCACGCTCGATATGTATGCTACTAGCTGTAAAATCTTGCGGGCTTCCCAAACCGTAGATACAACTGACCGAAGAGACAATTATCACATCTTTTCTTCCGCTCAGCAGAGCCGCCAAAGCCGACAATCGCAAACGGTCAATCTCTTCGTTGATAGACAAATCCTTGTCTATGTAGGTGTCGGTGGCGGGAATATACGCCTCCGGTTGATAGTAATCGTAGTAGGAAACAAAATACTCCACCGCATTGTGCGGAAAGAACGCTTTCATTTCCGAGTACAACTGTGCCGCAAGCGTTTTGTTGTGACTCATGATGAGCGTCGGCCGATTGACCTGCTGAATCACATTCGCCACTGTAAATGTCTTACCGCTACCGGTCACGCCCAACAGGACTTGCGCGGGTACACCCGCACGCAAGCCACTCACAAGCGACTCTATCGCTTGCGGCTGATCACCCGTTGGCTTATATGGACTTTCCAGTTGGAACATTTTATCTCTCTACCGAGCAAACAAAAAGGAGCCTCAATTGAGACCCCTTGTTGCTTACTTCGTGCGGCGCTCTTGGATACGAGCTTTCTTTCCGGTACGCTCACGCAGATAATACAATTTAGCGCGACGAACCTTACCGTACTTGTTAACAGTGATGCTCTCGATAAAGGGGCTGTCCATCGGGAAGATACGCTCTACGCCAACATTACCGGACATCTTGCGAACAGTGAAACGCTTCTTGTCACCGCTACCGTGAATAGCGATAACGTCACCACGGAATTCCTGTACACGCTCTTTGTTACCCTCTTTAATACGATAACCTACTGTGATTTGGTCACCTGCCTTGAATGCAGGCAGCTCTTTCTTTTCGCCGGCAAATGCTTGCTCGGCCACTTTAATCAAATCCATTTCTATTCTCTTATTATGGATTAGTACTAACGATGAGGGGCATTTACTACTATTCGAAATGATTCGCTTATTTTGAACCCTTCTAATTCAATCGCCAGAGGCACCCCATGTCTGCTTTTTGCGAAAAAAGCGTGCAAAATTACTGCTTTTTTTTGAAACGACCAAATATTTCTTCATTTTTTTTGAAAAATTTGCATATGTCAATTATTTTGTGTACTTTTGCGCCGCAAAAGTCACAGAGAAACCAAAAAGTGAAACGTGCTTTGTACATAATAGGTGTGTTGCTGGTCAGCTTGTTGCTGGTCGGGGGAACCTTAGTAGCCACGCTGATGAGCGACCGTGTAGAAACGGCCGCCGTACAACTGGTTACGCGTGAACTAGCACGTACGCTTGGCACGAATGCGCACATCGGCAATGTGTCCTATCATTTCCCTGCACGCGTGCTCTTGAAAGATGTTTACATCGAAGACAAGCAAGGCGATACTCTGGCATATATCAGCGAAGCCTATGCACATTTCAAACCTTTGGCTCTTCAGGAAAACGAGATTCGATTCTCTCATTTGCATCTCAAGAATGGTGTAGCGAAGATTTATCAAACTGATCAAGGCGAATGGAACTACCAGTTCCTAGTAGATGCTTTTGCCAAGAAAGAGAAGAAAGAGTCGCTACAGAGTTTGCTGGCCGTAGAAGATATCCGCTTGGATTCTATGCGCGTGCATTACGAAGATTGGCAGACCGAGATCGATCATGCCAAGATGGATCTGCACGAACTGAGCGAAGAAGTACTGGACGCTGAGATTCGCGAACTGAAAGGCCGCCTGTCTAACGAAGAAAGAGCGCGAGGCGAACAACTGGCAGTGGAAAGTATGAAAGCGCATCTCATCTTCAATGATACGATGTTGGCTGTTCCTACGCTGACCGCTGAATTGCCTAATTCGCGTTGCGACCTAAGCGGAATAGAGATTCACTACCCGACCGGCGATACTTTGTATCTAAGCAAATCGGCGCATGAGATCGATTTCAAGGTAACGCTTCACGAAGCCTGTCTAATTCCGTCAGACTTGGCACTCTTGGCACCGAAACTGGCCAACCTAAAACGCGAGATTTGCATGACTGGTATGCTGAGCGGACGGTTGGATTCGCTTCGCGCAAAAGATCTGGCGGTTAGTTACAATCATCAGCAGATATTTGTTGGCGATTTGTATGCGCGCGGCTTGCCGAAGATGGAAGACCTGTACTTGCAGGCCAATTTCCAAGACATTCACACCAACGCGCCAATGCTGCAAGATTTTCTCTCGCAGCTCAACAATCGCCCTGTTCACTTGCCTGTTTATCTACACCGTTTAGGTGAGATGCACTATCGCGGTTTGGCCGAAGGTCGTCCGTACGAATTCTCGCTGCACGGCGCTTTCCGCTCTGCGCTAGGTACGATTACTACGGATGGTGAGTTCGCGTGTGATACCAATTATACGAATATGCGCTATAACGCGCGCGTGATAGCGCGTAAGTTCCGCTTTGGCCGCCTGCTGAAAATCCCCGATTGGACTTCGGCTACCGTAGATGCAAAAGTCAAAGGCGAATGGACAAAAGGCACAGACGAGCAAGAGGACAACTTAACCGGAACCATCAAAGGTAGTGTTCGCGACTTTATTTACAAAGGCTATACCTACGACGAATTGACATTGGATGGTCAGTATGCGCCAAAACTCTACAAGGGACAATTTGCCATCGATGATCAACATCTCAAACTGGCCTTTAATGGTGTTGTGAACCTCCAGGAGAAAGTTCCTGCTATCAACTGCGACCTCATTTGTCGTCATGTGGATACCGAACCTCTTGGCATCAACGTACTAGGTTCTGGCATTCGTTCGCGTTTCAAGATGGCGGTGGATCTGGACGGAACCAACATCGACAAGATGAGTGGTTATCTCGTACTCGACTCGCTGTTTGTCGGTACTGTTCGCGATTCCATACTGATGCGCCAAATGACTTTGCTGGTCGATGCGGGAACCAACAAGAACAAGTATTTCACGCTTCGCAGCGACTATCTAACGGCCGAGGCTAATGGTACTTTCCGCTACGCGGACTTAGTGCCGGCACTGCAGAATATGGCTCATCATTACCTGCCATCGGCCGTCCCCGCTTCGTCTAAACGTCCGGGAGATGTGGAACTCAATCTGCACGCCGATGGTCATCGTTTGCGCGATTTGCAACGATTGTATGAAGCGCCTCTGACGCTCAGCGACCACCCTACTCTGCGCGCTCAAATGAACTTACCCGCAGACAAAGAACCTAAAATCGACATGCGATTCTATGCCCCGGGAGTTCGTGCGATGAACACTCCGCTCCACGACCTAACCGTCGTGGCTTCCACAGTAGATACACTGCGCCACACAGGCAGTTACAGTGGTTCGGGGCTCTCTCTAAGTTTGAGTACGGAAGCACATCAGATGCACACGGTACTTTCGTGTTTGGCCTTCCGCGACACGTTACTAACCCATGTCACACTTCGCCAAGAGTCAGATCTGGACGAACGCCTACCGGACGGTTGGCGCGATTTGTCTCCTCGCCAGCTCCAACTGGCTTTAAGCGATTTGGATAACCGCGAACGTATGCAGGCCTTAGTAGCGGCACAACGTGCGGGAACATACGGAGGCGACATACGTCTGACCACGCATTTCGATCGGTACAACAACTTGCCGTTAATCGACATGCACATTCACAAAGGGTCGTTGTTGCTACGCGATTCCACATATACGATTGGCGAGAGTCGCGTGACGTACTGTGCAGCAGATACCACGATTACTGTCGACCACTTCTCATTCGATGGTGGTGGTCAGCATCTATCGGCCAACGGAATCGGCTCACCGCGTAATAGTGACTCATTGACTGTGGCCTTGGCTAAAATCGATGCTTCGTACGTAGTGCCGTTCTTATTACCTGTTCAGACCATTATGTTCAATGGCCTGTTGACCGGAAACGCGCAGATAAGCAGTCTGATGCGCAAGCCGCAAATAGACGCGCAGATACACGTCGATTCAATGGGTCTGAACAACTGTTATTTCGGCGAAGCAGATGTAGATTTGCATATTCACGACAGTCTCTTCTTCCATGCCGATGTGATGCGTCCTACACGCAAAGTGGTGGATCTGAACGGAGAAGCACATTTCGATGGCTCCGGTCGTTGGAAACTAGATATGATGGCTGACTCAGTACCCCTGGCATTTGTCAACCATTGGACCAACGTAGTGATTGACGACCTCGACGGTTATGGCAGCGGACATGTGTGCGTAGGAGGTGAAAAAGAGAGTGTTTACGTGCTGCTTCGCGCCGAGGCTCAAAATGCTTCGCTTACATTGCCGTGGACCGGTTGCCGCTATACGATTGCGCACGATACCATCGTCATGGACACCACATCTATCCTCTTCCCGAATGTTCACCTAACAGATGCGGAAGGTCATCCTGTGGAAGTAAACGGAGGAATCTATCACCAGCAATTCAGTCAATTCCAACTCGACCTGCATGTAGATGTACACAATGCACTCGTCTTTGACTTACCGGACAAACAGGGAGAAATGCTCCAAGGGCATGTATATGCCAACGGACATGCAGATGTAACCGGAACAGACGAAGATATACACGTTAACGCAGATGCCGTAACGACCGGCAAATCGCGCTTTAGACTGAGTATAGACAACACCATGAGTGCGTACGAGTCAAACTTCATTCATTTTGTCAGTCACAAGACAGACACTAAGACCTCGAATGGAGAAGAAGAGGTAGTAGAAACAGACCTAGATAACATAGATCTAGAAATCAACGCAAAAGATCGCGAGGAAGACAAGTACAAACGTGCCGGACGATGTTTCCTAACGCTGAATATAGAAATCAATCCAAGACTATTGTTCCAGTTCGTTTTGGGCGAACGGACAGGCGATATTATTCAGGGTCGAGGCAGTGGTGCGCTACGTTTAACCTACGACACCGAAACGGGTGACGTACGATTGTTAGGAACGTACGATCTAGAGCAAGGCACTTTGAGTTATACGGTGGCTAACGTGATTCGCCGTGAGTTTACGGTTGCCAATGGATCTACCATTGTCTTCTCTGGTGATGCCACTAATCCACAATTGGACGTAACGGCACAATACAAAGTAACGGCCAATCTAAAAGACCTCTTTGGCGACGAAATCGACCAGATAGGAACGACGCGTAGTAATATTCCTGTGCTGACAGGCTTGCATATGACTGGTCCGCTGAACAATCCAATCTTGAACTTCTCGTTGGAGTTCCCGCTGAGTGACCAGACCATACAACAACAGGTAAGGCAAGTTATCAACACGGACGAAATGCTGATGAGGCAAGTCATTTACTTGCTCGTCTTTGGTCGCTTCTTCACTCCGGATTATATGAATCAAGCCCAATATGCAACACTCAACTCGACCTATTCGCTGCTGAGTAGCACGGTAACCGGACAAATCAATAACTGGCTGAGCAAACTGACCGATATGTTAACTCTGGGTGTGGCTATCCGCACAGACGGCGAAGGCGCCAATGCCAGTCAAGAGTACGAGGCGCAATTCCAATTGCAACCTGTTGATCGTTTAGTTATCAACGGAAATGTCGGTTATCGCTACAACGATATTTCCAATCAGCCGTTCTTTGGCGATCTAGATGTGGAATTATTGCTGACTCAGGACGGCCAGTTCCGTCTAAAAGGTTATACACATACAGTAGACAAATACTCGCTGCGCCAAGCCACAACAATGCAGGGGGTTAGTTTCCTTTGGAAGAAAGATTTCAACTGGCCGACCGCAGAACAGACCAAAGCCAAACGTGCAGCACGCAAGGCAAAAAGAGCAGAGAAAAAGAAATAAATCCTATATACGCTACACATCTACAATGAAAGAAATGCAATTATCCAAACGAGTACAAAACATTGCAGCTTCGCAAAGCCTTGCGATGGCTGCGCGTGCGAAAGCGATGAAGGAATCCGGTGTTGACATCATCAGCATGTCACTGGGAGAACCGGACATGGACACTCCGGAACATATTCGCCGCGCAGCCCAAAACGCTATTGAGAGCGGTTGGTCTCACTACGGTCCCGTACCGGGAATCATGCCATTAAGAGCTGCCATCGCAGCTCAGCAGAACAAGGCTACAGGAAATAAAATACATTGGGAAGCAACGGATGTAATTGTCTCCATTGGTGCCAAGATGGCCATTTACAACTCTATCCAAACGATTATCAATCCTGGCGATGAGGTGATTATTCCGATGCCGAGTTGGGTAAGCTATAGCGAAATGGTTAAATTGGCAGAAGGAGTTGTTGTTCCCATCCAGACGTCGTTTGAGGAGAACTATTGCATGACCCCAGAACAGTTACGCGCAGCATTGACCAGCCGTACAAGAATGATTATTCTCTGTTCGCCCAACAACCCCACCGGAAGCGTATATAGCCAGGCGCTACTGGAAGAGATCGTAGCAATATTGCGTGAGTATCCAGATGTATATATCCTTGCAGATGAAATCTATGCGTGCTTAGTCTATGGAGTAGAGGCTGTTAGTTTTGGGGCCTTCCCGGAATTGGCCGAACGACTGGTTATCATCAACGGAGTCAGCAAAGCGTATGCCATGACCGGTTATCGTCTGGGATGGCTACTGACGAAGAACAAAGCCTTTGTCAGCGGTTGTATTCGCCTACAAGGACAACAACTGACGTGCGCCACGATGGTAGCACAGAAAGCGGCAGAAAGCGCGCTTATCAACTCACAAGAGTGCGTAGCAGATATGCTGCATACTTTTGCTGAACGCAGAGAATTGATCTGCCGCCTTGCGGCTAAGATACTCGGTTGGAAATTCAACAAGCCACAAGGTGCTTTCTATCTATTCCCTGACGTTAGTGCAATCGGCACTGGAGACGAAGTGGCAGAGAAACTCTTAGAAAAAGCCCATGTGGCTGTTGTATCAGGATCTGCTTTCGGTTGTCCTGAATGTATCCGACTATCATATGCTATCAGCACACCGGAGGTGGAAGAAGCAATGAAACGGATTAGTGCTGTGAAGTTCTAGGGATTAGCCTATATACATTGCACCCGATAAAATTACCGACTACTATACTGGCATAGTACGCCAACAATGCGCCCCACGAGACAGAAGATGCGGGCGTATTGAACAGATATACCAGATTGTAAAATGCGTCAGCAATACAGTGTGGGAATCCGCAGAAGATGAACACCGGTATTGCGAACAACAACGGTAACCAATCTGATATGTTGCCGCTAGCGGTTCCTTCTCCCCTTCTCGCAAATTCGACAGAGAAGGACATTAAGATTCCGCACCCTATAGCGAGTACTCCACATTTGAACCATCCATTGGCCAGTCGGCCTGCTACAACCGTTGCTGCAGCTTCGGACAAGGGAAGTGGAGAGCAGAGAGAGATTGCGGCGATCAGCGCACATCCAATAATGTTACCTACCAAAATCAGCAACAACGTAGGTAGGTCGCCCCACTCCTTCACAAAACCGGCCGTGCCTGTGTACAACTTAGCAGCGTATTTGATTACTCCAATCAAGCCGACAGAGAACAGGAACATACCGATTGCCGGTTTGACCAGAAACGCCCAGCCTCCAATACTTATCATTATACCGGCAAATATAGATTGCCGTAATATGGTGAGTTGTTTCATATTTACTTATTTTAGTGTATAGGCCGAACTGCAATCAAAACAATGAGTGCATATATTTTTACGCGGCAGACCGATAGCACGAATTAATGTTTCTAGTTTCGTAAAGCGCAGCGAGTTCAGTCCAAACTTGGCTGCGATAGTCTCAACCATCTTATTGTACTCAGGCGAATCAGTAACCGAATAGGCACGTACGCGTTCGTCATCCATGGCTGCTTTTTCTCCCTCCAACTCCGCTATGACGCGACGGGATATCAGTTCCATTATCGATTTGGATTCAGAGAAGTTGATAAACGGACAACCATACAACAATGGCGGACAAGCCACGCGCATATGAATTTCTTTAGCACCACCTTCCAGTAAGCAACGAGTATTGTCATGCAACTGAGTTCCACGTACAATGGAATCATCACACAACAGAACGCGGCGTTCGCGCAGGATGGCATTATTCTGAATCAGTTTCATCTTGGCCACCAAATTGCGCATATTTTGATTGGCAGGCATGAACGAACGTGGCCATGTTGGCGTATATTTGGAGATGGCGCGGCGATATGGCACATTATGTCCCTCTGCATAGCCGATAGCCATACCAATACCCGAATCGGGCACACCACAACAGCAATCAACAGGCGTACTGTCCTCTTTCCCCATAGCAAAACCGATATAGTTGCGCACATCCTCTACATTGCGTCCTTCAAACACGGAAGTTGGAAATCCATAGTATACCCAAAGGAATGAGCAAATCTGCATGTGGTCCGGCAGTGGTTCTGCCAATTGTTCCACTCGGTCCGGATAGAGACGAACTATCTCGCCGGGCCCTAAATCGCGTACCACAGAGAATCCAAGATTATAGAAAGAGGAGGTCTCGCTAGCTACGGCATAGGTATTCTCTTTATGGCCGATGATGATAGGTGTGCGTCCCCACAGATCACGAGCGCAGACCAACCCATCTTCCGTCAGAAGAATCAGCGAAAGTGAGCCCTTTATTTTCTCCTGAACATAGCGGATTCCCTCTTCCAACGAATTTTTCTGAATTATCATCAGTCCGACGAGTTCGGTGGGATTGACCTTTCCTGACGAGAACTCAGATAGATGCATATTATGCTCAAGCGCTTCGCCTGCCAGTTCCTCCAGATTGGCAATCTTGCCGACCGTAGATAGGGCAAAACGTCCTAAATGGGAATTGAAGAGAAGCGGTTGAGCGTCCGTGTCAGAGATAATACCTATACCGGCCGAGCCAGTCAGTTTAGGCAACTCTTCCTCCATCTTCGATCGGAAAGAAGCCTGCGAGATAGAGTGAATAACTCGGTGAAAATGCCCTGTCTCTTTATCAAAGGTAGCTATACCGGCTCTGCGTGTGCCGAGATGTGAGAGATAGTCAGTACCATAGAAGACGTCGGTGATACAGGGATGTGAATTGATGGAACCAAAAAAGCCAGCCATATATTATAGATTCTTAAGATACTTAGTAATATTATTTTCTATGCGGGATGCCAGATCTTCCGTTTCCTCTTTGACAAAAGTCTCGCCTGTGATACCTTCAAATAGTTCTACATAACGATCCGTAATCCCCTGAACAATAGCAGATGTCATGGCTGGTACTTGCTGGCCTTCCTTCCCCTGGAAACCGTTATCCATCAGCCATTCGCGAACGAACTCCTTAGACAATTGGCGTTGTGGCTCACCAGCAGCAAAACGCTCAGCATAGCCTTCCAAATAGAAATATCGGCTGGAATCGGGGGTATGAACCTCATCCATCAACATAACTTGACCTTTGTACTGACCAAACTCATACTTAGTATCCACCAAGATCAATCCATGCTTGTTGGCGATTTCCTGTCCACGGGCAAAGAGTGCCAACGCATATTGTTCCATTTGCTTATATTCCTTTTCTGGTACTAGGCCGCGTGATATAATCTCCTCGCGCGAGATATCCTCATCGTGCGTTCCTATCTCGGCTTTAGTTGTCGGAGTGATAATAGGTTGTGGGAATTTCTCGTTCTCACGCATTCCGTCAGGCAGCTGAACTCCGCATATCTCACGTACACCGGACTTATAAGCACGCCATGCGGATCCGCACAAATAACCTCGCACAATCATCTCTACCGGATAGCCTTGGCAACGGTATCCCACAGAAACCATCGGATCCGGAGTGGCAAGTAACCAATTAGGCACGATGTCACGAGTGGCATTTAGAAACTTCGCCGCAATCTGGTTGAGAATCTGTCCCTTATAGGGGATTCCCTCAGGTAGGATGACGTCAAAAGCAGAAATACGATCGGTCGCTACCATACAGAGCAAGTCTTCTCCGATGAAATAAACATCGCGTACCTTACCATGGTACACACTCGTCTGACCGGGAAAAGAAAAGTTAGTTTTTGTTAAAGCATTCATACCTTAAATAAATTATAGACAAATACTATTATTATTTATATTCACTCCATTCTTGGATAGATAATGCATCTAGAGGCACATCCAAGAAAGCATTGATAAAGGCCTCTGCCAATCGGGCATTGGTAATCAGCGGGATATTGAGATCTACGGCAGTACGTCGCATGCGATAATAACTATCGTGTACAGAATCAGCCAAAGTATCTACCGGAATTCCGACAAACAGATCTATCTCCTTCTTATGCATCAAGTCGGACACTATAGGTTGTTTGAGTTGACCAAACTCATCGATATGCTCGTTCTTATAGACACGTATATTCGGAACACTTAGACTGTTCAGATACTCGCTTGTGCCGCCTGTAGCATAGATGGTATAGCCGCGTTCTACCAAACGCTTGATCGTATCCAACATATGCGCTCGTTGTTTTGGACCACCAATAGCGAAGAGGATATTCTTCTTAGGGATACGCATGCCTACCGAGAGCATCGCTTTGAGTAGTGCCGCATTGGCATCTTGACCAAGACAGCCCACCTCGCCAGTCGAAGCCATATCGACACCCAGTATAGGATCTGCATTTTGGAGACGATTGAAGGAGAACTGCGATGCTTTGACTCCTACATAGTCAAAATCGAAGAGCGACTTGTGCGGACGTTCCACAGGAAGGCCAAGCATAATACGAGTAGCAATGTCTATTAAGTTTATCTTAAGCACCTTGCTTACGAACGGGAAAGAACGCGATGCGCGAAGATTACACTCAATCACCTTGATCTCGTTCTCACGCGCCAAGTACTGGATATTGAACGGACCGGAAATATTCAGTTCACGCGCGATCTGTCCCGATATACGTTTAATCCTCCTTACAGTCTCGATATAGAGTTTCTGTGCGGGGAACATAATCGTTGCGTCTCCCGAGTGAACACCGGCAAACTCGACATGCTCTGAGATTGCGTATGCAATGATCTCGCCATCACGTGCCACTGCATCCATCTCGACTTCCTTGGTATTAGTCATAAATTTAGAGATGACCACCGGGTGCTCTTTGGATACATTAGCTGCTAATTCCAGAAATTTGTGCAATTGTTCTTCGTTAGAACATACGTTCATCGCAGCTCCCGAGAGAACATAAGAGGGACGTACCAGAACCGGATAGCCGACGCGGTTAACGAATTTCTCCACGTCGTCCATCGATGTGAGTGCACTCCATTCCGGTTGATCTACACCAATGCGATCTAGCATGGCGGAGAACTTATCGCGATCTTCAGCATTGTCAATCGATTTCGCCGTAGTACCTAAGATAGGCACTTGTTGCGCATCGAGTTTCATGGCTAGGTTGTTAGGTATTTGACCACCTGTAGAAACAATTACTCCATGCGGATTCTCCAGTTCGACGATATCCATGACACGCTCAAAAGTGAGTTCGTCAAAATAGAGACGATCGCAGATATCGTAATCGGTAGATACCGTCTCGGGATTGTAATTGATCATCACCGAGCGGAATCCATTGTTGCGGATAGTACTCAGTGCTTGTACACCACACCAATCAAATTCTACCGACGAACCGATACGGTAAGCACCGGAACCAAGTACCACAATCGATTTCCGGTCATCGGTGTAGTGCAAATCATTACTGGTTCCACTATACGTCAGATATAGATAATTGGTCTGTGCCGGAAACTCTCCCGCTAAGGTATCAATCTGCTTAACAACCGGTAACACTCCCATTTGCTTACGGTATGCACGCATCTTGAGTACGGCCTGATCCATAGTCATCGTTTTACCCAAGCCTACTGCACGCGCAATCTGGAAATCAGAGAATCCCAATTGCTTAGCACGCAACAACAGGTCGTGATCCAGATTGTTGAGACTGCCCAGTTTCTTTAATTGTGCATCGATTTTGATGATATTTTCCAAGCGCTGGAGGAACCAGTTGTCAATCTTAGTTAGCTCGTGTATGCGCTCTACACTATATCCTTCGTACATTGCCTGCGCAATAGCAAAGATACGTTTGTCTGTAGGAGCTTTGAGAGCTGCATCCAAGTCATCGACATGCAGTTCCTTGTTCTCAGTAAAGCCATGCATACCTTGGCCAATCATACGTAGGCCCTTTTGGATAACGTCTTCGAACGTACGGCCAATGGCCATTACCTCGCCTACGGATTTCATAGAGCTACCTAGTTCTCGGTTGACACCGCGGAATTTTCCCAAATCCCAACGAGGAATCTTACATACTACATAATCGAGTGCAGGCTCAAAGAAAGCAGAGGTGGATTTGGTAACAGAGTTTTTCAATTCAAACAGGCCATATCCCAGACCGAGTTTGGCAGCCACAAAAGCCAGTGGGTAGCCCGTTGCTTTAGAAGCTAATGCCGAAGAACGGCTCAAACGGGCATTTACCTCGATTACACGATAGTCTTCAGACTCCGGATCGAACGCATACTGAACATTACATTCTCCCACTATACCCAGATGACGGATGATACGAATAGAAAGGGCACGTAGCTTATGGTATTCTGCGTTGGTAAGCGTCTGAGACGGCGCAATGACGATAGATTCACCTGTATGAATACCCAACGGATCAAAGTTCTCCATGTTGCAGACCGTAATACAATTGTCGTAGCGATCACGCACCACTTCGTATTCTATCTCTTTCCACCCCTTCAACGATTTCTCTACCAACACTTGTGGGGAGAACGAGAATGCCTTCTCCACCATTGCATTCAGTTCTTGCTCATTATCACAGAAGCCAGAGCCGAGTCCTCCTAAGGCATAAGCTGCGCGAATGATAACCGGATAGCCCAGTTCGGCAGCTGCGCGACGTGCGTCTTCTATGGTTTCACATGCCTCGGATTTGATAGTTTTGACGTCAATCTGGTCCAACTGGCGGACAAAGAGTTCGCGGTCCTCGGTATTGATAATTGTCTCGACCGGTGTACCCAGAACTTGTACATGGTATTTCTCCAACACTCCCGAGCGATAAAGCGCGACGCCACAGTTAAGAGCAGTCTGCCCACCGAACGAAAGCAGAATACCATCCGGGCGCTCTTTTTCTATCAGTCGCTCTACGAAATAGGGAGTGACCGGTAAGAAATAGATATGGTCGGCCACTCCTTCTGAAGTCTGCACCGTGGCTATATTCGGATTGATTAATACGGTCTCTACACCCTCTTCGCGAAGCGCTTTGAGTGCTTGTGAACCCGAATAATCGAATTCGCCGGCCTCTCCGATTTTGAGAGCCCCAGAGCCGAGAACTAATACTTTGTGAATATTTTCTATTTTCATGTCTATAAGATAGATTCTGTACTATTAGAGGAGTTTGACGAAATCATCGAATAGGAATTCCGTATCAATTGGTCCGGAGCAAGCCTCGGGGTGGAATTGTGCGGAGAACCACGGTTCTGACTTATGACGAATTCCCTCGTTCGAGCCATCATTCATATTCACGAAAAGCGGTTCCCACTCCTTAGACAATGTAGAAGCGTCCACTGCATACCCGTGGTTCTGCGAGGTGATGAAGCAACGATCGGTACCTACTTGCCGAACCGGTTGGTTGTGCGAACGGTGACCGTACGGGAGCTTGTAGATAGTAGCCCCGGCCGCCTTGCCTAGCAACTGATTTCCCATGCAGATTCCCGCAATAGGTTTGTGTTTCTGCATATAAGTCTTGATATGATTTACAAGCACCTGACAGGTATCCGGATTTCCCGGTCCATTGGACAAGAATAGTCCATCAGCCTCAATCGAATTGAAGTCAAAATCCCAAGGTACGCGAATCACCTCCACGTTGCGTTTGATTAGGCAGCGAATGATATTGTGTTTCACTCCACAATCTACAAGAATAACTTTTTTAGTTTGGCCTTCGTTATAGCGAATCACCTCTTTACAAGACACTTGCGCTACGAAGTTAACATCCTCGTAGTGAGCTTGTGGTGCGGGGGCGCAGCCTTCTATCTCGATAGAACCCATCATCACTCCATTCTCGCGCAGAAGCATGGTGAGGGCACGCGTGTCGATACCTGTTATACCTGGCACATTCTCGCGTTTCAACCAATCGGCTAGAGTCTCATGACCATTCCAGTGGCTATATTCTCCACTATATTCGCTGCATATGATAGCACGTACATAGATACGATCAGACTCCATATAGGTAGCCAACCCGTCCGGGCGGAACGAGAATTCCGGTACTCCGTAGTTACCCACCAACGGATAGGTAAGTGTCATCAGTTGGCCGGCATAACTGGGATCGGTGAGTGACTCTGGGTAACCCATCATTGCGGTATTGAAAACCACTTCTCCACTAACCGGTACATCTGCGCCAAAGCTATAGCCCTCGAAGGTGGAGCCGTCGCTAAGCCGTAAAATTGCTTTTTTCTTAGCCCCTTGGGCACGATTAACTTGGTTTTTCATTATCTCCATATAGTTGCTTCACGATCCGGGCCCACCGAAATGATTTTGATGGGTGTGGCCAATTCTCGTTCCAAGAAATTAACATAGTTAATAAAGGCTTCAGGCAATTCCTCCTGCTTGGTGCAATGAGTCAAATCGGTCTGCCATCCAGGAAACTCCTCATAGACAGGTTCTACACCCTTCGCTATCGAGAACGGAAAGTCGCGTGTCAGTTTTCCATTCACACGGTATGCCGTACAGGCCTTGATTACAGGGAAAGTATCTAATACATCAGACTTCATCATAATCAACTGAGTCACCCCATTGAGCATGATGGTATAGCGGAGTGCAACCAAGTCGATCCATCCGCAACGGCGTTCGCGCCCCGTAACCGCACCATACTCGTGACCAATAGCACGAATCTGCTTGCCGGTCTCGTCGAATAATTCTGTCGGGAACGGCCCTGCACCGACGCGAGTGCAATAGGCTTTGAAGATACCGTACACCTCGCCTATCCGGCTCGGAGCCAATCCCAGACCGGTGCAAGCTCCCGCACATACCGTATTGCTGGAAGTGACGAACGGATACGAACCGAAATCGATATCCAGTAGCGATCCTTGCGCACCTTCGCAGAGGATAGACTTATTGTCATTCAGACATTTGTTGACGAAATGTTCGCTATCGACAAAGCGGAACTGGCGCAAATAATCGAAACTCTGCATCCACTCTTTTTCCAACGCTTCCAATCCCTCCAACGAAACAGGGTTACCTCCTTTGGCTACGGCAGACGCATTGAGCGAATCGATCATCTCTATATGACGATTGCGTGCCTGAGCATATTTTTCTGCCAGACCATCGAGTATATCTCCTACGCGCAAGCCGTTGCGACTCACCTTGTCGGTATATGTAGGACCTATTCCCTTTCCTGTCGTGCCTATCTTAGCCTTGCCTTTGGCTGCTTCGTTAGCTTGATCCAACAGACGATGGGTCGGTAGAATCAGATGGGCCTTCTTAGAAATAAACAGGCGTTCTTTGAGGTTATGTCCCGACTGAGCCAGTTCCTCTGCTTCTTTCTGGAACAAGATTGGGTCTAGTACTACGCCATTGCCGATCAAGTTGAGTTTGTCTCCCTGGAAGATCCCTGAAGGTATGCTGCGGAGTACATATTTCTGTCCGTCAAACTCTAGCGTATGTCCGGCATTCGGACCTCCTTGGAAACGAGCAACAACATCATACTTAGGGGTCAGAAAATCGACCATCTTGCCTTTACCTTCATCGCCCCATTGAAGTCCTAAAAGAATATCTGCTTTTTTCATAAGCCTAATTGGTTGTATATATAATCTACATTTTTCATATAGTACTCCAAAGTGAAGCACTGGTCGATCTCTTCAGGAGACAAATAGCTCATCACTTCGGGAGTCTGTTTGAGCAGTTCTTGCATCTGGCCGCCCTCCATGAGTGTACGCATAGCTACCGGTTGTACCAAATCGTACGCCTGCTCGCGGACCAGCCCTTTTCCTATCAACGCATTCATCACGCGCTGCGCAAAAATGGCTCCGCGGGTAAGACCTATATTGTGCAACATATTGTCTGGGTAAACCACCAAATTGTCCAATATGTTCATCAAGCGTGCCAACATATAATCCAGAAGTATAGTGGCATCTGGGAGCACAATACGTTCGGTGGAGGAGTGCGAGATATCGCGCTCATGCCAGAGAGCTATATTCTCCGAAGCTGTGCACATATAACCGCGCATCACGCGTGCACAACCGCAGATATTCTCCGACGAGATGGGATTACGTTTGTGTGGCATAGCAGACGAGCCTTTTTGTCCTTTGCGGAAAGCCTCTTCTACTTCTCTGACCTCTTGGCGTTGCATATTGCGAATTTCAAGAGCGATTTGCTCCAACGAACCCGCAATGACAGCCAGAGTGGATAAGTAGAACGCGTGGCGGTCGCGGCCAAGTACTTGTGTAGCAATCTTAGCCGACTCGATACCAAGGTGCTCACACACGTAACTTTGGATGAATGGCGGAATGTTGGCATAGTTACCTACCGCGCCTGACAGTTTGCCGGCTTCCACGCCTCTGGCGGCCATCTCAAAGCGCTCTATGTTACGCTGCAGAGTAGAATACCACAAGGCCCATTTGAGACCAAACGAAGTTACATCTGCGTGCATACCGTGGGTACGACCGATGACCGGTGTATATTTGAATTCGTTAGCACGCTTCTTCAGCACAGCCAAGAACTGCTGCAGATCGTCGCGCAAAATAGCATTTGCCTGCTTGAGCAGATAGCCATTAGCTGTATCCACCACATCGGTCGAAGTGAGGCCGTAATGTACCCACTTGCGTTCCTCGCCGAGTGATTCGCTCACCGTGCGGGTGAAAGCCACCACGTCGTGGCGAGTAGTCTCCTCTATCTCGTGGATGCGATCTACATTGAAGGTGGCTTTGGAACGCAGCTTCTCTACATCCTCTTTGGGCACTACTCCTAATTCCGACCAAGCCTGTGCAGCGAGAATCTCGACCTCCAGATAGGCTTGGAACTTGTTTTGCTCGGTCCATATGTTGCGCATAGCAGCGCGCGAATAACGATCTATCATGATTATTTTACGTTATAGGATATGCATTTGTATGCTCGTTCTGCTTTCTCCAATGCTTTCTCTACCGACTCATCAGTAGCTAGCACAACGCCGTAGCGACGATGACCGTGAACGGCCGGTTTGCCGAATAGGCGAAGTTGCACACCCGGGATAGCCAATGCTTTGTCCAAACCGTCGAAAGTGACCTCAGTACCTTCGCCCTCAATGACGATAGCCTTGCTGGCAGATGGTTGGAAGAAACGAATCTCTGGAATAGGCAAACCCAATACGGCACGTGCGTGCAATGCAAATTCGCTTAGATCCTGGCTAATCATCGTAACCATACCGGTATCGTGCGGACGCGGGCTAACCTCGGAGAAGATAACCTTGTCGCCCTGAACAAACATTTCGACGCCAAAGATACCATATCCGCCCAATGCATCGGTAACCGTTTTGGCAATCTTTTTAGCTGCCTCTAAAGCCTCATCTGTCATTGCTTGCGGTTGCCATGATTCACGATAGTCACCCTCTACCTGGTGATGCCCGATAGGCTGCAGAAAGGTTGTTCCTCCGGCATGACGGACGGTAAGCAGAGTGATTTCGTAGTCAAAGTGAATAAAACCCTCTACTATTACACGCCCTGCACCAGCACGGCCGCCTTCTTGCGATATCGACCATGCAGTCTCGACCTCGGCCTCGGAATGGACCGTGGATTGGCCGTGACCAGAAGAAGACATAATCGGCTTAACTACGCACGGAATACCAATCTCCTTGACTGCAGCAATGAACTCATCGTGATTGTCTGCAAATTTGTACGGAGCAGTCGGCAGATGCAACTCCTCAGATGCCAGACGACGAATAGCCTCGCGATTCATGGTGAGGAAAGCAGCCTTGGCTGTCGGAATCACGCGATAGCCTTCTTTCTCCAATTCAACCAAAGTAGGAGTGGCTATTGCCTCTACTTCTGGGATGATAAGCGAAGGTTTCTCTTGTTCAACAATCTCACGCAAACGTTTACCGTCTAGCATGTTGAATACATGCGAGCGATGTGCGACCTGCATAGCAGGCGCATTCTCATAACGGTCACAAGCAATTACTTCTACACCATAACGCTGGAGTTCAATGGTTACTTCTTTGCCGAGTTCACCGCTACCGAGTAGCAGTGCACGAGTGGCGACTTGAGTTAGAGGAGTTCCAAAATTCATGATCGTAAGTTTTATTTGTTGATTCGTTGTTTATAACATTCTATAGTATTGTGCATCAGCATTGTGATGGTCATTGGTCCTACACCACCAGGCACCGGAGTAATGGCTCCAGCCACAGGGGCAACCGAGTCGAAATCGACATCTCCGACCAAACGGCCGTCAGCGGTACGATTAATACCCACATCAATCACCGTTGCGCCCGGTTTGACCATATCACCGGTTATCATTTGTGGGCGACCGACTGCCACAATCAAGATATCTGCTTCGCAGCAGACTGCAGCCAGATTGGCGGTACGACTATGTGCAATAGTAACGGTACAATGTTTATCCAACAGCAATTTGGCGATAGGTTTGCCCACTATATTACTACGACCTACTACTACTGCATGACGTCCCTCTAAAGGAGTTCCGCTCTTCTCAAGCAATGCCACAATACCCATAGGCGTGCAAGGCACAATTGTGTGCTGATTCAGCCAGAGTTTAGCCACGTTAGTAGGATGGAATCCGTCCACGTCTTTCTCCGGTGCAATAGCGTTTATCACACATTGCTCATCAATGTGCTTAGGCAAAGGCAACTGCACCAAGATGCCATCTACATTGTTATTTTCGTTGCGCTCGCGGATAATGCGAAGTAGTTCTTCCTGGCTCGTCGTTTCGGGCAACTGGATTAACTCTCCATCAAAACCACAATATTCGGTAGCCTTAATCTTACTTCTAACATAGGACATACTAGCCGGATTCTCACCAACAATAATTACGTCCAAACAAGGTTTACGGCCATACTGTTCAGTCAACTCGGCCACTTGCTCGCGCATCTGTTCTTTCAACTCTTTTGCTATTTGCTTGCCGTCTATTATCATAAAGCCCAATGTGCGATATCTTTCCGGTAGAACAAGTTTGTACAGTGTATTTTCTTAATCTCAGCATATACTTTCTGCTGCGCTTGGCAGATATTATCTCCGTAAGCGACACACATAAGTACACGTCCTCCATTGGTCCGTAGATGACCTTCCTTAAGCAATGTGCCCATATGGAGCACCAGTCCGTCAAAATTCTCTAGGCCCGTAATCTCAGCGCCCTTGGTATAAGCGCCCGGGTACCCACAAGAAGCCATCACTACGCCAACCGTAGCTTGCTTACGCCATTGGATATTGTCCAATGGTTCGCCCGTAGCAATAGCATGGAAGACCGTATATGCATCGCTTTCCAAGAGAGGAAGCACGACTTCTGTCTCCGGGTCTCCAAAACGAGCATTGAATTCGATCACGCGAATGCCGTCTGCGGTTTTCATCAAGCCTCCGTAGAGAACACCTGTCAAGGGTTTGCCCTCTTGAACCATCGCGTCCGCGACGCGTTGAAGGATATGTTCCTGTGCCCATTTCTCTTCCTCTGCACTAATAAAAGGCAACGGAGTATAGGCTCCCATTCCACCGGTATTGGGTCCTTTGTCTCCATCGAAGACGCGCTTGTGGTCCTGACTGAGAGGCATCGGATAGACACGATGATGATCAACGAAAGCCATGAAAGAAAATTCTGGACCCTCCAAAAAATCCTCGATAACCACTTTGCCTTTACCAAAAGCTTCGCCTACCAGCATATCGCTGAGTGCCTGCTGCGCCTCTTGTTCGTTTTGTGCAATCACCACACCTTTGCCTGCCGCCAGTCCATCATATTTGAGTACCGTGGGGTATGTATTGCGGGAACGCACATATCGAATAGCCTCATCATAATCAGAGAAACTACGATAGGCTGCCGTAGGCACGTCGTAGCGAGCCATCAGTTCTTTCGCAAACTCCTTGCTGGCTTCAATCTGCGTCGCAGCCTTGGTATGACCAAAGATCGGTATCCCTGCAGCGCGGAAGGCATCTACTACTCCGGCAGCCAAAGCGGCCTCCGGACCTACTACACACAAATCGATCTGCTTCTCACGCGCAAACGAAAGCAACTGCTCTACATCTGTATCGGCTATGGCGACACACTCAGCCGATTGAGCGATACCCGCATTGCCCGGAGCACAATAGATATGCTCTACTTGCGAGCTGCGACTCAGCTGATACACAATGGCGTGCTCACGACCTCCGGATCCTATGACTAAAACCTTTTTCATTAGTGTTTGAAATGACGCATGCCGGTAAAGAGCATTGCTATTTGATGGGCATTTGCAGCATCGATACTTTCCGCATCGCGCACACTTCCACCCGGTTGAACAATAGCGGTTATTCCATATTCCGCAGCACTCTCAACACTGTCGCCAAATGGGAAGAAACCGTCCGATGCCATTACCAGACCGGCTTTCTTGATGTCGATGCCTTGTTCTGCGAGCGAGTCCTGCGCCTGTTTCAGAGCGATAGCGGCAGAACCGACACGATTCATCTGACCGGCTCCCACACCATACGTACGACCGTTCTTAACGACCACAATAGCGTTGGACTTGACATGTTTGACGATGCGCCATGCGAACTGCATATCCGTCATCTGTTGATCTGTCGGTTTGGTCGAAGTAACACACATGTCGGCCTTTAGAGTAATCGTCTCCATATCGAGTTGCTGAGCCAGCAGACCTCCATTGACCGATACATACTGCATTTGTTGAGCGGAAACCGAAGACATATCTACTTCTAACAGACGAAGATTTTTCTTGGTTGTCAGTATATCCAATGCCTCTTGCGTAAACTGAGGCGCCATAATGATCTCCAAGAAGATAGGATGCATGAGTTCGGCCATCTCTTTGGTCACTACGCAGTTGGTGGCTACGATCCCACCGAAGATAGAAACTTTGTCTGCCTCGTAGGCTTTGGTCCATGCCTCTACACCATCTTTGCCAATCGCGGCTCCGCATGGGTTCATGTGCTTGAGGCCTACGCAGAACGGAGTTTGGCCGAACTCGCGTACGATATTGAGTGCGGCATTGGCATCCTGAATATTGTTGTAAGACAATTCCTTGCCGTGTAACTGGCGAGCCGATGCGAGCGAATAAGGGACCGGCTCCATAGATGCATAGAACTTAGCGTCTTGGTGCGGATTCTCTCCATAACGCAGACCTTGTTTGAGATCATACTCGAGAAAGAGTTTCTCGTTGAGACCTGCAGCACGACGCATATAGGTGGCAATACACATATCGTATTCTGCGGTATGGGTGTAAGCTTTGGCACTCAATTGCAGACGTGTCTCTTTCTTAGTGTTGCCTTCTGCCTTAATCTCGTTGAGGACACGTTCATAATCAGCAGGATCACATACAACGGTCACATCGTTCCAGTTCTTAGCGGCCGAACGCAACATGGACGGGCCACCTATATCGATTTTCTCAATAGCCTCAGCCATAGTAGTACCTTCTTTGGCAATCGTCTGACGGAACGGATAGAGGTTGACACACACAAGGTCTATCAAACCTATGCCATTCTGCTGCAAAGCCTCCATATGAGAGGGTTCGTCGCGACGGGCCAGCAATGCACCGTGCACCTTAGGATGAAGTGTCTTGACGCGACCGTCACAGATCTCCGGAAAACCCGTCACCTCACTAATTCCGATAGTGACTACACCACTCTCTTCCAAAAGTTTTTGTGTACCTCCTGTGGCGATAATCTGCCAGTTGGCAGCTTGCAATCCTTTGACAAACTCAACCAAGCCCGTCTTGTCGCTCACACTGACTAATGCTCTTTTTTGTACCATGCTACCTATCTCTATTTTATTTACTTACGATTTGATTGTCACCTGCCTGTACGTGACCTATGATTTGCGCCTTTTCGCCCGATTGATTGAGGATACGAATCGCCTCATCTGCCTCTTTGGCATCTAGCGCCAAGACCATTCCGATACCCATATTGAAGATATTGAACATCTCGCGATGCGGCACTTGTCCTTTGGCTTCCAAGAATCGGAAGATAGGCAGGATTTCCCAACTGCCTTCTTGGATAAGGAAGCCTTGCCCCGGTTGGAAGATACGCGGGATATTCTCATCGAAGCCGCCACCGGTGATATGCGCTACGCCGTGTACATCCAATTGGCGAATCACATTGAGCACCTGCTTGACATATATCTTAGTCGGCGTGAGCAGCACTTCGCCAAGCGTCTTATGGGCATCCAATTCGGGATAAACAGTATGCAGATCCAGTTTGGCATCGCCAATGATCTTACGTACCAATGAGTATCCGTTGGAGTGAACACCGGAAGAACTGATACCGATCAGCACATCGCCCACCTTGACTTTGGTTCCGTCTATCAGTTTGGATTTCTCCACCACGCCGGTAGTATAACCTGCTATATCGTATTCACCGTTCTCGTACATACCCGGCATCTCGGCTGTCTCTCCGCCTACCAACGCACAACCGGCTTGGCGGCAACCTTCTGCCACACCACTCACGATTGCCTCAATTTGAGCAGGAATATTATGGCCTGTAGCTATATAGTCTAAGAATATCAGCGGCTCTGCACCTTGTGCCAATACATCATTCACGCACATTGCTACGGCATCAATACCAATGGTATCGTGCTTGTCCATTGCGAAAGCTATCTTCAGTTTGGTACCAACGCCATCGGTACCGCTTACCAAGATGGGTTCTTTGACCCCCAAAGAGGAAAGGTCGAACATTCCTCCGAACGAACCGATAGATCCCATTGAACCTAACCGTTGAGTAGAACGGACATGCGATTTGATTCTGCTAACTACTTCATATCCGGCCTCGAGATTCACGCCGGCTGCTTCGTAATGTTGAGCCATGAGTTGTATTGCTTACTTAGGTTGTTAATTTTTAAAATAGTTGACCGCATTTTCGAATAGCGGTTGATTCTTATTGCCTGCGATATTGGTGAAGACTCCCTCTTCCCAACGTTCTGAGTGGCCCATTTTTCCTAATATCTGTCCATTAGGAGAGACAAGTCCCTCAATGGCATAACACGAACCGTTGGGGTTGTACGGGGATTCCATAGTGGCTTTTCCCGTAAGTGGATCGGCATAGCGGAAGGCGACCTGACCATTCGCGAACAACTGGCGAGCCAATTCTTCGCTGACCACGAATTTACCTTCGCCATGACTTACTGCTATACTATGCAGATCTCCGATGGTCATACCTTTTAGCCACGGGCCCTTAGTGGAGGTGATCGTAGTAGTTACCATCTGCGAAACGTGACGATTGATATCGTTGCGGAATAAGGTCGGACTGGCCGGAGTCACTTTCCCCAACCGGCCATAAGGCAACAGGCCGGACTTAACCAGTGCTTGGAAACCATTGCAGATACCCATGATCAATCCGCCGCGGTCGAGAAGACCCTGTATGGCTTGGCTCACCTTGTTTTGATTGATAACCGATACGATGAATTTGGCTGATCCGTCCGGTTCGTCACCAAGCGAGAAACCGCCAGACAGCATCAGTATTTGAGCACGATTGATATGCTCCACCATCTCATTGATAGAACTTGTCACATCTTGGTCGGTTAGATTGCGGAAGATAGTCACCTCGACTTCTGCTCCCGCTTTGCGCCATGCCTTAGCACTATCGTAATCGCAGTTGGTGCCCGGGAATACCGGAAGATAAACAACCGGTGAATTTCCTTTCAAATCCTGATGAACGATAGGTTCTTGTGCGCAGGGTTTGATCTCGACACCATTTGGCAACAACTCTTGGTGTTGAGCCAACTTGGTTGCCGGATATACTTTGTTAAACGGACTTGTGCATGCTTCGTAGAGCGTCTCTCGGCTAATCGATTCATCGTTGATAACAAGGTCAGCGCCATCGGTTACCCGGCCCAGGAAAATAGCATTTTTGATATTGAGTTCTTGATTAGCTTCCACCAGAATGCTACCATACTGATAATCATAGAGCAACTGCTCGTCCACGCGAATATCTGCGCCCTTTTCATTGCCGAACGACATCTTGGCCAGTGCCTCGCATACACCGCCAAAGCCCAAAGCATAAGCCGAAACAATCTGACCCGACTGAATGGCCTTGGTGGTCTCTTCCCACAATTGTTTCAGTTGGTCTGTATTCGGCATATAGTTAGCCAATGGTTTGTGCTGCAGGAGATATAGGCGGTTGCCTTCTTTCTTGAGATCGGTACTGATCACTTTGTCTGCAGCTACTGTCGTTATACCAAAGGCGATGAGCGTTGGGGGAACAGAGATGTGCTCGAATGTACCGGACATTGAGTCTTTGCCACCGATAGACGGCAAGCCCAATGCCACTTGCATCTTCAGAGCACCGAGCAATGCGCTGAGCGGTTTGCCCCAACTGTGACGATCGTCGGTCATGCGCTCGAAATACTCCTGGTAGCTGAATCGCATATGACTATAGTCTGCGCCGGCTGCGACAACCTTGCTGCACGCTTCTACTACGGCATAAGCAGCACCGTGATACGGGCTCCACTCCGCAATGAACGGATTGTATCCAAAAGCCATGATAGAAGCCGTGTTGGTGAGTCCGTCTGTCGGCAGTTTCTGGACACTGACTTGTGTCTCGCTGCGTTGGGTGCGTCCGCCGAAAGGCATCAATACCGTTGAACGACCGATAGTAGCGTCAAACTCTTCTATCAGACCCTTTTGACTGGTCACATTGGCAGAGGACATCACGCGGCTCATGCGTTCAAAGAGAGAATTGCCGGAAATAGTTTGACGGAACGGATTGCGTTCCTCCACTGGTAGGATAGTAGCCGCAGCATAATGCTTGGCGCCGGCTGAATCGATGAATGCGCGACTCAGGTCGGCAATCAACTGGTCTTTGTAGAATTGACGCATGCGACCGGTGTCGGTCACGTCTGCTACATGAGTTACCTCGATATTATCCAGATGGCAATAGTGTTCAAAAGCAGCTTGATCTTTTTTCTCCACTACCACTGCCATGCGTTCTTGCGATTCCGAGATAGCCAATTCTGTCGGGTTCAAACCGGAATATTTGGTCGGTACACGATCCAAATAGATATCCAGTCCATCTGCCAGCTCACCTATGGCGACACTCACACCTCCTGCACCAAAATCGTTTGATTTCTTAATCAGCCGCGTTACCTCTTTGCGACGGAACAAACGTTGGATTTTTCTTTCTTCAGGTGCGTTACCCTTCTGTACTTCGCTTCCACACGATTCCAACGAGGCCTCTGTATGTTCTTTACTCGAACCGGTTGCGCCACCAATTCCGTCGCGTCCAGTGCGTCCGCCTAAGAGCAGAATGACATCGCCAGGCGCCGGACTCTCGCGACGCACAGCGTCTGCTTTGACTGCGCCTACCACGGCACCGACCTCCAATCGTTTGGCCACATACGAAGGGTGGTAAATCTCACGCACGTGCGTCGTCGCCAAACCTATCTGGTTGCCATAACTGGAATAACCGGCTGCTGCCTTACGCGAAATTATCTGTTGTGGTAATTTCCCCGCTAATGTCTCGGTAACCGGAGCGTAAATATCACCTGCTCCGGTCACGCGCATAGCCTGATAGACATAGGCACGGCCGGACAGCGGGTCACGGATGGCACCGCCTAAACAAGTACTGGCACCGCCGAACGGCTCAATCTCTGTCGGGTGATTGTGCGTCTCGTTCTTGAATTGCAGCAACCATTTCTCCACACGGCCTTCCACATCTACATCGATGAAGATGGAGCATGCATTGTTCTCTTCGCTCACCTCCAAATCATCGAGCAGGCCCTGTTTCTTCAAGTAGCGAGCGCCGATAGTAGCCAATTCCATCAAACACAATGGTTTTTCCTCGCGACCGAGTTCCATACGGATATGGTGGAAATTCTGCAGTTGGTCCTCTATATCGGTTTTGATGAACGAGTCCTCTACCTCTATATCCGTTAGAATAGTAGTGAAAGTGGTATGACGGCAGTGGTCGGACCAATAGGTATCCAAGATACGCAGTTCGGTCTCAGTCGGATCACGCTTCTCATTGAGAAAATAACGGACTACGCACTCCAGATCATCGGCGTTCATGGCCAATCCCCATTGCTTGCAAAAAGCAGCATATTGGTCGCGTGGCATGGCCGTGAATCCGGCTAGCGAAGCCAATGGCTTGACTTCTGCTGTGAGGTGGCTGTTGAGAATACTCAGATCTTTCTCGCGCGCCTCAACGGCATTGATATAGTAGTGGCGAATACGAGCCAACTCATCCTCGGTTAGTTTGTCATCGAAAATGAGCAATCGGCTAGAACGAATATCTATATCGGCATTCGGATCAATCAGATGCACACAGTCGATAGCCGATGCTGCGCGTTGGTCGAACTGTCCGGGAATAAACTCTACCGCCAGGTATTTCTTTCCTTCCAAATCGAGAGAATCCATCACGCTGTCGGTCACAATCTCCCCAAAGACACTGTATCGGGCTTTCTCCAACAACTCCTGGCTGAAACCAAAGAGATCGTACACAGCCAAATAGCGCATATGTTGGATATGCAAGCGAAGATTCTCGTTCAATTCTTGGCGAAGACTATCCGCCTCAACTCTAAATCCCTCTTTTTTCTCTACAAAAAGTCTGTAGTTCATATCAGATAGTAGTAGCTAGAACTTTTTCTGTTTGCTGACGACGGAAGTCGATATACTGTTGGCGCAATTGGGCGTCCTGGAGAGCGAGAATGCTAACCGCCAGCAAGGCTGCATTTTTGGCTCCATCGATAGCGACCGTAGCGACAGGAATACCGCTTGGCATCTGCACCATCGACAAAAGGCTATCCAGTCCATCCAACGTCTTGGAGCGAACAGGCACACCGATAACAGGGAGTTGGGTTAGTCCCGCTATCACACCTGCCAAATGGGCTGCACCGCCTGCACCGGCAATGATAATACTCAGTCCGCGTTCCTCGGCCGATTCGGCCCACTCCATCAGCGCATGAGCAGCACGGTGGGCAGAGATAACACGCTTGTCGACTTCGATTCCAAATGACTGGAGGGTATCAATAGCAGCCTGCATGACTGGCAGATCGCTAGCCGACCCCATAATAACTCCTACTTTCGCTGCACGAGCACGATTAACTTCGTTTTTCATATTATTCCCATTCGATTGTTGAAGGTGGCTTAGACGAGATGTCATAGCATACTCGGTTCACTCCCTTCACTTTGTTTATAATCTCATTACTAATCTTAGCCAGCACCTCGTACGGTATGTGTGCCCAGTCGGCTGTCATAGCATCGCTGGAAGTAACTGCGCGCAACGCGATCGGGTTCTCATAGGTTCGTTCGTCGCCCATCACACCAACCGACCGAACTTCGCTCAGCAGGATAGCACCTGCTTGCCATATCTGATCGTACAAACCGGCTTCGCGCAGATTGTCAATATAGATAGCGTCTGCTTCTTGCAGGATGCGTACTTTTTCTCTCGTGATATCGCCCAAGATACGAACTGCCAAACCCGGTCCCGGGAACGGATGGCGAGAAATCAGGTGTTCGGGCATACCCAGACTGCGGCCCACGCGACGTACCTCATCCTTGAAGAGCCAGCGGATAGGCTCGCACAATTGCAGGTGCATTTCTTTAGGAAGTCCACCTACATTGTGGTGACTCTTGATCACTTTTCCCGTTATATTGAGGCTCTCAATTCGGTCGGGGTATATGGTACCCTGAGCCAACCATTTGGCATCCGTTATTTTCTTTGCCTCGGCATTGAATACCTCTACAAAATCACGACCGATGATCTTACGTTTCTGTTCTGGATCTTTAACTCCGGCCAAATCGCTCAAGAATTTGTCGCTAGCATCTACTCCTATCACGTTCAGTCCTAAGCATTCATAATCGTGCATCACGTCGCGAAACTCATTCTTGCGCAGCATACCGTGATCAACGAAGATACAAGTCACTTGGTCGCCAATGGCACGATGGAGCAGTACTGCCACTACGGAAGAATCTACGCCTCCGGAGAGTCCGAGAATGACGCGATCGTTACCGATCTGCTGACGCAACTCTTGTACTGTAGTCTCTACAAACGCTTCTGCACTCCACTCCTGCCGCGAGCCGCAGACATCAATCACGAAATTCTTCAGCAGCAACGTTCCTTGCAGCGTATGGAACACCTCCGGATGGAATTGCGTACCGAATATCGGCTGTGCTTCCGAGATATAATAAGCCGCGTTCTCTACGGTCTGAGTCGAAGCTACTCGGCGTGCGCCCTCGGGCAGCTGAGTGATGCTGTCTCCGTGCGACATCCAGACTTGGGACAATGCATCAAATCCCTTGAAGAGCGGACAAGCAGAGTCAATATATTGCAACTGCTGGCGTCCATACTCTCGGGTTCCGGCACTCTCCACTTTGCCGCCATACATATAACTGATCAGTTGCGCGCCGTAGCAAATACCCAGAATAGGCAGACGGCCGCGAATGCGGCTCAGGTCCACATGGAACGCATCCTCCTGATAGACACTCAACGGCGATCCGCTCAAGATAACACCTATCACGTCGCTGTCATCCTCCGGATACTTGTTGTAGGGAAGAATCTCGCAGAAGGTGTTCAACTCGCGAACGCGGCGTCCAATGAGTTGCGTGGTCTGACTTCCGAAATCCAATATAATGATTTTCTGCATAGATGCCTTATTGGATTAGTTTTGTGAATAATTAGGTGCCTCGGCTGTGATCGTCACATCGTGCGGATGGCTCTCGAACATTCCGGCCGAAGTGATACGAATAAATTTAGCTTTGCGCAGTTCCTCCAGATTGTGTGCGCCTACGTAGCCCATACCCGAACGCAAGCCTCCCAGCAGTTGGTAGATAGTCTCATTGACACTTCCCTTGTAAGGCACACGTCCGGCGATACCTTCCGGCACCAGTTTGGAGACGTTGGTCTCACCTGCCTGGAAATAGCGATCGGCACTACCGGCCTTCATTGCTTCGATACTTCCCATTCCGCGGTAGGATTTGAACTTACGTCCATTGAAGATAATCGTATCGCCCGGAGCCTCGTCGGTTCCTGCGAACATAGAACCGCACATCACGCAATTGCCACCGGCAGCCAGAGCTTTGACCACATCGCCCGAATAGCGCAATCCGCCATCAGCAATCACAGGAACTCCCGTTCCCTCAATGGCCTCAGCCACATCCATGATGGCCGTTAACTGCGGAACGCCCACACCGGCAATGATGCGCGTAGTGCAAATACTACCCGGTCCGATACCTACCTTGATTCCATCTGCGCCATTCTCAACAAGGAATTTAGCAGCCTCGGCGGTGGCGATATTGCCTACCACAACGTCCAAGTTGGGATATTTCGCTTTGATAGCTCGCTGCGCGTTCACGATGTTTCGGCTGTGTCCGTGTGCCGAATCGAGCACCACGGCATCTACCTGCTCCTTGACCAGCGCGTCAACTCTGTCCATATAGTCGGCCGTGATTCCCACTCCTGCGGCGCAGCGCAAGTGGCCTTCTGCATCTTTGTTGGCATTGGGATAATCGCGCAGTTTGGTGATATCTTTGTATGTTACCAGTCCTATCAGTTTGCCACCTTTGTCTATCACCGGCAATTTCTCTACCCTATGGTTGCGGAAGGCCTCCATGATCGTTTGATTGTCGGTCGAGGCAATCGTGATGAGGTTGTCGCGCGTCATCACCTCGTTGATCGGGCGGTTCATGTCGGTTTCGAAACGCAGGTCTCGGTTGGTCACAATGCCAACGAGAATATGATTGTCGTCCACCACAGGAATACCACCAATATGATTGTCGTGCATCATACGCAGCGCATCGCCTACGGTCTGTTGACCGAGAATAGTAACAGGGTCAGAGATCATACCGTTCTCGGCACGTTTCACACGGCGTACGTGAGCGGCCTGCTCGGCGATGGACATATTCTTATGAATCACTCCGATACCTCCTTCTCGTGCAATAGCAATCGCCATCGTCGATTCTGTCACCGTATCCATGGCGGCACTGACAACAGGGATATTCAAAGCAATATTACGCGAGAACTGGCCTCGCAGAGACACCTCGCGTGGCAACACTTCGCTGTAAGCGGGTACCAACAGGACATCGTCAAATGTCAGTCCTTCTTTTATGTTTCGATCTTTGAGCATAGCGTATGATAGGATTTATAACATATGATCACAATAGTAGCATCGACGCACACCGTCTGCATCCACATAGGATTTTTGTTCTACCGGTTCGGTAGTGGCTATACAGCGGTCGTTGTGGCACATAGCGGTTCCCACCTCACTCGGATGGGCGGCATGCGTGCTCTGCAGAAATTCATCGCTGAGGAGCGTATAGATAATCGCCTTGCGCACATATTTGCCGTTTTCTACTTGGCGGAAATACGCGGCGCGCGGATCACGATCTACTCCCGTAGTAATCTCGTTAACGCGAGGTAGCGGATGCAGCACGATCATCGACGGTTTGCCCAGGGCCATCAGGCGTTCGTCCAGAATGAACGAATCTTTGAGTCGCTCGTATTCATCGCGGTCAGCAAAACGCTCTTGTTGTACGCGTGTCATATAGAGCACATCGACCATCGGCATAGCATCTTCCAGCGATGCCACTTCGGTGTAAGCATCTCCCAGTTCGGCTTTCATATAATCGGGCAGCGCCAACTCGCGTGGGGCAATCAGGACGAAACGTGTTCCCTCGTAGCGACGCATTGCCTTGATCAGCGAATGAACGGTTCGGCCGTATTTCAAGTCTCCACACAGACCGATGGTCAGGTGGTCGAATCTTCCTAACTCGCGGCGGATAGTCAGCAGGTCGGTCATAGTCTGCGTAGGATGGCTATGGCCTCCATCGCCGGCATTGATAATAGGAATTCGGCTGAACTCGCTAGCCACGCGCGGTGCACCTTCCTTGAAGTGCCTCATGGCGATAATATCGGCAAATGCACTAACCACGCGAACGGTATCGGCCACCGTCTCACCTTTGCTGACAGACGAAGAGCGTGCATCGCTGAAGCCCAGCACCTGGCCTCCCAGTTCCATCATCGCGGCCGTGAAGCTGAGTCGTGTACGCGTACTCGGTTCGTAGAACAGCGTGGCAAGTTTCTTGCCTTTGCAGACCTCGGCATATTGCTGCGGATGAGCAATGATATCCAATGCCCGAAGGACGATTTGTTCCACCTCTTGTGTGGTGAGGTCGGTCGAATCTAACAGGTGTCTCATAGATTATCTCTAAATTGAATTAATTCACTTTTCTCGTTCTCCGAGATGTAGCCTTCTTTGACTGCTATTTCTGCCAGCACATCCAGGTTGCTTAGACTATGGTTTTCTACGTGGGCAGCGGCCAGACGATTCAGACCTTTTTGCAGTCCGTAGGTAAAGATGGAAACCATACCCAGCACTTCCGCTCCGGCTTGACGCAGCACTTCTACCACCTCCAGTGAACTGCCTGCAGTAGAAATCAGATCCTCTACCACTACTACTTTCTGTCCCGGCAGCAAACGACCTTCTATCTGGTTTTGCCGACCATGGTCCTTCGATCCCGAACGCACATAGCCCATCGGCAGATTCATTTTCGTGGCCACGATAGCCGCGTGTGCGATACCTGCAGTGGCCGTGCCCATTAGCACTTCTGTGTCAGGGAAATACGTACGAATCAGTCCGGTCAATCCGTTCTCAACATCCTCTCTCACTGCTACGTCGCTCAGCGTGAGGCGATTGTCGCAATAGATCGGGCTCTTGATTCCGCTGGCCCACGTGAAGGGCTCGGACGGACGCAGAAAAACTGCCTTGATACGCAATAGATCTGCGGCTATTTGTTCGCTGGTTATCATTCTACAAAATCTTTTACACATTGACGATACGCGGCTACGGGATCCTCGGCTGCAGTGATAGGACGGCCCACCACGATAAAGTTGCTACCTATCTGTTTGGCCTGTGCGGGAGTGGTGATACGCACTTGGTCGCCCACCTGACCGTCTGCGAAACGAATGCCCGGAGTCACGGTCAGAAAATCTGCGCCGCAACGCTCCTTGACCATTCCGGCCTCCAACGGCGAACAAACCACGCCATCCAAACCGGCCTCTTTGGCCATTTGCGCATAATGGCAAACACAATTGCCGATAGAGCCGCTGATAAGCAATTCGTCGTGCATACGATCTTCGCTGGTCGAAGTGAGTTGCGTGACAGCGAGCAAGATAGGTCGTGTGCCGTCTTCGCGTGTCAACCCTCTGAGTGCCGCTAACATCATCGCCTTGGTTCCTGCAGCATGCAGATTGACCATTTCCACCTGCAGACGCGAGAGGACGGCCATAGCTTTTTGTACCGTATTGGGTATGTCGTGCAGTTTCAGATCGAGAAATATCTTATGTCCGCGGCGATGCAGTTCGTGCACGATAGCCGGACCTTCTGCGTAGAAGAGTTCCATGCCAATCTTGACAAACGGTTTCTCCTCAGCAAAGCGATCCAGAAAGGCGTACGTAGTCTCCGCATTGGGAAAATCACAAGCTATGATCACATCTCTTTTCATACTATACCTACTATATCTTGCAGATGGTTTATCTTCAGTTCGCTCATCAGTTGCGGCAGGCGGTCAATGATCTGTGCGCACAGATTCGGTTGGGTTAGACCGGCCGCACCTATCTCTACGGCATTGGCTCCACTCATCATCATCTCAATCACATCCTCCGCACTGCTGATGCCTCCACAACCGATGATGGGCGTATTCGGACAAGCGTGGCGCACCTGATTCACCATACGCAATGCGATTGGGAAGATTCCCGGTCCGGAATAACCACCGTAGCGGTTGGCCAGTACCGGTTGGCGATGATGGATGTCGATGCGCATTCCTAGTAAGGTGTTGATCAGACACAAACCGTCTGCACCGTTCTCGACGCATGCGCGAGCGATAGCGGCTATGTCGGTTACGTTGGGACTGAGTTTCATATAGACCGGTTTGTTCGTTACCGCCTTGACGGCACGAGTCACTTCTCCTGCATTCTCGGGTGTGGTGCCGAAAGCCATGCCTCCGTTGTGCACATTGGGGCACGAGATATTCACCTCCAGAATGGCGGCATCGGTCTCGCGGTCCATTCGCTCGCACACGTACGCGTAATCCTCTATACTAAATCCGCTCACATTGGCAATAATCGGTCCTTGGAAAATAGCGCGAAGCGCAGGTATCTCGTGGCGAATGACCTCGTCCACACCCGGGTTCTGCAGTCCTACCGCATTGAGCATACCTGCGGGACACTCGGCTATGCGTGGCAACGGATTGCCGTAACGCGCCTCGCGAGTCGTTCCCTTGGTAGAAATAGCGCCCAAGATATTCAGGTCCATCCACTCGCTCATTTCCAATCCAAAACCACAAGTACCGCTAGCGGGTATAATCGGATTCTTCAGTCGTATGTCACCTAGTCTTATTTCCATATTATCTCTTCCGCATCAAATACAGGACCTTCTTTGCACACGCGTTTGATGCCGCGTTTTGTCTCTATGCTGCAACCGACGCAAATGCCTACTCCGCAACCCATTCGCTCCTCCATGCTCACTTGTCCGTTGGTGCCGATAGTGCGGACAATAGCTTTCAGCATCGGTAGCGGACCACAGGCGTAATAGAATGGTTCGGCGGCACCGAGCAAATCGGTTACCATGCCTTTCGCTCCATAACTGCCGTCCACGGTGCAAATCTCCACTTGACAGCCCAAGGCTTTCAGTTCAGCCTCAGCAAACACTTCGCTTTTGGAATTGAAGCCCATTACCACGCGCACTTTTTTGCCTGCTTGGCGCAGACTCTTAGCGGCATATACCAATGGCGGTACTCCCACTCCTCCACCTATCAGCAGCACTTCGTTTTCGGCTTTGCTCAAGTCGTATCCGCGGCCCAGACAAGTCAGTATATCCAGTTCATAGTTCGGCTGCATCTGTGCCATGGCGGCGGTGCCTTGGCCAACGACCTTATAAATCAAAACCAGGCGGTCATCTTGGATATCGCATATCGAAATCGGGCGGCGCAGGAAGCAGTTGGGTAGCGCTATCTCGACAAACTGGCCGGGCAGCATATTGGCTGTATCGCCGCTTAGCACCATTCGATAGGTGCGGTCTGCTATCGGCTCGTTGCTCAGTATGGTCCATTTACTCTGCTTCATATACTACCGTTCCCTTGTATTCGTTCTTGATGCATTTGCCCCACACTTCCCATCCGGCGAAAGGCGTGCTGTGTCCTTTCGAAAGGAATTGCTCCGGGTCAATCGTGTAATGCGCATCCAAATCAAATGTGGCCCAACTCTCATCCTGAGGCAGACCTATTATATTTCGTGCGCGCGTGGACATTAACTCGATGAGTCGGTCCATCGTCAGTAGGCCCGGTTTGACCAAATAAGTATATAGCAATGGGAATGCGGTCTCGATACCGACAATGCCGAAAGCACTGTCTTCTAAGCCGTGGCTTTTCTCTTCTGCGCTGTGCGGAGCGTGGTCGGTGGCTACCACATCTATCGTGCCATCTTGTATGCCGGCTAGCAGAGCACGTTGATCGGCTATGCTGCGGATAGGAGGATTCATCTTCCATGCACCATCTTCCTGCAGCATCTCGTCGTTCAGTAGCAAGTAGTGCGGCGCTGTCTCTGCGGTCACTTTCACTCCACGCTGCTTCGCGTCGCGAACCAGTTGGACGCTCTCCTTGGTGGAGATATGGCATATATGCAAACGGCAACCCGTTTCTTCGCTCAGCCGTATATTGCGTTCCACCTCACGCCATTCGCTCTCGGAGCAGATGCCGCGGTGACGATGAGCCTGGGCGTATTGGCCGTCGTGGATATAACCGCCACGGAGCAAACTATTCACCTCGCAATGCTCCACCAACAGACTTCCTGTGGCAGCAATTCGCTCCATCGCGCGGCGCATCAGCGACTCGTCTTGTATGCCGCGACCGTCGTCGGAGAAGCCTACCACAAACGGACTAAGTTCTTCTATATTAACCAAGTCACCCTCGCCTTTTTGGCCGAGGGTGATACTTGCATACGGATGGACGCCAATAAGGCTGTCGCGCACAATAATATCGGATTGTACCTTAAGATGATCGAGACTGTCTGGGGCCGGATTGAGGTTGGGCATAGTGCAGACATCACTATAACCGGCACACATTGCAGCACGGCTCCCTGAGAGGATACTCTCCTTATATGCAAATCCTGGCTCTCGGAAATGCACGTGCATATCCACCAGGGCCGGGATTCGAACTTTATTAAACAGACTCATCGATTTTTAACGTTTATACTTCCTTGCGGAAGCAGTATCAGAAATCGAGTGCAAAGGTACAATTTTTTTTTCAATTATGCAAACCCATTTTATGAGAAAATTGCTTTTTTTGAATTTTGCTAAAATGACTTTACAAATTATCTTCACACTTATTTTTATGTTCGTTTTTTCCATAAAAAAAAGAGCGCCGAAGCACTCTCTTTTTTTATCCTTTTCGCTCTGGACGTGGTCCGCGACGCTCAGGTCTTGGTCCACGATCGCTACGCTCACCACGGTCGCCACGAGGTCCACGAGCAGGACGCTCAGGCTCTACGTAACCTTCGGGTTTCTCTTTCAGTGCTTTGGCACTCAGACGGAACTTACCGGTCTTCGGGTCGATCTCCAACAGTTTGATGCGGATATGGTCGCCTTCCTTGATTCCGGTTTCTTCCATCGTCTCATAGCGTTTCCAGTCGATCTCGCTGATATGCAGCAGGCCTTCTTTGCCCGGCATGAACTCTACGAAGCAACCGTACGGCATCAGACTCTTAACAACCGAGTCATATTCCTCGCCGATCTCAGGCAGCGCCACGATAGCTTTGATCTTGGCGATAGCAGCTTGCATCGACTCGCCGTTGTTGCTTGCTACCTCGACCTTGCCGCCCTCTTCTACCTCATCGATAGAGATAACAGCGCCTGTCTCGGCTTGGATACCCTGGATAATCTTTCCACCAGGACCAATCACAGCACCGATCATATCCTTCGGAATGATGAAGCTTACGATGCGCGGAGCGTGCGGTTTGAGGTCTGCACGAGGAGCCGGCATGCACTCGAGAATCTTACCGAGGATATACATACGTGCCTCGTGGGCTTGTGCCAATGCGTTCTCCAAAATCTCGTAGCTCAGGCCGTCCACCTTGATATCCATTTGGCAGGCTGTCAGACCGTCCTTGGTACCGGTGGTCTTGAAGTCCATATCGCCCAGGTGATCTTCGTCTCCGAGGATATCGCTCAAGATGGCGTAGTTCTTACCTTGGTTCTCCGAGATCAGTCCCATAGCAATACCGCTAACCGGTTTCTTCATTGGAACACCGGCATCCATCAGCGCGAGCGTACCCGCACATACGGTAGCCATCGAGCTCGATCCGTTCGACTCCAGAATATCACTTACCACGCGAACGGTGTAAGGGAAATCCTCAGGAATCATGTTCTTCAGCGCACGGCAAGCCAGGTTACCGTGACCTATCTCACGACGTCCTACGCCACGAGCGGCTTTGGCTTCGCCCGTCGAGAACGGTGGGAAATTATAGTGAAGCAGGAATTTGTCGCTTCCTTGAATCAGCGCTTCGTCTACTATCTTCTCGTCGCGACTGGTTCCCAGTGTAACGGTCGAGAGCGACTGAGTCTCGCCACGGGTGAAGATACTCGATCCGTGAGGGCCGGGCAGGTAACCCACCTCGCACCAGATAGGACGAATCTCTGTGGTTTTACGGCCATCCAGGCGCTTTCCTTCGTCTAGGACGGCGCGGCGCATAGCCTCTTTCTCTACGTCGTGATAATATCTATCTACCAGTGCAGCTATCTCGTCTATGTCAACGCCAATAGCCTCAGCACGTTGGGCCATATAGTCGGCTTTCTCCGTCTTGAAATCTTCGCGAATCTGGTTGAACATCTCCTCGCGGTGGTGCTTGTCGGTATCGGCACTGGTAGCCTGAGCATAAGCGCGAGCGTAACTGTAGTCGTGAACTGCCTGCTTCAACTCGTCGTCATTCACCTCGTGGCAGTATTCGCGCTTGGTCTCTTTGCCGTAAGCTTTCATCATCTCGTCGATGGCCTTGCACTGCGGTTTGATAGCCTCGTGAGCAGCTTTGATGGCCTCGAGCATCACGCTCTCAGGCACTTCTTTCATCTCACCCTCTACCATCATGATGTTGTCGTAGGTGGCAGCAACCATCAGTTCGAGATCTGCTTTCTCGCATTGCTCAAAGGTTGGGTTGATGACCATCTTGCCGTCCACACGTGCTACGCGCACTTCGCTCACCGGACCCTCGAACGGGATATCCGAACAAGCCAATGCGGCACCTGCAGCCAAACCGGCAATACTCTCCGGCATGTCAATGCCGTCGGCCGAATACATCGTTACGTTAACGAATGTCTCAGCGTGATAGTTACTTGGAAAGAGAGGACGCAGAGCGCGGTCGATCAGACGCGCAATCAGAATCTCATAGTCCGAAGCTTTTCCTTCGCGACGGGTGAAACCGCCCGGGAAACGTCCTGCGGACGCAAATTTCTCTTTGTACTCAACAGTCAGCGGCATGAAATCGGTGCCGGGAACTGCATCTTTGGCAGAGCAGACTGTTGCCAGAATCATCGTGTTGCCTAGGGTTGCCATCACAGCACCATCAGCTTGTTTGGCCAGTTTGCCTGTCTCCAGTTTGATTACTCGTCCGTCAGGCAGAGCAATCTCTTTTGTTACAATATTCATCTATTTTTCGTCAATTGTGGCCGCCGTTTGCGACCGGTTAAAACTTAAGACCCCATAAAAGTCGTGCAAAATTACTACTTTTTTTTTACACTACCAAATTTTTCTATATTTTTTGTTGGAAAAGGTAATTTGAGTTAGCATAACGGAGAAAAAATGGCGGTATACCAGTTCTCTGGGCGAGTCATGACAATACTTAGTTATTACTTAGTTGTTACTTAGTTGTTACTTAGTTCTTACTTAGTTGTTATCGAGAAAGAAAGAGGCAAAATTTATAAAAAGTGCAGACACAAAAAAAGGACCAAGCTGTGTGGCTTGGCCCTCGTCTCTATCCCGTCTCGATAGTCTGTCGTTAGTCTCTCGTTAGTCTGATTTGAGTTATCTTAGTCGTCGTAACTCATTACTTGTTCTCCTGTTTCTCGGCAAGTAATGCGACAGCGGACAAGTTTGTAATGATATGTTCGTGTGCGATTTGCAGTAGAAAGAGACAAGGTTATAGTTCCTCCATCCCAGTAGGTAAAGGAAAAACTTCCATCATCGGGCATTGAGCTAGGGTATGGATAGTAATATATCATTTCGCCACCTATATCACTTATTTCGTAGGTAAATGTACTATCTGCTGATATTTTGTACGTGCCATTCCCTTTTAGCACAATGGGATAAATTTCTTTTTTCCACGAGCCCTCGCCGTGGATGTATTGATTTAACACTTCAGTAGTAATCTTCAAAGAAGATTCTTCGTTATTGGAGGTCAAGATATATTTCTTATCTGCTATTTTAGAAATAGAAAGACTATCGCCTGCGAGTTGTCCAAACGTTATTGGCCAGGTCCCTTCTATATTGGTAGAATCAGTAAGGTACGCCTCTTGAAGTGCAGATTGTATTCCATACATCAAATTGGAGTACCTATTAAAATACCCAGACGCGGTAGTGTTAAAAGAAGGATTTTTACAGCCGTAGAACATTGCCGCAAACAATAATGTAAGCAAAACAGTCTTTTTCATAAATTGGATCGCTTGATTTCAAAAGTAGGTTATTTCTCTTCGAGGATAAAGACGTTTGTAATGAAGGCTTTGCCTTTGTACCAGCCATGACCGCCAGCATAAGTGACCTGAGAAAAGACAGAATCGGATTCGTACTTGCCCGTTAGGTCATGGGCGATGAGCATGTGACATTCTCTAGGAAAATCGCTTTGCTTATACATATGGAACTGGCCTTCGTCATCCGCATAGAGCGTGTCAGCATATTCCTGCCAGTACCTAGTGCCTGCCCCGTCATTCCAACCGGAACGATGCACAACTTGGGCGCCGGGAACAGGTTTGCCATGTTCGTCCATGACTGCTCCGTCAATAGTGAGATCAGCGTACGGGCAAGCGTACATGCCACAACTGAAAGAGCCAAATCCTAATAGGCCAAGAACTGCTCCGATGAGGGTGTTCATCCAAATTTTCGCTTTCGTTTTCATAAGGCAAAAATGTTAAATTCGGTGCAAAGGTAGTGGTTTTTGGCGAAATATGCAAATTTTTGACTTGGGAAAAACTTGGGAAATTTGCATATATCAAAAAAATGTACTATCTTTGCGCCGAAAATGCGCAAAAGAGTTTCCATAGTACTGGTATTGTTGGCCGCGGTGATGGTGCTGATGGCGCAGCAGAACGTGGGCGTGGGGCAGAAATTGCCGCAGGTACGCGGCTTGGAGAACCAGGGATGGAGCGTTCAGCACTCTGTGCTCAGTTTCGACTCGCTGACGATATATTTCTCGGCCAAGCAACCGGGCAGCGCGCATTACGAACTCTTTGCCATTCGCGCCGAAGGGTGGCGATGGGGAAAACCGGAAAAGCTAGAGGCGAAAGGCGAGAGGCCAGAGAATGGAGACAAACTATGGCCAACGATCAGTAGCGACGAGCGAGAGATGTATTTCGTTTTGCGTAGCGAAGGACAAGAGTCCAGCGGACGTATATGCAAAGCCGTGAACAGCGAAGGAAAAGGGTTTGTGGACGAAGGTCCGATCATCATAAGCGGTACGAACGACTCGCGTCCACAGATAGCGGAAGATAACCGCACTTTCACCTTCTACCGCTACGTAGAAAGCAAGAAAAAGAGCGGCTGGATGCTCCATCGCTCTGAAAAAATGGACGAGCACAACTGGATTCTACCAGACACGTGCAGCACGATGCCACAAGTTCATCCGATAACCGTGGTAACCGGCACCGTAGTTCATTCGTACGGTCGACGTCCGTTAGGAAGCGGGCGAGTATATGTGTACGACGCAATCACTCAACAACTGAAGCAGATAGCGCGTGTGCACAGTGTCACAGGCCGATTCCGCATCGCCCTGCAGCAAGGTGAAAGCTACCGACTGGATATCACTGCCGATGGCTTCTCGCATTTCTACGAGATGGTGAAAGTGGAGCGCCAGGAGGCGAAGACCGAGAGAGACCTGGGCGAGATAGCGCTGAGCGAGAAACTGCACATCGTGCTCAAACTATACGACAGCGAGACGCAAGAGAGTCTGGGCGAGGAGAAGAAAGACCTGAGTCTGGGTTCGGTTTATCCGATCGCTCTCCATCGCGCGGGCTACAACGACACTACGCTGACGCTGAACACCGAACGCCAAGTGCTGTTCGCCGAAACCGAGATAGATGTAGCACTTCGTCCACAAAAACGGCGCTATCACATCGATGTAGTAGATGCCCGCAGCGGCAATCCGATAGACAAAGCCGAAGTGCGCATGAACGGCCATCTGGCTCCACGCGACACGGCCCTGCGACTGGGACGCGATGTGGCATGCTCGGTCAACGCAACCGGTTACCTTTTCTTCGACACCGTAATCAAAGTGAAGAGTCTGGCCGAACAGACAGAACAGATACGCATTCGCCTGCAGCCGATAGAGAAAGACCTGGTAGTGCAACTGCGCGCCATTCAGTTTGCCTACGATTCGCACGAACTGACGCGCGAAAGTAATCAGCAGTTGCAGCAATTGCTCAGCCTGATGGAACAGAACCCCACCCTGCGCATCGAGTTGTCAGCCCACACCGATGACCGCGGCACGGACAAATACAACGACCGTCTGTCGAGTCTGCGCGGCGAGAGTGTAAAGCAATGGCTGCTCAGTCACGGCATTGACTCGCAGCGTATCGAGGCCCGCGGATACGGCAAACGCAAACCACTCGTGGCGAATGACAGTGAAGAGAACCGCGCGCTGAACAGACGTGTGGAGATAAAAATCATCGATTTCTAAATGCTGAGAAACAAAATCATAGGACTGATGTTGTTGCTTGCGACCGCACTGTGCGCGCAAGAGAAATACAACGTGCTACTGGAGCGTGCAGAACAAATGACGCCCTATGAGGCCATTTATCTGCTGATGGATTATCAGCAAGACAAACCCGAACACGCCAATGTCTATTACCAGTTGGGCAACCGTTGCTACAGCCTGCTCGACGGTCGCGACGCGCTGCATAACTACCGCGAACTAAGCGAACTGCTCTATCGCTCGAAACTGTTCTACGGCAACTGCCTGCATTTTGCGAAAGACCAAAAACTGCCCGGTTGGCAGTACGCCGAGATAGCCAATGGCGAGAAGAAAATAGAATACGCCGCACTGGAATCCTATATCCGTCCGCGGCTGGCCGAAGTAGCACGCCGACAGACGGCTTGCGACAGTATTCACCGCAGCCTCTATCGACTAGTGGAACAATACAACAGTTGCCAGGCACTATATAGCCGTTTTCTGACGCAATATACACGCGAGAAAACAGCCCATCTGGAACTGACTGCTACGCAAAGAACCGAACTAGAGCAACTAGCTCGTGAGTCGGCCGGACTGAAAGAACTGATTGACGCCTATCTGGGCGCCCTAGCGCTAGACCCCATCAACGGCTACGATCCTGCCTTCCGCTGGCAGACCATCGAACTATACCGTCTGGACGGACTGACCAGTAGCGACTTCATGAACAACGATATCGCGCTGTGGGATTACAGCAGTTGGGTGGGCCAATTCCTCCGCGAGCAAAAAGATGTGTACGAGCGACTCTACAAAGCCGTGGATAGCGAATACGACAAACTGACCCTAGAAGTGAAGCGCTACCGCGTAGGAGCGCGCGTCACAGACAAGACCGATGAGTCCATCGTAGGGCGCTGCAAACGACTGGAACTGACCAGCGAAAAAGCACTGGCCCTGAGCGGCATGCAGACGATCGTTCGACTGGGTGCCATAGAGCGACAACTGGCCGAGACCAAGGTGCCGAAGAGCGTGAGAGAACTCGTTCCGATGCTGCAGATGGCCAAGAGCGGCCAAGAGACGATGGATAACGGGCAATGGACAGGTAACGAGATGAAGAGCGTGGCAGATAGTGCGATGACACTTATCCGAACCCACCTGAGCCGCCTGGCCGAGCCTCTGGCAGCCACGCAACAAGCAACGCACATCAGCCCTATTAACGGCGAGACGACAACCTACCCCGCCGCTTACGGCGAACATGTACATGCGCTACTCAACACCACCGACGGATGGCGCTGCGTAGTGGTTGATGACCTGACCAACAGTACACGCGTATTAGACCTGAGCTACGAAATGGCTGTTCGCACAACCATGCTGCAAATAACAAACGAACATCCACTCGTCTTTGCCGAAATGCCGGAAAGCGGATGGATGCTCGTTACAGATAAGAATTTCTATTTCCTTAAGGCGCAACGCGATTGATATCACGCGGGAACATGGAGCATTCCTTCACGTTCGCAATTCCTAAGAAACAAGCCGTAATACGTTCCAAACCAATGGCAAAACCGCCATGGGGAGGCATACCGTTGCGGAAAGTGTCCAGATAGAAACGGAAAGCATCAGGATTCATACCGCGACGAATCATCTTGTCACGATACTCCTGCTCCTTGTGGATACGCTGACCACCAGAGGTGATCTCCAGACCACGCATGAGGAGGTCGAAACTGAGTGTCAGACTCGGATCCTCGGGGTCGTCCATCGCATAGAAAGCGCGGTGCTCGCTCGGGAAATGAGTAACGAACACAAAGTCCGAACCAAACTTCTCCAATGCGTACTTGCAGATAGCACGTTCCTCTTCCGGCGCCAAGTCATCCTCACCGCGGTGATCGGCCTCGCACAGACCGTTCTCGAAGAGAATCTCATGCACCTCGCTCAGTTTCCAAGCAGGCACTTGTTCCGGCAGCACGGGTATAGTGGCGTTCAGCAGATTCAACTCGTGCGCGCACTCCTTTTCTACGGTGGCGATGATATGACGCAGCAAGGCTGCTTCCAACGTCATCACATCCTCCTGGCCCTTGATAAAGCCCATCTCCACATCGAGGGAGATATACTCGTTCAGGTGGCGGCTAGTAGCGTGCTTCTCAGCACGATAGGCCGGCGCAATCTCAAAGACGCGCTCATAGACGCCGACGCCAATCTGCTTGTAGAACTGAGGACTCTGAGCCAGGTAAACCTGCTTGCCGAAATACTCCATGCGGAAGACGTTCGCACCACCTTCGGCGCCCTCGCTCACAATCTTCGGAGTGAATATCTGGGTGAAGCCGTTGGTTGCGAGAAATTCTCCAAATGCACGAGCGATAGTGCTCTGCACCTTCAGAATACCCATATCGCGAGGATTGCGGAGAGTAACCTGACGGTTGTCAAACTTGTAGCGCAGGAGTGTTTCCTCGTCGCCAAACTTCAGCGCGTTCATATCGATCACTTCCGAAGTAGTCGGACGCGAAAGAACACGAACCTCGTCCACAGCTATCTCAATCGTCTTGTAGAACGCTGCAGGATCCTTGATGTTAGCTTCATTCACTTTTCCGGTCAGCGTGACTGCCATCTCACGGCAAAGATCATTCATCGTGATAGCCTCGCCCTTCTCGTCAAAGAAACGCGAAGTATCGTTGCTAACAACAGCCTGAAGCAAACCACGCGACTTACGCAGGACGATAAATCCACCCCACTTGGTCACGCGGACATTGTGAATCATACCCGAAACGGAAACAGATTCGCCAACCTTGCAGTTGGCGAGATCTGTCACATTTTCGTTATGCTTGGTTGCATCCAAAAACATAATTACGTGTAATGCTTTAATGTGTGATTGTTAAGCCTCTTTAGCTTCCTCTACCGGTTTCTCTGCAGCAGGTTCTTCTGCTTTAGGAGCCTCCTCGATTGGAGCCTCTTCTACAGCAGCAGCTTCTTCTTTAGCAGTCTTTTTGCCGGCACGGCGAGTAGTTTTCTTAGCGGCCTTCTTGGTATCCTTCAACATATTCTCGTTGTAGTCAACCAATTCGATGATACACATCTCAGCTGCATCGCCCAGACGATAACCGGTACGAAGAATACGAGTGTAGCCACCCGGACGGTTAGCAATCTTCTCACTTACATTCTGGAAGAGTTCGGTAACGACCTCTTTCTGTTTGAGCAGGCTGAAAGCCAAACGACGGTTGTTCATATTATCCTCTTTAGCACGAGTGAGGATAGGCTCTACGTAGATGCGGAGAGCCTTCGCCTTGGCCAACGTAGTGCTGATACGCTTGTGTTGAATCAGCGAGCAAGCCATGTTGCTGAGCATAGCAGCACGGTGGTTAGCTTTGCGGCTAAGGTGGTTGAATTTTTTATTATGACGCATAATAATTTGATGTTTAAAGATTAATGTTTACAGGATTAATCCAGCGCACGGTAGCGCGAGATATCCATTCCGAAAGCTAAACCGTTACGCTCGAGCAGCTCGTCCAACTCGGTGAGAGATTTCTTACCGAAATTGCGGAACTTCAAGAGGTCAGCGCGGTGATATTTAACCAACTCGCCAAGGGTTTCTACCTCAGCAGCCTTCAGGCAGTTGAGGGCACGAACACTCAGGTCCATGTCTTGCAACTTCTGGTTCAGCAACTGACGCATGCGGAGAATCTCCTCGTCCAAGGCATTGCTGTGCTTCTTGGTCTCTTCCTCCAGAACGATGCGCTCGTCGGAGAAGAGCATGAAGTGATAGATCAGGATCTTAGCAGCCTCAGTCAGGGCCTGTTGCGGAGTGATAGAACCGTCGGTGGTAATCTCAAGAGTCAGCTTCTCGTAGTCGGTACGCTGCTCTACACGATACTGATCAACAGCAATCATGACGTTGCGGATCGGAGTGTAGATAGAGTCGATAGCGAGAGTGCCGATTGGATCGTCCTTCTTGCGATTCTCATCACCAGGAACATAGCCGCGTCCCTTGTTGATATTCAACTCAATCTCAAAATCAGCAGATTTGTCCATCTCGGCCAGTTGCAGTTCAGGGTTCAGCACCTCGAAATTCTGCAGCACAGTGTTGAACTCTCCTGCGCGGAAAGCGGTAGCACCGTGTACGTGGAGACGGATAGACTCGGTCTCTGCCTCGATTCCCTCCTTACGGATGAAACGAACTTGTTTGAGATTTAAGATAAGGTTGGTTACATCAGTGATTACGCCCGGAATAGTGGCAAATTCATGATCAATACCACTGATTTTGATAGAGCAGATAGCATATCCCTCCAAGCTGCCGAGCAGCACACGACGGATAGCATTGCCAATCGTTATTCCGTAACCTGGCTCGAGTGGGCGAAATTCAAAGATACCTTTGTTCGCACTCGAATCCAACATGATAACCTTGTCAGGTTTAATGAAATTTAATATTGCCATGAATTTAATGATTATTTAGAATACAACTCGACGATTAATTGCTCCTTGATGTTCTCAGGAATGTCTGCACGTGCAGGAACATTGAGCAATTTTCCGGCTTTGTCAGCCTCGTTCCACTCCAACCAATTGTATTTAGCGTGGTTGAAGCCTTGAAGCGATTCACTGATTACCTCGAGAGATTTAGCTTTCTCGCGAACAGCCACTACCTGACCCGGCTTAACCGAGTAAGAAGGGATGTTAACCACCTTACCGTCAACAGTGATGTGACGGTGGCTAACTAACTGGCGTGCAGCAGCACGAGTAGGAGCTATACCGAGACGATAAACGACGTTATCCAGACGGCACTCGAGAAGTTGGAGAAGAATCTCACCGGTAATACCTTTGGTACGAGCAGCCTTAGCGAAGAGCAGACGGAACTGACGCTCCAATACACCGTAGGTATATTTAGCTTTCTGCTTCTCAGCCAACTGAGTACCGTACTCAGAGTTTTTCTTACGACGGTTAACACCGTGCTGTCCAGGAGCGTAAGGACGCTTAGCTAGGACTTTATCTTCTCCGAAGATGGCCTCACCAAAACGGCGGGCTATACGTGATTTTGGGCCAATATATCTTGCCATAGTTAATTTACGTTAAAGGGTTAAACACTATTATACGCGACGACGTTTCGGAGGACGACAACCATTGTGCGGCATCGGAGTAACGTCGATAATCTCGGTTACGTCAATACCGGCTGCCACGCAAGCACGGATAGCCGACTCGCGTCCCTGACCGGGACCCTTAACGTATGCTTTTACTTTACGCAGACCAAGGTCGAAAGCAACCTTGCAGCAATCAGCTGCTGCCATTTGTGCTGCGTACGGAGTATTCTTTTTGCTGCCACGGAAGCCTTGCTTACCTGCTGAAGACCAGCTGATAACCTGACCATCGCCGTTAGCAACAGTAACGATAACATTATTGAAAGAAGACATGACGTGAAGCTGGCCTACGCCGTCAATCTTCACTACGCGCTTCTTAGCTGCAATTGTTTTTTTTGCCATAACGTTTGATGATAATTTGAATTAATAACTAGATTACTTCGTTGCTTTCTTCTTGTTGGCAACAGTTTTCTTCTTTCCTTTGCGCGTACGTGCGTTGTTCTTGGTACTCTGACCACGTACAGGAAGACCGATACGATGGCGTACGCCACGGTAGCAACCTATATCCATCAAACGTTTGATGTTAAGTTGGGTTTCCGAACGGAGATCACCTTCTACTTTAAATTTAGCACCGATGATCTCACGGATTTTAGCTGCTTGGTCATCCGTCCAATTCTCTACTTTAATGCTTGGGTCTACGCCTGCCTCAGCGAGAATTTTCTTTGCGCTTGAACGACCTATTCCGTAGATATAAGTCAAGCTGACTTCGCCACATTTGTTTTGCGGTATATCTACACCGACAATTCTTATAGCCATAATTAAAAACTAAGGATAATTTTGTTTAATAAAAATTGGTTTAAAAGAAGAAATTGATACTAATTAAAGATTACGCTTATCCTTGACGCATCTTCATTTTAGGATCCTTCTTGTTGATTACATACAAGTGCCCTTTGCGACGTACAATCTTGCAGTCTGCATTGCGCTTCTTGATTGATGCTCTAACCTTCATAAAAGTAATAGAGTTTAATAGGTTTGTTAATACTTACTTGTAGCGGAACGAGATTCGTCCTTTTGTCAGGTCATACGGACTCATTTCCACCTTAACTCGATCACCGGCAAGAATCTTGATATAATGCATGCGCATCTTACCGGAGATGTGAGCGATGATGAGCGGTCCGTTCTCGAGTTGCACGCGGAACATGGCGTTGGATAATGCCTCAACAACTGTTCCGTCTACCTCAATGCTGTCTTGTTTTGCCATACTTATTGATTTTTAGATGAATTTGTCTCCCAAAACTTCTTGGATATAATCAAATGTCGATAAAATATCAGCCTTGCCGTTGCGCACACATACAGACAGTTCGTAGTGTGCAGCCGGTTTGCGGTCAATCGTGCGAGCGGTCCATCCGTCTTCCTCGATGAGGATATTGCGGCGCCCCAAGGTAATCATCGGCTCGATAGCGAGCGTCATACCTGATTTCAGCACAAGACCGTTGCCACGGCGACCATAATTGCAGACCTCAGGCTCCTCATGCATCTCGCGTCCTATACCATGCCCAACAAACTCACGCACGACACCAAATCCTGCGCGTTCACAGTGATTCTGTATAGCAAACGAGACGTCACCGAGACGATGTCCTGTAACAGCCTGCTCGATGCCTAGATAAAGCGCTTGTTTGGTGGTACGCAGTAATTGCATTACCTCCTCGCTAACTTCCCCCACCGGAAAAGTATATGCGCTATCGGACATCCAGCCATTAAGGTCTATCACAGAGTCAATCGAGATAATGTCGCCATCCTTGAGGACTGCCTTGTCGGAAGGAATTCCGTGCACCACCTGCTCGTTAACCGAGGTGCAGAGCGTAGCAGGATAACCTTCGTAACCGAGGCACGCGGGACGGCCTCCATTATCCATGATGAACTCGTAAGCAATTTTATCGAGTTGGGCGGTGGTAACACCCGGCTGGATAGCCTTAGCCACTTCGGCATAAGTCTTACCCAGCAGGATGTTGCTAGCCCGCATGAGCTCTATCTCTTCGTCTGTTTTGAGAAATATCATCTTAGCAAGACTGACGAATTAGTAGGCCATGGCACCCGAGCGTCCCTTAATACGCATACCTGACTCAAAGAAGCCATCGTAGTGGCGATTGATAAGGTGACTCTCGATATTCTGCAAAGTATCCAATATAACACCTACCATGATGAGCAACGACGTTCCTCCGAAGAACTGAGCAAAACTCATCGATACACCGAACAGACGTGCAAAAGCAGGCAGCACGGCGATGATAGCCAGCAGAATAGATCCCGGAAGGGTGATGCGGCTCATGATAGAGTCAATGTAGTCAGCCGTCTTCTTACCCGGTTTTACACCCGGAATAAATCCGTTGTTCACCTTCAAGTTCTCTGCCATTTGAACAGGATTGATGATGACTGCGGTGTAGAAATAGGTAAAGGCGATAATGAGCAGTGCGAATACAAAGTTGTACCAGAAGCCATTGTTATCCATGAAAGCCTGAACGAAGGCATTCGAGCCACTGGCACGGAAACCTACGATAGCGATAGGAATAAACATAATAGCTTGAGCAAAGATGATAGGCATTACGTTAGCTGCATTCACCTTCAAAGGAATGTACTGACGTACGCCACCATACTGCTTGTTGCCTTGGATACGCTTAGCGTACTGCACAGGAATGCGTCGTGTACCTTGTACCAACATGATAGCGAAGGCGAACACGAGCAGGAGGAGAACGATCTCAATCATGAATACCATCAGTCCGCCACCACCATTCTCATTGAGTCGCAAGGAGAACTCCTGAACGACTGCTCCCGGGAGACGAGCGATGATACCAATAAGGATGATAAAGGAGATACCATTACCAATACCCTTGTCGGTAATACGCTCACCCAACCACATAACGAACATAGAGCCCGCACAGAGGAGGATGGTAGAAGATATGGTAAACCAATTGAAACCAATCGCGAGTGTCTGTCCTACTTGCGCCATCTGTACCGACAGGTTAACCAAATAGCTAGGTCCCTGGAACAGAAGGATAGCAACGGTCAGATAACGAGTGATCTGGTTCATCTTCTGACGTCCGGATTCGCCCTCCTTCTGCATCTTCTGGAAATACGGCACTGCAATAGTGAGTAGCTGTATGACGATGGATGCAGAGATGTAAGGCATAATACCGAGTGCAAAGATAGAGGCATTGGAGAATGCTCCACCAGAGAACATATCCAACAACGCCATCAGACCACCGGCAGTCTGACTATGCAGTGCAGACAATGCGGATGGGTCGATACCGGGAAGAACAACGAACGAACCGAAACGATAGATGAGTACGAACAGAGCCGTAGTCAGCAGACGTGCGCGGAGGTCTTCGATCTTCCAGATATTTTTAATTGTATCGATAAAACGCATAATAAGTTAGTTTTAGATTTTAACGATAGTACCACCGGCAGCGGTGATTGCAGCCTCAGCGCTAGCGCTGAAAGCATTCGCCTCTACCGTCAGTTTAGCGGTCAGCGTACCATTACCCAGAATCTTAACGAGCTGAGTCTTGGAGATGAAACCAGCCTCATGAAGCTCAATCAGGCCAATCTTCTCCAGTTTCTTAGCCTCAGCGAGAGACTGAAGAGTAGAGAGATTGATAGCTTTGTACTCCACACGGTTGATATTCTTAAAACCGAACTTAGGCAGACGACGCTGCATAGGCATCTGACCACCCTCGAAACCGATTTTCTTGCTGTAACCGGAGCGCGATTTAGCACCCTTGTGACCACGTGTGGAAGTTCCACCGAGGCCTGAACCTGCGCCACGTCCAACACGCTTAGCGGTCTTAACGGAACCAGCTGCAGGGGTTAGATTATTCAATTCCATGATGTAAATTCGTTTTTAGGATTAGTCAATAACTTTAACAAGGTGCTTTACCTTCTCTACCATACCCAGGATAGCCGGGGTAGCTTCGTGCTCAACGACTGCGTTCATTTTGCGCAGACCAAGAGCCCACATGGTTTCCTTCTGCACCTTAGGGCAGCGGATAATGCTGCGTACTTGCTGAATTTTAATCTTTGCCATAGTTGTAGAAGAATTTATTAACCATTAAACACTGTAGAGAGACTTACGCCACGGTTTTGAGCTACTGTGCGAGCGTCACGCAATTCTGCGAGAGCCTGGATAGTAGCTTTAACGAGGTTGTGAGGGTTGGACGAACCTTTGGATTTTGCCAACACGTCGTGTACACCGGCCGATTCCAATACGGCACGCATAGCACCACCGGCTTTTACTCCGGTACCGTGCGTAGCAGGTTGGATATACACCTGCGAGCCACCAAATTTAGCGAACTGCTCGTGAGGAATTGTTCCCTTGAGAACAGGCACTTGAATCAGGTTCTTCTTTGCAGCCTCAGTTGCTTTCTGCATAGCTGCAGCTACTTCACCTGCCTTACCCAGACCATAGCCTACGATACCATCTTCATTTCCAACAACTACGATAGCTGCGAAAGTGAATGTACGTCCACCCTTGGTAACTTTCGTTACGCGGTTGACTGCGACCAGACGCTCCTTGAGCTCAAGGTCTTGTGTTGTTTTTACTCTTTGCATAATCGTACTTATTAGAATTTGAGACCTGCCTCACGTGCAGCGTCTGCGAGTGATTTAACACGACCGTGGTAGAGGTATCCGTTACGGTCAAAAACTACTTCTGTTACGCCTGCTTTCTGAGCAGCAGCTGCAATCAGCTTACCTACCTCAGCGGCTTTCTCTGTCTTGGTCATCTTGTCCTTGATTGCCAACGACGATGCGCTAGCCAGGGTAGCACCCTTCAAGTCATCAATAACCTGAGCGTAAATCTGGCTGTTAGAACGGAAAACGGTCAGACGAGGACGCTCTGCTGTACCCGACACTTTGGTGCGGATAGATGCCTTAATCTTAAGGCGACGTGCGATTTTCTTAATCATAATCTTGTTTCCTTTCTATTATTTACCAGCCGACTTACCAGCTTTACGACGAATGATTTCACCTTGGAACTTAATACCTTTACCCTTATACGGCTCCGGTTTGCGGAACGAGCGAATCTTAGCACAAATTTGGCCAAGGAGTTGCTTGTCACAAGACTCGAGCATTACGAGCGGGTTTTGGTTACGCTCCGATTTGGTTTCTACTTTTACCTCTTTCGGCAAACCGAGATAGATCGGGTGAGTATAACCGAGCGAGAAGTTCAGTACTTGCGGCTGAGCCAACTCTACACGGTAACCAACGCCGACGAGTTCAAGTGTTTTCTTATAGCCTTCGCTGCAACCTACTACCATGTTGTGAATCAAAGCACGATAGAGGCCATGTTTTGCGCGTGCCTCTTTCTCGTCGTTAGGACGAGTAACGTGGCATACAGCACCTTCTACATTAACAGAGATGAGAGGATCAACAGCTTGGCTGAGCTCACCCTTCGGACCTTTAACGGTCACTACATTCTCGGGGCTGACAGTGATGGTCACGCCTGCGGGAATAGCAATAGGAAGTTTTCCAATTCTTGACATAATGTAATCCTCCTTCTATTAATAAACATAGCAAAGTACTTCGCCGCCAAGTTGCTGAGCCAGAGCCTCTTTGTTGGTCATCACACCTTTCGAAGTAGAAAGGATAGCGATACCGAGTCCGTTGAGTACGCGCGGCATCTCGCGATAACCTACATACTTACGCAAACCTGGGGTAGATACACGTTTCAAACACTTAATCGCGTTGACTTTGTTCAACGGATCATACTTAAGGGCAATCTTGATTGTGCCCTGAGGACCATCCTCCACAAACTTGTAGGAAAGGATATAACCTTTCTCAAACAAGATGCGGGTGATCTCCTTCTTCAGATTCGAAGCCGGAACTTCTACCACACGGTGGCCGGCTTTGATTGCATTCCTGAGTCGAGTCAGGTAATCTGCGATTGGATCTGTCATTGTTGTTTTGTTGTTAAATTAATCCCGCCTATCGGGACAATATTTAATAATGTTAATTTTACCAGCTCGCTTTCTTTACGCCCGGGATAAGACCTTTGGAGGCCATCTCACGGAATTGAATACGGCTGAGGCCGAATGCACGCATGTATCCTTTCGGACGACCGGTCACTTTGCAACGATTGTGCAGACGAACCGGGCTAGCGTTCTTCGGGAGGGCTTGCAGCCCTACATAGTCACCATCCTTGAGGAGTTGTGCGCGTTTCGCTGCATATTTCGCAACAAGTTTAGCACGTTTAACCTCGCGGGCTTTCATTGATTCTTTTGCCATAGTCTGAATTACTTTTTGAATGGTAAACCAAACTCACGAAGGAGTGCAAAGCCCTCCTCATCGGTTTTAGCTGTTGTAACGAACGTGATGTTCATACCCAGCAGTTTGGTGATGTTATCAATGTTAATTTCAGGGAAGATGATCTGCTCGGTGATACCCAAGGTGTAGTTACCACGGCCATCGAGTTTGCTGTCGATACCCTTGAAGTCACGGATACGAGGCAGAGCTACGCGAACGAGACGCTCGAGGAACTCATACATCTGTTGACCACGGAGAGTAACGCGAACACCGATAGGCATTTGCTTACGAACCTTGAAGTTAGCGATATCTTTCTTGGAAACGGTAGCCACTGCTTTCTGACCAGCGATAGCGGTCATCTCTTGGAGAGCGACCTCGATGATCTTCTTGTCTGCTACTGCTTCACCCAAACCTTGGTTCAGAACGATCTTCTGGAGTTTCGGGCACTGCATGATGGTAGTGTAGTTAAACTCCTTCATCAGGATAGGCACGATGCGCTCCTGATAATCTTGCTTAAGACTTGCTGTATTCATACTTAGATCTCCTTACCAGATTTTTTAGATACACGAACGAGCTTGCCATCCTTCTTTACGCGGCCAACGCGAACCGGTTTGCCGTTCTCAACAGGGTTGAGGTTAGAGATATGGATGGGAGCTTCCTGTTTAACGATTCCGCCTTGCGGATTTTTTGCATTGGGCTTGGTACTCTTCGATACCATATTGATACCTTCTACGATAGCGCGTTGCTTGTCAACGATCACTTCCAGCACGCGGCCGGTCTGACCCTTCGAAGCACCTGCGTTTACATAAACGGTATCACCCTTTTTGATATGTAATTTTGCCATTACTGTAACGTTTTAGATGATTAGAGCACTTCAGGTGCCAGAGAAATAATTTTCATGTTCGTTTGACGCAGCTCACGAGCTACCGGGCC
>JAEEGH010000451.1_pt1 | contig 165868 bp, 141 predicted proteins | sample 9134181 | NCBI WGS metagenome assembly JAEEGH01 (sample SAMN16246544, study PRJNA631951) | gut metagenome | biome: gut microbiome; feature: rumen; material: DP-attached | host: Bos | place: Iran: Karaj | collected 2018-10 | reverse complement strand
GAAATATCTTCGGCAACATCGCCATCTGAATGTTGCTTGCTATGCGCAGCTCGCTCTCGATGGAAGCTTTGGTGGCGTTGGCCTCTTGAAGCTTCTTGAAGCTGCGGCCAGCGCGGGCGATGATGAAGGCCAGCAGGCCCAGACACACCAGCATCATCAACATCAGGTTGAAGCCTATCTGGCGCAGGGTGTAGTAGATCTCGCGGTCGCTGCATACGATAGCCATCGACCAGCCAGTGGAGCCCACGACGGGAGCGAAGAAAACGTAGTTCTTATTGCCTTTATCGTCCTTCACCGTAGCCTGTCCGCTCTTGCCTGACATCATCTGCTGGTTGACGAATCGGGCTGACGTATCCTTGATCTGCGAGGAGGCGTCCTGTATGTTTTGCCGCATTACCAGGCTCTCAACAGGGCAGGCCATAATTTGTCCCTGACGCGAGATCATCAGGCTGAAGGACGACGGGTAGATGGGGTGCGCGTTGATCACGTCGCTCAACCAGTCAACCGACACGTCGGCTCCCACAATGGCTACGATGCGTCCCGTGGCATCGCGCAGGGGCTTGGTGAAGGAGCAGAGCATCATATTGGCTCCGGCTTCGTCGAAATAAGGTTCTGTCCATACGCCCTTTCCCTCAGCAATCGTACGCTTGTACCAGTCGCTCTCGAGATAGTCGTGCTGCTCTGAGCCGATCTGGTGGTGAGAGAACGTTCCGTCGTCGTTGCGACCAACGTAGAGCTCGTACCATCGTCCGTGCTGTGGGAAGTAGTCGGGGGCGTAACCAATGCCCATGCCCACCAGATTGGGGCTGTGCGTCAGCAGCTGATCGCAGATGGTGTAGAGCTCGTCGGGCGAGTTCACGTGCTGTTCCATCAGCCACGCCGTGTTCTCGATGGCTACCTCGATGGAGTTGAGCACGCCGTGAATCTCCAGACTCTTGGCACGCAGCTCTGACTGCGCGCGGTGCTCCACCTCATCCCGGATACCTTTCTGGGCGAACAAGTACTGTATCACCGAAGTCGCTTCGATGAACACGGCGGCAGTTATGATGATAGCCAACGAGGATCTGGCACGAAGCGCCTGCCACCAATCGCTGAGGAAAAGCTTCTTCATATAAAGTGAGAATTTTAGGTGTAGAATACTGTTGTGAGCGCGCAAAGGTAGTCATTTTTGAGGTAACTAGACCCATAAAAAGCAAGAAAAATAAAGTTTTGCATATCATTTCTTGGATTTTTTGTATCTTTGCCGCCGAAATCATGAGCTTTGCTCATTCTTCATTCAGCGAGCGAAAAGAATATGATAAGGAAAGCAGACAAAAGAGACATTGAGGGAATCGTGGCACTTCTGCATCAGGTGAATATGGTGCATTATGAGAAACGTCCCGATTTGTTCAAACCCTACACGACAAAGTATGACGAGGAGGAACTCCTGGCCCTGTTGAACGACGACAGCAAACCCATCTTCGTGTACGACGACGGAGGGGTAGTCGGACACGCCTTCTGCCAGATTGCCGAGATTCGTGACCACCGCTTGCTGCAGGACATCAAGACGCTGTATATCGATGATATCTGCGTTGACGAGAAACAGCGCGGTCATCACATCGGACAGGCTTTGTACGAGTTCGTCCGCGATTATGCACGTTCCATTGGTTGCTATAATATCACCCTCAATGTGTGGGAGGGCAATGATCCGGCATTGGCTTTCTACAAAAACATGGGCATGCAGGTGCAGAAAACAGGTATGGAAACGATCTTGTGATAGACATGGGATCGAATAATCAACGTTAATCATTTAATCCTTAAAAAAAGAACGAAAATGAAAGAACAAGTTTTACAGGCCATGCGCGAGGCAGGAAAGCCCGTGTCGGCAGGAGAAGTGACAAAAGCATTGGGTGCTGACCGCAAAGAGGTTGACAAGGCCTTCGCCGAGTTGAAGAAAGAGGGTGCCATCGTGTCGCCCGTCCGCTGCAAGTGGGAACCCGCCAAGTAACCAGAAGACATGAATCGAAGTAAGGAAATCATTAGGACCAGCTGGATAGGCATTGTGGCTAACGTGCTGCTGGCTGGTTTCAAGGCAGTCGTGGGAATACTGTCCAGTTCGGTGGCCATCGTGATGGATGCCGTCAACAACCTCAGCGACGCGCTCTCGAGCGTCATCACCATCATCGGCACCAAGCTCTCCCAGCGCCCTGCCGACCGCAAGCATCCCTTCGGCTTTGGCCGCATCGAGTATTTCAGCGCCATCATCATAGCCGTCATCGTGCTCTCGGCAGGTATCACCTCGCTCATCGAGTCGGTGAAGAAAATCTTCGACCCCACGGAACCCTCCTACACCACTACAACACTCGTGGTCATCGTGGTGGCCATCGTGGTGAAGCTGGTGCTGGGCCAATACGTCAAGCGCAAGGGTCTGCAGCTGAAGAGTGATGCCCTGATAGCCTCAGGCTCGGATGCCCTGTTCGATGCTATCATCACCCTGGCAACACTTGTCTCGGCAGGCATCATGCTGCTCTGGGGCGTATCGCTCGACGGCATTCTCGGCGCGCTCATTTCCCTAGTCATCATCAAGGCCGGTATCGAGATGCTCGCCTCGCCAGTCAACGAACTGTTGGGCGTCAGCATTCCCGCCGAGCTCACCAGTGAAATCAAGAAAGAGGTGTCAGCCTACGAGGGTGTTCATGGCGTGTACGACCTGATACTCCACAACTACGGTCCTGACGTGAAGATCGGCTCGCTCCACATCAATGTCTACGACACGATGTCGGCCCACGAAATCCACGCCCTGACGCGCAAGATTACCACCCACATGTTCGATAAGCACGGCATTATCATGACCGTTGGCGTCTATGCCGTTGCCACAGGAGAGAACAAACGTGCTGAATTGCAGACGAAAGTCATACAAACCCTCTCTGACCACAAAGAGATTGTACAGGTGCATGGCTTCCTTTATTCCGAGAAAGACCAGCTGCTTTCCGTCGACGTCGTTCCCGACCTTTCCGTCCACGACGATGCCGCCCTTGTCAGTCAGCTCACCGCCGAGCTCCAGCCGTTGGCTCCTGACATGAAGGTATCGGTTGTGGTAGATCATAATTATAGCGAATAGTCAGATTCTGCACCTGAAGGTAATATCCTCGCTGGTAAAAGATTATTTCCCCAAAAACTCGCTGGGCGTAAGACCGGTGATTCGCTTAAAGAGGCGGGTGAAATGGTGAGGGAAATCGAAACCCAACAGGCGAGAGGTCTCGCTGATGTTTTGACCCTGCATCAGCAGACTTTTCGCTTGATTGATAATATAGTTGTGGATGTAGCCGATGGCTGTGCCGCCTGTGGCCTTGTGGACAATATCACCGAAATAACGGGGCGAATAGGCCAGTTCGGAGGCACAATAGGCAACGGTGGGCAGACCATACGATAGTTGACGGTTCTCTCGGAAATACGTTTGCAACAGGTTGTGAAAGCGTTTCAGCAGGTCGTCGCTACCCTTGTCTTCTTCGGAAAGCAGGCGTTGGTAGATGCGGTTGCAGTATTCCAAAATCAAGCGCAGATACCCCAACAGGATGTTTCGTAATGACGGTGAATCTTCGTTGTGTTCCAGCTCTTGTCGCATCTGGGCAACCAACTGCGTGATGCAGAGCCATTCGTCAGGTTCCATTGGCAGCGAGCCGTCGAAGAAATACGAGAAGTACTGATAACGGTCTATCTGACGTTCCAAATCAGAGCCGTGCAATAACTCCGGAGACCATAATAGCACCCATCCGCTCAGCGAGATGCGCTCGCCATTATCCTCCAAACCGCCAATCTGTCCCGGTTCCACAGCAATAATCGAACCATCGCTCACCTGCAGTTTCCTCATGCCATACGAGAGGTTGTGGGGAAACTGGCGCTGGATGAAGAGTCCGTACACACCATAGTTGTTCAAACTGTGCCGGAAGGGGGCCAGCTCATCATAGTGAATGATGCTCACTAACGGGTGCAGCACAGGGGCGTCCACAAAGCGGGCATAGTCGTTGGGACTGTCAACTTTCAGAATCTTCTTCATCATAACAACGCAAAGATAAGAAAAAACCTTCAATATAGACTAAAAATGGTTGATAATTTGTAATATTTAAGCAAAATCTGCGAAATTGGTATATTATCAGCCAATATGTGTAATACCTATATTATTTATAATACCTAACTTTGCAATCGAATAATCATAAGAGACATGAAGCAGATTCTTTTATTCTTAACTGTATTGCTGTTTAGTTGTTGTTCTTCAGACAATGTAATAAAGGCCCAGAATATGGATAAAATGTATATCACTATCGGCGATCAGACGCAGAGCATTACACTTGCTGACAATGACGCCACACGGACACTTATCGAAAAGTTGCCTGTTACCGTAACACTCAACAGTAGCGGTGATTTCGAGATTTGGGGACCGCTTGGTTTCTCGCTGCCCACGAGCAATCAACAGATTACTGCTCAGCCAGGCGACGTGGTTCTCTACAACGGCAGCAACATCTGTCTTTTCTACGGTTCCAATTCGTGGAGCTACACTCCTCTGGGAAAGATCGAAGGTCTCTCGGAGAGTCAGCTGCGCACTTTCCTGAAAGCAGGCGAAAGCAATGTCAGCGTGACGCTGTCGCTCTCATTAGGTACAACTGCCATTGGAAACCTCACTTCTAACTCCTCTCCAAAGGGCGAGGGGAATATCTACTCCCTGGATGGTCGGCAGGCAAGCAACCCATCAAAAGGAATATACATCAAAAACGGTAAAAAAGTGATATTATGAAAAGAGTAGTTATAGCCGCATTACTGCTGGGCGGAATGCTCGCAGGTTGCACAAACAAAGAACAAACTAAAACAGAAGATAATATGACAACATTGAATCTGACGCAGGAGTGGGACAAGGTTTTCCCGCTGAGCGAGAAAGTGAACCATAAGAAGGTGACGTTTGAGACACAGTACGGACTGACATTAGCAGCCGATCTCTACACTCCTAAAGATGCGGACGGTAAGTTGCCCGCCATTGCCGTCTCTGGTCCTTTCGGCGCCATCAAGGAGCAGTCGAGCGGTCTCTATGCCATGCGGATGGCAGAGCGTGGGTATGTAACCTTGGCTTTCGATCCTTCATATACTGGTGAGAGTAGCGGTGAACCCCGTCGCACGGCTTCGCCTGACATCAACACAGAGGACTTCATGGCGGCTGTGGATTACCTTTCCAAGCAGGACAATGTGGATGCTGAAAAGATTGGTATCATCGGTATTTGCGGTTGGGGTGGAATCGCCTTGAATGCAGCCGCTGCCGACCCACGTATCAAAGCTACTGTGGCAAGTACAATGTACGACATGACACGCGTTAGTGGTAATGGCTATTACGATAGTGATGACAAGGAGGAGGCGCGCCATGCTGCCCGCGAGGCGCTTGCCAAGCAGCGTCTGACCGATCCGATGGCAATGGCCGGTGGTGTTGTAGATCCTCTACCCGATGATGCGCCTCAGTTCGTGAAAGATTACTTTGATTATTATAAGACCGAACGCGGCTATCATAAGCGCAGCGGTAACTCAAACGACGGTTGGCGTACCATCGGTACACAGGCTTATGCCAATAGCCGTTTCCTCTATTACATCAACGAGATCCGCTCTGCCGTCCTCGTGATGCATGGAGAGAAGGCTCACTCTCGCTACTTTGGTGAGGCTGCCTACAAATACATGGTGGAAGGCAAAGCCGAGGGCTACAACGTGGTTGGCAAGCCCAATCCTAATCCAGCCAACAAGCAGCTGCTCATCATCCCTGGAGCCTCTCATTGCGACCTCTACGATGGTGGCTATACGGAGTTGGTTGGTAAGGGTGAACCGAAAAATATGATTCCTTGGGACAAACTGGCTGAGTTTTTCGCTCAGTATCTAAAATAAGAAAAAGAATATGTTAGGCAATTTCACATTCCACAATCCCACGAAGCTGCACTTCGGTGAGGATGCATTAAATAAACTGAGTGAAGAACTGAAAAACTACGGCAAGAAGGTGATGCTGTGCTATGGTGGCGGCAGCATCAAGCGCAACGGCATCTACGACCAGGTGATGACTGAGCTGAAAAAGGCTGGTTGCGAGGTGGTGGAACTGTCGGGCGTAATGCCGAATCCCACTATCGAGAAGGTGTTGGAGGGCGCTCATCTGGCGCGTCGCGAGGAGGTGGATTTCATCCTCGGCGTGGGAGGTGGCTCAACCATCGACTACTGCAAGGCTGTGGCCGGAAGTGCGTGGTATGACGGCGATCCCTGGGAATACTATTTCAAGAACTGGCAGCCGATGACGTGCCGTTGGATTCCTGTGGGCTGCGTGCTGACAATGGCCGGTACGGGTTCTGAAATGGACAGCTGCTCCGTGATCTCCAGTCATACGGAGAATCTCAAGTTGTTCTACAATTTCCGTAACCCCGACTTCGCCATCCTGAATCCGCGTTTCACGTTTACCGTACCGAAGTACCAGATGGTGGCCGGCATCTACGACATCATGAGTCATATCTTGGAGCAGTATCTCTCGGGCACCGACGACAACACCAGCGACTATATCGCTGAAGGACTGATGCGCTCACTCATCGTAAGCTCATGCAAGGCTTTGGTGAACGCTGAGGACTACGAAGCACGCTCGAACATCATGTGGACGGCCACCTGGGCGCTGAACACCCTTATCGACCGTGGTAAGGCTACCGACTGGATGGTACATATGCTGGGACAGGCTGTAGCTGCCTTTACCGATGCTACCCACGGACATACGCTTGCTGCTGTCAGCGGAGCCTACTACCGTCTGCTCATCAGCAAGTCACCGGATGCCGTACAGAAGTTCAAGCGTCTGGCTATGAATGTATGGCTTGTTTGTCCCGAAGGCAAGACCGACGAGCAAGTGGCCATGGAGGGTTTGGAGACGATGGAACAATGGATGCGCGAACTGGGACTGGCGATGAACATCACCGACTGTGGAGCCAAACCTGAGCAGATAGAAGGTATGGCCGATGCATGTCCCATCTGTCAGGGTGGCTACTACATCCTGAATCGCGACGAGGTTGTACAGGTTCTGAAAGATAGTTTATAGTTGAACTTTTGGAACAGCGAGCGCAGAACCAAGCTTGCTTGAGTTTTGCCGAGTCGTGACGAAAGTCAACGAAGTTAAAGTTAAAAGTTGAAAAGTAAAGTATTATTGCTGAGTCTTATGATAGCAGCAAACGGTTTCGCTCAGGGAGTGATAGGTGTGCATACTCCCCTCCCTGTGATGGAGGGGCAAGGAGGAGGGTCTCTTATTGTCCGTATTGCAGAGATTGAGGTTTATCCAGAACATTTGGCGGAATACCTCGCGTTTGCTAATGAGGTGGATCGTTTGAGCGTGGAACGTGAACCAGGAGTTATCTGTCTCTTCCCTATGCAGAGCGTAGAGGATTCCACGCAGATCCGCATCCTCGAAATCTATGCATCGGAGGAGGCTTATCAGCAACACCTGAAAACCGACCACTTCATGAAGTACAAGCAAGGTACGCTCCATATGGTGAAGGACTTGAAACTGCCCACCATGAAACCGCTCGATCCGGAAACGATGGGCAATATATTCAAGAAAATGAAGAGAATCAAATGAAAAGAATCGTTTTATCAATTATAGTTGTATTGACTATGGTAACAGCAAACAGTCAAACGTTAACCGAGCGGCAAAAGGGATTGGCCGCATGTGCTTCTATGATGGCACAAGGTGATATGGAACGCCTGGAACCTGCGGTCAGGAAGGCGCTCGACAACGGAGTGACCATTAACGAACTGAAGGAAGCATTCTCACAGCTCTATGCCTACACAGGCTTTCCTCGTTCGCTGAATGCGCTGGGCGTGCTGAGTAAGGTGTTGGAGAATAAGCAAGCTAACTGGCAGGAGGGCAAGCCCTGGACGCGCCCTGCTGAATGGGATGATGCCAGGAAAGCTTATGAACTGGGCGTAAAGAACCAGACACAGCTCTCTGGTCGTCCGTTCAACTACGATTTCTGTCCGCAGGACGACTACTATCTGAAGTCGCACCTCTTTGGTGATATCTTCGCCGGCGACCAGCTTTCTGCTGCCGACCGTGAAATCGTGACCGTAGCAGCCCTGAGTGGCTTGGAAGGTGTTGCTCCGCAATTGGCTGCCCATAAACAGGGTGCTGTGAATATGGGTAACAGTCAGCAGCTTGTGGATGAGCTCTGCGCCTGGCTCAGCAACAATGGCTATACTCTTCTGAGCAAATGGCCCAAGGGCGAGCCTAATCCATACGGTAAGTATTTTATTGGTCATAGTTTTCTGGCAGACGTTGGCGGTGGTGTGATGAACGTTACCTTCGAGCCTCGTTGCCGTAATAATTGGCACATTCACCATAAGCAGGTACAGGTCTTGATCTGCGTCGCTGGTCGTGGCTGGTATCAGGAATGGGGCAAGGAAGCTGTTGAGATGACTCCCGGAACTGTCATTGCTATCCCTGCCGAAGTGAAGCATTGGCACGGAGCCGCCAAAGATTCGTGGTTCCAGCATCTGACGTATCACAAGGATGTGCAGGAAGGTGCTTCCAACGAATGGTGTGAGCCTGTGACGGATGAAGTATATGACCGACTGGACTTTGCAAAAGTCAAGTAGCATTTGTTCTGATGATGGTGCTCGATGTGGTGATGGGATCATCCAGATGCAAAAATAAAGGTATTTATTTTGTATTGTTCTCACTAATATGTACCTTTGTACCCACATAATTGCATCAATTCATGGATAAGCATCAATTTGAGGGACATGCCGCGATCATCACGGCAAATGTTATTTTCGGTCTGGGTGTTCCCGTGACCAAGTATCTTCTCGAGGAGTGGGTAACCCCCATGACGTACATGGCTACACGCTGTCTTGGCGCTGCGCTGATCTTCTGGGTGATTAGCTGGTTCCTACCGAAGGAGAAGGTGGAACGGAAGGATTTGCTGGTGATCATGGCAGGCGGTTTGTTAGGCTTCGTCATCTCACAGACACTCACAGCATGGGCGCTGGATTTCACCACTCCTGTGTATTTCTCACTGATTGCCACGTTGACACCTGTGGCCACGATGCTCATGGCAGCGATGTTCCTGAAGGAACAGGTTACTGGTGTTAAAACCCTGGGTGTGATCATAGCCATCTTAGGTGCCGCACTGATGGTGTTCGTAGGCTGGCAGGCTGGTGCAGGTAGTAACGATCTGTTGGGCATCATCCTGGCTATCCTCAGTGTGCTTACATGGGTGGTCTATCTGCTCATTACAAGGAAGGTGTCGCAGAAATACACGGCGGTAACGCAGATGAAATGGATCTTCCTGGTAAGTACCATTGCCGTACTGCCCTTCTCATGGAAAGAGTTCCCCGCCACGGCTTTATACGGTGGACAGGCAAACTGGACCGGTATTGCCGCCATGGCCTTCATCGTGATCTTTGCCACGGTGCTGGGTTACTTCATGATTCCTTTTGCCATGCAGTACCTGAAGGCTACGGTGGTAAGTATCTATACGAACATCCAACCCGTAGTGGCTTCACTGGTGGCCATTGCCATCGGACAGGATATCCTGACGTGGGATAAGCCCATTGCAGCAGTGCTGGTGTTGTTCGGTGCGTGGTTGGTGACACGAGAGAAACAATAAGTACGCTTTATGATATACAAGTACGATTTTCTTATTATCGGCTCTGGAGTGGCCGGTATGAGCTACGCCTTGAAGGTGGCGCGAGAGAAGAAGGGTAAGATCTGCATGATCTGTAAGACAAGTCTCGATGAGGCTAATACCAGTTTCGCACAAGGAGGAGTGGCCTCGGTGACAAACCTCGCGGTCGATAATTTCGACAAGCATATCGAGGATACGATGATCGCCGGCGACTATATCAGCGACCGTGCTGCCGTGGAACAGGTGGTGCGCATGGCGCCCTCACAGATCAAGGAACTGGTGAACTGGGGGGTGAACTTCGATAAGAACGAGCAGGGCGACTTCGACCTGCACCGCGAGGGAGGGCACTCGGAGTTCCGTATCCTGCACCATGCCGACGATACCGGAGCTGAGATCCAAAGGGGTTTGATGGCTGCCGTACGCGCTTGTCCTGACATTGATATCAAGGAGAACCACTTTGCCGTGGAGATCATCACCCAGCACCATCTTGGCGCTAAGGTGACTCGTCGTACCCCCTATATCAACTGCTATGGCGCCTATGTGCTGAACCCTGATACCCAGAAGGTGGACACCTATCTGTCGAAGATCACGGTGATGTGTACAGGCGGCTGCGGTGCTGTCTATGAGACAACCTCCAATCCCGTCATCTCCACAGGCGACGGCATTGCCATGGTGTATCGTGCCAAGGGAACGGTAGCCGACATGGAGTTTGTGCAGTTCCATCCCACGGTGCTCCATCATGTAGGAGAGACACATCCCGCTTACCTCATCACCGAGGCCATGCGCGGCTATGGAGCCATCCTGAAGCTGCCCAATGGCGAGACGTTCATGGAGAAATACGATGATCGTCTGTCGTTGGCTCCCCGTGATATCGTGGCAAGGGCCATCGATAAGGAGATGAAGATTCACGGACTGGATCATGTGTGTCTGGATGTGACGCACAAGAATGCTGAAGAGACACGTCACCACTTCCCGAATATCTACCAGAAATGTCTGTCTATAGGTATTGACATCACCACCGACTATATCCCTGTTCGTCCTGCAGCCCACTACATGTGCGGCGGTATCAAGGTGGATCTGAACGGATGCACGAGTATTGAACGACTCTATGCGCTGGGCGAATGCTCATGCACGGGCTTGCATGGCGGTAACCGACTGGCCAGTAACTCACTCATCGAGGCAGTGGTGTATGCAGAGACGGCGGCCAAACACTCGGTGGAGCATGTGGATCTCTATGACTTCAACGACAAGATTCCTGAATGGAATGATGAGGGAACAATGACCAACGAGGAACAGGTGCTAATTACGCAGAGCGTGAAGGAGGTAGGACAGATTATGTCGAACTACGTGGGTATCGTGCGATCAGACCTTCGGTTGAAACGCGCTTGGGACCGTCTGGATATGTTGTACGAGGAAACAGAGAACCTGTTCAAGCGTGTGAAGGCCTCAAAAGATATCTGCGAACTGCGAAACATGATCAACGTGGGTTACCTGATTACCCGCATGGCCATAGAACGGAAAGAGTGCAGGGGGTTGCATTACACCCTCGACTATCCGGTGCATGCATATGATAAAAATTGAACTTTTGGAGGAAGGAGGAGGGAGATAAAAAGAATCCGATGAATCAAGTCGATTCATCGGATTCTCTTTTTTATAAACTTTAATTCTTTCAACTCTTAAAGCTTTCCAAGTCTTCTACCTTGAAGTTCTTGATGTAAGCCGACTTACCGATTACATCCTCTTCGGTCATGCGGACATAGACATTGGCACTCTTCTCGAAGAGTTCAGGAGCCTTGGCAGCATCGCGGATGATGAGCAGAGACATCACTAACTCGGCTGTCATATCATACAGACGACGAGCCAGGAAGTCCTGTGCATCCTGATTCTCCAAAGCTTTCACGTTGGCAAGAGCCTCCTCGTAAACCGGAATAAGCTTCTCCACGCGAGCCTTCAGCGCCGCATTGGCATCAGCAGGCAGGGCAGCGAGCATATCCTTGATGTTGTTCAGCATCGTGCCGTTGGTGATGTAGCGGATGGCAGCCACCACCTGCAGCTGTGTAGTACCCTCGTAGATGGAGAAGATACGGGCATCGCGGAACAAACGCTGACTCTTGTACTCCATGATGAAGCCTGAACCACCATGAATGCTGATAGCATCGTAAGCGTTCTGGTTAGCATACTCAGAGTTCATACCCTTGGCCAGTGGTGTGAAGGCATCAGCCAGGCGCTGGTATTTCTTCAGCTCCTGCTTCTCCTCGGGAGTGAGCTTACGGTCGCGCTCGATATCTTCGAGACACTTGTAAACATCCACATAGCAAGCTGTCTCATAGAGCAGTGAACGACCAGCATCGAGCTTAGCCTTCATGCGTGACAGCATGTCATATACGGCAGGGAAGTTAATAATCTTATCACCAAACTGCTGACGCTCCTTCGCGTAAGCCAGTCCTTCGTTGTAAGCCTCCTGCTCAACACCTACACTCTGTGCAGCGATACCCAGGCGGGCGCCGTTCATCAGGGCCATCACATATTTAATCAGACCCAGACGAGTGCTTCCGCAGAGCTCTGCCTTAGCGTTCTTGTAGGTCAGCTCACAGGTGGGAGAGCCATGGATACCTAATTTATGCTCGATGTGACGTACGTTCACGCCACCCTGACGCTTGTCGTAGATAAACATCGACAGACCGCGTCCGTCCTTCGTGCCTTCCTCAGACCGAGCCAGTACGAGGTGGATGTCAGAGTCGCCGTTGGTGATGAAACGCTTCACACCATTCAGTCGCCAGCAGCCTTCCTTCTCATCGTAGGTAGCCTTCAGCATCACGCGCTGCAGGTCGGAACCGGCATCAGGCTCAGTCAGGTCCATACTCATACCCTCACCAGCACAAACGCGGGGGATGTACTTCTGGCGCTGCTCCTCAGAACCGAACTCATAGAGTGTGTCGATACAGCTCTGCAGACTCCAGATGTTCTGGAAACCGGCATCAGCAGCCGAAATCATCTCAGATAGCATCGAGAACACAGCGTTAGGCAGGTTCAGACCGCCGTAACGACGGGGCATGGATACTCCCCACAGACCAGCCTTGCGGGTGGCGTCGAGGTTCTCGTAAGTCTTAGAGGCGTAGATCATACGACCGTTCTCGAGGTGTGGACCTTCCAGGTCGACAGCCTCACTGTTCGGCTCGATGATATTGGCAGCCACGTCGCCAGTGATGTCGAGAATCTGCTTGTAGTTCTCGATGGCATCGCCCAGGTCAACGGGAGCGTAGTCATATTCTTTCGCGTCAGCGAAACCCTTTTCTTTCAGCTCAACGATACGAGCCATCAGGGGATGGTTCAAGTAGAACCCGATCTCAGGATGATCGCTATAATAGTTTGCCATATTATCTTATTTGTTTTCTTGATTCTTCTTATAAATTCTTGCTCCTATTCTTGTGCCGCCTACTGTACCACAAATATAAGCACAGAAGTTCACTAAAGCAGCGAGTTCCAAATTACCTTTTGTAGTAATGTAATAGGCAACACCGAGCAGTGCAATGGCACAGATAAAGAGGAAATAATCTAATGCTTTCATTTTGTTTAACATATAATTACCATTTAATTGTCCATATAATTTTCCGCATATACGGGTTCCATATTTTTGTTAAGCAGGATACATTCGTTAGTCACCTCATCGTATCCATAGCGTTCTCCCTGTAGAGAGGGCTGCCCAAAATTGATAAGCAAGCCAATGGGCTTTCGTGTCAGTCGCAAGTAGTTGAAGAGTTGTGCCCTATGAGCAGAGCTCAACTCTTCTACAGACTTGAGTTCGACTACGACATCGTCCACCACAAGGTCCATCTGGTAGAATTTCTCTAACTGATGGTGCTTGTAATAGCAAGGCAGATGCTTTTCCCGTTCGTTAGCGATATTGTTGTCAAGTAGTTCAAGGTGGAGTGCTTCGTTATATACAGGCTCCAGTAAACCCCAACTCAATTCATCGTGAACATTCATTGCTGCTCCAATGATTTGATATACGGTATCCTTATATTGCTTGAAATCCTTTACGAACATACGTTATAAATTAATGGATAATTCGTGGTAATTCGTGTTTAAAGACTACTTGCTATTCTGTTTATAGTACTTGATGAGCTTGGGAACCACCTCTTCTACCGTACCCACAATCACATAGTCGGCAATCTTGTTGATAGGAGCATCGGGATCGCTGTTCACAGAGATGATGATACCTGAGTCCTGCATACCAGCGATGTGCTGGATCTGTCCAGAGATACCGCAGGCGATATACACCTTCGGATGAACGGTAACACCCGTCTGACCAATCTGACGGTCATGATCCAACCAGCCAGCATCCACGGCAGCACGAGAACCACCTACCTCGCCATGCAGCACCTTAGCCAGGTCGAACAGCAGGTCGAAATTCTCCTTAGAGCCCATACCGTAACCACCGGCAACCACGATGGGCGCACCCTTCAGGTTATGCTTCGCAGCCTCTACATGGTGGTCGAGCACCTTCACCACGAAAGCCTCAGGACTCACATACTTCGAAACCTCGGGATAAACAACCTCGTTCTTGGCCTTTCCCTCGTAGAGAGCTTTCTGCATCACACCACTTCGTACAGTAGCCATCTGTGGACGGTGGTCGGGGTTCACGATCGTTGCCACGATGTTACCACCGAAGGCAGGGCGAATCTGATAGAGCAGGTTCTCATACACCTTGTTGTTCTTCTTGTCCTCAAACGGACCAATCTCCAGCTCGGTGCAGTCGGCCGTCAAACCAGAGGTCAGTGATGAACTAACACGAGGACCGAGGTCACGACCAATCACGGTAGCACCCATCAAGCAGATCTGCGGCTGCTCCTCCTTGAAGAGGTTCACCAAGATGTCGGTATGGGGAGCTGAGGTATAGGGGAACAGATCCTTGGCATCGAACACAAACAACTTGTCAACACCGTAAGGCAGAATCTGATCCTCCACCTTGCCCTTGATACCTGTACCGGCAACAACGGCGTGGAGCTCCACTTTCAGTTCATTGGCGAGCTTGCGACCCTTGGTCAGCAACTCCTGAGATACTTCCTGTACCAGGGTACCTTCTATTTCGCAATATACAAATACGTTGTTCATGTTAGCCAATGATTTTTTCTTCCAACAATTCTTTGATCATTCCCTCGATATCAGCATCAGAAGCCGTCAAAGTCTTCGACTCCTTAGCCTGGAACGCGATGTTCTTGATAGCCTTCACCTTGGTGGGAGAGCCACTCAAACCGCACTGGTTCACATCACCATCCACATCAGCCACGCTCCACTGGTTCAGTGTCAGCTCAGGACGCTCCTCATAGAGATAGTCGTATGCTGTACCCTCAGCAGGACGCTCCATCGGACAGGTAGCGCGCTTGTACTTCATCACCAGCTTGGCGTTCTGCGGGCGACAAGGGGCAGCACTTCCGTTCACGGTGATCACCACGGGCAGCGGAGCCTCTACAGTCTCCACACCACCATCAATCACGCGCTTGATGGTAGCCTTACCATCTTTCACGCTGAGCACATCCTCGGCGTATGTCACCTGGTTCAGACCCAGTTTCTGAGCCACCTGCGGACCCACCTGTGCGGTATCACCATCGATAGCCTGACGACCACCAATCACGATGTCCACATCACCAATCTTCTTGATGGCTGTAGCCAGCGCATACGAAGTGGCGAGGGTGTCGGCACCAGCGAACAGGCGGTCGGTTAACAACCAACCCGTATCGGCACCACGATACAGTCCTTGACGGATGATTTCACCTGCACGTGGAGGACCCATCGTGAGGATTCCTACTGTAGAGCCAGGATTCTGCTCCTTCAAACGGAGAGCCTGCTCTAGGGCATTCAAATCTTCGGGATTGAAGATGGCGGGTAGGGCGGCACGGTTCACTGTACCTTCAGCGGTCATGGCATCCTTACCCACGTTTCTTGTGTCTGGTACTTGCTTAGCAAGTACTACAATTTTTAAAGCCATATTTATTAGTAAATAATGTATTCCTTACGGACGCTTTTTCAAAAAGCACTGCAAAGGTACTGCTTTTTGCGCACACAGCAAAATAAAATGCACAAAAACACGCCGTTTGTGCACAAATTGCGTTTTTTGTGCAGTTCTGCTCTCACGCAGAATTATTATTTCCCGCAGAAATCGCAGAAATGGCAGAAAGGGCTACGCCCGCCATGCGGCATGATTATCAATAGACATTAGAATCAAATAGTAATTAAAATTTCTGCCCTTTCTGCCATTTCTGCGGGACAAAAAAACATTATCAACGGGAAATAATAATTCTCTGCGTGAACTCTGCGCCCTCTGCGCCTCTGCGTGAGAACAATAATTTTCAACTCTCAATTTGATAATTCTGTGAAAAATGCCCACGCAAAGCGTGTGAAATTCATTTCTTTTTCGTACCTTTGCCCTCTGAACTAAAAAGACAACTATTTTTTACATTTATGAAGTACTTAAGATCTATCAGTATGTTATTACTGCTGTTGTCACTACAAGCAGCGGCACAGTACAAAACCAAGTCGCGCGCCAACACTACCGATGAGCGTGGCACTAAGACGCTGGTGCAGAAAGCCCATGCTGCCCAGTACGGCGTGAAAATCAAGAAAGCAGCCAATGCTGAAATCCCTGCAGGCTATGCTTCTGTCACGCTCACTGCCGGAGATGTATGGCAAGACGGCTCTGGTTACCAGATGCTGCTCGATAAAGATGCCAACACCTATGGGTCAATCATTTCTGAAGCTGGAGGCCTCACTAATGGGGGTGATGCATCAGATGAAGTCTATGCAGAATTTGAATACAAGATTCCTGAAAATGCTGATGGTGTTATGACTACCACCAACGTTGTTTTTGAAAACAGCGTAACCATCCTGATTCCTGCCGGCACTTACGACTGGTGTATCACCAACCCCTCACCAAACGACCGTATATGGATTGCAAGTCAACAAGGTAGTATCGGCGGCCGCGCTGATGACTTCCGTTTTGTTGAGGGAGTAGCATATGAATTCATTGTTTCTATGGGTGATAATGGTAAAGATCAGACCGATTTGGAAATAAGTGGATTAGAAACTACATACTCTATCAACAATGTCACATCCAATAGTGCTCAAGTGAATTGGGAAAGCAGCGCAGAAGGGAAGACGAATATTTCTCTCCGTTACCGCAAGGTAATGCATACTACACCTGTATTTGAGTCAGACTGTGAGAATGAAGAAGAATTTGACGATTTGCAGAAAGTGGACTTGGACGATGATGGGAATAACTGGTTTTATGGAGGGTATGAAAACTCGCACAGTGGAAACGCTGTTTGGGCGTCATATTCTTACAAAAACGAACTTGGTGCTTTAACTCCCGACAACTTACTCCTATTGCCGACAATGGATTTGAGTGGAAAAACACTCACTTTCTGGGCATCTTCAATTCACTCTATTTATCTAGATAAGATGGGAGTGTTCTTTCTCCCTGATGGTAAAGACATGGTAATTGAAGATTTGGAGCCGTTGATGGAATGGACGGAAGTTCCCGATGAATGGACAAAATACACCATAGACCTTGGTGATATAGGCGAAGGCCAGATTGTTTTCCGTCATTTCGATAGTAATGATCAGTATTGTTTAGTGCTTGATGACATATTCGTCTTTTACTATGATGGCGTTATTAGTGATTATGATTGGGTGACAATAGACAATGTGACCGACCATCCTTACATCATCACCGGTCTGGAAGATGGAGCCGAATATGAGGTTCAAATGAAGGCTGAACCACTATCATGGGGTGCGAGCACTTACTTCACGGCATCCAACAATGGTATCAGCACAGACCTTCATCAAGTGACAAGTGATAAGTCACAAGTGACAAGCGATGACTGGTACACGATTGATGGCCGAAAGCTCAACGGAATGCCCGCGAAGAAGGGAGTGTATATTCAGAACGGGAAAAAGAGCATTGTGAAATAAGAGCCTACCCCTAGCCCCTCCCAAAAGGAGGGGAACTAAGAAGAGGATGAGCAATCATCCTCTTTCTTGTATCCGTGTGATCCGAGTAATCCGTGTTCGTTTTATCTCTGAAAGAAATTATCATAATTACCATAATTATCCCAGAAATACTATTTGATACGGAATACATAGCCTTTTCCGTTTGTTTTCCGATAATTTCCGTTTCTTCCGTTATAAAAATCTTTGCGCCAATCACCATGAGAGTTATCTTTATCTATAACGGAAGAAACGGAAAAATAACGGAATAACGGAAAAATTTCTGCCATTTCTGCCATTTCTGCGGGACAAAAAATCAACATTTCTGTGAGATGGTAAAGATCTGTGTGAGTTCCTTTGGTGGTCTTAAAATTACATAAAACTAATCATAAAGTTCAATGTTCAATGTTCAAAGTTCAAAGAAAAAAACTATCTTTGCAGCAGAATCCCCCGTTTCCCTCCTACGGAGGGAGTAGGGGAGCCTCCAATCTCAAAACTATCCGCTTATGAAACCAACATCCATTATTCACCGACTGGTTATCCTATTGATAACCCTGATGAGTGCCATTGGCGCCAACGCCCAAGAGGCTTATGCCTGCTATAACGCAGAGAAAACAACGCTGACGTTCTACTACGACAACCTGCGCAATACACGCCCTGGCACGACCTACGACCTGAACACAAGTAATGATGAACCAGGTTGGTGTTATGACGGCACCAATTCCTATGTGACTAAAGTGGTATTTGATTCATCGTTCGCTGGTGCTCGCCCGACAACTACTTATGATTGGTTTTATGGTATGACTAACCTTGAATTCTTCGAGGGTATGCGTTACCTGAATACCAGCGAGGTAACCAATATGGCTGGGATGTTTGCCGACTGCTCCAAATTAACGAGCCTTTACCTGAACCATTTCAACACGTCCAAGGTGACCAAGATGCTAAGTATGTTCAGCAACTGCTCCCGGCTGACGAGCCTTGACCTGAGCAGTTTCAATACGTCCAAGGTGACTGTCATGAATTTCATGTTCTATGACTGCAACAAGCTACGAACCATCTATGTGGGTAATCGTTGGAGTACAGATGCTGTGACAGCTGCTCAAACAGTGTCTGCAAAAATGTTCAGTTTTTGCACAAACTTGGTAGGCGGCCAAGGCACAACGTACGATGTGAGCCACATTGACCATACCTATGCACACATTGACGGAGGCCCCAGCGACCCGGGCTATTTCACGGGACCTCCCGAGGCCTATGCCTGCTATACGTCATCCAACACCACACTGACGTTCTACTACGACAACCTGCGTAGTTCCCACACTAACACCTACAGCCTGAACACAGGCACAGTTGAACCAGGTTGGTTGAGTGCCAATGTGACTGAGGTGGTCTTTGATTCCTCGTTCGCTGGTGCACGTCCAAAGTCCACTTTCAGTTGGTTTTCTGGTATGGCTAACCTTGAATCCATCGAGGGCATGAGCTACTTGAATACCAGCGAGGTAACCGACATGCGTTGGATGTTTTATAACTGCTCCAAATTAACGAGCCTTGATTTAAGCCATTTCGACACGTCCGACGTGGACTATATGGCAAGGATGTTCAGCGGCTGCAGCAATCTCACAATCCTCGACTTGTCAAGTTTCAATACGTCACTCGTGGATGACATGAGTAATATGTTCTATGAATGCCGCAATCTGCAAACCATCTGTGTGGGCAGTGGCTGGAATGTGGATGGAGTGTTAAGTTCTGGCGGAATGTTCATGCGCTGCACCAGCCTCGTGGGCGGCCAAGGCACGGTCTATAATTATACCCATGCGGACAAAACCTATGCCCACATTGATGGCGGCACGAGCAACCCCGGCTATTTAAGCACGCCACCTGAGGCATACGCCTGCTATACCTCGTCGAACGCAACGCTGACGTTCTACTTTGACAACCATCGCAGCAACCGTGAAGGCACGACCTACGACCTGAACACGGGCGGTATTAGTCCTGTTTGGATGACTAACGGAACATATGACAATGTGACCAAGGTGGTTTTTGATCCCTCGCTTGCTGGTGTTCGCCTTGCGACCACTTTCGGTTGGCTCTATAGAATGACGAAACTTAAAACCATTGAGGGTATGAGCTACCTGAACACTAGCGAGGTGACCAACATGGCTTGGATGTTCTATTGCTGTAGCGGTTTGACGAGCCTTGACCTGAGCAACTTCAATACGTCTAAGGTAGCCCAGATGGATTACATGTTCGGTGAGTGCAGTAATCTGCAAACCATCTATGTGGGTGATGGTTGGAGCACTGCAGCCGTGACGGAGTCCGACTTAATGTTCGATGGCTGCACCAAACTTGTGGGCGGCCAGGGCACTACGTATAATGCCAACCATGTGGACAAGACCTACGCCCGCATCGACGGTGGTACGAGCAATCCGGGCTACTTCACTTATAAGAAACCCTCGGGCATCGCCACAGACCTTCATCAAGTGACAAGTGATAAGTCACAAGTGACAAGCGATGACTGGTACACGATTGATGGTAGGAAGTTGAACGGAATGCCGGCGAAGAAGGGAGTTTATATTCAAAACGGTCAGAAACGAATCATCAAATAAACAACTAATTACAAAGAATAGAGGATGAGATTGCTCATCCTCTTTCTTGTTCCCCTCCCTTATGGAGGGGTTAGGGGTGGCTCCCTCTTTCTTATATCCGTTTGATCCGACCTATCCGTGGTCGTTTTACCTCTGAAAGAAATTATCATAATTATCATAATTACTCCAGAAATATTTTTACATTAAAGATTAAACATTAAACATTAAATATTAAATCCTTGGCCCTTTAGTTCTTTGGTCTCTAATCCCTTGGCCCTTTGGTTCTTAAAATTACATAAAACTAATCATAAAGTTCAATGTTCAAAGCTCAAAGTTCAAAGAAATAAAGTATCTTTGCAGCAGAATCAATACAATTCTCTTTAGTTCGAATAATTCATTAACACTAACCGATATGAAACCAACATCCATTATTCACCGACTGGTTATCCTATTGATAACCCTGATGTGCGCCATTGGCGCAAATGCCAAAGAGGCCTATGCCTGTTACACTGAAGAGAACACGACACTTACGTTCTACTACGACAACTTGCGCAACTCCACCGATGGCACAATCTATGACCTGAACACGGGCACTGTTGACCCAGGTTGGTACAAAGACGGCACCTGTGAAAATGTGACTAAAGTGGTATTTGATTCATCGTTCGCTGGTGCTCGCCCAACGACCACTTTCAGTTGGTTTTATGGTATGACTAACCTTGTTTCCATCAAGCGCATGAGTTACCTGAACACCAGTCAAGTGACCGACATGCGTTGGATGTTTTATAACTGCTCCAAATTAACGAGCCTTGATTTAAGCCATTTCGACACGTCCAAGGTAGACTATATGGCAAGGATGTTCAGCGGCTGCAGCAGTCTTACAACCCTCGACTTGTCAAGTTTTGACACGTCACTTGTGGACGAAATGGGTAATATGTTCTCTGAATGTCGTATTCTGGAAACCATCTATGTGGGCAGTGGTTGGGACACGGAAGGAGTAATAAGTTCTGACGGTATGTTCTACCGTTGTTACAAACTGGTGGGTGGCCAAGGAACAACCTACAATTCATCGAACCCAACAGATAAGTCCTATGCCCACATCGATGGTGGCCCCGATAACCCAGGTTATCTAACCGACACCTATTCACTTAGAGCATACGCCTGCTATACCCCGTCGAACACAACGTTGACATTTTACTACGATAAACTGTGCAATTCCCGTCCTGGCACAACCTACGACCTGAACAGAGGTTCCACTGATACCGGATGGGATTTAGACGGCACCAATGAAGATGTGACTAAGGTGGAATTCGATTCATCGTTCGCTGGTGCTCGCCCAACGACAACCTACGATTGGTTCTATAACATGGAGAACCTTGAATACATCGAGGGCATAAGCTACCTGAATACCAGTGAGGTGACCGATATGGCATTTATGTTCGGTGGCTGCAGTATTCTAGCAATCCTTGACTTAAGCAACTTCAACACGTCCAAAGTGACCGATATGAAGAGGATGTTCGATGAATGTATCAATCTGCAGACCATCTATGTGGGCAGTGGCTGGAACACAACTCACGTGAAGTTCTCCAATAATATGTTCAGTAATTGCATCAGCTTGGTGGGCTACCAGCGTACGAATTATATTGACTCCAATCCCAAAGACAAGACCTATGCCCATATCGATGGTGGCCCCAGTAACCCGGGCTACTTCACTCCTATTGGTGCTGCTCCGTGGACATCCTATGCCTGCTACACTCCAGAGAACAAGAAACTCACATTCTACTACGACAATCTGCGCTACACCCGTTCTGGCAGAACCTACTACCTGAATCCAGGTTCCAATGATGTAGGTTGGCATTCAGATGGCACCTATGAAAATGTGACTAAGGTGGTCTTTGACCCCTCATTTGCTGATTGGCGCCCGTCGTCCACCTTCCTTTGGTTCCATGAAATGACTAACCTTGAATCCATCGAGGGCATGAGTTATCTGAACACCTCTCAAGCAACTTATACGTCTATTATGTTTAAAAACTGCGCTAGATTGACGAACATTGATTTAAGCCATTTCGACACATCGAATGTAACCACTATGGTTGATATGTTCGCAGGCTGCGAGAGTCTGGAGAGCCTTGATTTGAGCAGTTTCAACACTGCTAAGGTAGGATATATGCAAAGAATGTTCGATGAATGTATCAATCTGCAGACCATCTATGTGGGTGATGGCTGGAGCACAGCTGCTGTGAAATATTCTGATGAGATGTTCTTGGGATGCTCCAGCCTGAAGGGCGGAAAAGGTACGAAGTATAATGCAAACTATGTGGACGCAACTTACGCTCGCATAGATGAAGGTACGAGCAACCCAGGCTACTTCACTTATAAGAAACCATCGGGTATCACCACTGGCATTGAAAACGGTCAAAGGGATTCGGTCAAAGGTCAAAGGGAAGAGTGGTACACCCTTGATGGACGTAAGCTCAGTGGGGAGCCCACGAAGAAGGGAGTGTATATCCAAAACGGTCAGAAACGAATCATCAAATAAACAACTTGTTACAAAGAATAGAGGATGAGCAATCTCATCCTCTATTCTTATTCCCCCTCTTTATGGAGGGGTCAGGGGTGGCTCCCTTAACTTTATTTATCCCCAAAGACTCGCATGAGTTGAGATTTTTATCTACTTTTGCAAACATAAACAGACAGATAAATCGGAACTTATGAATGCATTTGTAGAATATTTCAAAAACATACAAGAGCGTAACGGGGATGTCGGATATATCCATTCGTGCCCCGAGCTGATGGAATGTATCCGTCAGGTAGGTTTTCTGCCGCTGTTGGAAAGTGGTATTCAGGGCTATGCAGCAGAGAGTCTGATGGCCGAGGAATGCCGATTCACGCAGTTCCCCGATGGTACTTGGGAATGGCCGTTGTGGCAGTGGAAAGGTCCCGTTGTGCGTGAGGGCGGCTGCCTCTATGGAAAGTTCTTTGCAGGCAAGGCGGGCTTCATCAGTCGTGAGTGGTGGCCAGACTTCTATAATTGGCGTCGCGGCAATAATCCTGTGCCTGAGGAAGGTAGCATTGAGGATGTCATCCTTACCACCCTGCGCGAACATGGTCGCATGATAGCCCGTGAACTTCGTGCAGCGTGCGATTTCACAGGCAAGAACATGCGCTCTAAGTTCGATGCTTATGTAGGGCGATTGCAGATGGGCACCCATATCGTGACCGAGGATTTTGTCTATCCTGTTGACAAGCACGGACGGGAATATGGCTTTGGATGGTCGCTGCTGACCACACCAGAGCAACTGATAGGACGCGAGGCTTGTCTGACAGACAGGGCTCCCGAGGATTCTTATCAGCGCATGGTAGAACATCTGGCAAGACTGTTACCCAACGCTACTGAGAAACAAATCAAGAAATTGCTCAAATGAGCGAGCAAACTATTACTATGATGACAGGTTCCTTGGCACGCTCTGTATCGGTCTTCATCCACCCAAGTTAGATCCTTCAAGTCTGCGCACTACTTGTTGTTTCTTTACCTTGCAGTGTGTTCCCTTATACACTGCAAAGATACAACACAATTATCCAACCACCAAAAATGAGGGGTCCAAGGTCGGTAAAAATACGTTAACAAAACCCCAAATTTCCGTTAAAAAACATTGAACGCCGTAAACACTGTGAGTGATCAGTACAAACGCTCCCAGAGAGCACGGCATTCACTCCTCGCGAGCGGAGTGTGCAAAAATAACAAATAACAAATAACAAATAACATTTAGTAGGTTCATTAGTAGGGGAAAATATGCTTATAATAATATATAATATATATATTATATATTATTATAATATTATATATATTATAATTTGTAATCTCTCCTCTTCAGAAAACATTCAAAAAAACGACCTTATTGTTATTTGTTATTTGTTATTTGTTATTTTGTTCTTGGTTTTCTACTCGCTTAATCGTAACTTTGGCTAAGCCGAAAATACTATCGATCAACAATAAAATTTACCGGCTATTTATTTTGTATTGTTCTCACTTATTAGTATCTTTGCATACGAATAGAACTGCATACGAAATGATTGACAGGGCAACGGTTGACAGGATTATTGATGCTGCGAATATTGTGGATGTGGTATCGGAGTTCGTGACGCTGAGGAAGAGCGGTGCGAACTACAAAGGCTTATGTCCTTTCCACAATGAGCGCACCCCGTCGTTCTATGTTTCTCCCGCCCGAAATATCTGTAAGTGTTTCTCTTGCGGACAGGGTGGTACGCCCGTGGGCTTTTTGATGGCTCATGAGCAGATGACCTACCCGGAGGCGCTGCGGTGGCTGGCCAAGAAGTACAATATCGAGATACAGGAGCGTGAGCTGAGTAATGAGGAGAAGGAGGCCGAGAGCAAACGCGAGTCGATGTTCATCGTGAACGAGTGGGCCGCCGACTATTTCGAGGACCTTCTTCATAACCATGTGGATGGGGTGGCCATCGGTATGCAGTATTTCCGCAGTCGCGGTATCCGTGACGATATCATCCGTAAGTTCCGTTTGGGGTATGACCTCAACGACCGCTTCGCCCTACCGAAGGAAGCGCAGCGAAAGGGGTATCAGAAGGAGTTCCTGGTGAGCACGGGCTTGTGCTATGAAAGGTCGAGGAGTGAGGAGGATGTTTCGAGGAAGGACGAAGGAGGAGGGAGGAAGGAGAATACCTCAGAGTTGAGTCCTCAGTTCGCAGATTCCTTAGACAAAAAGAATAAAGACAACAGGAGTTCCTTAGTAGACCGCTTTGCGGGAAGGGTGATATTCCCGTGGCTGAGCATCAGTGGAAAGGTGGTGGCGTTCGGCGGAAGAAAGCTCGACCAGGCTACGAAGGGCGTGCAGCAGAAATACGTGAACTCGCCCGACAGTGAGATCTACCACAAGGAACAGAACCTCTACGGTATCTATCAGGCCAAGAAGGCGATAGCCAAGGAGAACTGCGTGTATATGGTGGAGGGCTACACCGATGTGATTTCCATGCACCAATGTGGTATCGAGAATGTGGTGGCCAACTCGGGTACTGCCCTGAGTAATCATCAGATCCGTATGCTCCATCGTTTCACACAGAACATCGTCTTGTTGTACGACGGTGATGAGGCGGGTATTCATGCAGCCCTGCGCGGTACGGATATGCTGTTGGCTGAGGGTATGAATGTGAAGGTGCTGCTGTTTCCTGATGGGGATGACCCCGACAGCTTTGCCCGAAAGCATACGGCTGATGACTTCAGACGATATATCGAGGAGCACCAAACCGATTTCATCCAGTTCAAGAGTGATGTGCTGCTGAAGGGTGTCACCGATCCCATCAAGCGTTCGGAGGCCATCAACTCCATCATCAAAAGCATCAGTGTGATTACCGATCAGATTACAAGGGCTACGTACATCACCGACTGTGCCCATCGGTTGGGCATTCACGAGGCCACGCTGATATCTACGATGAACAAGATGATCAGGAATGACAAGGAGCAGAAGGCGAAGGCCGTTTCCACACCGTCACCTTCTTCCCCCAATCCTCCATCAACAGGTGCTCCCACCGCTCTCACTCCACAATCCACACTCCACACTGCACAATCTTCCGTGGAGGACCTCCTTATCCGTATGGTAATCCGTCATGGGGAGAAGATAGTGTATCGCGATGTGGAGACCGAAGATGGTGGAACCATCGACCTGAACGTGGCGCAGTATATACAGATTGACTTGAATGCCGACGGACTGAAGTTCCGCAACCCGCTATATAACCAGGTGCTGGAGGAAGCTGTGGCACATTCGGGTGATGAAGGCTTTGTGGCCTCGGAGTTCTTCTCCCGTCATCACGACATCAAGGTGAGCGCCCTCGCTGCGGAAATGCTTATTGACAAGGTGCAGCTCACCAAGAGTCTGCAGATGAAGGAGGAAGAAGACTCGTTCCGTCAGGAGGTGGAGCACCTGGTGCTGGATTTCCGTTTCGACTACGTGAATACGCACATCCAGACACTTCGTCAGCAGATAGCACAATCGGCAAGTAATCCGGAACGTCTGCCGCAGCTGATGGAGGAACTGAAGAAAATGATGGACCTGCGGAACCTGATGGCGAAGAAGTTAGGTACCAGTATCATGACATAAACGCATTTATCCTTTACAGATATGATATACATCCATTGGCTACTCCTCGCTATCTATGTACTGGCAGTTGTCGGTACGATGATTACGGTGCTGATGGATAACCGTCAGCCGGCCAAGACCATGGCGTGGATGCTGGTGCTGGTATTCCTTCCGCTGGTGGGTATCATACTCTATTTCTTCTTCGGACAGAACACAAGGAAGGAGAAACTGATCTCGCAGAACAGTCTGGACCAGCTCACGAAGCGTTCGATGCTGGAGTTTGCCGAACAGAAGAACCTGGTGCTGCCGCAGCAACACGAGAAACTGATCAAGCTGTTTGCCAGTCAGAACTGGGCATTGCCGTTCAAGGACAACGAGATAGACATCTATACCGACGGCTATCAGTTCTTCCATGCGCTGTTACGGGATGTTGCCAAGGCGAAGCATCATATCCATATCGACTCGTATATCTTCAACGACGACGAGCTGGGAAACATGATTGCCGACGCATTGATTGACAAGGCCAAGGAGCATGTGGAGGTGCGGGTGATCTACGATGATGTGGGCTGCTGGGACGTGAAGGGCTCTTTCTTTGAACGGATGAGGGATGCGGGCATTGAGGTACATGGCTTCATGCCTGTGAAATTCCCTGCCTTTACCAGTAAGGTGAACTACCGTAACCACCGAAAGCTGTGCGTGATCGATGGAAAGATCGGGTTCATTGGTGGTATGAACATCGCCACGAGGTACGTCAGGGGCAAGAAGAAAAGAAGCAAGAGGCAAGAAGCAGGAAGCAAGAGGGTGCTTTGGCGTGATACCCATCTGCGTATCCAGGGGGGCGGTGTGTATGGCATTCAGCGCGCTTTCTTGGTTGACTGGTACTTTGTTGACCGTACGCTGATATCCGATCACAGCTATTACCCTCCAATTATGGAGGAAGGAGGAAGGAGGAAGGACGAAGGAGACAGGACGAAGGAGGAAGGAGATATGGGCAGCGACTGTATTGTACAGATTGTGACGAGCAGTCCGATTTCCGAATGGCCTGATATCATGCAAGGCTATATACGCATCTTGTTGGAAGCCAAGAAATATGTATATATCGAGACACCTTATTTCCTGCCCACGGAACCTGTACTCTTAGCCATGCGAACCGCTGCACTGACGGGTGTTGACGTCAGGGTGATGATTCCTTACAAGACTGATGCGAAACTGGTGGAGTGGGCGAGCAGGAGCTATGTGCATGAGGTGGTGAGTGCCGGTGTGAAGATCTATCTGTACCAAAAGGGTTTCAACCACTCCAAGCTGTTGGTGAGCGACGATTCGATGTGCACGGTGGGCTCATCCAACGTGGATTTCCGCAGTTTCGAGAACAATTTCGAGGGTAACGCGTTTATCTACGACCGTGACATGGCGCTGCGGATGAAGGAGGTGTATATGAACGATGTGAAGGACAGTGTTCTTCTTGATGATGTGGAGAACCTGGATCACCGTCCTTTCCTCAAGCGTCTGTGGGAGTCGGTGGTTCGGCTGCTGTCGCCACTGTTATAACTTATCACTTGTCACTTGAGTTGGCAGCGGGTGTTTCGGATTCTCTTTGGCTCCCATCTCAACGAGTTTGCGGGCAGGGACAAGCAGACTCTGGTTTCCTTTCAGTTTCAGTTCAGCATGTTCGTATGCATTCTGCACTTTCTGTATCTTATCTCCCATCTCGTCGAAACGTTCCATGAAGTCGCCTACACGGTCGAGCAAGGTATTGGCCAATCCGTACACCTTTTCCTGGTTCTCTTCCTGACGTTGCTGTGTCCAGGTGATCTGTAGCATGCGCAGTACAGCGAACAGGTTCTGCTCTCCAGTGATGAACACCTTCTTGTCGAAGGCGTAGCTCCACAGGTTCGTATCGGCCGACACCGCTAACTGCATAGCCGCCTCCTGAGGAACGAACATGATGACAAAGTCGAGCGTCTCCCTTCCTTCCATCGAATACCTGTTATACTGCTTGTCGGCCAACTCATTCACATGTTTGCGCACGCTTCGGCAGTGTTCCTCCAGGAAGGCTTTCCTCTCTTCATCCGTATGGGCATTCACATAGCCGATGAAGGCAGTGAGCGACGCCTTCGCATCAATGATGACATCTTTCTTGTCAGGGTAGTGCAGCACCACATCAGGGCGCATACCGTCGTTCGTATCATCGTTGCGTATTACCTTCCCCTTTGCATCCCGCATCACATACTGCACATCGTATTCCAATCCTTTGGTGAACCCGAACTTATCCAACAGGTCGTTGAGCTTCATCTCACCGAAGTCGCCCTGCACCTTAGGACCGGTTTGGAGGGCCCTTGACAACTTCTCGGCCTCTGCTCCCAAGGAAGAGGTGGCCTGGAGCATGTTCTTGAGTTGTTCGCTGAGGGCAGAGGTGTTACGGGTGAACGACTCCTTATTGTCGTCCATCGACTTCTTCATCTCATCCATCACGGCACGCAATGGGGCGATGATGGCACCCATCTGCGACTGGTTCGTCTTGTCCAGCTCCTCCGACCGTTTCCGCAGCAGCTGTTCCGTGGCGGTCTTCAACTGCTCCTGCACCAGCGCCAGACGCTGGTTGAACTGCTCGTCAGTCCGCTTGCGGTCTTCTTCCGTCTGCTTCTGCATATTACGGACGAACTGCTCATGCTGGTCCTTGATCTCTGCAATCTGTCGTTCATGACGATCCTTGATCTCGGTCATCTGTTGCTCATGACGGTCTTTCATCTCCGACACCTGCTTTTCATGCAGGTTCTTGGTGTCGGTGTATTGCTGGTTGAGCATGGACAGTTCGCTGGTTTTAGCAGCCAGTCCCATGGCCAGCTTGTTTTTCTCGTTGATGATAGGCGCTGCTTTGCGCTGTCCGATGAAGAACAGGACGATGGCTCCGATGAGGAGGCCGACGAGGAAGAGTAGTGATTCGATCATATATCTTTGAACTTTGAACTATTTGGCGATTTGAGAGGTGGGCCAGTTCACGAGGAACAGCTTCTCGGTGGCGCGGGTAAAGGCGGTGTAGAGCCAATGGATATAATCAGGCGAGAGCATATCATCCGTCATATACCCCTGGTCGAGATAGACATGTGCCCACTGTCCACCCTGTGCCTTATGACAGGTCACTGCATAGGCGTATTTGATCTGTAAGGCATTGTAGTACGGATCCTCCTTGATCTTCTTGATACGGTCGCGCTTATAGGGTATATCAGCGTAATCGACCATCACCTCTTGGAACAGCAGTTCGTTCTGCTCGGGTGTGAGGGCAGGTGCCTCGGTGGTCAGACTGTCCAGGATGACCGTTGTCTGCAGTTCGAAATCATGGTAGTCGGGAAACTGCAGGAGCACATCTGCAAAGCGGAACTGATAGAGCTCCCGCACGTTGCGCACCTTCAACACCTTCACCCTATCGCCGTTGGCGATGAAGCTCAGCTCCTGTGCGTCGTCTTCCTCCTTTCCAGGTTTCACCCAATAGTAGTTGTTCTTCACCACCATGAGCAGGTCGTTGGTGTTCAGCTCCTCCTCACGGTCGAGAATGGTTCTCCTGATTCCTTCGTTGTAGATGTTTGCCCGTTTGTTACTTCGGGTAATCACCATGGTCTCATCGATTCCCACCTTGGAATAAGAACTGTTGAGCTGTTCCACGAGTTCGTTGCCCGGAACCATCTGGATATCGGCGAAGGCATGGAAGTGGATGCGGGGTAGCTGCGGGGCATTGATCATCTGTCTGATCATCGTTGCATTGAACAGGATACCACTCTCCTGACTTTGGCGGAGCACCTCGTTGAGGTCGCATACCTCTACTTGCAATCCGTATTCCTCCAGCATACCTTTCGTCAGTGCCGGCGATTCCTCCTCACCTACAGGAGGCAGCTGGGCCTTGTCGCCAATGAGCATCAACCTACAGTTCCTGCCGCTATACACATATTGAATCAGGTCGTCTAACAGATACCCGCTACCGAAGAACGCCTCCCCGCCAGCAGGACCGCCGTTGGCAATCATCGAGGCTTCGTCCACGAGGAACAGCGTATCGGTGTGCATATTGTCGTTCAGACTGAATCCCGACTGTAAATCGGTGAGTGTTTTCTGACGGTAGATCTTACGATGAATGGTGAATGCAGGATATCCGCTGTTCTGCGAGAACACCTTCGCGGCCCTTCCCGTCGGTGCCAACAGCACCACCTTCTGTTGGAGTTGCAATAAGGTTCGTACAAAGGCACCAGCCAGGGACGTCTTTCCTGTTCCAGCACAGCCCCGCATCATCATCGTTGTATGAGGTTCCCTGCTAGTAATGAAACGGCAGAAGGTCTCGATGGCCTGCGATTGCTCGCGGGTAGGCTCCAGACGGAAGGTCTGACGAATGCGGAGAGACAATGCTTCTGTGATCATCGTTACAAAGGTACGATTTAGTGAGCGAAAAACCAAATATATTTTGGTTTTTCCGAACGTGAGTACCTTCGGCGAAGCCAATGGTAAGGATTTTAATTGAAAATTGAAAATTGAAAATTGAAAATTTGCAAGAATAAAAAGATTTCCGTATCTTCGCAGACAAAACAGACGAGATTGATGATGAACAGCGTAAACAGTCATGGCAGGCGTCCCCGTCTTACGATACGAATCGGTCAGGTATCCCTTGCCTTCGCCCTTCCTGATGAGGAATCAGAGAATCAGGTAGTCTATATGCCTTATACTGTGAGAAGCGGTGTGAGCATCGCTGCCAACCTGCGTGAGGCTTTCAAGACCGAGGAGCAGCTGACCGAAGAGTGGTCGCGGGCTCAGGTGATGCTCGACACACCAGTGGTCATCATACCCTTGGAGGATTATTACGAGCAGGATCAGGAACGAATCAGTACCTATTATCATCATGCCATTACCGGTCATGCTAATGATACGGTGCTTGCTTCGGTATTGCCTACCCTTAATGCCGTAGCTCTCTATGCCATCAACAAAGACCTCAAATTGGTGCTCGACGATCATTTCTCGGATGTGCGGTTTATGCCTGTTGCCCAGCCTGTATGGAACCACCTGTATCGTCGTAGCTTTACGGGAGTGCGCAGGAAGCTGTATGGCTATTTCCATGATAAACGCTTGGAGGTGTTCTCGTTCCAGCAGAGTCGTTTCCACTTCTGCAACAGCTATGAGGTGACGAGTGCCCGCGATTCGGTGTTCTTCCTTCTCTCCGTATGGCAGCAATTGGGATTAGACCAGCGTAAGGATGAGTTGCATCTGGCGGGTAATCTTCCTGATAAGGAGACCTTCCTCAGTGAGATCAGACGGTTTGTGCAGAACGCCTACGTCATCAATCCTACTGCAGACTTCAACCGCGCTCCTGTGGCAGCTATCAAGGGAATGCCATACGACTTGATGACACTGTTAGTGAAAGGAAGATAGGCCACCCCTACCCCCTCCATGAGGAGGGGAAGTATTATAAAGATGAGAATTATTACTGGGAAGTATAAGGGAAGACATTTCGAGGTGCCACGCTCGTTCAAGGCGCGGCCAACCACGGATTTTGCCAAGGAGAACATCTTCAATGTGCTGAACGGCTATCTGGATTTTGAAGATGCCGTAGCGCTGGATCTGTTCTCTGGCACGGGCAGTATCTCGTTGGAACTGCTGTCAAGGGGCTGCAGTCAGGTAATCAGTGTGGAGGCCGACCGTGATCATCATGCGTTCATCAAGCAGTGCTTGAAGAAGCTGGATACTGATCAGTGTATCGCTATTCGTGGGGATGTGTTCCGCTTTGTGAAGAGTTGTCGACAGCAGTTCGACTTCATCTTCGCCGATCCGCCCTATGCCCTCAAAGAGTTGGCAGACATTCCCGACATGATCTTCGAAAAAAACATGCTCAAAGACGATGGTGTATTCGTCCTTGAGCATGGTAAGAATTATGATTTCTCACAGCATCCGCACTTTGCAGAGCATCGTAGCTACGGAAGCGTGAACTTCTCACTCTTTAGAAAATGAGTTTCTCCACCCAATAGGTGAACATACCGGCGAGATAGCCTGCAAAGGCTATCCAGGTGATCTTTTTCATGTACCAGCCGAAGGTGATCTTCTCGAGGCCCATGACTACCACGCCAGCGGCGCTACCGATGATCAACATCGAGCCACCCACTCCGGCACAGTAGGCCAGCAACTGCCAGAAGATACCGTCAACGGCCATATCACCCATGGGAGCAACGGGATACATACCCATGGCACCAGCCACCAGCGGTACGTTATCTACGATACTTGAGAGAACACCGATGATACCCGTTACCAGATAGTGGTTACCGTTGCTTACGCCATCAAGCCAGCTGCCCAACGCGTGAAGTACGCCCACATGTTCCAGACAGCTCACGGCCATCAGGATACCGAGGAAGAACATGATGGTTGACAGGTCGATACGCGACAGCAGTTCAGTGACACGCTTGGCCATGGTATCTTCTTCACCATCACGATGAACACCGCGGTGGAAGAACTCTGTGGTAGTCCACAGCACACCCAGCACCAGCAGGATTCCCATGAAAGGTGGCAGGTTGGTGAGTGAACGGAAGATAGGCACAAAGCACAGACCGCCTACGCCTAACCAGAAGATAATGTCGCGCTGTCTATGCGTAAAGGCACTCACCTGGGCTTTCGGCAGGTTCTGTTCCTTGTCGAACTTCCCTTCCAGCTGGTACTGCAGGATAAAGGCAGGAATCAGCATGGATACGAGCGACGGGATGAAGATCTCGGTGATGACACCTTGCGTGGTGATCACACCTTTAATCCACAACATGATGGTGGTAACGTCGCCGATGGGCGAGAAAGCACCACCCGAGTTGGCGGAAATCACTACCAGGGCAGCATAGATCAACCGTTCCTTACGCTCCTGTACCAGTTTCCTCAACACCATGATCATCACAATCGAAGTGGTGAGGTTGTCGAGGATAGCCGACAGGAAGAAGGTCATGAAGGCAATACGCCACATCAGTTTCCTCTTGGAGCGTGTCTTGATGGTGTCTCGTACGAAGTTGAAACCACCATTAGAGTCGACAATCTCCACGATGGTCATAGCACCCATCAGGAAGAACAGGGTGGAGGCAGTATCACCTAAACTCATCTGGATCTTCTCACTTACCTGTGCAAGCACATTGTCGCCTGATATATACGACTCAGGCGACATCATGAACAAGGTCCAGCACACCACACACATCAGCAAGGCGATAGCAGCCTTGTTGATCTCCAAGATACTCTCGGTGGCTATACACGCATAGCCAATCACGAAAGCAATAATAATACAGATAGTCAGTGTGGTCATTATAGTTTCTTAGCCAGCTTCTCAGCCCTTTCTTGTGCCTTCAAGGCTTTCTGCTGTGCCTTGGCGGCTTTTTCCTGAGCCTTGGCGGCCTTCATCGGATCGCCATCCTGTGCTTCAAGAGCCTTCTGTGAAGCCTTCTCAGCATTCTTTACAGCCTTCTCGGCATCTTTCTTGGCCTTTTCAGCCTTCTCAATAGCTTTCTGACGCTTCTCAGCCTCCTTACGTTGCTTTTCGGCTTTCTTCTCAGCCTTCTTTGCTTCCTTAGCAGCCTTTGCAGCTTCCTTATCAGCCTTGGCCTGAGCCTTCAGCGCCTTGTCCTGTTCCTTAGCGGCCTTCTGCATGGCCTTTGCCTGCTGAGCTTCCATAGCGGGATCGCCAGCGGTTCCGATAACAGCCTGTGCCTGTGCATTGATGCTCATACAGAACAACAGGGCAACCATCGTCATAAGTCTTAATACATTCTTTTTCATACGTTTGTTCTTTTTAGAGTTAAACGATAATGCAAAGGTAATGTTTTTTCTTGATACCGATACGCTTTTCCGTCATTTTTTTATATCTTTTCGCAACTTTCCCGACTATCTCAAGTCCTGTGGCATATAATAAAAAAAGATTTATTACGTTAGTAATAGAGGATACCCATGATGGGGTATAACTGCAAAACGACAGATCATATGAAAAAGCGCGTGTTGGTGTGGAAGAAGGTGCAGCAGATGCTGGCATGGGGCTTCCTATGTATGTTGATGACTGCCTGCTCGGTAGTCAGAGGATATATGACTGACGGCAAAGATGGTCCTGGTATCTACAGCTTTAAGAAACATGTTCATGACACGATTACCAAGGGTGAACAGTCGTTCCACTTTCCTGTTGCCAAACAGCGGGCTTCATGGATTGATACCCTGCATTTCTACACCCAACCGCCAAACTGTAAGGATATCACTTTCGTGGAGGCGATGGACATGAAGAGCATACAGCACTGATAACGATTGCTATCATTTCAACTGGTATAACCTGAAAAGTACAGGCTCCGGAAAGCCCCCATATCCTGGCTATTACGCTTTGGGCATAAATGCACAGGTGTTGTACGTCAACCCCTACAAGAACCTGATCATGGTCAGGATGGGTATGACCAATCGTAAATACGTCTTCATCCCGGAGCTCTTCGAGCAGCTCAGTATCTTTGGGTTGTTTTAAGGGAAAGAAGTTATTCTATACTAATTAACTATTTTTTCACTGGCGAGCAACAATCGTTGCTCTTTTTTTTGTATCTTTGCAGCATAATCATAACCTATTAACAAAAACAATCATGAAAGGGATGAACACTCAAACTATGTACAAGGCAAACAAGTCCATATTGTTGACTCTCTGCCTCATTTTTATGGGAACTTTGAATGTGCTGGCCAAAGACTACGGCTTCAAAGTGGCAGGTAAAATGGTAACGAGCGATAACTGTAACAACATTCCACATGTTAGTGGCGTTTTCGATTCTGGCACCGCAAAGTATGTAGAAAGCACGAATACGCTTACGTTGACTAATTGTACCATCAGTCGTACTGGTGGAGATAACCGCGCTATTGAAAACCTGAGTTGTTCGGGACTGATTGTAAAGTTCGTGGGAACCAATAATCTCAGTTCGGAAAGTGCTTCAGCCGTGCGTTTCGAGACAAATGGAACACTTGAAGTGGTTTCTGGAACTACGACCCTATCAAGTGTGAACTATGAAGGTATTTATCTGAAGAATGCAGATTTGAGTATTAAAGGACCTGGGAATCTGACTGTAAAATCCACTAATGATTGCGCCATCGAAGGAAACTTAAATAATAATAGGATTCAGAGTTCTGTTCATTTTTCCGATGGGATAGGTGCAACAATCCATGGGAAAAAAGGAGACCTTGTTGACTTGAATTGTGAATTTAAAGACTATTCAGATATCGAAATAACACTCAAATCAACAGGTAACAGTTCATGTCCTAATGTCAATAATGTTCGTATTGATAATGTTAGCAATAAGGAAGAAGAGGATTTTATCAAAAGGTTCGGTTCAACTTATTGGCTTAACTTCAAAGGTGGATTCCCAGTTATTCTTCAGCCTTTTGAGGCAACTGTTGATACTGAAAGTAGCAGTCCTCAGTCGGTGTATTATAATGGATCTCCAATCTATAATCAGAATATTGTTGTGAGCACCCGTTGGGAGGTACTGTTGGTTCACTCACTTTTCTCTGACCAAAACTTCTTGTCGTATATGCAGCAACTTTATACCAAGAAATATATGACTAAGAGCGATGTGGATAATCGTACCCAATTGGACATCAGTGGCCGAAACATCACAGTTATAGGAGATGGAATCCAATACCTAAGAGCATTGAAAACATTAAATTGCAGTAACAATAAACTTACATACGTGTTTTTGAATAATAATACCAATGAAGCGTTGACCAGCCTCGATTGCTCTAATAACCAAATTAATGATCTTCTTTATCCTAATAATGTAACAACACTCGACTGCTCGAACAACAAATTGCCATCTTTGACAATTCCCGAGAGTAGTAAAATCAAGTCACTTACCTGTGGAGGTTCGAACGAGTTTACAAGTCTTACGATAACAAACTGTTCTGCTCTCACTACCCTGAATTGCAGTAACAGCACTAAACTCACATCACTTACTTGTTCGAGCAATTCCCTTACCTCTCTGAATGTGAGTGGATGCTCGGCGCTTACCAATATCGACTGTTCGAATAACAAATTCACTACACTTACGATAAAAGGGATGTCAAAACTTGCCACTCTTAACTGTTATAACAATACCTCACTTGCCACCCTCAACTGTTCGAACAATAGTTTGCTCACAACATTGAATTGTTACAACTGTGCTCTGACATCATTAAGTTGCAACAATTGTAGCAAGTTAGAGACATTGAGTTGCTACAGTAATAAGCTAACATCTATGGGCATCTCTGGATGTAATGCGCTAAAATCCATCAACTGTAAATCCAACAAATTCGAGGATCTCACGATTAAAGGTTTCACAAAACTTGCAACACTCAATTGTAGCAATAATACAGTGTTGTACTTGCTGGATTGTTCCAACAATGCCTTGACAAGCCTGACGGTAACAGGATGTAGCAGTCTTAACCAAATAGTTTGCGATAATAACCAATTCACCTCTCTTTCTATTACAGGGTTAGGGTCGTTGACTGCATTATCTTGTAGCTATAACACCAAACTCAAGACTCTCAGCTGCCCTAATAATGCGCTGAGTGAAGACTATCTTCTAATAGATGGTTGTACCGCATTGGAAACACTGAGTTGCTTCAATAATCAACTGAAATCTATCGACTTGATGGATTGTTCTAATCTGTCAACATTGAAATGCTATGGCAATCAGCTGAGCAGTCTTGATGTCTCGTATAATCCGAATTTGGTGACTCTTGATTGTCATGGTAATCAGATTAGCGGTAACTTAAATCTACTTAACCAGGCATCGTTACAAACGCTGAATTGTAGTGATAACAGTATTACAGCACTCAGTTTATCAAGTAGTCTTCCCAATCTACAGTCTGTTACGTGCAATAGTAATAGAATAGCCAACATGAACGATATCGTAAGTAAGCTTCCCGACCGAATGAGCCAATCTGTAAGTGGTGAGCTGAAAGTAATCTATCCTGCTTCGAGCAGTGAGTATAACGTCATTACTCAGAGCCAGGTGTCAGCTGCCATGGCAAAGAACTGGGCGACATACCAGTATGATAGTGGATCTTGGAAGTTGTATATGGGAAGTGAAGACGGCATCTCCACAGACATTGCCCCCATCGACAACACCATTGATGAGGCCACACCGCTCTATAACCTCAGCGGTCAGCGTGTAGGCAGCAACTACAAGGGCGTCGTTGTCACAAAGGACAAAAAGGTAAGGATGAAATAATCCCTGTAAGGTACCACAATAGGAGTGCGGGCTGAAAAGCCCGCATTCTTTTTTACTATTGAAAAACAAGGGGAAAGAGATAATAATCCCGTTATACTGTCAATAATACAGGATTATTTTGTACTTTTGCAATGAATACGAAGAATATAATGATGAACAAACATGTGATTATTGTTGATGCCGACTATATAGACCGTGTGGCATTTAACCTGATTGTGAACTTCGAGCGGATGCTTGAGCGAAGGATTCCACAGGCCGATCTGGCACGGTGGGTGGAATGTATCGCCCTTGATGGTGGCGTGCGCGAAAGTGAGGAACCGCAGGAGACGACGGTGGTGTTGATCCACGAGAAAGAGGTGGACAGACTGCGGAATTTTACACCGGCCGACTACGAAAAGGAACTCAACGAAAAGGCGTTCCGCAGTGGACTGGGGGAGTTTGTGATTCATGCGGTACCCGTGGAAGACATAACCAACAAGACCAGTTTGTTGTTGGACACCATCGATCTGATGGCTGACCAGAAGGAGGTGAAGCGCATCATGGTGGTACCTAACGCCGAGGAAGGAGGGGTGTATGATCAGGTTCGCCACCATCTGAAATCCGTCAACGACGACAAGCACATCACCGTGTTCGCCATGCAACCCATGCCAGGTGGCAACTTCCGTCAGGAAATTCTGGGCTACTCGCTGATGCAGGCGCTGGGAATCAGAGGGGAAGAAGTATAGGAGCCTCACCCCCTAGCCCCCTCCCCAAGAGGAAGGGGGGACCGGAGGCGCGGAGGTACGGTGGCGCGAGATGTGATTTGTGGAGTGTGGAGTGTGGAGTGAGAATACCACTGAGATTACGAGATTACGGATTTACGTTATTACGATAAATTGATGGGCTGAATGGGCTTGATTGACTTGATGGGCTATGGTGATTGGCGCCAACGACCTTGCGTAAGCCGAAAAGAAACACAAGCCGCCCCTTTGATGGGGCGAGCTTACCTTAATGAACGAGCGACGAGTAGGAGCGGTTAAGCCTTCCCATATAGGGGAAGGTTTGGTTAGGGTGGATGTTTCTTTTGCCTCTTTTCTTTGCGCCAAAGAAAAAGAGGGATAATAAGAAAGATTTAAAAAGAAATCATACTTTTCTTTTGGTTTTTAACCTATTTAATCGTATCTTTGCAGAAACAATGCAATGATCGTAATTATTCACTTAAATCTATAGCGTATCAATGAGCAGAGTATTGATGATTGGCGCCGGAGGCGTAGCAACAGTTGCGGCATTCAAGATCGTGCAGAATGCTGATGTGTTTACAGAGTTCATGATTGCCAGTAGGCGTAAGGCAAAATGCGACCAACTGGTGGAGGCGATCCATGCGAAAGGTTATCAGATGGATATCAAGACAGCACAGGTAGATGCTGATGATGTGGAGCAGCTGAAAGCCTTGTTCAGCGACTATAAGCCTGAACTGGTGATTAACCTGGCCCTGCCGTATCAGGATCTGACCATCATGGATGCTTGTCTGGCCTGCGGATGCAACTACCTCGACACGGCCAACTACGAACCCAAGGATGAGGCGCACTTTGAGTACTCATGGCAGTGGGCTTATAGGGAGCGTTTCGAGAAGGCCGGTCTGACCGCCATCCTGGGCTGTGGCTTCGATCCGGGTGTGACGAGCATCTTTACGGCCTACGCTGCCAAGCATCATTTTGATGAGATACAGTATCTGGACATTGTTGACTGCAATGCCGGTGATCATCATAAGGCTTTCGCCACGAACTTCAACCCGGAGATCAATATCCGCGAGATTACGCAGAAAGGTCTCTACTGGGAGAACGGACAGTGGGTGGAAACAGAGCCGCTGGAGATCCATAAGGACCTGACCTATCCTGGTATCGGACCGCGTGACAGCTATCTGTTGCACCATGAGGAGATCGAGTCATTGGTCATCAACTTCCCCACCATCAAGCGGGCTCGCTTCTGGATGACTTTCGGACAGCAGTACCTGAAGCACTTGGAGGTGATACAGAACATCGGTATGAGTCGTATCGACGAGGTGGTGTATGAGGCTCCGTTGGCTGATGGTACAGGCACAGCAAAGGTGAAGATCGTTCCCCTGCAGTTCCTGAAGGCCGTACTGCCCAATCCGCAGGATCTTGGTGAGAACTACGAAGGCGAGACCAGCATCGGCTGTCGCATCCGCGGTATCGGCAAAGACGGTAAGGAGCACACCTATTATATATATAATAACTGCTCGCACCGTGCCGCCTATGAGGAGACAGGCATGCAGGGCGTTTCTTACACCACCGGTGTTCCAGCCATGATTGGTGCCATGATGTTCTGCAAGGGCATCTGGAAGAAGCCGGGTGTGTATAACGTAGAAGAGTTCGATCCCGATCCATTCCTGGAGCAGCTCAACAAGCAAGGACTGCCGTGGCATGAACAATTCGATGTTGACATCGAATTGTAGAGGCAGGAAACAAGAAGCAAGAGGCAAGAGATTACATTTGAGATTAGGAATAATGGATGATTTTTATTATAGAAAGCTGAAGGTCTATCATTTATCGCAGCAGTTAGTAAAGGATGTGTATTTATTGATGGATTGTTTCCCTGCCAAAGAGAGAACGGCTTTGACAAATCAGTTACAAAGAGCTGTTATCTCTGTTCCTTCGAATATCGCTGAAGGTATGGGACGCTTTTCTGTAAAAGAGAGAATCCATTTCTTGGAGATCTCATACGGGTCTTTATCAGAGGTGATGTGCCAATTGGAAATTGCTGAAAGTTTGAATTATATATCTTCAGAGATATTAAAAAAGCAGGAGCAGAACATAAAAGGAATAGCTCGAATGCTCATAGGTTTACGAAATGCTTTGAATGAAAAAGCAATAAAGTTTGATTAATTATAGTATATTAATATGGTGGTGGTAAGCAGAAGTAATCTCTTGCTTCTTGCATCTTGCTTCTTGCTTCCTTTATCACCTCTAAAAAAACAACAATGGCAAAAGAAAAACCAAGCGAGGCTACAAACTCGCAAAGCGAGAAGCTGAAGGCGCTACAGGCGGCCATGTCGAAGATAGAGAAGGACTTCGGTAAAGGCAGTATCATGAAACTGGGCGATGAACATGTGGAGAACGTGGAGGTCATCCCCTCAGGCAGTATCGGACTGAATGCTGCGTTGGGCGTGGGAGGTTATCCCAAGGGAAGGATCATCGAGATCTACGGTCCTGAGTCGTCAGGTAAGACAACCCTGGCTATTCATGCTATTGCTGAGGCACAGAAGGCGGGAGGTATTGCGGCATTCATCGACGCAGAGCATGCCTTCGACCGGTTCTATGCAGAGAAACTGGGTGTGGATATCGATAACCTGTGGATATCTCAGCCCGACAATGGAGAACAAGCTCTGCAGATTGCCGACCAGCTGATCAGTTCCTCAGCTATTGATATCCTGGTGATCGACTCCGTGGCAGCCCTTACACCGAAAAAGGAGATTGAGGGAGAGATGGGTGATAACGTGGTGGGCTTGCAGGCCCGACTGATGAGTCAGGCATTGCGTAAACTCACTTCTACCATCTCTAAGACCAATACCACCTGTATCTTCATCAACCAGTTGCGTGAGAAGATCGGTGTGATGTTCGGTAATCCTGAGACTACCACTGGCGGTAATGCCCTGAAGTTCTACGCATCTGTTCGTCTGGATATCCGTCGCGTAACAAGCATCAAGGATGGTGACGAGGTAATCGGTAACCAGGTGCGCGTAAAGGTGGTGAAGAACAAGGTGGCACCGCCCTTCCGCAAATGCGAATTCGAAATCACCTTCGGCGAGGGTATCTCCAAGGTGGGTGAGATTGTCGATCTTGGTGTGGAATACGGTATCATCCAGAAGAGCGGCAGCTGGTTCTCCTATGGTGACAGCAGACTGGCTCAGGGACGTGATGCCGTGAAAAAACTCCTGCAAGATAATCCTGAGCTCTGTGAGGAGCTGGAGGCTAAGATCATGCAGGCGATATCGGATCAATAAAAAAGGAAGCAAGAAGCAGGGAATAAGAAGCAAGAAGCAGGAAGCAAGAAGCAAGAGAAATGCACTATGATATAGAGCCTAAACCTCAGTAGTATTCTCTTGCTTCTTGCTTCCTGCTTCTTGCTTCTCTAAGCTATCCTCTTGCTTCTTGCTTATACTCCCGCCAACTCAATCACTTTATCAACTGCAGCACTGATGCCGTCAGGATTCTTTCCACCTGCTGAGGCGAAGTGAGGCTGACCGCCACCGCCGCCTTGCATCAGCTTGGCAGCTTCACGAACCAGTTGTCCTGCATTGAAACCATGGTCTTTCACCAGGTCGTCACTGATGCTGACATTCAGCATAGGACGGTTGTCGAAGACTGATCCTACTACGCAGAGTGAATGCTCCGGCTCTGCAGCACGAATCTTGAATACCAGATCCTTGGCAGCTTCCGGTTTGATGGGGAGTACGGCTGAGAACACTTTCACACCATTGATCTCGCGACCCTTTGAGAGCATATTCTCTTTCATGTGCTCAACGGCCTCTGCATGGAACTGCTCCATCTGCTTCTTCATCGCATCGTGCTCATTGATGTATTTCTCAATGGCGCCTTGCAGATCCTTGGAATTATTGAACAGCGACCTGATGGCCTTGATGGCATCTTCCAGATTGTACAGCAGTTCCTCACATTCCTTACCTGTCTTGGCTTCGATACGACGGATGCCTGCTGCCACACTGGCTTCGCTGACAATCTTGAACATACCTATATGACCCGTGCTGTGGGCATGGATACCACCGCAGAACTCCACACTCGGACCGAATTTCACTACTCGTACCTTATCGCCATATTTCTCACCGAACAGGGCGATAGCGCCTAACTTCTTGGCTTCCTCTATAGGTGTTTCACGGAATTCCTCCAGACAGATGTCCTGACGGATCATGTCGTTCACCAATCGTTCCACCTCACGGATCTCCTCGTCGGTAACCTTCTGGAAATGGGAGAAGTCGAAACGCAGCGTATCAGGAGAGACAAACGAACCCTTCTGCTCTACATGATCGCCCAGAACCTGCTTCAAGGCATAGTCGAGCAGGTGGGTTGCAGTATGGTTAGCGGCACAAGCCTCGCGTTTGTCTGTATCAACACATGCCATGAAGTCGGCCTCAGGATGTTCGGGCAGCTTCTTGACAATATGAATACTCTGGTTGTTCTCGCGTTTGGTGTCGATAATCTCTACGGTCTCATGCTCACTAACGAGCACACCCTGATCACCTACCTGACCACCCATCTCGCCATAGAACGGGGTGTTGTCGAGTACCAATTCATAGTAGGTGTTCTTCTTCTGCGTTACCTGACGGTAACGCAGGATATGACATTCATATTCGTTATAGTCGTAACCCACGAACTGCTGCTCACCTTGCTTCAGCTCAATCCAGTCGCCATTCTCCACCTGAGCGGCATTACGGGCACGTTCTTTCTGTTTCTGCATCTCCACATTGAACTGCTCCTCATCTACGGTAAGACCGTTCTCACGACAAATCAGTTCGGTAAGGTCGAGCGGGAAACCATAGGTGTCGAACAAACGGAAGGCATCAGAGCCGCTGAGGACAGTCTGTTGATGTGCCTTCAGTTCATCCATGGCCCCATTCAACAGGTTGATACCACGGTCGAGGGTACGCAAGAAGGAGTCTTCCTCTTCCTTGATGACACGGGTGATCAGCTGTTGCTGAGCCTTCAACTCCGAATAGGCCTCGCCCATCTCATGTACCAGTGTGGGAACGAGCTTGAACAGGAACGCATCCTTCTGGTCGAGGAAGGTATAGGCATAGCGAACGGCACGGCGCAGAATACGACGGATAACGTAGCCTGCCTTGGCATTACCGGGCAGCTGACCGTCGGCAATGGAGAAGCTCACGGCACGGATATGGTCGGCAATCACACGCATGGCCACATCTGTATCAGTCTGTGCTCCGGTATACTGCAGACCAGAGAGACGTTCAATCTCTTTGATCATCGGCTGGAACACATCGGTATCGTAGTTAGAGTGCTTGCCCTGGATGGCGCGCACCAGTCGTTCGAAGCCCATACCGGTATCGATCACGTTCATGGAGAGCTTCTCCAATGAACCGTCGGCCTTGCGGTTGAACTGCATGAACACCAGGTTCCAGATCTCGATCACCTGCGGATCGTCCTGGTTTACCAGCTCACGACCGGGCACCTTGGCCTTTTCTTCAGGTGTACGACTGTCGAGATGGATTTCTGAACAAGGACCGCAAGGACCCGTGTCACCCATCTCCCAGAAGTTATCGTGCTTGTTACCGTTGATGATATGGTCGGCTGGCACATGCTTCAGCCAGTAACCGGCAGCCTCGTCATCACGCTCCAGGTTCTCTGCCTTGTCACCTTCAAATACGGTTACATACAGATCTTCCGGATTGAGTTTCAGCACATCAACCAAGTATTCCCATGCCATATCGATGGCACCCTCCTTGAAATAGTCACCGAAGCTCCAGTTGCCAAGCATCTCGAACATGGTGTGGTGGTAGGTGTCGTGACCCACCTCTTCCAGGTCGTTGTGCTTACCGCTAACGCGGAGACATTTCTGGGAGTCGGCTCTACGACGTGGTTCCGGGTCGCGTGTACCTAAGATAATATCTTTCCACTGGTTCATACCGGCATTGGTGAACATCAGGGTAGGGTCGTCTTTGATCACCATCGGTGCAGAGGGCACGATGGCATGTGCTTTCGACTCGAAGAACTTCTTGAACGAGTCGCGAATCTCATTGGCTGTCATCATATTTGTTCTTATTTCAAATTTGTGTGCAAAGGTACAAATAAGCGAGCAAAAAGCAAAAGGAAAGAGTGCTTTTCTTTTGCTTTTTCGAGCGAAAGTACCTTCGGCAAAGCGAAAGCTACAAATTAAATACGAAAAACACTTGCATTTTAGTTGAAAATGTTGTATCTTTGCGGCAATCAAATCATTACGGACGTTATGGCACTGAATACAGACAAGAACCTGAAATTGTATTACTCCATCAAAGAGGTGGCGGAAATCGTGGGTGTTTCTGAAAGTAACCTTCGTTTCTGGGAGAAGGAGATTCCTTTGATCCGGCCCAAGACAACCGGTAACAACATCCGTCAATATACCGACAAGGATGTTGAGAACATCAAGGCGGTGTATAATCTTGTGAAGGTGCGTGGCTTCAAGTTGGCAGCTGCCCGCAAGATGCTACGTGAGAATAAGCAAGGTGTTGATAACAACACCCGTGTCATGGAGAGTCTGATGAAGGTGCGTGATGACTTGAAAGCTTTGAAGAAGCAACTGGATTATCTGACGTAATCACCTCTACCTCTAATTATATTAGATAATCTGCTGAATCTCCTGTAGTCCGCTCACGGATTTCAGTTCGTCGATGATAACCTTTACATCATCGCGGTCGTGAACGCGTAGTTCAATTTCCCCTTCGAAGATATCGTCTTCGCAGCTAATCGTGATCTTATGGATGTTCACGTTCAGCTGACGGGAGATAATCTGTGTTACTTCATTCAACAGTCCGATGCGGTCGATACCGCGCATCTGGACAGTGGCTGTGAAGTAAAGCTGTTTGTGCATGTCCCATTTCACGTCGAGGATACGGTTGCCATAACTGGATTTCAGTTTGTTGGCAACAGGACAGTTTCGCTTGTGGATCTCTATGCGGTTCTTACCGTCGATGAATCCCAGTGCGTCATCACCAGGAATAGGATGACAGCAGGTGGGGAAGACAAACTGCGTGATGTTGTTCTCTGTGATATAGACAGGTTTCTTGCGGTTGAAGTCCTTGGGTACGACGAAATAGTCCTGGCTCTGAATAAGTTCCGCGGAAGCCTTGGCCTTTTCTTTTCCGATGAAGGGGATATAGCGCCGCCATCCTTTTCCTTCATTGGCATTCTTCTTACCGTGCAGCTCGTCGATATCCTTCTCGCTCAGGATGATGTTCTTCTTACCGATGGCCATGAGCAGGTTCTCAGGCTTCCTGATGTCATGGAACTCACATAACTTGTCGAGCACCGAGGTGGTCACTTCCATGTCGTGGCGCTTGAGGAACTCCTCCAGCATCTGCTCACCCTTCTTCTGGATCTCCCGGTTGTCTCGTCGTAAGATAGCCTGGATCTTTCCTTTCGCCTTCGCTGTACTCACGAAGTTCACCCAAGAAGGCTGTACATGCTGTGAGTTACTGGTCAGGATCTCCACCTGATCGCCGCTCTGCAGCTTATGACTCAGTGGTACAAGCTTGTGGTTCACCTTCGCACCGATACAATGACTGCCCAAGAAGGTATGTATCTGGAAGGCGAAGTCGAGTGCTGTACACCCTGCGGGCATGGTCTTGATCTCGCCTTTGGGCGTGAACACGAAGATCTCCGAAGCGAACAGGTTCAGCTTGATGGCATCGAGGAAGTCCATGGCATCAGGCTGCGGATCGTCGAGAATCTCCTTGATGGTGCGTAGCCAGTCGTTCAGCTCACCCTCGTCTTCGGTGTATTCCTCCTCCACACCGTCTTTGTATTTCCAGTGGGCAGCGAAGCCCTGCTCGGCAATCTCGTCCATGCGGTCGGAGCGGATCTGTACTTCAATCCAGCTACCTTGCCGGGACATCAGTGTGACATGCAGGGCCTGATAGCCGTTGGCCTTCGGATGACTCAGCCAGTCGCGCAAGCGGTCGGGATGACTCTTGTATATCTTACTGATGGCCACATAGATATTGAAGCACTCATTGATCTCCTCCTCTCGTTTGTTCGGAGTGAAGATGATGCGTACAGCAAGGATATCATAGATTTCGTCGAAGGTGATGTGTTTGTTCTGCATCTTATTCCAAATGGAATAAGGACTCTTCACGCGGGCTTTGATCTCATATTTCACGCCCATGTCGTCGAGCGCCTGTCGGATAGGCTCCGTGAACTTGTCGAACAACTCGTCACGCGACTCCTGTGTTCTGGTCAGTTTCTGCGTAATGGCATTGTATTCTTCAGGATGCTCGAACTTGAAACTCAGGTTCTCCAGTTCGGTCTTCACCTTGTTCAATCCCAGTCGGTTGGCCAACGGGGCATAGATATAGAGCGTTTCACCGGCAATCTTATACTGTTTGTTGGCAGGCTGACTGTCAAGGGTGCGCATGTTATGAAGACGGTCGCATATCTTAATAAGGATCACGCGGATATCGTCACTCATCGTGAGCAGCAGCTTCTTGAAGTTCTCTGCCTGGGCAGAAGCCTGTTCACCGAAGATACCACCGCTGATCTTGGTCAGACCGTCAACAATCTGTGCAATCTTCTTACCGAAGATATTCTCAATATCCTCAACGGTGTAGTCGGTATCTTCCACCACATCATGAAGCAAGGCAGAGCAGATACTGGTGGAACCGAGTCCTATTTCGGAACATGCAATCTGTGCCACGGCAATAGGATGCATGATATAAGGCTCACCAGAAAGACGGCGGACGCCTTTATGCGCCTGTCGGGCGAAGTTGAAGGCTTTCGTGATGATATCAACCTTCTTTCGATGTCGTGAAGTACGGTAACTGTCCAGCAGGTGCTGGAACGCTTCATCCACCATTTGTTCTTCCGACAATTCCTTCGCGGTTTCTTTGTTGATGTGCTCTTCCATGTCCCTATATTTTTAAGGTGTATGTTATTATTTCACCTTGAGCTTCTTTCCTGCACGGATGTTGTTTCCTTTGATGCCGTTCAATCGCTTCAGCTTTTCAACAGTAGTGTTGTTCTTCTTGGCAATCTGTGAGAGGGTCTGTCCGGATTTCACCGTTACACTCTGACTTCTTCCCCTTGAGGAAGCCTTTCCGCCCCTGCGGTTACGACTCTGGGAAACGGCTCTTGTCCTGCCACGGGTAGCCTGACTGGTTCTGGGTGCCACCGTCTGACTTCTTGCCACCACGTCTTCCTTCACATCATCGGCAGTCACTTCCACCACTGTGCGCTTGGTCAGCAGGGTAGCTGCCTCATAGTTGTAGATGGAATCCTCATGATCAAGGAACGCGTTGACATAAGTCTGCGGCAGTCGAATCACCGAAGGCTGGGTACTGCCATTGACAATATCGCGGCGGTACTGCGGGTTCAGGGAGCGAAGCTCTTCAATCCTAATACCCGTTACAGCGGCAATCTGCTTGAAGTGCACATCCCTGTTGACAACAATTGTGTCGGATTTAGCAGGAATCTGCGTACGCATCGGACAGATGTTATGCTCGCAGTAATAGGTCATGATATAGTTAGCGGCAATGAATGCCGGTACATATCCTTGTGTCTCACGGGGCAAATACTTATAGATAGCCCAGTAGTCCTTCACACCTCCGGCACGGTGAATGGCCTTGTTGATGTTCTGCGGACCGTAATTATAGGCCGCAATCACCAAGTTCCAGTCGTCGTAGATTTTATAGAGGTCGCGTAGATAGCGGGCTGCAGCATAGGTCGATTTGATGGGATCGCGGCGCTCGTCCACCAAAGAGTTCACCTCCAAGCCATACTGCTTACCGGTAGCAAGCATGAACTGCCACAAACCGGCAGCACCAACACGAGAGGTGGCAGTAGGACTAAGTGCTGACTCAATGACGGGCAGGTATTTCAGCTCCAAGGGCAGGTTATACATCTCCAGTGCCTCTTCGAAGATCGGCATGTAGAAATTCGCCGCACCGAGCATGTAGCTCACAGATGCCCGCAATCGTACCGCATAGCGGTCGATAAACTTCCTCACCACATCATTATATGGCATCTCCATCACCGAGGGAATGCGTTGCAGTCGCTCGATGTATGTCTCCACGGAAAATTCCGGGTTGACGTCACTATAGTGGCAGTCATTGTCTTGCAGATAAGTTTTGGAATTGTATTGGTTCAGCAGACTGTCAATCTCGAGTAGCATACCTTCCGGTACTTCAATGACATCCGCTTCACCTTCTTTTGTTGTCACGGTGATCTCATCTCCTTCAATCTGGGCCATCATGGTGCATGGTCCTCCTAAGAACATCGCGGCTATAGCTATAAATATTTTTTTCTTCATTCTTGAATGATATGGGTTTTAATAGGTTGAATAATGGTTAGAATGTGAGAGAGCAGTGAACACCCAGCGAGGTGGTCCTCACGGGATTGAACGTATAGCCCCCGTTTTGCATCAGTGTCGGCGACACTTTCATGCTCAGATCCTCAGAGATGTCGAACTCCGACAGCGAAGCATCCACATAGGCATCAATCACTGACAGTGCATAGACACCAATCAGGATGAAGGCGCTCATATCGCGGTATCGGCGGTAGTAGTCCTTACGCTTCTTGAACTTCGTAGAGAACCGCTGTACATCGGTCGGCTTAGACTCGTCGATGGTCATTCCCAGGTGCATGAACTGGTTGTAGCTCTGCGTCTCCAAGTTCCCGTCGTTCAGGTCGATATACCCCTGCGAATAATCGCGATACATCATGTTGTTCCAGCGCATGGCATAGTAGCATCCGAGGAATCCTCCGTAGAAGATGGGCAGCTTCCAGTACTTTCTGTTATAGATCTGTCCGGCACCCGGAACGACAATAGCCAGCCACATGGCCCGTTTGGGTGACGGGCGCCATGTACTCCAGTCGCGTTTCACTTTCTGCTTGCTGTCCTTCATGATCATCTCGCTGATCATGGCGGAGTCTTGTTTCAGGATCTCCGCAGTAGAGTCAACCTCCACACTGTCTGTCAGCAATCCTGTTGCGGCACCACAAGGAACGCACATGACGATCAATGAGATGACAACCAGCCATTTCTTGTATATCGTATTGATGATACTCACTCTTTCAACTTGTCAAACATGTTGATGATACGTTCCAACTCCTCTTCACTACTGAAGGGAATGCTGATCTTTCCCCTTCCTTTTGCCGAGCAGCTCATCACCACCTTCGTGTTGAAGAAGTCGGATAACCGTTTCTGCAGAACGTTGAACTCTGCCGGCAGACTTTTCTTCCCGGCATTGCCTTTCTTTGAAGAGGAAGCCTCGTCGTGATCCTTGGCAGTCTTCACCAGTTCCTCTACCTGACGAACGGAATAACCGTTCTTCTGGATTTCCTTGAACAACCTGATCTGTTGAGCAGGACTCTCCAGAGAGAGCAGGGCACGGGCATGTCCCATGCTGATGGTCTTGTTCTGCAAAGCCATCTGTACCTGTGCTGGGAGTTTCAGCAAACGCAGGTAGTTGGTCACAGCCGTGCGACTCTTTCCCACACGCTTCGACATCTTCTCCTGTGTCATACCGCTGGTTTCCAGCAGATGTTCATAAGCCAGGGCGATCTCGATATCGTTCAGGTCCTCACGCTGGATATTCTCAACCAGCGCCATCTCCATCACCTCCTCGTCCTTAATGGTACGGATATAGGCGGGTAGGGAGGTAAGACCGGCAATCTGCGAGGCACGCCATCTGCGTTCACCGGCAATGATCTGGTATTTATGCTCTCCCATCTGTCGTAAGGTGATGGGAACCACGATACCGATCTCGCTGATGCTTTGTGCCAGCTCATTCAGCGCGGTCTCTTCAAACTCACGTCGTGGCTGGTTGGGGTTAGCCTCGATCTGTTCGATGGGTATCTCGTTGATGGTGGAGGAGCCTTGTGTCTTCACATCTTCTGTTGAGATGAGGGCATCAAGACCACGCCCCAGTGCACTGTATTTCTTTCTTACTGCCATTTTCTTTGAACTATAAAACGTTCTCTAATCTTCTATCCTCTCTTCTTACCTTTCGGTTTGTTCTTGTTGATAATCTCCTTGGCCAACGACAGGTGGTTCTTTGCTCCCGTGGAATCTGCGTCGTAGAGAATAACGGGCAAGCCATGACTTGGACTCTCCGACAACTTCACGTTTCGCTGGATAACGGTCTTGAAGACCAGTTCCTGGAAGTGGCGTTTCACCTCGTCGTAAATCTGGTTGGCCAGACGGAGACGACTGTCATACATGGTCAGCAGGAATCCTTCAATCTCCAGCTTGGGGTTCAGCTTACTCTTAATGATCTTGATGGTGTTCAGCAGCTTACTGATTCCTTCCAGAGCGAAGTACTCACACTGTACGGGGATGATGACCGAATCGGCTGCTGTCAGCGCATTCACAGTAATCAAGCCCAGCGACGGAGAGCAGTCGATGAGGATGAAGTCGTATTCGTCCTTGATCGGTTCCAACAGGTTCTTGATCACCTGTTCACGATGTTCCACATTCAGCATCTCTATCTCAGCACCAACCAGGTCGATATGACTGGGGATGATGTCGAGTCCTTCGATGTCTGTGGTGTACATGGCATCTCGCACATCGGCATGATCGATGATGCATTCGTAAAGAGAGCAGTCGATATCTTTGATATTTACGCCAAGACCACTGGAAGCGTTGGCCTGAGGGTCTGCGTCAATAACCAGCACATTCTTCTCCAACGTGGCCAACGATGCGGCCAGGTTGATGGTCGTGGTGGTCTTTCCTACGCCTCCTTTTTGGTTGGCTAAAGCTATAATCTTTCCCATTTCTTCGTGATGTTTACGTCGTATGCACCTCATAAGAGGTGTTCTGACAAACAAAATTCTGTGCAAAGTTACATATTTTATGCGAGAAACGGGTATTTTCCAACCTTTTTTCGTAATTTTGTCGCCTAAACAAAGTTTTTTTATGAATTATAATAGACCGTTAATACTTATTTCGAATGATGATGGCTATCACTCGAAGGGAATCAACGAGCTGATGGATATGCTGAAAGACATAGCCGATTTGCTGGTGTGCGCCCCGGAATCAGCGCGCTCAGGTTATTCCTGTGCTTTCTCGGCCACCACGCCTTTGCGACTGAAACTGCGCAGGAAAAGGGAAGGCGTGGAGGTGTGGTCGTGCAACGGAACACCCGTAGACTGCGTGAAACTGGCATTGAACCAGTTCTGTCAGGAACGCAAACCCGATATGGTCATCGGTGGTATCAACCATGGTGACAATGCATCCGTGAATACCCATTACAGTGGAACCATGGGAGTAACCTTGGAAGGCTGTATGAAATACATTCCCAGTGTGGCATTCTCTCTTTGCGACTATCGTGATGAGGCCGATTTCGAGTCCTTACGACCGCTGATCAGAACCATTACACAAAAGGTGTTGAAGGAAGGTCTTCCCCTCGGCGTATGTCTGAACGTGAACTTCCCGCTGGTTCCTGAATTCAAAGGAGTGAAGGTGTGCCGCATGGCTCATGGCACTTGGGGCAATGAGTGTGTGATGTGCCACCATCCTCGTGGGTACGACTATTTCTGGATGGTGGGTTCCTACACCAATGATGAGCCTGAAGCAGAGGATACTGATAACTGGGCACTGAATCATGGCTATGTGGCGATTACGCCCACCCAGATTGATGTGACTGCCTATAGTGCGATAGAAATGCTGAATAGTTGGAAACTCCAACTATGAACTATGAACTCTGAACTCTCAACTACATGAAATACTACCTGATAGTCGGTGAGGCAAGCGGCGATCTTCATGCTTCGCATCTGATGAAGTCGTTGCAGAAAGAAGATCCGGAGGCGGAGTTCCGTTTCTTCGGCGGTGACTTGATGACCGCCGTGGGAGGCACCCGCGTGAAACATTATAAGGAACTGGCCTATATGGGCTTCGTTCCAGTATTGCTCCATCTGCGCACCATTTTCAGGAATATGGCATTGTGCAAGAAGGATATCATGCAGTGGCAACCCGATGCTGTGATCCTTGTCGACTATCCCGGCTTTAACCTTAAGATTGCCAAGTATCTTCATAAGAACAGGAAGAACCGACCGGCCATCTATTATTATATCTCTCCCAAAATCTGGGCATGGAAGGAATATCGCATCAAGAACATCAAACGCGATGTCGATGAGCTGTTCTCCATCCTGCCATTCGAGGTGCCGTTCTTTGAACAGAAGCATCATTACCCCATTCATTACGTAGGGAATCCCACGGCGGATGAGGTACGGTCTTTTCTCGAGGAAGGAGGATGGAGGAAGGAGGAAGGAGATTTCCAACATGTACAAGAAAAGCCGATTATTGCCTTATTAGCGGGAAGTAGAAAGCAGGAGATCAAGGATAACCTGCCGGCGATGCTGGAGGCGGTGAAGCCGTTCCCTGATTATCAGTGTGTGGTGGCTGGTGCTCCTGGTATTGAGGATGCTTATTACGAGGAATTTATCAAGGATGCTTCTGTGGAGATTGTTCACAACAAGACATACGATCTGCTTTCGCGTTCCACGGCTGCCCTCGTAACCAGCGGAACGGCAACTCTGGAAACGGCCTTGTTCAACGTACCGCAGGTGGTGTGCTATAAGACACCCGTTCCTCGTCTTATCCGGTTCGCCTTTAACCATATCATCAAATGCAAATATATCTCGTTGGTGAACCTGATAGCCGACAAAGAGGTGGTGCAGGAACTTTTGGCCGACCGGTTCTCGGTGAAGAATATCCGGGAGGAACTGAGCAAGATCCTGCCAGGACAGACTGGTCGGGAACAGATGCTACAGGGATACGAAGAGATACGGACTGCTTTGGGGGATACTTGTGCACCTGACAATGCTGCGAAACTGATGGTTTCGCTGCTGGCGAAATCGTAATTACGATGGTTCTTTATACTGATTAGTGATGGATTTTGTCAGGAAAAAGTGCCAAAATTTGCTACTTCGTTCCGGGGCAATCTAGGGAAATTAACAACGACTAATCAGGTTGTTTCTGACCGTTATCTGACTCAGGTTCTACAAAAGCATAGGTTTTGGGTGCTGAAATGATAGTTATTGGCGTGCAAAACCATAGGTATTGGACTGTAAAACGACTGCTTTTGCAACGCAAAAAGGCTGATAACGCAGTCTAACCAGCCTTTTAACGACACCAAACTAAGCTTTTAACGTCACCAAACTATACTGTTTTTGATGACGAAAAACCAAGGTTGGGTATAACATCTTTAATGCCAACAAGTTGCAAAAACGCGAAAAGGAGAGCGTATTTGCAACCAATGAACCGCTTGATGGATTTCAAACGATTCTGGAGAGGTGCTTTGTAATAATTATTCGCAAACGAGTGCGCCTTATTGACAGATAATGGTGAGCGTGTAGATATAGACTACAGCAGCGGGGAAGGCCATGAGAGAGGAGTCGAAACGGTCGAGCATACCACCATGACCGGGCAGGATATTACCGCTGTCCTTGATGTTGATGGTGCGCTTGAACAGACTCTCCACCAGATCGCCCCAGGTGCCGAAGATGACAACCACCAGTCCTAAACCGATCCATTGGATGAGTGTGAGGACGGGCGGGTTCAGTGACGACTGTGCAGGATCGGCTCCCTGCTGGTCGAACCAGTTGATGATGCAGGCGGCAATGACTACAAAGACGGCACCGCCGATGCTTCCTTCCCAGCTCTTACCCGGACTGATGCGGGGGAAGAGCTTATGCTTTCCTAACAACGATCCCACGCAATAGGCACCGGTGTCGTTCACCCAGAGGAAGATGAACACGCTCAGCGGAAGGATGGTGTTGAAACGAATCGCTCCGTCGGCACTTCCATTGAATGCCAATACGTTGATCATCGAGAAGGGTAGGGCGATATACATCTGCGACAGCATGGTATAAGCCCAGTCGTTCACGGGGTTTGCCTGCTTGAGATACAACTCGCTGATGAACAGATAGATGATGGTGAGCAGGTAGGGAATGAAAATACCGCTTCCTGATACCAGACCGCTACAGTAGCCTGCCATGGCCAGGAAGAAGTACACGCCGGCCACCGTACTGATGAAACGGTTCACGGTAGCCCCTGCAATCCGGTCGTTCACCAGTCCGCAGAACTCCCAGATGGTAAGTCCTGTGACAATGGCAAAGAGCAGGAACATGGCTTCGGGGCGCATGAAGCTTACCACGATGGCGGCCACGAAGAACACGCCTGTAATGGTTCTGACAATCAGGTTCTTCATGCTTCGCCTCCTTCCTCCCCTAAGCTATCCTCTTGCTTCTTGCTTTCTGCTTCTTGCTTCTCTGTACCATCCTCTTGCTTTTCCTCATTCGCCTGCATGATTTCCAACGAACGACTCACCCAAGGACGCTTTCCGAAGATGTTTTCCACATCCTCTGTGTAGATTACCTCCCGACTAATCAGCAGCTCTGCCAATTGGTTATGACCCTCTTTATGCTCAGTGAGAATCTGCTTGGCACGTTCGTACTGTTCGTTGATCATCTTCAGCACTTCCTCATCCATCACCTTGGCCGTGGTCTCTGAATACGGTTTCTGGAAGTTATACTCATTATTATTATAGTAGCAGATGTTGGGCAGCTTCTCGCTCATACCAGCATAGGCCACCATACCGTAGGCACTCTTGGTGGCACGTTCAAGATCGTTTATGGCTCCAGTGGAAATATGACCCGTGAACAGTTCCTCGGCAGCACGTCCTCCCAGCAGGGAGCACATCTCGTCGAGCATCTGTTCCTTGGTAGTAATCTGTCGTTCCTCGGGCAGATACCAAGCAGCCCCCAAGGCCCTACCTCGCGGTACGATGGTAACCTTCACCAGCGGTGCAGCATGTTCGCAGAACCATGAGATGGTGGCATGACCCGCTTCGTGAAGGGCAATAGACCGCTTCTCCTCGGCAGTCATCACCTTGGTCTTCTTTTCCAGTCCGCCGATAATACGGTCAACGGCATTCAGGAAATCCTGCTTGCTCACCGCTTTCGCATCCCGACGAGCGGCAATCAGGGCCGCCTCGTTACACACATTGGCAATATCAGCTCCAGAGAAACCAGGCGTCTGTCGTGACAGGAAGTCGAGATCCACGGTATCGTCTTTCTTCAAAGGTTTTGTATGTACCTCGAAGATGGCTTTTCTTTCACTCAGGTCGGGCAGATCGACATTGATCTGACGGTCGAAACGTCCGGCACGCAGCAAGGCTGAGTCGAGCATGTCGGCGCGGTTCGTTGCTGCGAGGATGATCACACCACTGTTGGTGCCGAAGCCGTCCATCTCGGTGAGCAGGGCATTCAAGGTGTTCTCACGTTCATCGTTACCGCCCATGGCGGGGTTCTTCGAACGGGCTCGGCCCACAGCATCAATCTCATCGATGAAGATGATACAGGGTGACTTCTCCTTAGCCTGACGGAATAGGTCGCGCACCCTGCTGGCACCCACACCTACGAACATCTCTACGAAGTCGCTACCGCTCATCGAGAAGAAGGGAACACCAGCCTCACCGGCCACAGCTTTGGCCAGAAGCGTCTTACCTGTTCCCGGAGGACCCACCAACAAGGCGCCCTTGGGAATCTTTCCACCTAAGTCGGTATATTTCTGCGGGTTCTTCAGGAATTCCACAATCTCCTGCACCTCCTGCTTGGCACCTTCCTGTCCGGCCACGTCCTTGAAGGTGATACCTAAGTCGCCACCTTTCTCATACATCTTGGCCTTGCTCTTGCCAACGCTGAACACACCGCCGCCGCCAGCAGCTCCGCCACCCATACGGCGCATGATGAAGATCCAGGCACCGATGATGATGAGGAGGGGTAGCAGACTGATGAGCAGGTTCATGAAATCGCTGCCACGTTTGTTCTCGTAGCTGAGCTGTCCAGTAAACCGCTTCGCCTGTCGCTGGTCGTCAATGAACTTCTCCAACTGGTCAACACTACCGTAATCCACCACTACGTAGGGTTCCTTGCCCACTTGCTCGGTCCCCTTACCGAAGACTTCGCGGATATGTTCCGGCTTGACATACATCTTGATCTTCTTCTCGTCGGTGACAACGACGATCTTCGAAGCATACTGCTTCTGGACATATACCTGGAACTGACTGTAGTCGGCAACGCGACTGGCGCTGCTGTTGGTGGTGCCCTCGCCTGAGAACCAGACAAATGCCAGTCCGATCAACACGAGGATATAGATCCAGTTCATGTTGAACTTCGGCATCTTGGGCGTATCGTTCTTCTTATCTTGTTGCATTTTGTTATTAGTCTATATCGGGAACGCGCTCCAAGGGAGCATCTTCCCAGAGGTTTTCCAAATTGTAATACTCTCGCATATCAGGAACGAAGATATGAACCATGACGTCTGTAAAGTCCATGGCAACCCATACGGCATTCTCCTGACCGACAATGTGTACGGGCTTCTCGTGGGTTTCCTTCCATGCAAATTCCTCTACAGAGTCGGTAATGGCCTGTACTTGCATGGGAGAGTTTCCCTGACAGATGATAAAATAGTTACAGATGGCACCATCGATGCCGTTCATGTCGGCAATGGCTATGCCTTGCCCTTTCTTCTCCTGAATTCCTTTGGTAATGGCTTGTACTAATTCCTTTGTTCTTGTCATTGTAAATATGATACATTATTCTGCAAAGATACACCCTTTTCTTCAAATACCATCTATAAAACTCGTTAAATTGCGTTTTTTTTCAGAAATGGCACAAAAAAGTTTGGAAAATTGTTGGTAGTTCAAAAAAAAGCAGTACCTTTGCATCCGCAAATTGAGATTTGCACTGACAAAGTCAACTTATTGGGGTATGGTGTAATGGTAACACTACAGATTCTGGTCCTGTCATTCTTGGTTCGAGTCCGAGTACCCCAACAAAAAGAATCCGCCAAGCAACTTGCTTAGCGGATTTCTTTTTGCTTATTCTGTAATGAAGCTTAGCTTTCTTCTGCATTCTCGGCATCGATGGCCTTGATCTTCTGGCGCACCAGTTCACAGTCATCCTTGAGCTTCTGCACCTTGCGGTTCATCTCGTCGATAAGACTGTTACCCTTCTTACTCGAAGCGTTGAGGAAGCCCAGGTTGTTCTCGTAGGTCTGGATCTCCTGCTTCAGTCCTTCGTAGCGGCGCATCAGACGGGCGCGTTCGTTGTCGAGAACATCACCGCCACGTTCTGCCATGTTCTTGATGTTACTCTTAAAGTTGTCCAGACGACGGCGAGCCGTTGAGATGTTCAGGTCCTTGTACAGCTTGTCGAGCACCTCATGATACTCCTTGAAGATCTTATCCTTTTCCTTGAAGGGCACATGACCGATACCCTGGTATTCGTCCACCAGCTGCTGCACATTCTCCTGCAGGTTCTCTCCAGCCTCCTCGGCCAAAGCCTTCAGCTGAGCGATGATGTCGCGTTTCTTCTGCAGGTTATCGCGCTCTGCGGTGCGAGTACCCTGGTTGGCAGCGTTGCGAGCCTCGAAGAACTTGTTACAAGCGCCGAGGAACTCATTCCACAGCTGGTCGCCCAAGCGCTTCGGTACCATACCGATGGTCTTCCATTCTTTCTGCAGCGCAATGAGCTTATCGCTGGTTGACTTCCATTCCGTGCTATCCTGCAGCGCCTTGGCCTGCTCGATGAGTGCACGTTTCTTATCGGCGTTCTCAGCAAACTTCGCTTTCATGTCCTTGAAGAACTCAGCCTTTCTGCCGAAGAAATCATCACAGGCTGCGCGGAAGCGTTCGAAGATCTTCACGTTCATCTTCTGCGGTGCGAAGCCGATGGTCTTCCATTCAGCCTGCAGGTCGATGATCTGCTTGGTGTGGCGCTCCCAGTCGCCAGCTCCCTTGTTCTCTTCCTTAGCGATTGCTTCCACCTTCTCGCACAACTCAGTCTTACGAGCCAGGTTCTCCTCCTCCTTGGAACGGAGATTATCGAAATGCTGCTGGTGTTTCTTGTTGATAACCGTAGAGGCAGCCTTGAAGCGTGTCCATATCTCTTCGCGCAGATCCTTGGCTACAGGACCTGTCTCGCGATACTCCTGATGGAGTTTCTGCAACTGGTGGAAAGCACTGATGACATCCGGCTCATCGGCCAGTTTCTCTGCAGCTTCGCAGAGACGGTTCTTGATTTCGAGATTCTTCTTGAAGTCATATTCGCGGGCTTCGCTGTTCAGCTTCAGCAGATCATAGAACTGCTCCACATACAACTGATAGTTACGCCACAACTCGTTGGCCTTCTCAGCGGGAACCAGACGGATCTCCTTCCATTCCTGCTGCAGTTTCTTAAATTCCTGGTAGTTCTTGTTAGCCTCCTCGGGAGAGGTAACCATGCCTTTAATCTTCTCAATGATGTCCAGCTTTTTCTTCAGGTTCTCCTGTTTCTCTGCTTCCTGCTCAAGGAACATCTTAGCGCGTTTTTCCTTAACGACACCCATCTCAGCCTTGAACACTTCTTCGTCCTCATCAGGAAGAATAGTATATTTCTCTGGATCGCCACCTGCCTCAAGATAGGCTTTCTGCGCAGCCTCGCGTTCTGCGAAATGCAGTTTGTAGAACGTGGTCTTCAGCAGGTCAACTTCCTCTTTGGTTGGTGACTCATCACCGTGAGCAAGTTCTTTGATCCGCTCAATTACCTCCTTCTTGGTGGCATACACCTTCTTGGATGCTGTCTCCTCAGAAGGCTCCTCTTCGGCAGCGGGTTCCTCCTCTTGGGGCTCCTCAGCAGCAGGTTCTTCCTCTACTGCGGCTTCTTCCACTACAGGTTCCTCAGTTGCAGATTGTTCTTCTGCTGCTGGTTCCGGGTTTACAACATTCTCTTCCTGTTTAACTACTTCCTCAGCCACTGGCTGCTGGTTGGTTTCTTCTAACTGTGCCTCGTTGTTGAGGACGTTTTCTTGAGAGTCCATCATTTTTGAATGATTAAAGTTTCATATTCATGCACCTTTTCTCGCCATGTCAATGAACATGCGTGCATCGCATGGGTGGTTTGACTTCACGAGAATGATTGTATTCAAGGTACTGTCATTATTACGTAATAGGGTGCAAACTTAACAAAAATTATCGTAAAATCCTAATGATTTCCGAAAAATTTTCACTTTTTGCGCCTAAATCAACCGTTTGTACTTTAAAAAGAGCCAGGTAAGTGCACTTCCGCCGATGGAAATCACGAGAGCCACGATGAATCCTATTTTGCTATCTTCCATCCCGTTGATGAGGTTCATACCAAAAAGACCAGCCACGAGGGTAGGGAACATCATGATGATGGTCACCACGGTAAGCGTACGCATCACATTGTTCATGTTGTTGTTGATGATGCTCTGGTAGGTATCCATCGTGGATTCGAGAATGTTCGAATAGATACTAGTGGTTTCCCGGGCCTGTGTCATCTCGATGTTCACGTCTTCAATCAGGTCGGCATCCAGCTCATCCACCTGAAGCTTGAACTTCAGTTTGGCCAACAGGGTTTCATTACCCCGGATGGAGGTATTGAAATACGTGAGTGAATCCTGCAGTCGTGACAGTCCTATCAAGCTCTCATTATCCACATTATGATCGAGGTTACGCTTGGCCTTCTCGATGAGGTTGTTGATCTGCTTCAGTCGTTTCAGGTACCACACCGCCGACGAGAGGAAGAGTCGGAAGATCATATCCACATAATCGGTGAATCCCGTACCGCGTTTCTGATGGAAGCTCACGAAGTCGATCATCATGTTCGTCTCGTAGTAGCATACCGTGATGGTGACATCGCGTTTGTGGATGATACCCAACGGCACGGTGGTATAGGGCGTGCGACTTCGAATTTCCTTGACATAAGGGATACGTAGAATGATGAGCATCCAGCCGTCATCATATTCATAACGAGCCCGCTCATCAGTATCGCTGATGTCACTAAGGAAATAATCGGGTATTTGGAATTTCTCCTCCAGCATACGCTGGTCATCTTCTGTTGGACACGTCACCTGTATCCAGCAGTTCGGCTCCCACTCCGGGATAGCCTTCAAACTGTTGTTTGTATTCCAGTATGTTCTCATTGTGCTAATCCTTTTTAATGCATAATTCACAATGCTTGATGCATAACTAAAGCGGCAAAGGGATTAGCTACCTTGCTCGCTATCCCCCGCCTTTACGAATTGTTTTTATCCGCCGGGTAATCGTCCATATTGGTATAAATTGGTGAATAAATGGTCTTCCGCTATAGCGGTCGACTTGTTATCAGTGTGCAAAGATACGAATTAGTGAGAAAAAAACAAAGAAAAAAGCAAATTTTTCTTTGTTTTTTCGAGGAGGGAGGAGTTGTTTCGAGGAGTGTGGAGTGTGAAGTGTGGAGTGAGATATGATTTCATGAACAAGTGACTTTGTATATGAATACTATATCTCAGTACTATTCTCACTCCTCACTCCACACTCCTCACTCCACACTCAAGATCACTTCACCGGAATATCCTCCAACGTCTTCTTCAGCAGCTGCCAGAAGGGAGCTACGGTGGCCCAAAGGGCGCGCTCGGTGGTGGTGTGCGGTGACTTCATCGTAGGACCGAGACTAACGACATCCAAGTGCGGGTACTTACCCAAGATGATAGAGCACTCCAGTCCGGCATGATCCACCTGGATAATACCTTCGGTGCCGAAGAGTTCCTTGTATTCCTTGAGCAGCAAGTGCAGGATCTCGCTATCTGGATTCGGATCCCATCCGCCATAGCTGCTGTCGGTCTCCACCTTCATGCCAGCCATGTTGAAACAGCTCTGCAGCATGTTTACGATATAGTCTTTCATGTCCTCACGACTGGATCGTGGAAGGACCTTGATCAGGGCCTTGCCGTCACCGATGTTGATGATGGCGAGATTAGAGCTTGTCTCCACCACGTCGGGATAAGAAGGAATCATGCGCACCACGCCGTCATGACAAGCATAGATGGCGCTGATGAGGTTGTCCTGTATCTCCACGGGCACCTCCATCTTGGGCGTCTCCACGTCCTCGGCATAGAACTCTATACCGCTCTCAATGCCCTTGTATTCGTCGATGAAGTCAGCTTTCCAGTCATCTACCAACTCTTTCAGGGCCTCCACGTTCTCTTTCGGCAGTGTGAGCACCACCTCAGCCTTGAACGGGATGGCATTGCGCATGTTACCACCATTCCAGCAGGCCAGTCGTGCCTCGCACTCCTCGATAGCCTCTCGAACGAAGCGTACCATCAGTTTATTGGCATTACCTCGACCCTCATGAATCTCCAGTCCGGAGTGTCCACCACGGAGTCCTTTGAGTGTCACCTTCACGGCCACATCCTCTGGGTCAGTCTCCACCTCTTTGTATTCCAGTGTAGCGGTGAGGTTGATTCCACCAGCCGAGCCAATCACGAATTTCCCCCATGTCTCAGAGTCGAGGTTCAGCAGGATGTCACCCTGCAGCTCCCCTTCAGGAAGGTCGTTGGCACCATACATACCTGTCTCCTCATCGGCGGTGATCAGTGCCTCCACCGGACCATGTTTCAAGGTCTTGTCCTCCATGATAGCCATGATCGAGGCCACACCGAGTCCGTTATCAGCACCAAGGGTTGTTCCCTTAGCCTTCACCCACTCGCCATCGATCCACGGCTGAATGGGATCGGTCTCAAAGTTATGCGTACTCTCGGGTGTCTTCTGCGGCACCATGTCCATGTGAGCCTGCAGGATCACGCCCTTTCGGTTCTCCATCCCAGGTGATGCCGGTTTGCGCATCACGATGTTGTTGGCAGGATCCTTAAAGGCTTCCACGCCAGCTGTTTTAGCAAACTCCAGCAGGAACTGCTGTACTTTCTCCAAGTGTCCGCTTGGGCGCGGCACCTGTGTCAGTGCATAGAAATTCTTCCAGATGCACTCGGGTTTCAGATTTTTAATTTCGCTCATAGTTTTTTCTTCGTTATCGAGTATTATTGAGTATATTTATAATTCTCACGCAGAGGCGCAGAGAGCGCAGAGTCCTCGCAGAGTAACACGTTAATAGTTATTGACCAAACGCTCTATTCCATCTTTGAGATACTCTACATTAAAATTGATGAGATATCCCAGTGATATTCCTGTCAATCTCATATAGGTAAGCAACTGTTTCTGATGCACAGGTTGTATTTCAGCGACAGATTTCAATTCCAGAATGACAGTGTTGTCTACTATTACATCCAACCTAAGATCCATGTCTAATTCCATACCTCTGTAATTCACCTTTACAGGCACTTGGTGTCTCACTTCGAATCCTTGTAATTCCAGTTCATGGACAAGTGCAGCTTCGTATACACTCTCGAGTAAACCTGGTCCAAGTTCCGTATGAACACGGTAGGCGCATCCTAACAGTTTGTGTGTATATTCTTTATTAATAAACTCCATTGTTGACAACAAATTAATAAGAACTCTGTGTCTCACTCTGCGTCTCTGCGTGAGAATGAGTTCTAGAGAAAGACAACGCCGCCCACCCATACACACCCAGCACCACCACGAGCATGGTCTGGATGGTGTGGACGATGAGGACGAAGTAGAGGGCCTGCTCGTCACCCACTCCATAGAGAATCAGCATGGTCTTGACGGCAAAGTGCCACGGACCGGCTCCGTTGGGGGTTGGAACGATCACGGCGATGCTGCCCACGATGAAGGTCACCAAGGCACAGGAGAGTCCCAGATGACTGGTGAAATCGAAGCAGAAGAACGTAAGATAGTAATGCAGGAAGTAACTTATCCAGATTCCTAACGTGAAAATGATGAATAATGGAATGTTATGCACATCCTTCAGGGAGGCCACTCCTTGCCAGATGCCACTGAGTGTTGCCTTTACCTTATTATATATAGATAGACGCTTGAGCAATAGATGTCCTAAGGTAATCACCGCGACGGCACAGATGGCAGTCACCAGATACCCTGTCCACGAGAACTGATGCCAGATACTATTCATAGAGGTGCCGGTCTTCTCGAAGAAGGTTCCGAACACACTCATCTGGAACAGCAGGGTACAACCCGTGATGATCAGTACCAGCAACGTGTCGATGGCACGCTCGGTCACCACCGTTCCCAAGGCCTTCGAGAAAGAAACCTGGTCATACCTTTTCAGAATACCGCAGCGGGCAAACTCACCGATGCGGGGAATCACCAGACTGACGGCGTAGGATACGAAGATGGCATGGACACAAGTAGAGATGCGCGGATGCTCATCAACAGGGGCCAGTGTCTGTCGCCATCGCCATCCGCGGCACATCTGTGCCAGAATACCGAAGGGGAACGACAGCAGCATCCACCACCAGTTCATCTCGTGCATCAGCACATGCTGGATCCTACTGAAATCAAACCCTCGGTACATCCACCAAAGAATTGCCCCGCCAAGTATCAGCGGGAAGAGGATCTTCACAGCACCACCAATGATTTTCTTCGTTTCCATGTGACAAAGGTACGAATAAGAGAGCACAAAACAAAAGAAAAACGTGCTTTTCTTTTGTTTTGTCGAGCGAAAGTACCTTCGGCGAAGCCAAAGGTACGAATAAGCAACCAAAATTCAAAAAGAAAAACGTGCTTTTCTTTTGTTTTGTTGAGCGAAAGTGTCTTTGGTGCAACGAACATACCTAAAAACGATGATTAAGCAAAAAGTTTTCTGATTTTTTCGAATCGACCGTTTGTTATATGAAATTATTTACTACTTTTGCAGCCAGAAGCAATGATTATATGATGAAAAAAGCAGTTATCATACTACTCGGAATAGTTCTCATCTGCAGCTGCAGTGAGAAGAAAGAGCAGGGAGTGAAAGCTCCCACGAGAGTGAATACCATGGTTGTATCTTCATCTTCCAGTCATGGGGGACAGTCGTATGTAGGTATTGTTGAAGAACGTGAGGGAACGGCAGTAAGCTTTACCAGCATGGGAATCGTCAAACGTGTATTGGTGAGCGAAGGACAGGCCGTCAGTAGGGGACAGCTGATCGCGGAGATGGACAACACCCAAGCCCGCAATATGCTCAGTAGTGCCGAGGCCTCGATGGCGCAGGCCAATGATGCCTTGAAGCGATATGGTATGTTGCACGATAATGGTTCACTGCCCGAGGTGCAGTGGGTGGAAATCCAGAGTAAGGTGGCACAGGCGAAGTCGCAACTGGACATGGCCAAGAAGAACCTTGCTGACTGCCGACTGGTGGCTCCCGTCAGTGGTATCATCGGTAAGAAGATGGTAGGTACAGGTGAAACGGCTTTACCTTCACAGGCTGTTGTCACCATTCTCGATGTAAGTACCGTAAAGGTAAAGGTGGCTATTCCCGAAACAGAAATCAGTTCCATTTCTTCCTCCACCCCTTCCAGTATCTATGTGGAAGCTGCGCAAAAGACCGTGATGGGCGGGAAGATAGAAAAAGGTGTTCAGGCAGATGCCCTCACCCATACCTATGATGTCCGTATCCATGTAAGGAATGCCGATCGGAAGCTGTTACCCGGTATGGTGGCCTCTGTTCAGTTTGCGCCGGCAGCCCCCTATGTGGCCAAGCAGGCCATGCTGCCCGTGACGGCCATACAGAAGTCGTCCGATGGCTCGCTGTTCGTATGGACGGTAGCCAAAGACAGTACGGCCCATCGTACGAAGGTAAGCATCGGTAATACATCGGGTAACCAGGTAACCGTCTTGGGCGGTCTGGAGATGGGTGAACGCGTGGTGACCGAAGGCTTCCAGAAGCTGAGTGAGGGAACGAGAGTGGTTTATTAGTGCATAGTTCATAGTTCATAGTGCATAGTTCATAGTTCATAGTTTATAGAGATGATGAAAAAGATGTCATGGCTGAAATGGCCGTTGGAACACTACTCCATATCGCTCCTTATCATCGGTATCCTGTTCGTGCTGGGTATCTATGGTATGTATGTGATGCCGAAGGATGAGTTCCCCGCCTTCACCATCCGTCAGGGTGTGGTGATCGCGGTATATCCCGGAGCAACAAGCGAAGAGGTGGAAGAGCAGGTGGCCCGACCCCTTGAACGATATTTGTTCACCTATGGAGAGGTCAACCGTACCAAGACGACCACGACTGCCCAGAACGGGATGTGTATCGTGATGGTACGACTGAACGACGAGGTGAATAATAAAGATGAGGTATGGAGTAAGATCAAGCACGGACTGACCCTCTTCAAGCAGAGTCTGCCCACTGGCGTACTGGCGCTTGTGGCGAACGATGACTTCGGTAATACCTCTGCACTGCTCATTGCCATTGAGAGTCCTGAACGCAGTTACCGGGAACTGCAGGATTATACCGATAGGCTTTCCGACCGTCTGCGTCGCATCCCTTCCGTGGCTAACGTCCGTATCTATGGCGAGCAGAAAGAGCAGATATCACTCTATGTCGACCGTCAGCGCCTGCAGGCCTACGGCATCGGACAACAGATGTTGTTCAGTCGTTTACAGGCACAGGGCATGGTAGCCATGAGCGGTAGTCTGAGTGATGACGACCAGCAGATACCCATTCATGTGGAAGCTACAGAAGGTAGTGAAGAAGAGATAGCCAATCAGATCATCTTCAGTGATCCCGTCACTGGCAAGGTGGCCCGGGTGAGGGATGTGGCCCGCGTGGTTCGCGAATACGACAGTGAAGACAGCTATATCGAACAAGACGGTCATCCTTGTGTGTTAGTGTCCTTGGAGATGACACCCGGTAACAATATCGTGGCTTATGGCAAGGAGGTAGATCAGGCACTCAATGATTTCCGAGAGAATGAACTGCCTTATGATGTGACCATTACCCGCATTGCCGACCAGCCCAAGGTGGTGAGTCTGAGCGTGAGCGATTTCCTACGCGACCTGCTCATATCCATGTTCATCATCATCCTTGTGATGATGGTACTGTTCCCTTTGCGCTCTGCCATCGTAGCGGCCATCACGATACCTTTGAGCACCTTCATCTCGGTGTCGATTATGTATATGATGGGCATCGAACTGAACATCGTAACCTTGGCAGCCCTTATTGTGGTATTAGGTATGGTGGTTGACAATGCCATTGTGGTTATTGACGGCTATCTGGAATATCTGGGTAAAGGCTATGAACCGAAGAAGGCCGCTATCGCCTCTGCCAAGCAGTATTTCATGCCGATGATGCTGGCCACCCTCTGCATCTGTGTGATTTTCTATCCTTTGTTACTGACGATGAAGGGTGCTTTCCATGATGCCTTGGAGGATTTCCCTGTTACCATTACCATTAACCTGATGGTGTCTCTCTTACTTGCGGTAACAGTGATTCCCTTCCTCGAGGTACTAATTATCAAGCCTAGTGCAACTAGTAACACTAGCAACACTAGTACAACTAGCTCCAGCTCTTCCAGTCAAAATGCCATCACCCGCTGGGTGCAAAGCACCTACAACCGCGTGCTTGATTTCACCTTCCACCATCCCGGCTTGACCATCTTCGGCGGCATTGGCATCATTCTGTTGTCGTGCTTGCTCGTACCCACGCTGAAGATACGTATGTTCCCTTATGCCGACCGTGACCAGTTTGCTGTTGAGATATTCCTGCCGGAAGGCAAGGGCGTTTCCGAAACCCGTGTGATTGCCGACTCGCTGCGCCACGTGTTGCAACAGGATGAGCAGGTGAAATGCATCACGAGCTTCGTGGGCTGTTCATCTCCCCGCTTCATGACCTGCTATGCGCCGCAGATGGCAGGAAGTAACTATGCGCAGTTCATTGTGAATACCAACTCGCATAAGGCCACGCTCGACCTGCTGGCTAAGTACCAACCGCAGTGGAGTGAAGCGTTCCCCAATGCCTATGTGCGCTTCAAACGACTCGACTACCTGGAGGTGCCGGAACTGGAATACCGGTTCTATGGCGAAGACCTCGACTCGCTGCATGTGGTGGCAGAGCGGTTGATGGAACGGATGCGTGAAATGCCAGAGCTGGAATGGGTGCATACCGACTATCTGCAGCCGTCACCTATTATTAATGTAGAGCTCGATCCCGTGGCGTCGGCACAGTTAGGTATTACTCGCTCCACGGCAGCTCTCGCCCTAAGTGCCACCACCAACGATCTTCGTGTAGGACAGATATGGGAAGGGAACTACGAACTGCCGATTATTGTGAAGGACGATGCCGACATGACCTTTTCCGATATTGAGAACTTAGGCGTGGCCACACCGATGGCGATAGTATCGGCAGGAGCAGGCGGCAGTAATACAACAGTACCGCTCCGTCAGATTGCCAAGGTGGAACCGCAGTGGAGCGAGAGTCGTATCATGCACCGTGGAGGCGAACGCTGCATCACCGTTACCGCCCAATTTGCCAACGGCACCTATGCCGCCCCCGTGGAGAGTCGTATTGCCGATATCATGAAGAAGGAAATCCCGTTGCCGCAGGGCGTACGTGCCGAGGTGGGAGGAGAGATAGAGTATGACGCTGAGGCCCTGCCGCAGATCTTCGGAGGAGTGGCTATCGCCATGGTGATTATCTTCTTCTTCCTGCTCTTCAACTTCAAGAAATACGGCATCAGTATCGTCTGTATCGCAGCACTCGGACTGATGTTACCGGGTGTGTTGATCGGCTTGGCCTTGATGAACCGCACCCTGGGTCTTACCTCCATCATGGGTGTCATCACGTTGATGGGAATGATTATGCGTAACGAGATTCTGATCTTCGAGCATGCCCTCGACCTTATTAAGAAATATGTGGCGGCACATGGTGACTGGACCGTAGATCGAAAGGCTTATAACGAGGCTGTGAAGCAGGCGGCCTATGAGGCAGGTAAGCGCCGCATGGTTCCTATCTTCCTTACTACAGCCACCACCGCCGTGGGTGTGGTGCCGATGATCATTGCACAGTCATCGTTCTGGATGCCTGTAGGTGTCACCATCTTTGCTGGTGGAATCGGTTCACTCATCCTGGTGGTTACGATGCTGCCGGTGGTGTATTGGAGAGTGAGTACGAAGTAAAGACCCACCCCCAGCCCCTCCCTGTGAGGGAGGGGAGTAGATAGATTCAGATTCTTCCCGTTGAATATAAAACAAATATGAAACAGATTATAGCTTATATAGTAATGAGTTTGGTGGCAGTTCCCCTGTTTAGTCAGGTAACTACTCCCCTCTCTCCCAGGGAGGGGCAGGGGGTGGGTCTCTCTACCCCTCGCGGGTCTGGGCAGGGGGTAGGTCTCCTTTCCCTGCAGCAGCTCAAGGATTCCGCCCTGCACCATAACATGGCCATTCGCAGTGCCCAGTATCGTATCGATGCAGCGCAAGAGCAGCGCAAGGAGGCTTTCACCAAGTATTTTCCCAGCGTGAGCGGAACAGGTTTCGTGTTCAATGCCAACAAAGGAATGGCAGAGACCACTTTGAATCCCTCAGAGATGATTTCGCCCGAGTTGGGAATGGCGCTTGCCCAATCGTTCCCTCCCGAGGCGTTGGCCGCCCTTGCCAATCCTGTCAGCATCTCGATGATGAAGAATGGTGCACTGGCAGGCATCAATGCCGTGCAGCCCATCTTTGCCGGAGGACAGATCATCAACGGTAACAAACTCGCCAAAGTAGGTGAGGAAGCTGCCCGTCTGCAGCTGCAGCTGTCGGAGAATGAAGTGGAGAACCAAACCGAGCAGTATTACTGGCAGATAGTCTCCATGCAGGAGAAACTGAAGACCATCGATGCTGTCGATTCCATGCTCGCCGGTATTCATAAGGATGTTGACGTGGCGGTGCGTGCTGGTGTAGCCATGCGCAACGATCTCTTACAGGTACAGCTTCGTCAGAACGAGTTGAAGAGTCAGCGACTCAAACTCAATAACGGTATCGATATCGTCCGTCAGCTGTTGGCTCAGTATTGCGGTTTGAGCACTACTGAGTTTACACTTGCCCAGCCGCTCCTTCAAGACGAAGGATTGGCGATGAGTGCCGTTGCTCCGGAATCGGCGCTTCCTAACATCCCTGAATACCAGTTACTGCAAAAGCAGGTTGAGGTAGCTCAACTGCAGCGTAAGATGGAGATCGGTAAGAACCTTCCTTCAGTGGCGGTTGGAGCAGGGTATAACTACCACAACATGCTCGATGTTGACCGTACTTTCGCCATGGTGTTTGCCACAGTCTGCATTCCCATCTCCGATTGGTGGGGAGGCTCTCATGCGGTGAAACGCAGTAAGCTGGAATACCAGAAAGCCCTTGATGAGCAGCAGGATAAGTCGGAACTCCTGAAGATCCGCATGCGGAACGCCTGGAACAGTGTTGTGGAATCGCACCAGCAGCTTGCTATTGCCCAGCAGAGTATTGAGCAGGCAGCAGAGAACCTTCGTCTGAACCAGAACTTTTACAAGGCGGGAACCCATAAGATGTCCGACCTCCTGGAAGCGCAGATGCTCTACCAGCAGTCGCTCGACCGTCGTGTGGATGCTTTCATCAACTACCAGATCAGTCTGCTCAACTACCGTCAGGCTTCAGGACAATAAACAATCTTTCGTGCTGTTTCTCACTTTTCCGTTGAAACAACACGAAGTTTCGGGAGTAAATTTGTATATTTGCACCCAAATGAAGCAAGTAAGACCCAAGAAGAACCTCGGTCAGCATTTCCTGACCGACCTGAATATCGCCAGTGCCATTGCCGATACGGTGGACGCATGTCCCGACATACCCGTCCTGGAGGTCGGTCCTGGCATGGGTGTGCTCACCCAGTTCCTGATGCAGAAGCCCCGTCCGCTGACTGTGGTGGAGATTGATCGGGAGAGTGTGGCATATTTGACAGAACGGTACCCGTTCTTTTCGAGGAATGTGGAGTGTGGAGTGAGGAGTGAGAATAGTACTGAGATACAGTCATCTGTACTTGATGATTCACATACTCAAAGCATTTCTCACTCCACATTCCACACTCCACACTCCTCAAACGAGGAGAATCCCCGGCTTCTCATCGAAGGCGACTTCCTCCGCATGGACCTCCATCAGCTCTTCGACGGTAAGCCGTTCGTGCTGACCGGCAACTACCCCTACGACATCTCTTCGCAGATATTCTTCAAGGTGATTGATAACAAAGACCTGATACCGTGCTGTACGGGTATGATTCAGCGTGAGGTGGCACAGCGCATGGAGGCTAAGCCGGGTACCAAGGCCTACGGCATTCTCAGCGTACTCATCCAGGCGTGGTACGATGTGGAGTATCTGTTTACGGTTGATGAGAACGTGTTCGATCCGCCACCTAAGGTGAAGAGCGCGGTGATCCGCATGACACGCAACAAGGTACAGGATCTTGGCTGCGACGAGAAGTTGTTCCGCAGGGTGGTGAAGACGGTGTTCAACCAACGGCGCAAGATGCTGAGGGTGAGTCTGCGACAGCTGTTCACCAAGGACACCATGCCCGACAGTTCCTTCTTCAGTCAGGACATCATGACCATGCGCCCCGAACAGCTCACCATCCCGCAGTTTGTGGAGTTGACGAACTCGGTGAAGTTGATAGTTGAAAGTTGACAGTTGATAGTTTTGTATGATAGATGCGGTGAAGGATTTTGACTATCAGGTGCTGGATGCGATAAACTTTCCAGGACCTGCGGCGTATGATGCCTTCTGGTTTGCCTACTCCGACAAGATCACGTGGATTCCCTTCGTGGTAGTGATTCTGTATTGTCTGTTCCGTCACACCAACTGGCGCAGTGGCTTGTTGCTGCTGATTGCCGTCGGACTGCTGTTCTTCTTAAGCGACTATGCCTTGGCGCACCTCAAACCCATCTTCTGCAGACTCCGTCCTTCGCACGATGCAAACATCATGAATATCCTGCATTATGTGAACAACTACCATGGCGGACAGTACGGATTCCCGTCGAACCATGCCAGTAACGGGTTTGCCACCGCCACGATGCTGACACTGCTCTACCGCCGAAGACTTGTTGCAGCATGTGCTTTCCTTTGGGCCATAGGCTCCTGCTATTCGCGCATGTACTTAGGTGTTCATTTCCCCACGGATATCCTGGTAGGAGCCATCGCCGGAACATGTATTGCCGTGGCTGTCTATTATCTCTACAGATATGTTTACCAGCGACAAGCACAGAAATGGAACCTGCCACCGTTCGAACAGCAGTTCGGCAGTCGTGAACCATGGCCCATCATGGTGGTGTTTGTGCTCACAATCATCGCCCTCCTCGTTTTATAAAATTGAAGAATTGAAAAATTGAAAAATTGAAGTCAACGAAGTTAGGAATTGAAAAATAAAATATGTTCTTATGTTATTATGTCTAAAAAGTTCTTATGTCTAAAATAGTTATTATGTCAAAAAAAGAGAAATATGAATTACTTCTCCACCAAATGGAGAGTCTGATTGAAGGTGAAACCAACAAGATAGGCGTGATGGCCAACATCACCGCCGCCATTCACGACACCATGCAGTTCTTCTGGGTAGGCTTCTACCTGGTAGAGGGTGACGAGCTGATACTCGGTCCTTTCCAAGGTAGCGTGGCCTGCTTCCGCATCCCCTGTACTAAGGGCGTGTGCGGCGCGGCATGGAGCCGTCGTGCAACCGTTGTTGTTGAAGATGTTGACAAGTTCCCCGGTCATATTGCCTGCAGTTCCCTGAGTCGCTCAGAGATAGTCGTACCGGTGTTCAACCAGCAAGGCGAAGTTGCTGCCGTGCTCGATATCGACAGCACCGACCTCGCCACATTCGACGCTACCGATCAGTATTATCTTGAGAAAATGATGAAAAGTTTAAGATTGTAGAGAGGCAAGAAGCAAGAGGCAAGAAGCAAGAGAATAGATTCTGAGATACAGGCTCTATTTCATAGTGCATATCTCTTGCTTCTTGCTTCTCACCTCTTGCTTCAAAACAAAGTTTTTTCTCTAAAATGTTGGCAGTTTCGAAAAAATGCGCTAATTTTGTCAAAAGAAAACCTAAAACGAAAGAAAATGATAGATGTAAAAGCTACATTAGCAGAGAGTGAAGAGAGAATGGAGATGGCAGCCATGTTCCTCGAAGAGAGCCTGAACCGCATCCGTGCAGGACGTGCCAACGTGGCCATCCTCGACGGTGTGAAGGTGAACTCCTACGGTTCCATGGTCCCCTTGAACCAGGTAGCCAACGTAAACTGTCCTGATGCCCGTACCATCGCTATTCGTCCGTGGGACAAGAAAGCGATTCGCGACATTGAGAAGGCCATTATGGATAGTGATGTAGGTATCACCCCTGAGAACAACGGTGAGATTATCCGTCTCAACATCCCGCAGCCCACTGAGGAGCGCCGTCGTGAACTCACCAAGCAGTGCAACAAGATTGCCGAGAAAGCCAAGGTTGAGGTGCGCAATGTGCGCGGCGATATCAAGGAGAAACTGAAGAAGGCCATCAAGGACGGTCTCAGCGAGGACAACGAGAAAGATGCCGAGCTCGAGCTTCAGAAGATCCACGATAAGTACATCAAGAAGATCGATGCACTCATCGAGGCGAAGAACAAGGAAATCATGACGGTCTAAATTAGTTGACAGTTGATAGTTGACAGTTGATAGTTTGCTGCCGCACAAGTGATTGGCAAAATGATGGTCAACTGTCAACTATCAACTGTCAACTGTCAACTTACAATGTTTGGCTTAGTCATCAAGAATACCGGTTCGTGGTACACCGTCCTTTTCGACGATGGTTCCACGGCCGATTGTAAAATAAAGGGGAACTTCCGTCTGCGAGGCATACGGAGTACAAACCCTGTAGCCGTCGGCGACCATGTGGAGGTGGCCGACGGTTTCATCACTGAGATCAAAGACCGCAAGAACTACATCATCCGCAAATCACCCAATCTTAGTAAGCAGAGTCATATTATTGCAGCCAACGTCGATCAGGCTGTGTTGGTGGTAACCGTAAACTATCCCCAGACCAGCACCACCTTCATCGACCGTTTCCTGGCTTCTGCCGAAGCCTACCGCGTGCCTGTCATCCTGCTTTTTAACAAGACCGATTTGCTCGATGCTGACGAACGGCATTATCAGGAACTAATGGTGAACCTCTACGAAACCGTTGGCTACCAGTGCTTACAGGTGTCGGCACAGACAGGCGAGGGCATCGACCGCCTCCTTCCGCTCCTTGAAGGAAAGGTTACTGTTTTCAGTGGAAACAGCGGGGTGGGGAAATCCACCTTATTGAACACCCTCGTTCCTGGCATCAACCTCCGCACTGCCGAAATCTCTGATGCCCACAACACGGGTATGCATACCACCACTTTTTCGGAGATGATTCCGCTCCACACTCCACACTCCACAATTAACCAAGCCCGTATTGAACGGTCTTGGTTAATCGACACCCCCGGCATCAAAGGGTTCGGGACCTTCGACATGGAGCCCGAGGAGATTTGCGGCTACTTCAAGGAGATCTTCCACTTCTCAAAGGACTGCCGTTTCCGCAACTGCACCCATACCCATGAGCCGGGCTGCGCCGTGCGCAAAGCACTCGAAGAACACTACATTGCCGAGAGCCGTTACAACAGCTACCTCAGTATGCTCGAGGATAAGGAAGAAGGCAAGTACCGCAGCGACGTAAACTAATTATAAGCCTCACAGTTTATTCCCAAGTTGGGAACATTTTATTCCCACGTTGGGAATAAATGGTTTTATGGCAGTTTTCTTTCACCCCGCCCCCCTTGCCAGGACCCCGCCCCTTAGAGGGGTGGGGAACCGAACGAGCAAACGCTGGTAATCAACTCCCCTCCCATCTCAGGGGAGGGGTGAGCGAAGCTGGGGTGGGGTAAGACAAAACCGATTTCCCCAAGACCTAACAGTTTCACGGCAAAAATCCCCTACACAAAGATGTTTCACGGTTTTTCATACCTAACATAAACCTAACAAAAAGGTAACAAACACCTAACATCAAACCTAACATTTCCCCATCGTTATTCCGTTATTACGTTATCACGATATAACGATATCACGACTTCTCGCTACCACGACATTCCCCTCCTTCATGGAGGCCTTCCCGATGTTAGGTTTGATGTTAGGTGTTTGGTTAGGTTTATGTTAGGTCTTTGGTTAGGTCTTGAGGGTGCCAAAACCGCGTGAAACATATATGTACAGGCACTTTCTTCCGTGAAACCGTTAGGTCTTGGACAAAAACACAAAATTCTTCACCATTTTATTTGTTAGTTTCATTTGAAAAGTGTACTTTTGTCCTGGAGAGGTTAGCGAAACTCATATCATTTAGGCCATGCTGCTCCCCGCCTTACCACAATAATACCTATAGAAATGTTAAAAAAATAAGATTTCGTTATAAAAAGTTTGCAGATAACATTTTTGTTGTTATCTTTGCACAAAATATGTATGTACACAAGTTAAATCTCAAAAAAACTAAATTTATGAACAAGATGATCATGAATAGGCTTACGATGCTGGCTGTGACCCTGATGGCGAGCATGGCCTGCTTTGCGCAAGGGAAGATGGCGACTACCATCAGTGACGGTAAACAAGTCGGCGATGTATTTGATTACTTGGAGTTGAAGTATAAAGTCACTGGTAATTCTGCTGGCTATACTGTTCAAGTAATTGGTTTTGCCGATGCTTTTGAAGCTGATCCGACTAAATTTGATACCTCTGAAGAAATTGATGCACTTAACACTGTAACTATACCTCATTATATTGGTAAGAGTACTGATGTTGCAGTTCAGGTTTACGTACAGAGTATTGCAGATGGTGCTTTGAATACAAGTGATGCAACACTTGCTAGCAAGGTAACAGCAATAACTATCGATTATGTGAATAATGATAAGACACAGGGAATACCTGTATCAATCGGTGAAAATGCTTTTGCTGGTCTTACCTCTGTGGCAACAGTGGAGAGTAAAATTCCAGGTGCTAAGGTTGCTGCGATTCCTGCCACTTCGTTTGCTACAAGTGTGTATAAAACAGCAACACTGAAGACTCCAGAGAAAGTAATGGGTAAGTATACTAGCAAAGATGGATGGAAGAGATTCCTTAAGGTTACTGATGGAAGTTTCTTATTGGGTGATATTGATGGCAACGGGAGTGTTACAGCGCTCGATGTAGCAAAGTTTAACAAAGCCTATAAGACAGGTGTATGGACGGGATTGAAGAAGGACGCTGTTGATATGAATAGTGATGGAAGTATTTCAGCGGTTGAATATGCACAATTCTGTAAACGTTATAAAGAACTTTATTAATAATTTATACTTACATTAAAATGAAGAAAATTGCAATCTTGGCATTAATGTTGATTTCTTCTGTAATCACATATGCCGACAATGTTCTTTCTGCAAAGGATATAACAATTGCAGCAGGTGAAAAAGCCACAGTTTCAGTAAGTCTTGATAATTCTTCTGAAACAATAAGTGGTATTGTTTTTAAAATGACTCTTCCAAGTTGGTTGGAGGTTGTAAGTGGTTCTGCAGTATTTGATAAATCCAGAACAAATGATGAAGGCAAACCCGATTTTGCTGTTACAAAACAAGAAGATAACGTTTATCAGATCTTTTATAATTCATCAGAACAATGGACGTATTATATTACTGGAAATAGCGGATCGCTCTTTTCTTTCCAACTTCAGATTAAGGAAGATGCAACTGTAGAAGATGGAACTACTGCTTCTATCAAGTTTTCTGATTTCGAATGTTTTGATATCGAATTTAACGATTTGAACAGTACTCTTTCTTTTGCAGACATCAATGTTACCGTTGGTGCCGCTGCTGCTGAAACCGAAAAGATTACCCTTACTAAGGAATACAACACCTATATTCCAGCTAAGGCTCTTGACTTTAGTAGCGTAGAGGGCATCAAGGCTTATTATGTAACAGCCGTTACTGCAACTGAGGCTACTATTACCGAGGCTACAACCGTTGCTGCTGGTGAGGGAATCATTATTAGTGGTACTCCTGGCGATTATGAAGTTCCCGTAGCAACAGTTGAAGTAGCACCGAGCGAAGAGAACCTGCTTAAGACTTCTGGTATCGCAGTTAACGACTACATCCTTTATAATGGAAAGTTCGTGCTCTGCAGTGATGGCGAACTGGCAGACGGTAAGGCATACTTGCCCGCAAATGCGTTCACTGCTGGTGCTAAGATTATCAATATCGTATTCGGTGGTGAGTCAACTGGCATCAACGAGGTGCAGAAGAGCGAGACCGATGGTGCTATCTATAACCTGAGCGGTATGCGCGTAAGCAAGACCCAGAAGGGTGTGTATATCATGAACGGCCGCAAGGTCATCGTGAAATAATGTGAGTTTTTAAACAATGTATAACAACAATTGAAAAAGAACTTAGTTATGAAAAAAGATTATATTAAGCCGTTCGTGAAAGTAAAGGTACTGGATACTGATCTTTGTCAGATTACTGTTACAAGCGATCCGACCATGTCTCAGCCTGGTGCAAATGCTGATGCAAAAGAGGTTTTCGATTTCTTCGAGTAATCAAAGAATACAACCCTATAAGCCAAAAGGTGCCGCGACAAACATCGCGGCACCTTTGTTATATATACAAAGAGTGCCAGCTTTCATTCGAAGGCTGGCACTCATAAGTTGTTCTTGTCGGTGAGCCGACATCATTTCTTGAACAGCGAGGCAATCCAGAGTACTACTACAGCACCAACGACACCTGTGATAATCTGACCAATCCATTCGCTGCTCATGCTGATGCCTAACAGGTTGAACATCCAACCACCAACGGCACCACCAACCAAACCTAACAAGAGGTTCAACACAAGGCCAAAGCCACCACCACGCATGATCTTACCAGCCAAGAAACCGGCGATCAAACCTACAATAATTGCTCCAATAATTCCGCTCATAATAATAAGTTTATTAGTTAAAATATAAGTTTATTAGTTTAATATAGTTTGATATCTGATGACAAAGGTACGAATAAGCGAGCACAAAACAAAATAAAAACGAGTTTTTCTTTTATTTTGTCGAGCGAAAGTCTTTCAATTCATCGGAATTGCCCATCTTTTTCTTGGGCAGACGCTTCGCCTTGCGCAGTGCCTCGGTGATGATCCACTGCAACTGACCGTTGGTGCTTCGGAACTCGTCAGCAGCCCAGGCCTCTATCGCGTCCATCGTATCGGAATCGATACGCAGAATGAAATTCTTAGTTTTCTTTTCAGACATATCTTTTAATCTTTTGTGGAGTGTGGAGTGTGGAATGTGGAGTGAGATATGATTTCAAGAACAAGTGGTTTGATACATGAATACTATATCTCAGTACTATTCTCACTCCACACTCCACCCTCCACACTCCTCGAAACAACTCCACATTTCCCCTCCTTATGGAAGGGTAGGGGTGGCTTAATGGTTCAGCGTACCCGTATTCACCACAGGCTGTGCCGACTCATCCCCGCAGAGCACGACGAGGAGGTTGCTCACCATAGCAGCTTTCTTGTCGTCATCGAGGTCCACTATGTTCTCATTAGAGAGCTTGTCAAGGGCCATCTTCACCATCGATACAGCGCCTTCTACAATCTTCTCACGGGCAGTGATAATGGCTGTGGCCTGCTGACGACGCAGCATCACAGCGGCAATCTCGGGAGCATAGGCCAGGTAGTTGATGCGAGCTTCTACCACCTCGATACCAGCCAGGGCGAGACGCTCATCCAGTTTCTGCTCCAGCTGCTCATTGATCTCATCGGCACTTGAACGCAGCGTGGGCTCTCCTTCCTTTGTGTCCTCATCGTCGTAGGCATACTGTCCTGCCACCTGACGCAGGGCAGCATCACTCTGTACACGCACAAAGTTCTCCAGCGCGTTCATCAGTCCTTTGGTATCTGAGCCCACAGCGTTTGGATTGGCAGCCATGGTCTGCGAATCCACCTCGAACAATGCCTTATAGGTATCCTTCAGTTTCCACACCAACACCAAACCGATCATCACAGGGTTACCGGTCTTGTCGTTCACCTTGATGGGCTCGGCGTCGAGGTTACGGGCACGCAACGATACCTTCTTGCTTCCGTAGAAGGGATTGATCCAGAAGAAACCGGTCTTACTGAACGTTCCGCTATACTTACCGAACCAGGTGGTGACACGTGCCACATTGGGTTCCAGCTGCAAATGACCGCACCACATAATGATGTTGATGAACAACAACAGAATACTGCCGCCCAACAGCCATCCGCCTTGTGCGCCATTGCTGCCATCCAGCTGGATGATGCTATAGATGATACCTAACACTGCCAATACCAGAATGGCGAAGTTTACAAACAACATCAGGAAACCATTCATTACTGTTCCCTTGAAAGCAAATTCTTTATTCTCCATCTTCTTTTAAAGTTCAAAGTTCAAAGTTTAAAGTTCAAAGTTAAATGATATCATTTTGATATCGCAAAGATATATACTATTTTTCAATCGGCAATGGGTTTCTGCAGTTTTTTATGTTTCTTTTACTTTTCTTCTCTACGAATTAGACGAATTAGACGAATTTTTTTGTATACCTTTGTACCCATAAATAATACATCAGTGCAAATGAATATCAAAGAACTGGAAGGGAAGCGCATTGCCGTACTGCTGTCGGGTGGCGTAGATTCATCGGTGGTGCTCTACGAGCTGGTACGCCAAGGACTGCAGCCCGATTGCTTTTATATCCATATCGGTCCCGATGAGGATGAGGAGTGGGACTGCTCCAGCGAGGAGGATGTAGAGATGGCAACGGCCGTAGCACATAAGTATGGGTGCAAGCTTGAAGTGATCGACTGTCATCAGGAGTATTGGAACCAGGTGACGACCTATACTATAAATAAGGTACGCGAAGGCTTCACTCCCAATCCTGATGTGATGTGCAACCGACTGATTAAGTTCGGGGCCTTCGACGAGAAGCGGGGTCATGACTATGACCTGATTGCCACGGGGCATTATGCCATGACCGAGATAGATGAAGAGGGGAGGAAGTGGCTTTGTACGAGTCCTGATCCTGTAAAGGACCAGACCGACTTTCTGGCACAGATATACGACTGGCAGCTGCGGAAGGCGCTGTTTCCCATTGGGCATTATATGAAGGATGAGGTGAGGGCCATTGCCGAACGCGAACATCTGGTGAATGCCAAACGAAAGGATTCGCAGGGCATCTGCTTCTTGGGAAAGATCAATTACAATGAATATATCCGTCGTTTCTTAGGCGAGAACCCGGGGGATGTCATCGAACTGGAAACGGGTAGGAAGATTGGCGAGCATAAGGGCTTGTGGTTCCATACCATCGGACAGCGCAAGGGACTGGGCTTTGGCGAAGGTCCGTGGTTTGTCATCAAGAAGGATGTGCCGAAGAATATCTTATATGTGAGTCATGGCTATGATCCGCAGGATGCATATAAGCAGGATTTCCTGATACACGACTTCCACTCGCTCACCCTGCCGTTGCATACTTTGTTCAACGGACAGACAACAAAGAATGTCACATTCAAGATCCGTCATACACCGGAGTATCATCCTGCGGTGCTGGAAAAGGTTGACGAGGGGAAATATATGGTGCATTCAGCGCATCCCATCCATGGGGTAGCACCAGGACAGTTCTGTGTGGTGTATGATGAGAAGCATCACCGCTGCTTTGGGTCGGGGGAGATAGGGAGCCACCCCTAACCCCTCCATAAGGAGGGGAAAGGTGGAGTCGTTTCGAGGAGTGTGGAGTGTGGAGAGTGGAGTGAGATATGCTTAGAGTATATGAATTCTCAGGACAAGCATCCTGTATCTCAGTACTATTCTCACTCCACTCTCCTCACTCCACACTCCACAATTTCACAAAGGGCGGTCATGGATGGAATAACAAGGTCGGCTCCTGCCTGCCAGAGTTGCTCATCGGGTAGCGGACCTGTATTCACACCGATGGTGAAACACTGGGCGGCAACACCTGCCTGAATACCCAAGGGGGCATTCTCCACCACGATGGTTTCCCATGGTTCCGTTCCACATTTCTTCATGCCAGCCAGGTAGGGATCGGGTGCAGGCTTACCTCGTTGCACATCATACGCTGTGGTGATATGGTCTTCCGTGATGAAAGGATGGAAATCGGTGGTAAGGCGGTTGATGAGGGGGCGCTGACCGCTGCCTGTCACCACAGCCATGACAAAGCCTTCCTGATGCAGTTTCTCCATCAGCTCATAGGCACCGGGCATGATCTCAGCCTTGGGCATCTCGCCGAAGAAACGGGTCTTTACGTCGTACATCGCTTGCGCCTCTTCCAAAGTGATGTCTTTCCCTTGCTGTTGCTTCACCATATTACGGATGGTGTCTATACCGCGGGCACCCTCCGTGGCGTAGGCATCATCGGCCGTCATGCGGATGCCGAAGGTGGCCATGGAGCGCTGCCAGGCCACAGCATGGTTGGGCATGCTGTTAATGAGCACGCCATCCATATCGAAGAGAACGGCTTTGGGGCAGAAACCCCCAAAGCCGTGTTTTTTTAAATACTTTTGAATTGATTCCATAGGGTTCTAGTTTTGCTAGATGTACTAGAAATACTAGTTTTACTAGTTGCACTAGCATTACTAGGATTACTAGTTGGACTAGCAGTACTAGGGTTCTATTTGTATTAAGCTTCTTTGGCCAGGCGCTCCTTGATGGCCTTCGATTCGGCCTCATAGCCAGGCTTGTCGAGCAGGGCAAACATATTCTTCTTATAGGCCTCCACACCCGGCTGGTTGAATGGGTTCACGCCAAGCACATTACCGCTGATGCCGCAGGCAATCTCGAAGAAGTAGATGAGCTGGCCGATGTAGTATTCGTTCAACTGCGGTACGCTGATGCGGATATTGGGCACGCCACCATCGACATGAGCCAAACGTGTTCCTAACTCAGCCATCTTGTTCACCTCATCCACACGCTTGCCAGCAAGGAAGTTCAAGCCATCGAGGTTCTCCTCATCATTCGGGAAGAGCAGCTTCTTGTTCGGCTCCTCAATGCTGATGACGGTCTCGAAGATGGTGCGCTCACCTTCCTGAATCCACTGTCCCATCGAGTGGAGGTCGGTGGTGAAATCGCAAGATGCCGGGAAGATACCTTTGTTCTCCTTACCCTCGCTCTCGCCATAGAGCTGCTTCCACCATTCAGCAATGAAGTGAAGCTTCGGCTGGTAGTTCACCATGATCTCGATTTTCTTACCAGCGCTATAGAGTCCGTTACGGATGGCAGCATACTGGGCAGCGATATTCTTCTCGAAGGGGACATCCTTACCACAAGCCTTCTCCATCTCCTGAGCACCCTCTACCAGTTTCACGATGTCGAAACCGGCACAGGCAATGGGCAGCAAGCCCACCGGTGTGAGCACAGAGAAACGACCGCCCACATTATCGGGAATAATGAAGCTCTTGTAGCCTTCCTTGTCGGCACAGGTACGGGCAGCACCTCTCTTGGCATCGGTAATGGCCACGATTACCTTCTTGGCCTCCTCCTTACCGCGCTGATCCTCGCATTGCTTCTTCAGCAGACGGAAGGTGAGGGCGGTCTCGGTGGTAGTACCACTCTTGGAGATATTGATCACACCGAACTTCTTATCCTTCAGATAGTCGGTCAGCTCAGAGAGATAGTCCTCACCGATGTTATTTCCTGCAAACAGGATGGTAGGATTCTTCTTGTCGGCCACCAGCCAGGCAAAGCTGTTGCCAAGGGCTTCAATCACGGCACGGGCACCTAAGTAGCTACCGCCGATGCCGGCCACTACTACAGCCTCGCAGTTCTTACGAAGGGTGTCGGCACATTCCTGCACCTCTTTCAGAAATGCAGGAGTGATAGACGACGGCAGATGCAGCCATCCCAAGAAATCGTTACCTGGGCAAGTACCCTTCTCCAATGCTTCCTGAGCAGCCTTCACCTGAGGCTCGAAAGCTTTCACCGCACCTTCTTTGAGGAAGCATGCAGCCTTTGTCATGTCTAAAGCAATATTCTTCATCTTGTTTAAGTATTTTTGTTAGGATATGTTTGTCTGTTTAACGGAAACTGTCGGTAAGAAGTTTGATCTCGATCTGCGGGGCGATACGCTCGTACAATATATTATATACGGCATCGAGGATGGGCATGTTGACATGCATGTGGCGGTTGATCTCCTTCATACATTTCGTACCGAAGTAGCCCTCGGCAATCATCTCCATCTCTATCTGTGCCGATTTCACGCTGTAACCCTTACCAATCATGGTACCGAAGGTGCGGTTGCGCGAGAAGTTACTATAGCCCGTTACGAGGAGGTCGCCCATATAAACCGAGTCGTTGATGTTCCGTTCAATAGGATGTACGGTGTTCAGGAACCTGTTCATCTCCTGCACAGCGTTCGACATCAGTACGCTCTGGAAGTTATCACCGTACTTCAGTCCGCTGCAGATACCTGCGGCAATGGCATAGACATTCTTCAGTACCGATGAATACTCAATGCCGATGACATCCGTGGAGGTCTTGGTCTTGATATAGTCGCTGGCGATGAGATCGGCAAACGACTGGGCCTTCACCTTGTCGTCACAACCGATGGTGAGGTAGGAGAGACGTTCCAGTGCCACCTCTTCAGCATGTGAAGGACCGCCGATGCAGGCCAGGTTCTCGTAAGGTACATCATAAACCTGATGGAAATACTCGGAGCATACCAGGTTCTCATCGGGCACGATACCTTTGATGGCCGTGATAATGAACTTATCGCGGATGCGGGTCTTGAGTTTCTTCAGGTGGTTCTTCAAATAAGGTGAGGGCGTGACGAATACCAGCGTATCATAGTTCTGTACGATCTTGTTGATGTCGCTGGAGAACGCAATCTCGTCCACATCGAAATGCACGCTCATCAAGTAGGCAGGGTTATGCCCCATCCGCTTGAAGTCCTCAATGCGGTCGTCGCGGCGCATATACCACCCGATGTGGTGGGTGCGCCCCACCACGATCTTGGCAATGGCGGTTGCCCAGCTTCCGCCGCCAATGATGGCTATGTTACCGCAGTCGTACACTTTGAACTTTGAACTTTGAACTTTGAACTTTGAACTATGAACTATGAACTCTGAACTTTATTGCGCCTTCTCAATCCATTTAGCTACCTCATCCACTGAGGGCTTTTGCATATCGAGCTTGAACTTCTTCACGATGTCACCGATCTTCTGCTGCAAGCCCTGGGGCTTCTCGTCCTTGATGTTCTGTACGAGGTTGAAGCCGATCTTGCGGAGTACGGGAACCCATTCCTCGGGAACACCAATCTCAGCCCATTCGGCCACTGTACTCTGAGGCACCTTCTTCTCGGGCTTCATCTGCGGGAAGAACAACACCTCCTGGATGAAGGTCTTACCGGTCATGAGCATCACCAGTCGGTCGATACCAATACCGATACCACTGGTAGGCGGCATACCGTATTGCAGGGCACGGAGGAAGTCCTGATCAATGATCATGGCCTCGTCGTCACCCTTATCAGCCAACTTCATCTGCTCCACGAAACGTTCTTCCTGATCAATCGGGTCGTTCAGCTCAGAGTAGGCATTCGCCAACTCCTTACCGTTCACCATCAGCTCGAAGCGCTCGGTGAGTCCGGGCTTTGAACGGTGCATCTTGGTAAGCGGCGACATCTCCACGGGATAGTCGGTAATGAAGGTAGGCTGGATAAAGGTACCTTCGCAGAACTCACCGAAGAGCTCGTCAATGAGCTTACCCTTACCCATGGTCTCATCCACCTCCATGCCCTTTGACAGACAGAAGGCACGGATCTCCTCCTCGGTCTTACCAGTGCAGTCGAAGCCGGTCTTCTCCTGAATGGCCTCCAGGATGGGGAGTCTTCTATACGGAGCCTTGAACGATACGATGTTACCGTCGATCTCGCGCTCAGGCTTACCATTCACTGCGATACAGATAGTCTCTAACAACTTCTCCGTGAACGACATCATCCAGTTGTAGTCCTTATACTGCACATACAGCTCCATACAGGTGAATTCTGGGTTGTGGTTACGGTCCATACCCTCGTTGCGGAAGTTCTTACCGATCTCATAGACACCTTCGAAGCCACCCACGATGAGGCGCTTCAGGTAGAGCTCGGTGGCGATACGCATATACATATCCTGATCGAGGGCATTGAAATGGGTGATGAAAGGACGGGCTGAGGCGCCACCGGCAATCATCTGCAGGGTAGGAGTCTCCACCTCGGTATAACCAGCTTCGTCGAGAACCTTTCTTAAGGTACGGATCACTGTGGCACGCTGTAAGAAGGTATCCTTGACACCCTCGTTCACTACCAGATCCACATAGCGCTGACGATAGCGCAGCTCCGGGTCGTCGAACTTATCATAGGCCACACCGTCCTTGTATTTCACGATGGGCAGCGGTTTCAGACTCTTAGCCAGCAGCGTGAGTTCCTTGGCATGAACCGAGATCTCACCCGTCTGGGTACGGAACACGAAACCCTTGATGCCGATGAAGTCACCGATATCCATGAGTTTCTTAAATACCGTATTATATAAATCCTTATTCTCTTCAGGACAGATGTCGTCGCGGGTGATATACACCTGAATCCTGCCCTTGGAGTCCTGAAGCTCCACAAAAGAGGCCTTACCCATTACACGGCGACTCATCATTCTACCGGCAATGCATACCTGGGGCAGATCGTTTACGGGTATCGGCTCTTCACCCTCTGGTACGTCGATAATCCATTGGCCGTTCTCTACATTCTCACGGATGTCGGTACTGAAGGCGTTGGTTGCATACTCAGCTGCTGGATAGGGGTTGATACCCATGTTACGCAGTTCCTGCAGACTCTCGCGTCTGCCTATTTCCTGCTCACTTAATTCTAATACATTCATATTCTTCATATAATTATGGTGCAAAGATAGTGCAAATCGAGCGAAATGCCAAAGGAAAACATGTTTTTCTTTGTACTTTCAGAGAAGCAGCCTGTCTTCAGCGAAGCCTCCATCCTTCCTGTTTTTTATCGATAATGCGTCATTTTGTATCCAATGAAACAAATTGTAAATCTTATGTTACATGAGATGGAGGTAATTCAAAGAAAAATTCATTACCTTTGCAATCATTATTATCAACGATATTACAAAACAAATGAAGAATATGAAAAAATTATTGGTATCATTACTGCTCCTGGGCACCGTGAGCGTTTATGCCCAGAACCCAGTTATCCGTAACATCTATTCAGCCGACCCGACGGCTCGAGTATTCAACGGAAAAGTGTATCTCTATCCGTCGCACGACATCTTCCCTCCCGAGGGACAGCGACAGGATTGGTTCTGCATGGAGGACTATCATGTGTTCTCTTCTGAGAATCTCATCGACTGGACCGACCATGGTATGATCGTTACCCAGAACAAGGTGCCTTGGGTAAGACCGGATTCCTATTCGATGTGGGCACCCGACTGTGTGGAGAGAAACGGAAAGTATTATTTCTATTTCCCCTCAGCTCCTGCTGCAGGTAGAGGTGGATTCGCCGTGGGTGTGGCTATAGCCGACAGTCCTGAAGGTCCGTTCATTCCTGAACCACAGCCTATTGCTGGTATTAACGGTATCGACCCCTGTGTGCTTCAGGCTTCTGATGGCAATGCTTATATTTTCTGGGGCAATGGACGTTGCGCCAAACTCAAGGATAATATGAAAGAGCTGGCTGACGATAATCCCAAAGAAGTAGTGAAATGGGGTAACCGCGAGATGGAGATGGTAGGTGCCAACTGTCTGCAGGGTCTGCCTAACCGTCAGGCTGAAGGTCCGTTTGCCTTCGAGTATAACGGTAACTTCTATCTTACCTATCCTTATGTAAGAGAGAACACCGAGGTGCTTGCCTATGCCATGAGTAAGAAACCGATGGGTCCATACGAGTACAAAGGACTGATCATGGCCGAGCATCCTAATGGCTGCTGGACTAACCACCATAGTATTATTAACTACAAGGGTCAGTGGTATCTGTTCTATCATCGTAACGACTACTCACCGAACGACGACAAGCGCCGTTCTGTACGTATCGACAAGCTGAGCTTTAATCCCGATGGTACTATCCAGGAGGTGAAGCCGACAGAGCGTGGCGTGGGTATCTCTGATGCTACTAAGCAGATCCAGATCGACCGCTTCAGCGACAAGAGCAATAATGTGGATATTCAGTATCTCGACACCACGAACTACTTCAAGGGCTGGGCGGCTGATCTCCAGAAGGGCGCTTGGGTGCGCTATAATGATGTTGACTTCAGTAAGGTGAGTGGGAATACGGCTTCTGTGATGGTCAAGACCAGTGGAAAGGCTACCTTATCGTTGCGTTTGGGAAGTGCTACTGCTGCCCCCGTGGCTACAGTACAGGTAAAGCGCAGCACTCCTTGGACCACTGTTTCATCCAAGATCAAGAAAGCTGCTCTCTCACGTGGCGTGAAGGATCTCTTCGTGACCTGCGAAGATGGCTCGGCCAGTGTTGACTGGGTACAGTTCAAGTAAAAAGGAGTCCACCCCAACCCTCCCAAAGGGAGGGAGAAGGGAAAAATGAAAAACGAGAAGAGGAAAATTTGCTGCCGCAGAGGTTATTGGCTCATCATGATTTGTACCAATGCCACTGCGGCAGCAAATTTTTCACTTTTCACTTTTCACTATTACTTTTTTTTTGTACCTTTGCGTATTCATTCAAATAGAAGTTATGGACGTTGAGGCAATTAAAAAGATCATAGAAAAAGAGCCGAACCTGTCAACAGCCTTGGGTATGGAGTTCTATTCCACCCCCGAGGAAGACACCTGTATGGCGGTGATGCAAGTGGATCAGCGTAACCGACAGCCCTTCGGCTTCCTGAGTGGCGGTGCTTCGTTGGCACTGGCAGAGAATGTGGCGGGGGTGGGCTCATCAGCCCTTTGTCCTGGTAAGATCTGTGTGGGCATCAGTGTGAGCGGCGATCATGTCAAGGCCGTGTCTGAGGGTGACACAGTAACGGCGCATGCCAAACTGGTGAGCAAAGGGAGTACCCTGCATGTGTGGGACGTGAAGATCGTGAATTCGTCGAACGAACTGATATCCAACGTACACGTCACCAATTATATTATTACACCGAAGAAAGGGAAGGGATGAAGAGTTTTGCCATCTATCGCCTTCCTTATCAGAAGGAATGCACTTTGATGATTCAGCATGAGGGGGAACCCTTGAAGCTGAAGTCGTATACGGAACTGAACGGAAAGCGCGGTTTCGTCATGGCTCCCTTCGCTGTCTCTCCCGATCAACCCATCTTGCTGATAGAGGCGGATGATGTGAGGAAAGGGGAAATTCTGAGGAGTGTGGAATGTGGAGTGTGGAGTGAGATATGCTTTGAGTCTATGAATTCCCAAGAACAAAAGACTGCATCTCAGGACTATTCTCACTCCACACTCCACACTCCACATTCCACAAATCTTTCCTCCCGCCAACGTTACCACATCGACTTCTCCAACTTCCATTCCAACCTGTTGAACGGGGAGTTTCAGAAGATTGTGCTATCACGTTGTGTTCAGGAACCGAGGAAAGAGGAACAGCTGCCGATGACCTTGTTCCAGAAGGCATGTGAGCTTTATCCGCGTATGTTCATATCGTTGGTCTATACCCCACAAAGCGGGATGTGGCTGATGGCAACACCGGAGATTCTTTTGGAAGGAGGGGGGAACGACTGGCATACCATTGCGCTTGCAGGAACAATGAAGCTGGAGGGGGAGTCGCTGTCGTTTGATTCGCCACCTGTAAAGGGGGAGGCACGACTGTCTGACATCGCTTGGACTACGAAGAATATTCAGGAACAACGGTATGTGGCCACCTACCTGATGGAGTGCCTGGAGCATTTCTCCAGTCAGATTACCGAGGAAGGACCGTACACCGCACGGGCTGCGAACCTGGTGCATCTACGGAGTGACTTTAACTTCGTACTGGAGGATACACGTAGGATCGGCGAACTGATCAGGGCGCTGCATCCCACGCCGGCGGTCTGCGGACTGCCGAAGCAGCAGACATTCGACTTCATCCGAAGGAATGAGTCGCAATCACGACGGTATTACAGCGGCTTCTCGGGTCCCTTTAACCCTGAAGAGGATACACACCTCTTTGTGTCTCTGCGCTGCATGCAGATCCTGGACGACTGCTACTGTCTTTATGCGGGCGGTGGCTTACTGAGGGACAGCGAGGAAGATCAGGAATGGGAAGAGACTGAGGCGAAGCTGGAAACGATGCGCTCGCTGTTAGAGACAAAATAACGAAAAAGACATAATAACATAAGAACATACTTATTCAATGCTTGAGCGTTGAATAGTATTCTTGGATGACTTGTGCATCGGTTTGCGCTTCTGTAAATACCTCAAGGAGTACGGGGCGATTGCTCTTTATACTTAATAAGGTATCGATGCCCTGCTGCATCTCATCCATGTTCTTGGCTTGAAGATAAACCACATCGTTCTGCTGACAGATGCCCTCGGCTGTGGTGTGATGCTCGGCGGCAACGAGTCTGCTGCGAGCAGGACTCCCCTCCAAGCCTTTCAACGTATTGAAGATACCGCCACAGCCGTTATTCAGCAACAGGATGCGGAGATTCCCCTTCAGGTTCTGGTTCCACAGCGCATTCTGGTCGTAGAAGAAACTCAGGTCGCCAATGACACAAAACACGTTCTCATCGGTAACACATGAGAAACCTGCTGCCGTGGAGAGAGAGCCCTCAATGCCATTCACGCCTCGGTTGCAATAGACAGAATGCCGGGCAAAGATATTCGCCAGACGGATGGGGGTGCTGTTGGCATAGTGAACATGGAACGGTTGACCGTGGTTTTTGGCATTCAGTTGTTTCTCAAGCGCTTTGACTGCTGCCATCTGAGAATAGCTGGGCTCGAAGCATTCGGCATGCTGTCGTACACGTTCCAGCAGTTCGTCCCATAACTTCACGAAAGGATGCGGTTGCTGTTCGAGCATGCAGCGTATCTGATCAATGACCACAGTTTCATCCCCTTGTATTACTTGCGTAAGATTCATGAAGGTATCGTTTACTTCACCCGTTCCATTCACAGCCCACGATGTTTTAGCTTTCCTCAGGAAACGCTTCACACGCTTACTGACGATGGAACCACTGGCATATAACACGAAGTCGGGCAGATAGCGCTCATCTCCTTCTACTAAGGATACAGCTTCGTCGAGATTGGGATTCATCGGCTGACCAGCGATGAGCATCGGTTTCTTGGCCTGCATGAAGGCACTCAATACATGACTGAGAGTTTTATCGGGAATGTCGGCCTGCAACAGTTCAATCTTTCTTTCAGAAGGTAATACAGGGGTGGAGAAGTTGAACAAGGGCTCACTGATAGGCACGTTGATGTGTACGGGTCCATCCTCTTGATGACGGGTTTCTATCAGTGCCTCGTTCACCAACCTGTTGCAATACCAGTGTTCTTCTGCATCATGCGGTTCTGGTAGCGTAACCGCTTTTTTCACGAAGCGTCCTAAGGCATCCGGTTGCGGAAGCGTCTGACCATCCAACTGGTCGATCCACTGCGGAGGACGGTCGGCTGAGATAACAACGAGAGGCACATGCTGATAATAGGCTTCTGCCACGGCAGGAGCGAGGTTGAGTAATGCCGTACCCGACGTGACGCATACCGCCACAGACTTATTCAACGCCTGCGCCATGCCCAAAGCATAGAAACCGGCAGAGCGCTCATCGGTAACAGGGTAGCACTGGATATCCGGGCATTCATGAAGGTTATGCACGATAGGTGCATTCCTACTACCTGGACACACCACAGCATGATCTATACCATGTGCCACCAGTAACGCCGTCAGAATATTGACATTCTCTTTATTGCAATACATCTCTATTCTCTATGATCTTTATCCTTCTATATATTTTATGTTCTTTTGTTCTTCTGTCTAAAAACCTGTACTTCTGTCAATACCTGTCTTTATCTCGGGTACTTAAAGCTTGACCCACCCACAAACTCTCTCATAATACTGGTGGGTGGAATCTCCTTATCGCTGATAGGAATGAAATAACGCAGGAATTTCAGCAAACGGTGTGCCTCGGCATACTCATCACAGTTCTTAGGTACGGAGGCCAGGATAATCTCGGCATGGGTGCGCAGTACTGCGAACTCGATGTTCAGGGCAGAGTTGAACATGGCATCGGCCGTCTCCTGGAAGGGGAAGATCCACTGATCCTCAGCCTCACACACATTCTTCCATTGAGCAATGGTCTGCTGAGCCGTATAAGCCCCTTTGTTGTAGTCGCGTATGATACGGCGCAGTAATCGGTTGTCGCGTACAGGAATCCAGTTATGGTCATCGAGCGAAATACTGGTAAGCGCCGATATGTAGATCTTGTATTTCAGCGAGTCGGGAATCTTCTTCGTCAGCAGCGGGTTCAAGGCATGGATACCTTCAATAATCAGTACGGTGTCGCCGGCCAGCTTCAGTTTCTTTCCGTTCCATTCCCGTTTACCCGTCACGAAGTTATACTCAGGAATCTCCACCCGTTCCCCCTTCATGAGTCGAAGCAGATGGTCTTCGAGCAGGTTATACTCCACGGTCTCGATATTGTCGAAATCGTAGTCGCCATTGGGCAGTTTCGGTGTATCCAGGCGGTTCACGAAATAGTCATCGGTAGAGAACGATAGCGGGCGCAGACCGCAGGCAAGCAGCTGCACGCTGAGTCGTTTACAGAATGTCGTCTTGCCCGATGAAGAAGGACCAGTGATGAGTACCATTCGTACCGGGTTCTCCTCGTCGTGGAAACGGCGGTCAATCTCTTCAGCTATCTGCACGATCTTTTTCTCCTGCAGTGCCTCACTCACCTGTATCAGTTCCGACGCATGTCCCTTCAGGATAGCCTTGTTCACATCACCGGCATTCGACAGGCGCATGATGATGTCCCACTTCGTCTTCTCGGCAAACATCTCGTATGTCTTGGGCATATCCACCTTCTCTGCCAGTTGGGTGGGATTGTTCCAGTCGGGTACTCTTAACAGCATACCGTCGTGGTAGGTTTCCAGTCCCCACACCGTCAGATAGCCGGCAGAAGGAACCAACGGTCCATAATAGTAGTCTGCCGTGTCGCCCAGCATATAATAATCGCTGTAAATCTGTCCACTACTCTCCAACAGTTTCACCTTGTCTGTCAGTCCTCGCTCTGCAAACACACGGAGGGCCTCCTCGGTGGTTGCCTCATTCCGGCGGAACGGCATGTCGAGGTTGATGATCTCCTGCATGCGTTCGCGGATTTTTTCCACGTCACCTTCGACCATCGGCTCGTAGCCCTTCTTCTTGAAGTTACAATAATAACCGCGTGAGATGGTGTGCTCGATGAAGAGCTTGGAACCCGGGAAAAGGTCTTGTGTAGCCTTGTATAGCACAAAGCAGAGAGAGCGCACATAGACACGGTGCCCTGAGCCCTCGCGTGCATCGAGGAACTCCACGTCGCGGTTCTGATAGAGACGGAACTTCAGTCCTTGCGAGGCGTTATTTACTTTGGCCGAGACCACGGGGTAGGGTAATTTGATGTCGTCGGCAAATTCCTGATACACATCCAGTAATGAGGTTCCCTCAGGGAAACTCTTGGTCATGTTATTGTTTTTACAGCGAATCTGAAGCATAGTTGTGTTATAGAAGGTTTTGTTCTTGTTTGCAAAGTTACGAAAAAACGAGAGCAATGCAAAAGAAAAGCTTGTTTTTCTTTGCATTGCCGAGTGCATTGTAACTTCGCGAATGAATTCGCAAAGTTAGCTATTTTTAGCGAAAAGTGGAAAGTGAAGAGTGAAAATTTTGTTGCCGCGATGAAAGAAAGTGAGCGTGTAAAGTGATAAGTAAAAAAAACTTTGTATATTTGCCAAATCATTTTTAGAGAAGAATAAAGATATGACAAACAGGGAATGGAAAGAAATCAGGAAGTTCGAGGAGATTCTCTTCGAAGAGTATAACGGCATTGCAAAGATTACCATTAACCGACCGCGCTACCGTAATGCGTTCACCCCGAAGACCACCCAGGAGTTGAGCGAAGCCTTTGCGATATGCCGCGAGTTGCAGCGCATCCGTGTGGTGCTGCTGACAGGAGCGATGAGCGAGGTGCCTGAGGGCAAGACGCTGGCTGACGTGAAGCATGCTTTCTGCTCTGGCGGTGATATGCATGTGAAAGGTCGTGGCGGTTATGTGGATGAAGAGGGTGTGCCGCGTCTTTCGGTACTGGATGTGCAGATGCAGATCCGTCGTCTGCCCAAACCTGTCATTGCCATGGTGAACGGCTATGCCATTGGTGGCGGACATGTGTTACATGTGGTGTGCGACCTGACCATCGCCTCTGAGAATGCGGTGTTCGGACAGACCGGACCGAAGGTGGGCTCGTTCGATGCGGGCTTCGGCAGCAGCTACCTGGCACGGATGGTGGGACAGAAGAAGGCACGCGAGATCTGGTTCCTCTGCAAACAGTATTCTGCCCAGGAGGCTGAGGCTATGGGTATGGTGAACAAGGTAGTGCCGATAGACCAGCTGGAGGACACCTGTGTGGAATGGGCGGAGATCATGATGGAACGCTCGCCGCTGGCTCTGCGTATGATCAAGGCCGGACTGAATGCCGAGCTCGACGGTCAGGCGGGTATTCAGCAACTGGCAGGCGACGCCACGATGCTTTACTACTATCTGGATGAGGCCCAGGAGGGAGGAAAGGCGTTCTTGGAGAAGCGTAAACCTGATTTTGACAAATATCCTATATTGCCGTAAGACAAAAGGACATGTTTTTTAGACAGAAGAACGAAAGGACATAATAATAAATGTTCAAGATATAAGCCATAAGGATTTATGATAGAGATGGATGTAGAAGAGTTAATAAAGACAATCATAGATAGTGCGTATCATGTAAGAATGCAGTTGGGACCAGGCTTTTTGGAATCTGTTTACAAAAATGCACTCATGATAGAATTGGACAAACGCGGTATTTTCTATGAAAGCGAGTGCCCGATGAATGTTTATTACGATGAAGAAATCGTGGGAGAATTCAAGGCGGACTTAATCGTAGATGAAAGAGTAATCGTTGAACTGAAAGCCGTAAATAATTTGGTGGCAGCCCATGAAGTTCAGTTGGTTAACTATCTGACAGCCACGCACATTGATGATGGTCTATTAATTAATTTTGGCTCTCCCAAAATTGAAGTCAAACGTAAATACCGTGTTTTTCGAAAACCATAGAGTTTTAATAATTATGTCCTTTTGTTCTTTTGTCTAAAAAATATGTTCTTCTGTCTAAAAACCTGTACTTATGTATAAAATACAAGAACGAGTGCTGCACTTCAAGCAGCCAGCCGGAACATCCCGTGGTACTTACACCACCCGTCGTTCCTGGTTTATCACCCTGACCGATGAGAACGGTAGGCAGGGCATAGGGGAGTGTGCGCCCCTACCGAATCTGTCGTGCGACGATATCCCCAATTATGCAGAAAAACTCTCTACTTTCTGCGAATCCTTTGTTTCAGAGAATCCTATTGGTAATCTCCTTCCTCCTTCCTCCCTCCTCCTTCCTCGAACTATTCTCACTCCACACTCCACACTCCACACTCCACAAGACTACCCCTCCATGCTCTTCGGTCTGGAAACAGCGCTCTTGAACCTGCAGGTTGGTTCCACGATGCTTTTCGACACTCCCTTCGGTAGGGGAGAAGAAGGGATTCCCATTAACGGACTTGTTTGGATGGGTACTTTTGAAGAGATGCGAGAGCGTATTGAACAGAAGTTGGCGCAGGGCTTCCATTGTGTCAAGCTGAAGATCGGGGCTATCGATTTCAATCAGGAATTGGAGTTGCTCAAGAAGATCAGGAGCCGTTACAGTAGGCGGGAGATTGAGCTGCGGGTAGATGCGAATGGTGCCTTCTCGCCCGATGATGCCTTGCAGAAACTGGAGCAGTTGTCGTTGTATGATATTCATTCCATCGAGCAGCCTATTCGTCAGGGACAGTGGGGCGACATGGCTTTCCTTTGCAGGGAGTCGCCGATACCTATCGCCCTCGACGAGGAACTCATCGGTGTGAACGATTCCTATACGAAAGGTCAGTTGCTCGACATCATCAAACCTGCCTATATCATTCTGAAGCCCTCTCTCCATGGAGGAATGGCGGGTACGAAGGAGTGGATTGATCTGGCTAACGACCGTCATATCGGCTCATGGATTACCAGTGCATTGGAGAGCAATGTCGGTCTGAATGCCATTGCTCACCTCACGGCCTATCTCTATGGTCCGCACATCCAACGTCCGCAGGGCTTGGGAACAGGACAGCTGTTCACCGACAATATCCCTATGCCGTTGGAGATCATAGGTGATCAATTGTGGTATAAGCAGGAGTAGTTTCGCTAAGAATGGAAATGCATACTTATGCATCCTAAAAATAGGCGATTTAGAGAGCATGCTGTTTGGAGGGAGTGAATGGCGTTCTCACTCCCAGCGTTTGACGTTTTCTCTCCCAGCGTTTAAGACGCTGGGTATTTTTATGCACATGCATGTATGAAAATACACCCTCGTGTTCCCTCAGTTAGAGACGTTCTTTTCATTTTCTTGCCAACATCTAACCCAAAATGCTTGAAACATCGATGTGTAAAGGGCTTGAGGTGGGTTAGATGATGGCCAAACATCTAACCATCATCTAACCTACATCTCCCGTTGTTTTTACTTTTCAGGTGAATGATGGGTTAGATGTACGGGAAATGTACGGGATATGTTCAGCAATCATCTACCGTTACTGAAGTGTTTGATTTACAAATACTTTGCAAAGAAAGGATATGCTTTACGGGATATGTTGGGAAAAAACAATTCTTTTTTGCTCGCTAAGTGTTTCATAAACTTGGTCATATCATAATTATTTTTTAATTTTGCACCCAACATTTTTCACAATGGAAAGAAATAAGGAAATCTATAAGGTGACCATGGTCGGAGGAGCAGTAAACGTAGTGTTGCTGCTCTTCAAATTCGTGGCTGGCATCGTGGGGCACAGTGCAGCCATGGTGGCCGATGCTGTTCACTCGCTGTCTGACTTCGTGACCGATGTCATCGTATTGGTTTTCGTACATATCAGTGGCAAGCCTAAGGATAAGTCGCACGACTACGGTCATGGGAAGTTTGAAACGCTGGCCATGACGGTTATCGGACTGGCTCTGCTGGTGGTAGCCATCGGAATCGTATATAGCGGAATGACCAAGATCATCGACTGGGCCAACGGTACTGATCTGGAGGCTCCTGGAATGCTGGCGCTGTGGGCAGCCCTGTTGTCCATTGTCTTGAAGGAGGGTGTGTACCGTTATTCGATGGTGAAAGCCCGCGAACTGAACTCACAGGCGGTAGAGGCCAATGCGTGGCACCACCGCAGCGATGCCCTCTCGTCGTTGGGTACGGCCATCGGTATCGGTGGCGCCATCTTCTTAGGCAAAAGGTGGACGGTACTCGATCCCATCGCATCGGTGGTGGTGGGTGTGTTCATCGTGAAGGTAGCCATCGATCTGCTTCGCAGGGGTATCGGCGATTTGATGGAACAGTCGTTGCCCGATGCCGTGGAGGAGGAGATGCTGCAGATGGTGGGAGCAATACCTGGTGTAGTGGAACCGCACAACCTGCGAACGCGCCGCATCGGGAACCATTATGCTATTGAACTGCATATCCGAATGGATGGTGATATATCCCTCAGGGAGTCGCACGACAAAGCCTCTGAGGTGGAGGATATGCTACGCAACCGCTATGGGGAAGATACCCATGTGGCGGTGCACGTGGAGCCGAAGTAGATACTAAAAACACTAGTATAACTAGAAAAAAGAAGCACTATGCCAGCAACCGAAACTACAAACCGTTTTCTTGCTGCGTGGAACGATGCCAGCGACAAGATCCTTGTGCACACCAGCGGCTCTACGGGTAAGCCCAAGCCGTTGTGGGTGGAGAAGCGGCGCATGCTGGCATCTGCCCGTATCACGTGCGATTTCCTCGGACTGAAGGAAGAAGATACTGCCTTGCTTTGTCTTTCTACCGATTATATTGCGGGGAAGATGATGGTGGTGCGAGCCTTGGAACGTAAGATGAGACTGATCACTGTGGAGCCCAGCGGACATCCGTTGGTCAGCATAGAACAACCAATCGACTTTGCCGCCATGGTTCCCATGCAGGTATATAATACCTTGCAGGTACCAGAAGAACGTGACAAGCTGATGAATATCAGGCACTTGATAATTGGTGGAGGTGCTATTGATGATGACCTGGCACAGGCGTTGAAAGATTTCCCTCATTTCGTGTGGAGTACGTACGGGATGACGGAAACACTCTCGCATATAGCACTGCGCCGACTGAATGGTGCAGAGGCAAGTAGTTACTATGTTCCCTTTGATGGCGTGGATGTGTCGCTGAATGATGAACACTGTCTGGTAATCCATGCCCCCCATGTATGTAACGAGATGATTGTTACGAACGATATTGCTGAGTTCGGTCCTGACGGTCGTTGCTTCCGTATCTTAGGCAGAAAAGACAATGTGATTTGCTCCGGAGGCATCAAGATTCAGATCGAGGAGCTGGAGCGTTTACTGAAACCCCATATTCCCGTTCCGTTTATGGTGACCAAGGTGAAGGATGAGAAGTTCGGAGAGGTGGGAGTGCTGCTATATGAGGATTCACAAACTAAAAGCATATCTCACTCCACATTCCACATTCCACACTCCACACTCCCCCCATACTGGTCCCCCCGCCACACCCTTTTCGTTGATCACCTACCCATGACCGCCACAGGGAAGCCGGCACGGAAGGAGGCAGAGGAGTTGGCACGTAAGCTGTTAGAGTAACAGGATAATACCCCATTCTGATAACCCGAGTTTGCAAAAGGAAGTGGGTTAATCCCAACAAAAGAAAAATGCAAGAATTATAGATGGAAAACGATTGCAAAACCTTCGGTTTCGTTTTTCCGAATCAAAGATAATTTGTACCTTTGCCGCTGTTTTCAATCCTGTAAAATCATATAGGTATCAATTATACATTTTAAAACGTCATGTTTAAGAGTTTTCATGGATTCCATCTTGTGGAGGCGTACCATCAGGCACACCACGACCACAAGTATCATCCCAACACCGTTGAGAAAAAGTTCGCCAAGGCACTTATCGTAACCATCGTAACCCTGTTTTTGTGGAACGTGCCTGCATCGTTCTATGGTATTGATGGTCTGACCGTTATCCAGCAGCGAATCATTGCCATCTTCGCCTTCGCCACACTGATGTGGGTAATGGAGGTGGTTTCGTCGTGGGCAACCTCATTGGGCATCATCGTACTGATGTTGCTGTGCACTTCCGACAGTGGTATCAAGTTCATGATGACGGGCGACAATGTAGGTACTCCCCTGTCGCACAAGAGTATCATGGCTTCGTTCGCCGATCCTGTCATTATGCTTTTCATTGGTGGCTTCGTATTGGCCATTGCTGCTGCCAAGACCGGCTTGGATGCTTATCTGGCAAAAGCGTTGCTGAAGCCTTTCGGTAGGAAGAGCGAGAATGTACTCCTGGGCTTCATCCTCGTAACAGGTCTGTTCTCCATGTTCGTCAGTAACACCGCCACGGCGGCTATGATGCTGGCTTTCCTTACGCCTGTATTCAAGCAGCTGCCACCCGAAGGAAAAGGACGTATCGCCCTGGCACTGTCCATCCCCGTGGCTGCAAACCTTGGTGGAATGGGTACTCCCATCGGTACACCACCGAACAATATTGCTTTGAAGTACTTGAATGATCCCGACGGACTGAACCTCGGACTGGGTTTCGGTGAGTGGATGCTGATCATGGTGCCACTGGTGGCTGTCCTGTTGTTCATCAGCTGGGGACTGCTCAAGACGATCTTCCCGTTCTCACAAAAGACCGTTGATCTGGAGATCGAGGGCGAGATGAAGAAGGGAAAGAATACTACCATCGTGATTATTACCTTCATCATTACGGTCCTGCTCTGGCTCACAGATAGTATTACAGGTATTAACAGTAATACAGTGGCACTTATTCCTGTGGGCGTGTTCGCCATGACGGGTGTGCTTACCAAATACGACCTTGAGGAAATCAACTGGAGTGTGCTCTGGATGGTGGCCGGTGGTTTCGCCCTCGGCTACGGACTGAACGCCTCGGGTCTGGCAGAGAATGCCGTGAAGACGATTCCCTTTGGTGACTTCTCGCCGTTCCTGATCTTGGTCATCTCCGGTGTTATCTGCTACATCTTGTCGAACTTCATCAGTAACTCGGCAACAGCCGCACTGCTTATGCCCATCCTCGCCGTGGTATGTTCGGCCATGGGCGACAAACTGGCTGCCATCGGTGGTACTCCTACTGTATTGATCGGTGTGGCCATCGCAGCTTCAAGTGCGATGATCCTCCCCGTGAGTACACCGCCGAATGCCTTGGCTTTCTCCACGAATCTCGTGCAGCAGAAGGATATGGTGAAGATTGGTGTGATCGTAGGTATCATCAGTATGGTTCTCGGCTACGGCTTGATGTACTTCGTCGGAAAATCCGGTTTGCTATAAAAGGAATACATGACTTATCATCCTTTCACTATAACAATATTGCGCTGGTTCTCTGAGAACCGGCGCAATTTGCCTTGGCGGGAAACCAACGACCCCTATGCCATCTGGCTGAGTGAGATTATTCTTCAGCAGACGCGCATTCAGCAAGGTACCGCCTATTGGGAACGTTTCATGGAAAGGTTCCCGACGGTGGAGGCGTTGGCTGCTGCCAGTGAGGATGAGGTATTACGCCTGTGGCAAGGACTGGGTTACTACAGTAGGGCCCGAAACTTGCATAAGGCTGCCAAGCAGATTGTGGAAGCGGGTCGTTTCCCTGATACCTTGGAAGGAATCAAACGTCTGAAAGGGGTGGGCGACTATACCGCGGCTGCCATCGGATCGATTGCTTTCGGCTTACCGGTCGCTGCTGTGGATGGGAATGTGTATCGTGTGCTGGCTCGCTATTTCGGGATGGATACGCCCATCAATACCACAGAGGGAAAGAAGGTCTTCACCTCCTTGGCACAGGAACTGTTGCCCAAGGATGAGGCTTCTGCCTTCAATCAGGCCTTGATGGACTTCGGTGCGATGCAGTGTACACCCTCTTCACCACGTTGCATGACTTGTCCGCTGACCGAGACCTGTGAGGCCTTGCGTACAGGAAAGGTGGAGCAGTTGCCGGTGAAGAAGCGCACACTGAAAATCCAGACGCGACACCTCACGTATTTATATATAAGGTGTAAGGGTCAGACCGCCATCCATCGTCGTGAGGCAGGGGATATCTGGCAAGGACTATGGGAGCCGGTGGATATGGAACAGGTGCAGCTGTCGGTTCCTGAAGGGGAACTGAAACTGGTGTGCCAGAACGTGAAGCATGTGCTCACGCACCGTATCCTGTTGGCTGATTGCTATCTGTGGGAGACAACCGAACGTCCCTCCCTGCCAGATACGTATGTTTGGGTGGATGAGGACAGCTTGGATCGTTACGCGCTGTCCCGTTTGATTGAACGTCTTATCCCTCTCTGTAGAAGTCAAGTGCTTCCTTGATCTCTTCAGCCGTGGCGGTCTGATTGATGCGGATGTCTCCAATGCCGCCCAATAACGTGAAGTTGATGATGCCCGAAGTGTTCTTTTTGTCGTGCGTCATCAGCTCAATCAACTGATCATAATCGTCGCATGTAATATCGAAGGTGCCGTAGTGTTCGCGGATGAAGCTGACCGTTTGGCGCATCTGATCCACTGGGAACCCGGTCTTGGTTACCGATAGATACAGCTCACAGATGATGCCATAGGCAACAGCATATCCATGAAGGATGGGTCTGCCCGTTTTCATGGCGAATGATTCAAAGGCGTGACCTACGGTATGTCCCACGTTCAGTGCCTTGCGGATACCTTTTTCCAACGGATCTTCGGTCACGATTCGTTCCTTCACCTCCACGCTCATCTTTACAAGAGGTGAGAGCTGGGAGGTAAGAAGTGAGAGGTTACTACTGTGCCAGTCGAAACGAACATGCTCTGCCCACATCTTCTCGTTGGCAATCAAACTATGCTTCAGCATCTCAGCATAGCCTGAAAGGAGGTTCTCATGGTCGAGTGTGTTGAGGAAACAGGTGTCGAGAATGACATACTTCGACTCGTTGAACACACCGATCTCATTCTTCAATCCGTTGAAGTTAATGCCCGTCTTACCGCCCACACTGGCGTCAACCATTGCGAGCAGGGTGGTGGGGATATTGATGAAGTTGATGCCCCGCTTGAAGGTGGAAGCTGCGAAGCCACCTAAGTCGGTTACCATTCCGCCACCTAAGTTGATGAGCAAAGAGTGACGTGTGGCTCCGCCCTGTCCTAAGGCCGTCCACACCTGTGCCATACTGTCTATATCCTTATGCGTATCAGAGGCAGGGATGGTAATGAGTTTCGCTCCTTTCAGACAAAGGAACGACTGGATTACGGGCCAGCAGCATTTTGCCGTGTTCTCATCGGTCAGCACAAATATCTTATCGTGCTCACATTCGGCAATGGCCATGGCCAACTCTTCCTCAATGTTCTGCGATATAATCACTCTCTGTTTCATACGAATTGTTAAGAATTTGTTCTTTTTAGTTTACAAAAGTACTAATAGTTCAGCGAAAATGCAAGAATTTTGTTTTTTTTTATTTAATCTCTATTAAACCTCTTTGCTTCTTTTTCGTCAAACAAAGCAAAAAATCAATTATACTATTCATGAAAAAAGCATTATTATTGTTTATGCTGATGACGATATCAGCATTCTCTTATGCCCAAGATCGAAAAATTACGGGCGAAATTATCGATCGTGATACGAAAGAGGCCGTGATGCAAGTTACGGTCCAGTTGTTGAAAACAGACAGTACCTTCGTGGCTGGTACACTTTCCGCAGAAGATGGAACGTTCAGTATGACAGCCCCGGAAGACGGCAAGTACATCGTCAAAATCAGTAGTGTTGGCTATAAGACTTACACGAAGAACCTTGATATCAAGGACGGAAAGGATACCGCCCTTGGTCAAATCGTGTTCAATGCCGATGCCATCATGCTGAAAGGAACAACCGTTACCGGTCAGGCAGCAAAGGTGACCGTCAAGAAAGACACCTTTATTTACAATGCAGCTGCCTACCGTACCCCAGAGGGAAGCGTTGCTGAGGAACTGGTGAAGAAGTTGCCGGGTGCACAGGTGGACGATGATGGTAAGATTACCATCAATGGTAAGCAGGTGCGTAAGATCCTCGTTGACGGTAGGGAGTTCATGACCGGTGATACCGAGACTGCATTGAAGAACCTGCCTACGTACATTATCAATAATATCCGTGCTTATGATCAGCAGAGTGACCTGGCACGTGTTACTGGTATTCAGGACGGTAATGAGGAGACTGTGCTCGACTTCGGTATTAAGCCAGGTATGAACAAAGGTTTCTTCGGTAATGCCGATATCGGTATTGGTACGAAGGATCGCTATTCAAGTCGTATCATGGGTTCTTACCAGAACAGCAATATGCGACTCACTGGTATGTTCAACGCCAACAACACCAATAACATGGGATTCCCCGGCGGTGGCGGTGGTGCCCGCTTTGGCGGTATGAGTGGTCTTACAGCCAATAAGATGACTGGTTTGAACTACAACTATGCCAGCAACGACGAAAAGTTGGAACTGGATGCCAGTGCACGTTGGAACCACAGCGACGGCGATACATGGTCGAAGAGCTCTACCGAGAGCTTCGGTACATCCTTGTTCCAAAACCGACTCAACCAGAGCTTCAGTCGTTCTAACAACTATAACTTCCAGATGCGTTTGGAGTGGAGACCGGATGATTACTGGAACATCATGTTCCGTCCTAACTTGCGAATTACCAAGAGCGACAACACCAGCACAGGTAGCTCTCTGTCGTTCAAGGAAGATCCCTATCTTTATGTAGCCGATCCGTTCGATCAGGCTTCCATTGCACAGCTGGCAGCCGATAACCTCGTGGTGAACCACCAGGAGAGCAGCTCTCTGAGCAATAATGATAACACCAATGCCAGTGCCATGCTGCAGGTGAACCGCCGACTGAGCGATAACGGTAGAAATATTACAGTAATAGGTAATGTTAGCTATGGCGACCAGGACAGCAAGAGTTTGTCACTCTCTGAGGTAATCCTCCATCAGTATAAGGTTGCATCAGGCGACTCTACTTATTATACAAACCGCTATAACCTTACTCCTACCAAGAACTGGAACTATTCAGGACAGGTTACCTATAGTGAGCCGATCGCCGATCGTACCTACCTGCAGTTCAGCTATCAGTTCAGATATAGCTATAACAAGAGCGACCGCTCTACCTATGACTATAGTAGGGTTCCTGATTTCTATACTAGCGCTATCAAACCGGTATATGGTGGATTCGATAACTATTTCTCTCACGTGTCGAACCCCTTCGCTCCTGAGTACTACGAGGATGGCCTGAGCCGTTTCTCTGAATATAAGAACTACATCCATGAGTTCAACGTGGTGTACCGCAAGATCCGCGACAACTACCAGTTCAATGCTGGTTTGATGTTCCAGCCGCAGCGCTCGAAGTTCATCCAGAACTATCAGCATGTATATACGGACACTGCACGTACCGTGTTCAACGTAACTCCGACGATCGACTTCCGTTATCGTCCGAACTATACAACACAGTTGCAGTTGACCTATCGTGGAACAACCCAGCAGCCGCAGATGAGCGACCTGCTTGATATCACCGATGACAGCAACCCGCTGAACATCACCAAGGGTAACCCTGGCTTGAAGCCTTCGTTTACCAATAACCTGCAGGTGAACTACAACACATTCATGCAGGATCACATGCGCACCGTGATGCTGTTCGGTAACTTCAGCAATACCCGTAACTCCATCTCGAACATGGTGACATACGATACAACGACTGGTGGACAGACTACACGTCCTGAGAATATCAACGGTAACTGGAATGGTAGCTTAGGCTTTATGTTCAATACTGCCATCGACAGCGCCGGTGTGTGGAACGTGAACACCTTCACCATGGTGAACCACAGCAACAACGTAGGTTACCTGTTCGACAACAAGGTAAAGCAATCTTTGAAGAATACTACAAAGAACTCCATGATCATGGAGCGTCTGCAGGCCAGCTACCGTAAGGACTGGTTCGAGATTGCAGTCGACGGTAATGTTAACTACACACATGCACGCAACAAGTTGCAGAGCGCAAGCGACCTCGATACATGGCAGTTCTCTTATGGTGGTAGCATTAACATCTTCGCTCCTTGGGGAACCAGTCTGTCAACCGACTTGCATAACCAGAGCCGTAGAGGTTACAACGACAACTCTATGAACACCAACGAGCTGATATGGAATGCTCAGATCTCTCAGGGCTTCCTGAAGGGTAATGCACTTACTGTATCTCTCCAGTTCTATGACATCCTGCACGAGATGAGTAACTTCAGTCGTTCTATCACAGCTATGCAGCGTTCAGATACTGAGTACAACAGCATCAACAGCTATGCTATGGTTCATCTGATCTACCGTATCAATGCATTCGGCGGTCGTCAGGCTCGTCAGATGATGCGCGGTATGGGCGGTATGATGCCCGGTATGATGCCTGGTGGTATGCCTCCTGGAGGTATGGGCGGTGGCAGACCAGCCGGTGGTGGTCGTCCGATGGGCGGCGGAGGCTTCGGAGGTGGACGTCCGATGGGCGGTGGCTTCGGTGGCTTCGGCGGCGGAAGATAAAGATAATAACAGCTTATATATCGACTATACTACAAGAATCTATAACAAACGAACAGGGTGGCCAAGTGGCCACCCTGTTTCTATTTAGATATGTTGTTTTTCGTGGAAAGTTACTAACTGATTCCTGGAAGGCTGATAAGTGGTCCTAACCAGCCTTATAACGACCACTAATCAGCCTTATAACTGGTAGTAACTAGGCTTATAACTTTCGGATCACATCCTCAATGACTTTGGGGAAGTATTTCATCTCCAGTTCATGCTCCTTGGCTGCGATATCGTCGGCGGTATCGTCAGGAGAAAGTGGTGTGCTGAACTGCGCTATTACCTCACCGCCGTCGCATACGTTACTGACATAGTGAACGGTCATGCCCGTCTCGGTCTCTCCCGCTTCCTTGATGGCTTCATGCACATGATGACCCCACATGCCTTTGCCGCCATACTTGGGAAGCAGGGCAGGGTGGAGGTTGATCATACGACGGTCGTATGTCTGGATCAAATAATCGGGAATCATCACCAGGAAACCTGCCAGTACGATGAAATGGATGTCGTACTGTTGGAGCAGTGGCATCACGATTTCCTCCTGCTGTAATTCCTTCTTGGAAATCACCACACTGGGCACATTCAGTTTCTTGGCACGCACCAAGGCGTAGGCATCAGCCTTGTTACTGATGACCAGGGAAACATGGATGTCGGCAGATGAGGAGAAATACTTGATGATGTTCTCACAGTTACTGCCGCTGCCTGATACGAAAATAGCGATGTTGGTCATGTCTTTATTGTGGAATGATGTTGAATGCGAAATGATTATAGATCGTCATCGTCGAACATATTGTCGTCGTCGAAGCCGAAAAGGGCAGGCTCCACAAACGACTCCATGGCACGACGGTCCTTTTTGGTAGGGCGTCCGGTGCCGCGGGCGCGGTCGATGAATCCGCTGATGCGACTCATCTCCAGGATCTCATACTGCTTGGGGTCGGTGACGTTCTCGTAGATCTCCGGCAACAGCTTGGCTCCTACTCGTTGTTCGATGCATTTCAGTACTTTGAAGGAATAGGTGACAGGTGGTTTCTTGACATCCACCACCTCGCCCACTTTCAACGGTCGTGAAGGCTTGACATTCACTCCCTTGATGGTGACACGACCGTTCTTGCACGCATCAGCAGCAATGCTTCGTGTCTTGAAAATGCGGGCGGCCCAAAGCCATTTGTCAATTCTCGCCTCCATCTCCTTTGTCGATTTGGTTCTCGCTTCCTTCTTGCTTAGTGCTTTTTGTCTCTGGCTTCTTCCTCAAAGTACGGTTATACTGGTTCATGGTGATGTCGATACCTGCCAGCACAAAACTTTTGATGATGTCAATAGACGTGTCGATGACAGGTTGGAGGATTTGCTTCTCCTCCTCGTCGTACTTACCCAATACCCAGTCAACCTGATGTCCGCGGATGAACTCGTTACCAATGCCGATGCGCAGGCGCGGATACTGCTGACCGATGAGCTGCTGGATATGGCCCAGTCCGTTATGACCGCCATTACTGCCAGCTGCTTTCAATCGGCCAGTACCCAAGGGAAGAGCAATCTCATCGGCGATGACGAGCATGTGCTGTTGGTCGATATTCTCCTTCTGTAACCAGTAGCGCACAGCATTACCGCTGAGGTTCATGTAGGTGGTGGGTTTGAGGAGGATGATCTTCCTGCCTTTCAGCATGGTTTCCGCTACGTAGCCATATCGTTTGTCGTCAAAAACAATATTGGACGCCTTCGCAAAAGCGTCCAATACCATATAGCCCGTATTGTGGCGGGTCTCCGCATAGTCATCACCAGGGTTACCTAAGCCAACAATCAGATACTTGTCCATCGCTTCTGATGTTAATCAGTGAGGGGGAGATTAAGCCTCTGCAGCCTCTTCTGCCTGAGCAGCAGCGTTAGACTTACGTGTAGCCTTGATGGTGCAAACAACAACCTCCTTGCTGGTAGCCATCTCAAGACCATCGAAGCTCAGGTCACCCACCTTGATGCTCTTACCAATGGTGAGGTCGGTAACATCGATGTCAAGAGTCTCAGGAATATCCTGGTACTTGGCTGTTACATTTACCTTACGTACGATAAGGGCCAGACGACCACCATCGCGAACACCCTGTGCCAAACCGTTCAGCTTCACGGGGATACCGATAGTGATAGGCTTCTGCTCGTTGATCTCATAGAAGTCGATGTGAAGAAGAGTGTCCTTCACGGGGTGGAACTGCAACTCCTTGATGATAGCCTTGTGCTCAGCGCCATCGATGCTCAGGTTTACGACATAGATGTGCGGGGTGTAGATCACCTTGCGGAGCTCTGTCATGGGAACAGCAAAGGACAATGCCTCGGGAAGGCCGTTCTCACCTTTTTTCTCACCGTAGAGGTTACAGGGTACCAAACCCTCTTTTCTCATCAACTTAGAAGCCTTTTTACCGGTCTCGCTTCTCTTCTGACCTGCTACATTAATTTCTTTCATAATGTGTTACTCTAAATTAAGTGATTAATAATTTGCTTAATTCACCATCACACTTGTGCATGCTTTGTGAAAAGCGGTGCAAAGGTATCACTTTTTCCCCAATCTCGCAATTTTTCTCATAAAAAAAGCAGAAAAAAGATGTTTTTCTTGCATGGCATGTTTATTTTGTATAATTTTGCATCGATAAATCGACGTATATAACGTAACACAATAAAAGATGATTAATAGAGAATTAATCCGAATAAAGATAGTTCAGTTAACCTACGCATACTATCAAAACGGAAACAAGAACATGGACAGCGCTGAAAAGGAATTGCTGTTCAGCCTATCCAAGGCCTATCATTTGTATAACTATTTGTTGCTGCTGATTATAGCGGTAACGAAAGAAGCACGCCATCAGGTTGAGGTGTTGACGACTCGTGCAAAACGCGAAGGGACCGAACCGCCTTCCGACAAGTTTGCTTACAACAAGTTCGCCATGCAGCTGGAAGAAAACAAGATGCTGCAGGAGTTCGTGGAAACGCAGAAGCAGACGTGGGATGACGATGTGGAGTTCATCAGAAGGTTGTACGGACAGATTACGCAGAGCGATATCTATCGCGACTACATGGAGAATCAGGATGATTCCTATGAGACCGACCGTGAGGTGTGGCGCCAGTTGTACAAGGCATTGGTGGTGGAAAACGACGACCTGAGCAGTCTGCTCGAGGACAAGAGTCTGTATTGGAACGACGACAAGGAGGTGGTTGACACCTTCGTGCTTAAAACCATCAAGCGCTTCGATCCGAAGAACAAGAAGAACCAGGAACTGCTGCCGGAGTATAAGGACGAGGAGGACAAGGATTTCGCCCGTCGTCTGTTCCGCGCCACAATTATGAATGCCGACCAGTATCAGCGGTATATGAGCGATGCTTCGCGCAACTGGGACTTCTCTCGTCTGGCCTATATGGATGTGGTGATCATGCAGATTGCCATTGCCGAGATGCTCACCTTCCCCGCCATCCCCATCAGCGTAACCATCAATGAGTTCGTTGACCTGGCCAAGATCTACAGTACGCCGAAGAGCGGAAGCTATATCAATGGTATGCTCGATTCGATTGCACGCTATCTGATCAAAGAAGGCACGCTGCTTAAGCCGATGGGAGAGAATCCCCGTAGGGTGAAAATGGAGCAGAAGCGGGCAGGGAAGCGATGGACTACTCAGAACAATGAAGGTCAGCAGGAAGAGCCGAAGATCGATAACCCCGAATAAAATCATAAAACATTAATAATATGACAACAGTATTTTTGGCAGCTCAGGCAGCCGGTCAGGGCGCAGGTAATATGAGTTTCCTGATCATGATGGTGGCTATTTTCGCCATCATGTGGTTTACGATGATTCGTCCTCAGCAGAAGAAACAGAAGGAGATCCGTAACTTCCAGAACAATCTGGCAGAAGGGGCCCAAGTAATCACCGGTGGAGGAATCCATGGTGTAGTACGCCGTATAGACCTTGCTTCGAACACTGTAGAGGTGGAGGTAGCAAAAGGCGTGACGCTCCGTGTTGACAGAGGCTATGTCTTCCCCGACGCTTCTTCTTCAGCTGCACAGCCCCAGAAGTAATAATGGAAGAACGGCAGTCATCTCGCTTAGCCAGCATCTTCAGGAATCTCCTTTTTAGTATGTTCAATAAGGAGTTCCTGATCTTTTTGTTCTTTCTCTTATTGAGTGGAGCATTCTGGCTCGTCATGACGCTGAACGAAACATACGAACGGGAGATTAAGATTCCTGTTCACCTGGAGGGCATTCCCAGTAAGGTGATCGTAACGTCCAATGAAGAGGATACGTTGCGGGTGACGATACGCGACCGCGGTTATCTTCTCTTTACCTATATGTATGGACAGAACCGAAAGTCGTTACACATCAACTTCAATACATATAATAAAGGTAAAGGGCACGGGAGCGTGCAAGCTGCCGATCTGCAGAAACTCATCTATCAGCAGCTGTTCAAGTCGTCGCGCATCGTAAGTATCAAACCCGATAAGTTTGAGTACTTATATAATTATGGTAATAGCAAACTGCTGCCGGTACGACTGAAAGGTAGTATTACTCCAGGAAAGAGCTATTATCTGGCCAATGTGGCCTTCTCACCCGAAACAGTCACCGTCTATGCCAGTCAGGAAAAGCTAGACAGTCTGTTGGCCATCTTCACCGAACAGGTGAAACTGACGAATGTAACCGACACGGTTGTCCAGGAGGTGATGCTTAGTAAGATCGCAGGGGTGAAATGCATTCCCTCGAAGGTTACCATGACGGTTTATCCTGATGTGCTGACCGAAGAGAGTGTGGAGGTGCCTATCACGGCTGTCAATATGCCGGAAGGAAAATTGCTCCGTACCTTCCCCTCGCGAGTGAAGGTGGTGTTCACCACAGGTGCCAGTCAGTTCAGAACCATTCATCCTGACCAGTTCCGTGTGGAGGTTGACTATTGGGAGATACAGTCGCATCCTTCCGACAAATGTCCGGTTTCCTTGGTCGCAGCTCCCTACGGTGTTCGTAATGCCCATCCTGAACCCGATCGTGTGGACTATCTTGTTGAAGCACAATGAAGATCGCTATTACAGGTGGTATAGGCAGCGGGAAGAGCTATGTCTGCAAACGACTGGAGGCGCGAGGCATCCAGGTGTATGATTGTGACCGTGAAGCCAAACGACTCATGCGCGAATCAATGGAGATTCGACAAGGACTGCAGTCGCTGGTGGGCGAGGAGGTGTATCAAGGTACCGAGCTGAACAAACCGTTACTGGCGACCTTCCTGTTGCAGTCGGAAGAAAACAAACAGGCAGTGAATGCTGTGGTGCATCCTGCCGTGGCACGCGACTTCGAGCAGTCGGGCAAGGACTGGCTAGAGAGTGCCATCCTCTTCGATAGCGGGTTCTACCGCAGAACACACTTCGATTGGATTATCTGCGTGACCGCTCCGTTGGAAACGCGTATCCAAAGGGTGATGGATCGTGATGGAATATCCCGTGAGCTCACCTTGGAATGGATCAACAAGCAGATGTTACAGGAAGAGGTGGTGCAACGTAGTGATGCACAGATCATCAATGATGGTCGTGCTGACATCGATAAACAATTAGATCAAATCATTCAACTAATAAAGAATAATAAGCAATCAAGAAAAATGGAACAGACAATCCTATCTATTGCCGGTAAACCGGGACTTTACAAACTCGTGTCAAGAGGCAAGATGAACCTGATAGTAGAGGCACTTGATGAGACGCATAAGCGTATGCCGGCCTTTGCTACTGACAGAATTACTTCATTGGCAGACATTGCCATGTTCACCGATTCAGAGGATGTGCCGCTGATGACGATCCTGGCATCCATACGTGACAAGGAAGAGAAAAAAGAAATATCCTTTGCCTTCAAGAAGGCTTCAAGCAAGGAACTGCGTGCATATTTCGCTGAGATCCTGCCTGATTTCGACCGTGACCGCGTACACGATAGTGATATCCGCAAGCTCCTGACATGGTATAATATCCTTGTCAAGAACGGAATCACGGATTTTGAGGAGGAGATGAAGCCTACGGAAGGCGACAATATCGATGACCGTAAGAGCGAATAATCAACTGCAATAACACATAACGGCCGGCTCCTTCACAGGAGTCGGCCGTTTGTTCTCTCAAAAATATATATTGCGTGTTGGGTGGTTGCGCAGACGTGCTGCACAAATCACACGTGCAAAGGTACACATTAACTACAAAACAGAATGGACTATACGACCAAATAATGGACTATATGGTGCGAAATGATAGGGGAAAATAGGATAAATGGTGCACGCTTGTTTTGTAACTTGTTGATAATCAGACGAACAATTTGTCCATTTTCTATTTGGAGCGTTTGCGTGCTTGCGACGGCGTAATGTCGTATGTTTTCTTGAACATTCTCGTAAAATACGAAGGATCATTGAATCCACACTTCAAAGCCACCTCGGTAATAGGTGTCGTCGTGTCTTCCAGTAAGCGTCTGGCCTTACCCATACGAACCTGCATGACAAAATCGGAGGTGCTCATACCTGTCAGGTTCAAAACTTTCCTCGACAGTTGCGAACGACTGATATACATGGTTTTCGACAGCTTCTCCACGGAAATGTCTCCCGTCTGCATGTCTTCGTAGATCTGGTTCACCAGCTTGTTGATGAAATCGTTCTCCTCATCACTGAAGCGTGTTTCCGGTTTCTTTCCTTCCTGCATCGCCTTGGAGAACTCTTCACGTAGCATCTTCAAACGTTTCGACCTTACTCGCCAAGAGTGGTACAAGATGCCAATAACTGTAACAGCCAGTGCGAGAGCGAGAATGATGGCGATGATAGTTATTCGCAGTACGCCTTGCTCAGCCTTATGGGTGCGCTTGATGGCATCCATCTCATTCTGGTGACGCTCGTTGACGTAGCGTACGCGATAGTTCTGCGTGTGAAGCAGTTCCTCTGGAGAGCCCACACTGTCGTTCAACTTGTTCCTAAGCTTGAAATAGCTGAGCGCCTGATGGTAGTTGCCCTTTGCCTCTTCCATCTTGTATTGGAGCTCCGCCACTTGTGCCTGGTGCTCCAGGGAATGGATGTTCGTGGCAATCTCCTGAGCTTGTTGAATAAATCGTTGGGCTTCGTTCATGTCGCCCTTCGAGATGTTTACGTTGGCCAATGCAATGACCGACTCCAGCCAGTGCCACTGGTCGCCCGATTTCTCCATCATCTCATACGCATTCTTATATTCAGAGATGGCTTTATCCCATTGGCGGTTCTTCTCGTGGAGCTGTCCGAAGTGGGTGTAGCACAGACTGATACCCAGGTCTGACTTCCCTTTCCGGTTGTATTCCATCGACTTCTTGTAGTAAACCCACGCCGAGTCGTACTTGCCCTGCTGCTCAAAGATCGCTCCGATATTGGCATAGTTAATGGCCTGTCCTACATCGCTGTCCAAGATCTTCTCATCTTCCAGTGCAAGACGGAACAGACTGTCGGCTGTGGCCAGGTCTTTCATCGTCAGGTAAACATTTCCTAAGCCGTTCAGCGAGGTAACGCGGTTCTTCTTGGCTTCAAAGGATGTCTTGTCGGAGTATTGCTCGCAAAGCGTCAATGCCGCATAGTGGTTGGAGGCAGCATCATCGAGAATACCCATACGACGGAAGTCGGTGGCGATGTTGTTGTTGGCACGGATCATCTCTACCGTATCCTTGAGCATGGTGGCATAGAGCAGTCCTTCCTTGTGATGATCTAATGCCTCAATGAAATTACTGTTGTTGCGCAGCTGTTTTCCCAACTGCTTTTCCAGGAAGATAAGTGATTGGTGGTCATCTTCTTTCTCCAGACTATCTTCGATATGTCTGAGTACGTCAAGATCCTTGATTTCGCCATATACACTGTCGGCATACTGGCGGTGTTGCTCCAGTGAACTTGTAGAATGCTGTCTGCATGCGTAGAACAGGGTAGCGCATAGGATGGCAGGGATGATATGTAGAGACCGAAAAAGTTTCATATTCCGATTTTTCACTGCAAAGGTATAAAATTATGTGGAAACTTGCAATAATAATTCTAATTATTATTTGCTTTTGTGCTCGCTTATTCGAACTCTGGCTTTGCCGAATGTACTTTCGCTCGACAATAAAAATAAATCCTTATTTATTTTGTATTGTGCTCGCTTAGTCGAACTTTGGCTCCGCCGAAGGTACTTACGCTCGACAATAAAAATAAATCCTTATTTATTTTGTATTGTGCTCGCTTAATCGTACCTTTGCACCATGTTAAGCATTGTGTTTATTATTTTGGGAGCCGTGTTAGTGCTCTGGGGAGCAGACCGTCTGACAGATGGTGCCACGGCATTAGCCCATCGTATGAACGTGCCCCAGATAGTGATCGGTCTGACCGTAGTGGCCATGGGAACATCGATGCCTGAGTTCTTTGTGTCACTGATGTCTGCCATCAAAGGCACCTCAGACATGGCCGTAGGTAATATCATCGGTTCAAATGTGTTCAACACATTGATGATTGTGGGTGTGACTGCCATTGTTGCGCCGATGACCATCAGTAAAAGTACCGTGAGGAAAGATATTCCGTTTGCCGTGGCCGCTGCCGTGGCCTTGACGGTGATGTGCCTTGACGGGAAGATCTCACGACTTGATGCTGGTTTGCTCTTCATCGGGTTCCTGCTGTTTATGTACTACACCCTCCGTATGGCGAAAGCAGGTCGTCTTGAACAACAGGAGGTGGTGAAGTTAGAGGACATGAACCCATGGAAGGCTGTCGGACTCATCGTCCTTGGTCTTGTTTGTCTGGTAGGTGGCAGTCATGTGTTCGTGGATGGTGCCACAACCGTTGCCCGTTCCCTTGGTGTGAGCGATGCAGTAATCGGTCTGACCATCGTGGCCTGCGGTACATCCCTGCCAGAACTGGCTACCAGTGTGGTGGCGGCCAAGAAAGGGCGTTCGGCTATTGCCATCGGTAATGTGATTGGCAGTAATGTATTCAACGTTCTAATGATTCTGGGCGCAACAGGATTGGTGTTGCCCATGCAGCTACATGGCATCACCACCGTTGATCTGAGTGTGATGATGGGTGGTATTATCCTGCTGTGGCTGTTCTGTTACACAAAATTCAAGGTAGCCAGATGGGAAGGCGTGGTGCTCACGCTGATATTTATTGGCTACATGACCTGGTTAGTTGTTAATAGTTAAATGGAGAAAGATAGACAAAAGGTTAGTGTGCTCTTTATGCTTTTCGGCACACTGTTCTGTGTATGCCTGATTACGGCAAACGTATTGGAGACAAAGCAGTTATCGTTCGGACCCGTTAATCTTACTGCAGGTATCATCGTGTTCCCGGTGAGCTATATCATCAATGATGTGGTGTGCGAGGTTTGGGGCTATCGCCGTACGCGCATGCTCATCTGGATGGGCTTCGCGATGAACTTCTTCTTTGTCCTTATGGGAGCCATAGCCGACTGGATTCCAGGTGCTGACTATTGGGATGGTGATGAGGGATTCCATGTGATATTCGGTCTGGCGCCACGTATAGCCATGGCCTCGTTCATTGCATTCATTGCAGGCTCGTTTACCAATGCCTATATCATGTCACGCATGAAACTGAACTCTAACGGAAAGAACTTCTCTGCACGAGCTGTTCTGAGTACAATATTTGGAGAGGGCGTGGACAGCATCATCTTCTTCCCGTTGGCATTAGGTGGTGTTATTCCTTGGGAGGAGATGCCTTCACTGATGATCTCACAGGTAACGCTGAAGACGCTCTATGAGATTGCCGTACTGCCTGTTACCATTCGTGTGGTAGCTTTCACGAAGGCGCACGACCATGAGGATGTATTCGACCGCGACATCAGTTACAACATCTTTAATATTTTCAAGATATGAGTAGAGAACAAGACGGACTCCAGGCACTCGGTAAGAAGACAGAGTATAGAATGGACTATGCCCCTGAGGTGCTGGAAACCTTTCAGAACAAACATCCTGAGAACGACTATTGGGTGCAGTTCAACTGTCCTGAGTTCACTTCCTTGTGCCCTATCACAGGACAGCCAGACTTCGCGGAAATCAAAATCCTATATATTCCTGGGGAGCGGATGGTAGAGAGCAAGAGTCTGAAGCTCTATCTCTTCAGTTTCCGTAACCACGGGGACTTTCATGAGGACTGTGTGAACATCATCATGAAGGACCTGATCAAACTGATGGATCCGAAGTATATAGAGGTAATAGGTTTGTTCACGCCCCGTGGTGGCATCAGTATCTATCCATATGCCAACTACGGTCGTCCGGGTACGAAATACGAGGAAATGGCGAAAGAGCGTTTCCTCAGACACGCATTATAAAGATGGGTTCTACTATTTTCGGTAGAACCCTTTTTCTCCTTCCTTGAAACGCAGGCGCAGGGAGTCGCGGGTCATGAAGATAAAGTCGGCTGTATCGTTCACCGTTTCCCCTTTCACGGTATCATTCTGTGACCTGTTTTGTGAGGTCAGAACGAGCTGACCGTTAATGACATGCCATTGAATATAGTTCTTGATCTCGGGATAGATCACCGGACTATCTTCATCTGGTTGGGCACTCCTACGTCGACGGCCCACCGTTTGTGCCTGGTAGTGGCGCTTCAGGGAGAATCCCATCTCAACAGGTTTCATCATGGCTTGTACCAAGGAGTCCATGTGCTTCTGCATCTCTTCGTCGATGGCTACCTCCTTGATGCGTTCCTTCACGGTGGGGTAGGCCAGTTCCACCCATGTACCCTTCAGCTGGTCCAGGTCGATCACCATATCTGCCACCATCGTATCCTCTTTATTGAGAATCACTGCCACCCAGTCGCCAACCGTAGGACGACCGATGATGCGTCCCTTCTTCGTCGCATCCAGGATATTGTATGTAATAGGGTCGCCGCCTTTTCCCGGAAGGAATACCAGAACGGTATCGGTACAGCCATCGCAGGCCAGTCCGTAGAGCGTGGAGTCACCTTCAATAGAGGTGCTCGTTCCTACGTTCACCTGTTCTTCATCTACGGGCTGCTGCGAATGGCAGGCAGCGATCAGTCCTATAACTATGCTGATTATTACGATGCTCAATAGTTTTCTCATATGATGGCGTTTTGATTTATCGGCTGCAAATATACATGATTTTTTCCGCTACTAAGAAAAAAGACAGGAAAAAATTCGGAGGTTTGGGAAAAAAGATATATATTTGCAGAATCAAAGTATATTATGAACCCTAATAATTATCAAAAAAACCAATGAAGAAAAGAATCCAGTTTAGTCTTGTCTATCGTGACATGTGGCAGAGTTCAGGTAAGTTCCAGCCGCGTAAAGACCAGTTGGAGCGTATCGCACCAGCCATTATCGACATGGGCGTGTTCGACCGTGTGGAGACCAATGGTGGTGCCTTCGAGCAGGTAAACCTGCTGGCAGGTGAGAATCCAAACGCTGCCGTTAGGGCATTCTGTAAACCGTTCAACCAGGTGGGCATCAAGACACACATGCTCGATCGCGGTCTGAATGCGTTGCGTATGTATCCTGTGCCCGATGATGTGCGTGAGTTGCAATACAAGGTAAAGCATGCGCAGGGCGTTGATATTCCCCGTATCTTCTGCGGTTTGAACGATGTACGTAACATCATTCCTTCCGTGAAGTGGGCCAAGGCCGCTGGCATGACCCCACAGGCTACCCTGTGTATTACTACTTCTCCTGTGCATACCGTGGAGTACTATTCAGATATCGCTGATCAGGTGATTGCTGCAGGAGCAGAGGAAATCTGCTTGAAGGATATGGCCGGTATCGGTCAGCCCGCCCTGTTAGGTGCCCTGACCAAGTCGATCAAGACCAAGCACCCCGATGTAATCATCCAGTATCACGGACATTCTGGACCCGGTTTGTCAATGGCTTCCATCCTGGAGGTCTGCAACAACGGTGCCGACGTAATTGATACAGCTATCGAACCGCTGTCATGGGGTAAGGTGCATCCGGATATCATTTCCGTTCAGTCGATGCTGAAGCATGAGGGCTTCGAGGTGAAGGAAATCAACATGAATGCTTATATGCAGGCCCGTGCCTTGACCCAGGAGTTCATTGATGACTGGCTTGGCTACTTCATCAATCCGGGTAACAAACTCATGTCATCACTCCTCCTCGGCTGCGGACTCCCTGGCGGTATGATGGGATCAATGATGGCCGACCTTGCCGGTATTCATAGTATTATCAACAAGACGCTGAAGGCCAAGGGAGAACCAGAACTTTCTACCGACGATATGCTCGTGAAACTGTTCGACGAGGTGGCTTACGTATGGCCGCGCGTGGGATATCCACCACTGGTAACCCCGTTCAGTCAGTACGTGAAGAACATTGCCTTGATGAACCTGCTTACCATGGCACAGGGCAAGGGTCGTTTCGTGATGATGGACGATGCTATGTGGGGCATGATCCTCGGCAAGAGCGGTAAGATTCCTGGAACGATCGCTCCAGAGATTGTGGAACTTGCCAAGCAGCAGGGTCGTGAGTTCACAGATGCTGATCCGCGCTCACTCATTCCCAATGCGTTGGACGACTTCCGTAAGGAGATGGACGAGAACGGATGGGATTATGGACCAGATGATGAGGAACTCTATGAGCTGGCTATGCACCCCGAGCAGTACCGTCCGTTCAAGAGCGGTATGGCGAAGAAGAACCTGCTGGCTGACATCCAGAAGATCAAGGATTCACGCCTCGGTACAAAACTCTCACCTGAGAAGATTGCAGAGTTCAAGCATGCCAAGGCCGATGCCCTCGTGGCACCTGTCAAAGGACAGATCTACTATGAGTTCAATGGCGACGGTGAGTGCGCACCTTGTGTGGAGCCGTTCATCGGTCAGACCTACAAAGAAGGTCAGACTTTCTGTTACATCCAGACACCTTGGGGTGAAATCACGGAGATTCCCGCTGCTCTCGGCGGTAAGCTCGTAGAGATCACAGCCAAGCAGGGTGCTAAGGTGAACAAGGGCGACACCATCGCGTGGATTGAGCGCGCAGAGAATTGATATGGATTTTAATCGTATCATTAATAAGTATTATCCCGAGGAGAATGCGCTGAAACGCATTCTCCTCGTTCATAGCAGGGCAGTGGCAGATAAGGCTCTGCAGATTTGTGATGCACATCCGGAACTGCACCTCGACCGTCAGTTCGTGGAGGAGGCAGCAATGCTCCACGACATCGGCATCTTCCGTTGCGATGCACCTGGCATTGAATGTTTCGGTACCGAACCGTATGTGTGTCACGGACAGATAGGGGCAGAGATTATGCGGGCAGAAGGCTTCCCCCGTCATGCACGGGTTTGTGAGCGTCATACAGGAGCTGGCCTGACCGTTGCCGAGATCCAATCACAACACCTACCCATCACCATTCCACCTCCTCCCTCCACAAACATTTCTCGTGTATCGCAGAAGTGTTCTCACTCCACACCCCACACTCCACACTCCACAACATATGAGCCCTTCCTGCCCGAGACCTTGGAAGAACAACTGATATGCTATGCTGATAAGTTCTTTTCCAAGACACGACCCGAAATAGAAAAAACAGTGGAACAGGCGGAACGCAGTCTGGCCAAATTTGGTGAGGAAGGAGTGCGTCGTTTCCTGCATTGGCATGCCCTTTTTGCATAGGCTTTTTGTATTCCCACACCCGCAACCTTCTTTGTCTGTTTTTTACCATGATGCGACAGAAATAACGGGGCTAATACTGTTTTGTCGCAATATCACCCCTTTTGTCGTAACAACCGAGAAAAAAACCACACAAATACATGACATATATTCAGAACCATTGTAACTTTGCATGTAGAAAACAATAATGATACAGTAATGAACAATGAAATGGTTTTGATTAATATTTTTTAAGAATGTTATAATAAGTGTAAAAGATTATTTTCGTATCTTTGTCACAATAATGACATAACATTGTTTAACTCAATCGTTTATTAATTTGCCCTATGAATATGAAGAAGAAAAAATACTTGAAACCTTGCATGAAGATTCTCTTTACGCATAGCGAGCAGCAACTGCTTGCCGGCAGTATCAGTGAAAGTAAGACGATGCGTTTTGATCCGTATGACGGTACTGATGATGCTTATTAAAACAGTAATACCATGAGGAGATTCATACTTAACAGCTTGCTTTTTGTGCTGGGCGTGATGACTGCCTGGGCACAAAAACCTGACTTCGACCTATACTTCGCCAATAACGTAACACAGGTGACGAACTTCGATGAGATCAAATCACCGAACTCCGGACTACGTTGGACAAAGGTACAGACGGCCGAGGGGGATATGTCGGGTAACTATGTCGAGGTGGACAACATCATCGACATGCTGGGTTCATCCCGTAAGAAATGGCTGGCCGACCTGCAGCAGTTCTGGACCATGCGCGACCACTCGTTGCTGTGCTTCCGCATTGACGGACACGGCGACACTTCGAGCGCCTATGAGGTGTCACTCGACAACGGTAGCGGGAAGAAGCTCACACAGACCGTCAGTGATTACTTCTTTGTGAACCTACCCTTACAGGAGGAGCCCTATGAGGTTACTGTGCATCGCGTAGGTGAGCCGGAAAAGCGCTATCGATTCCGTTACTTCATCAAGGGATGGAACAACGATAAACTCTATATCTTCCAGCTTGACCAGAAACGACAGGCCGAGAACCTACCCTATTCGCTGGAGTGCGTGACGGGTAGCATGAACGAGGAAGGTGTCATCGAACGTGACACGGCACGTTTGGAGTTGCAGTCAACTTCATTCCAGAGCTTCTATGTGCCCGAGGGTAAGGATCTGCTCGACGTGATCTTTGTGAGCAAAGGTAATAAGCTACGAATTAACAAGAAGAAGCTACATCCGGGTATCGACCTGAACGACCGGTTCAAATATATGGAGCTGTCGGATAATTTCTATCTCGACAAACATGAGAACCGCGAATTCATGAATTTCAACTGGCTGGGATCTGGCTTGTTTGAGAAATACGACACCCTCTACCTCTCTCTTTGGAACGACCGCAGCCGTCAGCTGACAAGCGGACAATTCCATGTGGAGAGCGTGGATGAGAGAGGACTGCCCACGGGAAATACGGCCGTGCGCTATATCGGTTACGACAAGAAACTGGGCGCCCACAAGATCCTGACAATGGGAGATCCTGCCTATATCGAGATTATCGTCAACGGCTACCTGCCCGTTGTGTATAAATATGCCGGACCTGCCGACCCAGAGACGGGTATCGTCAGTGAGGAACGCTGTGCCGTTGACCTCACGCTGACATCAGGAACAGTGAACAAGAGAGGACTGACATTCAGTAGTCAGCGCTTCCTGAACCTGAACGATGAGAAAACAATCATCGTCAGGGGCGGCAAGGACCATGTACTGTGCTCCATCGACGAGATTGATCTCTCTGCATGGATACCTGCCGATACTGTGCATTATGCGGAAGACTGCGGACAGAACTATCCCAAGCTGCTGAACAACACGCCGATAGAGAGATATGCCAAGTTACAGCTGACCTTTTCAAAGCCCAAGGGTGAAGCTACTGACAATTGTAGGCTGACTGCCACCGACATCAATACCCACTCCGTCTATGAGGTCACCGACAAGGAACAGACCACTCTCAGCGCGAGTGTTTATAGGTCGTTTACCTACGATTATGTCTATGTTGACTTCAACCTGGTGGGCGTCGTACCACTGAAATCCTTCTGTGAGCTGGAGCTGACTGCCGGCAACTATACGTATTCTCAATTCCCCCGTCTGCACAACTTTGTGTTCGACCGCAGTCAAGGTCGTAAGGACACTGAGAAGGAGATTGATGAAAAATACGTTACCGACAACGAGGATAACGTCAACGACGTTAGTGGTCAAAGCGGTTTCGACTTGAAGATTGCACCCGACTTCAAGTTCTCGTTTAAGCCGGTTACGGTGAAGACATCCTTCGGTTACGACTTCCGTAAGAGTCTTTGGGACCTGAAGGTGAACATCGTCTATAATGGTGGTGACCGTGAGCTGAGCGACGAGGATAAAGCTGCTCGTAATGAGCTGAAGGCCGCAGAGAATTATGAATACTCCGAACTGGCTAAGGATGAGGTCAGTGTGCGCCCTGTGGGCAGCGACAAAGGACTTGATGGCTGGATATACGAAGACATCGACGATATCTTTGATATGACCAGCAAGCGTGTTGGAAAGGGATGGTTCGGTGGGGCAACCTTCAACTTCAAGATGCCTACTACCGACTTCAGCCGTTTCCAGATTGCCAAAGCTTCTGGCCAGATAGGCTATGGCGTCGGCCTCTTCTGGGGTAAAGTGGGCCAAGACCCGAAGTTCGGTAAGCTCGCCAAGATTCTCGAAGATTTCAAAAACTATGTCGCATTGACAGCCTTTGCCCAGGCTTCCTTGCAGACTGACTTCGGTATCAAGTCTTATATCGACGGGGTGTCGGAGTCAATGAAGGGTACCAATATGGGCTATTACGCTCATTTCAGCGGTAAGGTATCTGCCGGAGCTTCGCTCGACCTCTTCACACCTAAGACCATTAAGGTGTTTGGTCATAGCTTCAACCTTTCTTCGTGGGTGAACTTCCATGCGGGTCTGCGCTTCGGTGCTAAGGTAGGTGTGCAGTTCGGTATTGAAGGACCGTTTGCCGAGTATTGGCCAGGAGTTGGCTTCCGTTCCATCCTGCTTGTTGTGGGTCAGGCACATGCCCACCTGAAGACGCCTTTCTTCAGATGGTCAGGAAGCGGACAGGTGCATTTCGGATATGAGGATTTGAAGCCTAACGATCCCACTAACCCCTTCCACAAAGAATTCCCCTATTGGTTAGAGAAGAGTAAGGTAAGAGAGATGGCCAGGGCTTACCGTCCGCTGCGGGCACCTGAGAGCAGTGAGGAAATCGGTGAAGCATTGGTTACCGATGTGGCCTTGGACGCCAATCCGCACTATCTCGACGGTAATCATGTGGTATATAACGACTTGCGTAACGCTGCCGACTATAGAGACGACCGCGTGGCAATCATCAACACCAGTAACAACACCACCGAGACCATCTCCACCGAGGGCTTGACTGCCAGCCGGCACATGCGCTCAAAGCGTGGCGAACATGAGATCGTGGTGTTTGAACAGATTGCCAAGAAGGTGAACAACGAGGATATCGACAAGGATCATCTACTTACAAGTAGTAACAACCTGCAGCTGCACTCGGTAATCAAGGCTGCTGTACGCGATGGTAACGGGGCATGGAAGATGACAGATGTGACCACCGATGACGGCATGGCCGACCTGAAGCCTGTTGTCACCATTCAAGAGGATGGCAAGGCAGCCTGCATCTACCAGCATGGACATTTCATTCCTGTTGACGAAACGGTTTCGATGGACTCCATCATGAACGTTGCCTTTGAAGGTCAGCTCATGCTGCGTACCTTCAGCAATGGGAAATGGAGTGCTCCAACTCCACTCTATTTCAATCTCGATCTTGATCATACAATCATGCACTACGACCTGCTCATGCGTAACGACAGCGTTCTCGTGGCTGCTAACCTGCTGGCCAACGACCAGGATTATTCTGTTACTCGCTATGCCTCGAAGTACATTGGTTCGAATGAGGTGAAGTATGTGGATGATAATATCTTGGCCAAGCACTTCATGATGCACCGCGTAGGTAACAATGCCGTTATCGCTATGCTCTATGAGAAAACCGACTCGATCAGTGAGATTTACGTGAAAACATTGGCCATGAGCGGACATGGAGACGGACGTCAAGGAGCCGATCTGGGCGTTGGTACTCGCATGCCGAATAAGGTGAAGATTGTATGCGACCGCAATGCTGTGAATCTCAGCGACTTTGCCCTATTGTGGACGGAAGCAGGTAGTGTCTATCGTAATGAGGACGGCAGCAAACGCAGCTTCTCTGATATCCGCACACTGCTGAATGCTTCTCGCATCCATCTCGGTAACACACTCCAGCTCTCTGAACCTATCACGCTGGGCTGCGAGCGCGACAGTCTGACAATGACCGACTTCGACGGTTTCCTCGATGACAGTCATATCAGCGTGGTCTATACACTGGCCGACATCGAAGGTTCCTCTGGTGTGATCATGACCAACAGCAAGGATTTCAGTAACAACTTCGAGGCGGAGGTATCGTATGCCAAGACTGCTCTCAAGGGTAGCAATAGCTTACCTATCAACGTGAGAATACGTAACACGGGTACATCAGCCATTCAGGCAGTAAACGTAACCATTAACGGTAAGAACTTCGATATCCCTGATGCTTATGTGGCACCTCTGAAAGAATGTAACTTCCCCATTTTGTATCCTATCGATGAGAACTTCGACGGTTACATCACCAGTTCGGTTGGTGTTGAATACAACAATATCTTTAAGGCTAAGCAGCATCCGCGCGTTAGAGGACTGAACAATCAAAGGAGAATGCTCCAGATGTCGCGAGCACGTGTTCTGCTGGCTGACGTAACATGTAATGTGGTGAACCGCAGCATCGAGAATGGTGTGAATACCTTCGTAGTGGAACTCATTGACCATGGCAAGATGCTTGATGATATGGGCGTGCTCGTGGGTATCTATGCCCATCCCAGTATTGCCGCTCCGCTGACCGACGGGGCAGAGGTGGTTGTCAAGGGAAGTGAGTTCGTGCAGATGGGTAATGTGCGTAAGGCCTATGCCACCGTGTCTGTCGATGGTATTAAAGAACCATTGAAGGCATTCGTCAACATCCATGTGTTCGATACGAATCTTGAAGAAAGCGGACTGGAACGTTCGCATATTGACAATCTCCATGGCGAGGAGAATCCCGTCTACGTAAGCCTCTTCCCGACAAGCGATCCTACAAAGATTGAACGCCCAACCGTTGATAACCCGACGAAGAACCATCGGGTGAAGGTAACTGTGGTTGACAATGGTGTTAATCTGAGTGGTTTGAAAAAGGGTGAGCGTGTACGTATCTTCAATCCTGATGGTATCCCAGTCTGCTCGAAGCAGGTTACGGATTCTACTCTCTTCGTTCCGCTGCAGTATCATGCAGTCTATCTGCTCAGCACCGGAGATGAGATGTTTAAGTTCAGATATTAAAAAAGCAGACATATGAAAACGATTCGCAATAGTGTGTTATGCCTCTTATGGCTCCTTGCCCCATTGAGCGCCTTTGCTGTACCGGCAGAGTTCAGCGATGTACCTACATGGTACGACTATCGACTGCCCTATGACGGCAGCGGTACGTTTATGGAGCCTTATGAGATCAGCAAGCCTGAACATCTGGCACAGCTGGCGTATGAGGTGAACGAGGAGAATAATCTTCACGAGGGACAGTTCTTCATTCTTACTGCTGACATCAACCTGGACAAGACGGTGGATGGCAAGCGCGTACAGTGGATTCCTATTGGCTACCGCTCTGCCAGTTATAAAAAACAGTATCGTTTTCATGGTATATTGCTGGGTATGAACACCAAAAGTATGCAGAACGGTGGATGGCGCTCAGATCTTAAACACTCGATATCGGGAATGTATATCAATACGATTGGTGATAAAAATGTGATGTACTATGGATTGTTCGGTCGTATGCATGGACTCGTCATGGGTGTGAAACTGAATAACATATGGATTGATGTGCGTCAGCCGAACAAAGACATTGGCATATTTATTGGCGGACTGTGCGGTATGGTAGATGGTAATTATCTTCGTTGTACAGAGTATAACCGTGGACCTATGGAATTGATGTCAATGGGTGTAGGAGTGGACGGCTGTAGCGTACATGGCACAATAAAAGCGGAAGGAGATGGATCGAGTATCCATGTTGGTGGTGTTGCAGCTTATTTATACACAAATGTTGGAGTAATACATACAACATCGCAAGTGAGTATATCTGTCGACAAATGTTCGGTGGTTGGTGGTGTGGTGGCTTCGGGTGACGGTACCATTGTTGACTGCGCCGCCGATGTGAATATCGACATAGGCTCGTTATCTACAGATGGAGGAGCTGCTGGTGGTATCGTGGGATATCTCGCCGAAATGATGACGGTGAGAGCCTGTAGTAGTATGGGGAAGATAAGCATGACACAGGCAGCGAACATCTGTCTGGGTGGCATCGGTGGAAAGATGTGTTACGCTACACAGATAAGCGGTTGCGCAAGCACAATGTCGATCAAGGTATCAACGGCAGGCTATATTGGTGGCATCGTGGGGTATATGATGCAGGGGAAAAACGTATCGGAACTCTATGCGAAGGTGGATTATTGCGCTTACGGCGGACATATCAACGCAGGGCGCTCGCTCAATGGTATAGGTGGCATTTGTGGTTGTTCAGAATGGGACAATGATATTCGAATAGAGAACTGCTTGTTCACGGGAACGATTTCAAATACTGAAAAGGTAGCGGCTTTCGTAGGCGATTGTAAGAAACCGGAAGAGACAGTAGGTGGTTGTTATTACGATAAGACTATGTTCAAAGGACATCTCTGCGGTAATGTGGACAGTCACAAGAGTATTTACGGATTGACTACAATCAAAATGTCATCGGGCGATACCCGTGACATGCCTTTCCTCCCCAATGATGAAACGGCGGATTACTGGTTCAGCTTTGCCAAAGGTTATTATCCCGCAGTGAGATGCAACAGTGAGTGGACAGAGTATTATAAACCATACAAAGATAACAATTCGACATTTTTGGATAAAGAGTTCTCCATCCAGATGTTCGGCTACGAGAACATGTATCGCGAGAATACTGTGTATAAGACTGGCGCGTGGCTCTGTTCTGTTCCTGTGAACATTCCCAAGGGCGATCAGGCTTACGATCTGGTGACTCAGGTGATTGCTCCAGAGAAGAACATGACGTGGAGTGAGGCAGAGCGAGATGTGAGTCCGAACAGCAAGGTGACGTTTCAGAATATGGATTGTATCCGTATCAGCAACGATACGGCATATGCTGTGACAGATGGTATGTTCTTGGCTACGTTCACCATGAAAATGGCTAAACCCATTGAGGTATGGAACCGTCCGTTACCCCTCGGCGGAACCAAGCAACTGCAGTTTACATCCACCGTTGATCAGGTGTGGGATGGCAGCACTGCCACCGAGTTTGCTGCCGGTACTGGTAAAAAGGAAGATCCTTTTATCATCAAGAACGGTGCACAACTGGCCCTCGCCGTGAAAAACAACAAGGAGGGTGAATGGTATAAGCAGATCTGCGATATCACACTCTATGTCAATCGACATGGTAATGCCCCCTACAATCCAAACCCATTTCATTCTTTATGGATAGACAATTCATGGGGTAATAAAGATGTCAAGTGGAAAGCCCAATACGATGGAGGCAGCCATTTCGTCAAGGGGGCATACGTTGATACAGAAGGAAAAGGTCTTTTCGGCGATATTGACAAAGGCGGTGCAGTTGCCAACTTGGGCATTATTGACTCTCATGCAAGAAAGGGAGCCGGACTATTTGCTGGCAAGATGAATGGCAAGATTACGAACTGTATTGCCCAGGGTACGGTTGGTTCACTTCATTCATTTGATGATGACTACTATCTGGACTATTGCGGAGGCATATGTTCGCTGGTTGGGCCTGACAATTCCGATGCTGTTGTAGAAGACTGTATCTCGGCTGTATATACCATGATGTGGTCTTTTGCCGATTACACCCCCTTTGTCTGCTTGTCTGACAACAACAAGGGTGTCGTCAAGAACTGTCTGACCGTATTGCCTGTCACCCATCTCGACAAGGTTATGCAACCGGCGGATATTACCATGGACGGTAAAACGTATCTCCAGGACTGCTATTGGCTGAAAGGCTATGAGGAACAACCTACCGGCTTCACGCTCGAAGAGATATGCAACTCACTGGGCAAGCAGACAAGATGGAAAAACTACAATGGCTATTTCCCCACACTGAAATCTTTTGCTGAGACTGACATGGCAAAACTGCTTATGGTTCCCTTCCGTACAGATATCGAATATAAATACTCGGAAGCAGATGGATCCGACAACTATCTCTTGGGCTTTGGCAAACAACTGCTCTTCGAACCAGGTGCTGCTACGTGGACTTCATCCGACGCCGATGATAAACGCTTCATCGAAGCTGATGGCGACATGGGGGTTATTGTACCTGTCAGCGCCAGCATTAACCCCATAGATATGAATAATAATCTCCAAGACCACCCAACAGTTAGAACATTCGGAGGATTAGAATTCATCAAAGGCACATTTGGGAAATATTGTCATTACATCCCCGTTCGTACGCGCGACCTAAATGTAAATGCAGGTTTTACCTTTGTTGATGACAATACCCGTGATGCCTGCCTTGCTGCCTTCGACAGTAACAATGACGAAGTTCTCTCACTCGATGAGTTAAAGGCCGTAACCACCAAGCAGACGCTAGAAGCTTTCCAGACCGCCACAGCCAAGAAGATAGAGAAATTCCCGGAGTTCCGCTTCTTTAAGGCGGTTAAAGAACTTACCACGCAGCTCAACGGTCTGTCGAAACTCAATGAGGTAAAGTTGCCTTACGCACTGGAAACCCTTGGCAGTAATGCCTTCGATGGATGCACCAGCCTTAAGGAAGTCACCATTCCCGCCAAGGTTGAAGAAGTGGAACTTCATCCGTTCTATAACTCTGCCATCGAGAACGTCAGCGTGGATCCCTTCAACGAGTTTTTCGTATCTCGCGACGGTATCCTCTTTGATACCAACAGGGTACTCGTAGCCTTTCCCAATGGACGCAAGGGAGAGGAAGCGGTAATCACTGGTATCATCAATGAGATTAGCGAAGGGGCTATCTACAAGGTAGAAGGACTGAAACGCATCTATTTCGAGACCGAGGACTATGAAACCGTACCTTATCTAGAAGATGATGGAATCGTTACAACCGATGGCAATCTCCTCGATATCTATGTTAGCGATGCCACCTACGGCAGCGTGCTCATGGAAGGATACTACAGTGACGGAACCTGGGATGACTATATCAGTGCCGGAAAACTGCATTGCTATTATCCACTGAAGGTTGGTTCCGCCAAGGTGGCCACCATGTATATTGGGTTCGATACCGAACTGCCTGCTACACTGACTCCCTTTATCGTGACCAAGACCAACGACGAAGGTATATGTAATGATGCGGTGGACAACGAACCGAATACCGCCTATCTGCTTAGCATGAGTCGTAAAGTGCCCAGTCGCACACCAGTGGTTATCTTCGCAGAGGATGCTGGTACCTACCGGTTGGAACCTCTTGGCGAAAGTCTTGAACAGTGGAAGATGTACAAGAACATGCTCAATGGTGTGGGACGCGATGGTATGAGTGTCTATCAGGAAGATTCCGACCGCGGAAGTATCCTCACACTGGGTTACAACAGCGAAGGTGAACTGGGCTTCTTCTACTATCTGGGTGAACGTATTGCGCCCTATCGTTCCTACCTGACACACAACGAGGTGAGCAGCCAAGCCAAGTATCATATCATCTTCCTGGATGAAACCACAGGAATTAACAATACCGTGCCACAGAATAGGGTTCAAAGTGAAAAGTGGTACACTCTCGAAGGTGTACAACTTAGCGGCAAGCCTACAAAGAAGGGTATTTATATCATAAACGGAAAGAAACGAATCCTTAAATAATCAATTAAATAAGTTAATTATCGGTTAATGGGCGCAGTATCTCATTTCTTTTTCGTACTTTTGCACCTTGGAACTGACCGATGTGGTCGTTCCTGATGGTTCATGAGGAAAAAGACGCTGATAATCCTACTCCTGTTCGCCATTATCGGAATGATGGCGAGCAGGGTTTATGGTTTCTATGGGAGCGGTAGATTCAATGGCTCCTATAGTACTCATGACATTGATACCACAGATATCGTTGATACCACAGATATCATTGATATCGTTGATGTTGCTGATACCGTTGATTCCGTTGAGATTCCCGACACCCTCGCCATGGATTCCCTGCAGCTGGCCATTGCTCGTCATAATAAGGCTGTGGATGACTCTATTAGTGCCGACAGTCTGAACAAGATGCGGAAGAACGCTATTGAGGCCCCCATCAAATATACAGCTAAGGACTCCCTGATTTATGACGCCACCTCGAAGACGGCTCATCTCTTCGGTGATGCTCATGTGGAGTACCAGATCATGGATCTCAAGAGTGATAAGATATATATGAGTCTTGACAGTAATCTGGTGCATGCCACACCTTCCTATGCTGATTCCACGATGACGGAACTGGTAGGTAAACCGGTGTTCAAGATGGGCCCAGATACCTACGAGAACGACACCATCTCGTTCAATATCAAGACGAAAAAAGGTTTTATCAAGGACGTCTATACGGAGCAGGAAGACGGATTCCTGTTTAGTAAACACGCCAAGCGCGATTCCACCGGTGTGCTTTATCTGGAGAAAGGACGTTATACAACCTGCGATGCTGATCATCCTGATTTCTATATAGCCCTGTCGAGAGCCAAGGTGCGTCCAAATAAGGATGTAGTGTTCGGTCCTGCCTATCTGGTAGTTTGCGACGTACCCCTTCCTTTGGCTATTCCTTATGGCTTCTTCCCCTTTACCAAGAGCTATAGCAGTGGTTTTATCATGCCTACCTATGGTGATGAGAGTTCCCGTGGATTCTACCTGCGCGATGGTGGTTACTACCTTGCTCTCAGTGATAAGTGGGACCTGAAGCTGTTGGGAGAGATCTATACCAAAGGCTCATGGGGCCTGAGCGCTGCCAGCAACTACCGCAAGCGCTATAGATACTCAGGCAGTTTCTACGTCAGTTATCAGGATACGAAGAATGGTGACAAGGGAATGCCCGACTTCTCTGAGCAGGAGAGTTTCAAGATCCAATGGAGTCATCGTCAGGATCCCAAGGCAAATCCGTTCCGTTCGGTCACGGCCAGTGTGAACTTCTCCACATCGAGCTACGAAAGGAATAACTTATCGAGCTTGTATAACCCGCAGGCAATGACGCAGAGTACGCGAACCTCTTCGGTCGCTTTGAACACCACATTCTCCAGCATAGGAATGTCGCTCTTCGGAACAATGAACCTGAACCAGAACATGCGCGATACGACCATCGACTTGACCTTGCCTTCACTGAGCATTACAGTCTCACAGTTCTATCCGTTCAAACGGAAGAAGGCAGTGGGTGATGAGCGTTGGTATGAGAAGATCTCCATGAGTTATACAGGTGAAATATCCAACCGTATCGTAGCCAAGGAAAATCAGCTGCTGCATTCGAATCTGATCAAAGACTGGAGGAACGGCTTCAACCATAGCATTCCTATTCAGGCCAATTTCACTTTGTTCAATGCCATTACCCTGAATCCCAAATTTAACTTCTACGACCGTATGTACACCAATCGTGTGGAGAAGTCGTGGGATGCTGAACACCAGAAGGAGGTGTGCGACACCACCTATGGCTTCTATAATGCCTACAACTGGAATGTGGGCTTGTCGGCCTCCACGAAGCTCTATGGTTTCTACCAACCTTGGAAAAAGTTGTTCGGTAGTAGGGTAGGACTTATCCGTCACGTAGTAACACCAACGATATCATTTAACTACACGCCTGATTTCGGGGCCGAGCGATATGGGTTCTGGAAGTCTTACCAAAAGACGGATGCGAACGGTAATGTCACGATGGTGCAGTATACTCCTTATGAAAACGGAATGTTCGGTTATCCTTCAAGGGGAAAGACGGGTAGTATTGGTTTCACGCTGCAGAACAATCTTGAGATGAAGATGCGGTCGAAGAGCGATAATGACGAAGAGAAGAAAATATTCCTGATTGACGACCTTACGCTGGATATGTCGTATAACATGGCAGCCAAGGAACGACCATGGAGCGACTTAGGCTTTAAGCTGCGCCTGAAACTTTCCAAGAACTACACCTTCAATGTGAACTCATCGTTCGCCACCTATGCGTACGAGCTGGATGAAAACGGTCATCCCTATGTGGGAACCCATACGGAATATGGCTATGGACGTTTCGGCCGATTCCAAGGAATGACGCAGAACCTGTCGTTTACGCTTAGTCCTGAGACCTTCCAGAAGTGGATGGACAAGTTACGGGGCATCGGTCATAGTAAAGACGATGACGATTCATTCGACGATGATGAGGATAATGAGGTGGAGACGAATATCGACAAGGACATGGAACGCGGTAAGCGCGGTGCGAAGAAATCGTCGAAAGGCAAGGCCGAGACGGATGCCGACGGCTATATGACGTTCTCCTTGCCGTGGTCTATCTCCGTGGGCTATGGCATCACCATGCGCGAGAATACCAGTGGCACCTTCAATACCAAGACCATGCGCTATCCGTATAAGTTCACGCAGAACCTGAACTTCAGTGGAAATGTGCGTATCAGTGACGGGTGGAATATTTCGTTCTCCAGCGGTTACGACTTCGAGTGGCATAAGTTGAGTATGACAACGGCTTCGCTGTCGCGCGACCTCCATTGCTTCAACATGTCATGCTCGGTGGTGATTGCTCCCTATACCTCTTATAACTTCTCCTTCCGCTGTAATGCCGCCACGCTTACCGATGCCTTGAAATACGATAAGCGCAGTGGATATACCAATGCCATACAGTGGTATTGATTTGAGGAATGTAGTTAAAGAGTGGAGATTAACTGCAGGTCTTCTTTCTCTCCTACAATCCAAAGAATATCGCCTTTTTGGAAACGGTACAAGGGCTTTACTTGTGACAGGTTTTCCTTTCCTTCTTCGATACCTACAACCATACAGTTATACTGATCACGGATTCCGCTTTCCTGTAAGGTCTTACCGATGAACGGACTGTTTCCGCTGATGATGATACTGCGCAATTTCATTTCCCGTTTCTCCAGCTCATGATCCTCTTCCATCACCTCTTCTTGAATGGCCTGTTGGAAGATAGCAAGCTGCTCATCACTACCGATCACCTGTAGTACGTCACCCGGGAAGATGAGCGATTCCCCGTCGGGAATATTCAGTCGGTGACTTGCCCTGAGGATACTGCTCACATGGATTCCGTATTTCTTTCCTAAATTCAGTTGCTTCAAAGTCTTTCCCATCCAGAGCGAGTCGGCAGGAATCTCGAAGTCGGCAATATGGATATTCCGGTCAAGCAGCTTCCCCTCATAGAGCGGACGCTTATGTCCATGTACCTGAGCCTCGATATCTCGTGAGCGGAGATTAAGGATGAACAACCGTTCCAGTCGGATGCTTCGTTTCTTGATCCAACGGGACAAGATGATGAATATGACGACAATAGAGCCGATGGTAATCATCAAGGCATTGCTGAAGCGGGTGAGATAGTTGCAGATATAGAAGATGAAGGCCACGGCAATCACCAGTCGTACCAGAATGGTGAAGAGCAGAGGAACACGGTTGATGTTGCTCTCTGCCCATAGCGCCTTGAACTCCTCACTGTGGTTCTTCTTCATGACCATGGCACGCAGGAAGGGAGAGATGAACAGCACGGTGAGCACGCCCGTGATGGCGTTCGCATACCAGTGCAGCTCCCATCCCGGTAACAGCTTTCTTGTGAAGGGCAGTACAAAGGTGAACATCAGGGCGATGGTGGCTGCCGACAGGATACTATAGATCAAGGTGTTCCTACCCATCTGTAGCAACAGTCGTTTCCATTTACTCTGCTCGGTGGTGTTCGGATGACTCATGGTGAGATGGTTCAGCGAGCGCACCCATTTCTGCGGCAGTCGTTTCTCCAGCTGGTTATACGCGGGTGTAGCCAACCTGATCATGTAAGGAGTAAGGAAGGTCGTGATGACACTCACTGCTACGACAACAGGGTAGAGGAACTTTCCGATCACCCCTAACGACAGTCCTAAGGAGGCGATGATAAACGAGAACTCACCGATCTGTGCCATGGAGAAGCCGCATTTGATGGCCGACTTCATCGTCTCGCCGCCTAACATGAAGGCCAGGGAGCCGAAGATGGCCTGACCGATAAGAATCGTTAATACAAGGGTGATAATCGGCAGCGCATATTCCACCAGGATGTGCGGATCAACGAGCATACCCACCGACACGAAGAAGATAGCCCCGAAGAGATTCTTCACCGGCTCCACCAGTCGGATAATCTTATCCGCCTCGATGGTCTCAGCCAAGATACTACCCATGACGAAAGCGCCAAAAGCACTACTGAATCCCACCTTCGTGGAGAATACGGCCATGGCGCAACAAAGTCCTAACGACACGATCAACAGTACCTCGTTGTTCATCTGCTTCCGCATCCTGCGCAGGAACAGCGGAATAGCAAAGATACCCACCACGAACCACAGAATCAGGAAGAAGGTGATCTTGATGACCGCATCCAGCATCTGTCCTCCATCAGGATTGTTCCCGCTGGCGATGGCACTCAGCATCACCATCATGACGATGGCCAGGATGTCTTCGAGGATGAGCACGCTCATCACCCTGCCGGCAAACTGCTGCTGTCGCAATCCGAGGTCGTCGAACGCCTTATAGATAATCGTTGTGGAACTCATGGCGAGCATACCGCCCAGGAAGATGCAGTCCATCTTCCCCCAACCGAAGAGATGCCCCATCACGATGCCGAGCATCATCATACAGAAGATGATGGTCACGGTGGAGATGATGGGTGATGCCCCCATCTTCAGAATCTTCTTGAAAGAGAAATCCAGTCCTAAGGAAAACAACAGGAACATCACACCGATGTCGGCCCATGTGTGTATATCCGCCTGGTCAACCACAGAAGCCACATAGGGCATGTGCGGACTCACCAGGAATCCAGCCACCACATACCCCAGCACCAACGGCTGCTTGAGTCGTTTGAATACCAGCGTCACAATACCCGCCACCATCAGGATAAGCGCCAGGTCCTTGATCAGTGAATGTAGCTCGCCCAATTAATAAGAATTAATTTTCAATTTTCAATTATCAATTATCAATTCTCAATTCAAATTGACGTCAGTCATTATATCCCGCCGTGAGCTCACAGATCTTCACGATGGTTTGCATGGCCTTCTCCATTACCTGTACACTGATGAACTCGAACGGTCCGTGGAAGTTCACACCACCGGCAAAGATGTTCGGACAGGGAAGACCCTTGAAAGAGAGCTGTGCACCGTCGGTACCGCCCCTGATGGGCTTCACCCGTGGCGGAACATCACATTCCTGCATGGCTTTCAGTACGACATCAATCACGTGCATGTTCGGATCAATCTTCTCTTTCATATTATAATACTGGTCCTTGATCTCTGCCGTCACCGTTCCCTCGCCGTATTTCTCGTTCATCTTATCGGCACAGATCTGCACGAGTCGTTTGCGGTCCTCGAACGTATCTCTGTCGTGATCGCGGATGATATAGCTCAGCTTGGCATTCTCTGTACATGCCTCCATGCCCGTGATGTGATAGAAGCCCTCATAGCCTTCCGTTTCCTCAGGAATCTCATCGGCAGGCAGCATCATGATGAACTCGGCAGCCAGTCTGCTGGCATTGATCATCTTGCCCTTGGCATAGCCCGGATGCACGCTCACGCCCTTGATCTGGATCTTCGCACTGGCAGCGTTGAAGTTCTCGAACTCCAGCTCACCTAAGTCACCGCCGTCGATGGTGTAAGCCCATTCACAGCCGAACTTCTCCACATCAAAGTGATGTGCGCCCATACCGATCTCCTCATCGGGATTGAATCCCATACGGATATCGCCATGTGGAATCTCCTTATGGTCGCGCAGCCAGCACATAGCCTGTACAATCTCGGCAATACCAGCCTTGTCGTCTGCTCCTAACAGCGTGGTTCCGTCGGTCACTATCAAGTCCTCACCCACATGCTGCAGCAGTTCAGGGAACTTCTTGGGCGATGAGATGATACCCGGTGACAGTTCGATATCACAGCCGTTGTAGTTGCTCACGATACTGGGTTTGATATCAGCACCACTGCAGTCGGGAGATGTGTCATAATGCGAGATAAAGCCGATGGTTGGAACTTCTTTCTTCGTGTTCGATTTCAGTGTGGCATAGATATATCCCATCTCGTCCATCTCCACGTCGGCAAAGCCTTCGCGTTCCAACTCTTCTTTCAGGTATTTGGCAAATATCAGTTGCTTGGATGTACTGGGTACGGTAGTACTCTCTTCGCTCGACTGTGTGTCGAACTTCACGTAGTTTAAAAATCTTTCGGTAATTGTCATGTTTATCATGATTAATTAATTTGCGGAGCCAAAGATACGAATAAATGAGGACAATACAAAATAAATTCATTATTTTTATCTCCTTTGCCGCGATTATTCGTACCTTTGTATCTGATATGCGAAAAGTTGATATATTCCCAATCATCGTGTGGAAGAGGTGGGGATTTTTATTCCTGCTAATTGTCGTAGGTCTTATTTCGCCCCAACTGACGTCCGCTCAATCCAAAAAGGCAAAGTCTGCCCCTCAGGAGCAGTCGGCCAATGCCCGACAGGCCCGGCAGATCTTTGACCGTACCTATCAGATGGTGTTTGGTGCTCAGGGTTCCACATTGCATTATGCTGTCAATATCATAGGTATCTACAAAACCGAGGGTACAATCTGGTATAAGGGTAAGAAGAGCAAGTTCGTGGATGAGAAGTATAACGCTTTCAGTGATGGCGTCACCTATTATCTGGTGGAGCGGAAGAAGAAAACGGTTTCTATATATGATGCAAATTCCGACAAACGTGACAAGTATGCCACGAAGTTCAAGTTCGAACCCGAGAATTTCCTATACAGCATTGCTGATAGTGATGAAGGGTTTGTCGTTACCTTGAAAGCAAAGAAAGGAGTGAAGGGCATCAAAGAGATACATGCCTTAATTGATAAGAAGACACGCTACCCTTTGAGTCTTCGCATTAAGTTGGGAATTATCAGCACAACAGTGAAGATCAGTAACTTCAAGAGTGGGAATATCAGTGATGACCTGTTCGTCTTCCCCCGACAGAAGTATCAGGGATATCAAATCATCGACAAACGCAATGAGTGATGCCTGATGGACTTGGTCTAAGGGATTCGGTCAAAGGTCAAAGGGACTCGGTCAAAGGAGTGAGAGCCAGTTCTCGATGGGGATGCCCCGGTTTTTGTCCTCATTGTCTTTGTTTACCTCAATCAGACGATAGAGGGCGTCCATGGCAATACGGGTACTGGGTTTCAACGGCTCGTCGTTGAGCAGATGACCGATGAGGATGGCTGAGAACATATCGCCTGTACCGGGGAAGTGGACGGGGATCTCGGTATAGGGAAGTAGGAAATACTCGCCGATGAAGTGGTTATAGCCCACCACCGCACATTGCCCATCTACCATCAGACTGGTGATCAAGGCCGACTTTGTGCCTAATTGGCGCAGCTTGTCAAGCAGTTCCTTGGCCTCCTGCCAGTTCACGCCTTCTTTCCGATAAGGGGTATCGGTAAGGTAACAGGCCTCGGTGTAGTTAGGGAAGATCAGATGGGCCACACTAATCATCTCGCGCATGCTCTGCACGGCCGCTTCCGTAACACCATTATACAGCTTTCCCTCATCACCCATGATAGGATCAACGAAGATCACCGTACCGTTGGCAGCTTGCTCACGACAGTAGGCAGCCACAATCTGTGCCTGTCGCTCACTGGCAATGAATCCAGTGGCAATAGCATCGAAACTGAAACCGAGTTCCTTCCACACCGGGAATACACCTTTTATATAATCCGTGGTGTCCATGATATTGAACTTCCCATAGTCGAGGGTGTTCGATACCAGCGCCGTAGGGAGGTTATACACAGGGTGCCCCATATACGACAGGATGGGAAGCATCGCTGCCGTGGCCACCTTACCATAGCCGGCAAGGTCGTTGATCAATAATATCTGCTTTTTTGCCATATCGGCTGCAAAGTTACGATTAAGCGAGTGAAAAACCAAAGAAAAGCTTGTTTTTCTTTGGTTTTCCGAGCGGAAGTAACTTCGGCGAAGCCAAAGTTACGAATAAACGAGTGAAAAGCTTGTTTTTCTTTGGTTTTCCGAGTGTGAGAACCTTCGGTGAAGTTAAAGGGAATCATGTACCATGCTGATAAAGTACTGGTGGAGTCGGGGATCCTCATCGAGTTCGGGATGGAAGGCGGTGACAAGCTGATGGCCTTGTCGTGCTGCCACGATATGGTGATCAACCACTGCCAGCACCTCCACCTCCTCTCCTGTCTCTTGGATATAGGGTGCGCGGATAAAGGTCATGGGCACCTCGTCGGGAATCCCTTTGAACGGTGCCAGTGTGTGAAAGCTGCCCAATTGTCGTCCGTAGGCATTGCGGCGTGCCACGATGTCCATGGTTCCTAAGTGGAAGCGGTCGAGTAGGATAAGACCAGCACAGGTGCCGAAGACGGGCAGCCCCTCTTGTATGGCTTGCTGGATGTCGTGATACAACCCCAGGTCATGCAGCAGCTTCATCATCGTGGTGCTCTCCCCGCCGGGAAGGATCAAACCATCCTTCGGCTGTTGCCAGTCGGCTGCCTGTCTCACCTCGAAATAGTCCACACCGATGCGTTCCAACATCTGCTCATGTTCCGCAAACGCCCCTTGTAATGCCAATACCGCTATCCTCATCTCACTTCCCTCTTTCCGCCATCAACAGCTGGATCTCACTCTCGTTGATGCCTACCATGGCCTCTCCGAGATCTTCCGACAGCTCTGCCAACAGTTTCGCATCGCGGTAGTTGGTAACGGCCTTCACAATAGCCTGAGCCCGCTTGGCGGGGTTGCCGCTCTTGAAGATACCTGATCCCACGAACACTCCCTCGGCACCCAACTGCATCATCAGGGCAGCATCGGCTGGTGTGGCCACACCGCCGGCGGCGAAGTTCACTACGGGCAGCTTACCGTTCTCATGGACGAACTTGACAAGGTCGTAAGGGGCACGCAACTGCTTGGCTGCCTCATACAGCTCATCCTCACTCATGCTCACCAGTCGGCGTATCTCACTCTGCATCATCCGCATGTGGCGCACCGCCTGAATGATGTCACCTGTTCCCGGCTCCCCCTTGGTGCGTATCATCGTGGCACCTTCGGCAATGCGACGCAAAGCCTCACCTAAGTCCTTGGCACCACATACGAACGGTACCTCGAACTGGGTCTTGTCGATATGAAACACATCATCTGCCGGTGACAGCACCTCACTCTCATCGATGTAATCAATCTCGATGGCCTGCAGGATCTGGGCCTCGGCAAAATGACCGATGCGGCATTTGGCCATAACGGGGATGGTGACAGCCTCCTGGATACCACGGATCATCTTCGGGTCGCTCATACGGGACACACCGCCAGCGGCACGGATATCCGCGGGGATACGCTCTAAGGCCATCACGGCACAGGCTCCGGCTGCCTCGGCGATACGGGCCTGTTCGGGTGTTGTCACGTCCATAATCACACCGCCCTTGAGCATCTGTGCCAGGTTGCGGTTCAGGGTTTGTCTGTTCTCTTTCATTTTATTCTATTGTGTTTGTGATTTATTCTATTCTTCTGTGTTTGTGACGGAACTGGGTTGGATTCTCTCCTGTGAGTTTCTTGAAGAACTTCGTGAACTGTGCCTGGGAGTGGAACCCGTATTGATAGGCCACCTCTTGAATGCACTTTTTCGTATTGATCAGGGAAAGCTTGATTTCCTGCAGCAGATACTCGTCGATAATCATCTTGGGCGACTGTCCTGTAATGCGCTTGGTGACCTGCGCCAGGTAGCGGGCACTGACATTCAGCATATCGGCATAGAAATGGACATCGCGATTGGTGGCATGGTGAAGGGTGAGCTCACTCAGGAACTCGTTATACAGCTCACTGCTCCTGCCTTGGAGGTTACTGATGTAGGCCACCTGACGGTTCACGTAGCTGTTGGCTTGCAGGATGGCTTCCTCAAAACTGTTACCTTGTGCCAGATAGGTGGCAATGGCTGAGGAGAGCGCACCACCCAGACCATGACTATTTGCATGGGTGAGCTGTGGTAACGGGTAGGATCGTCCACGGGCAGATACAACTACCTCATCGGCTCCGCGACGGGTAATGACATGGCACAGAGGGACCAGATGCTCGGCAATGGCTTTCACCACCTCGTCACTCATGAGCTGCTCACCACGAACGGTTGTGACGACGGGATCATAGACGATATACTGCGGGTGGTATTTCTCTAACAACCGGGTCACCACCTCCACCGTCTCCACGTTCCTCAGCATTCCAATCTTCACTGCTTCGGGCACCACATCATCCATGATGGCCTCGATCTGCCGGGCAATGATCCCGCTGGGCAGGTCGTAAAACTCCTGGATACCCAAAGTGTTCTGCATGGTGACCGAGGTAACGACAGAAACAGCATAACCACCCAGATTCGTGATGGTCTTGATGTCTGCCTGTACTCCGGAGCCGCCAGTGCCGTCGGAACCGGTGATCGTTAAGATGAGAGGCTGGTTGTTCTGTTTCATGGGTGCAAAGGAAACACTTTTTTCCGAGACCATGAAACTTTCTTCTCATTTTGACAAGGAATTCTTCAATATTGACACAATCTGAACATGTTGAGACCTTGTCGGAAGGGGAACAACTGTAACTTTAGAATGGTGCGGGTGCCGTGAAGGTGAGTCGTTCACCCGTCTTAGGATGAATGAACGACAGTGTTTCGGCATGCAGATAAAGGCGGTCGGCCCGATGTCCATACAGCGCATCTCCCACAATCGGCACCCCCAATCCTTCCTGGTGGGCGCAGTGCACGCGCAGTTGGTGGGTCCGCCCTGTGCGGGGACGGAGGGTTATTCTTATCGAGGAAGGAGGAAGGACGAAGGAGGAAGGAGAAATGTACTGGGTGCCTGTGTCCTGAACAGACTCCTTTGTATCCTGTATCTCAGAAGTAATCTCCTTCCTCCCTCCTCCTTCGTCCTTCCTCGAAATCCAATATTCTGTGATCGCCTCCTTCCCATTCTCCCAATCCACCAGCTGTCGCGGACGGTCATAAATATCCGGTCGGAGGGGTAGGGAGATGGTGCCTTTGAGCGGTTTTCCCTCGGGCATGTGCTCTAATAGAGCCACGTATGTTTTCTCTACCTGATGCTCCAGGAACTGCTTTTGCAGCTCCGTGTAAGTCCATTTAGTCTTGGCAACGACCATCAGTCCTGAGGTATCCATATCGAGTCGGTGCACGATGATAGGATTCATATCATCATGCAGATAATCCCTCATCATGCTCTCCACACTCACATCCCCAGTCTTCCCCGGCACACTCAGCATCCCAGCGGGTTTGTTCAGCACGAGGAGGTGGGAGTCTTCGAAGAGGATATTTTTCGAGGAAGGAGGAAGGAGGAGGGAGGAAGGAGAAATGTCCTGTGTATATGAGTCTTGTGCTGAATCCTTCGAATCCTGTATCTCAGAAGTAATCTCCTTCGTCCTTCCTCCTTCGTCCTTCCTCCTCGATAACATCCACCCCAAAATCGGGAGGCACTTCCCTCTGCAGGCGGGATAATAGTTCAGGTGATGACGGATCTCCATCTTGGGCGATGCGCCCCACCAGAATTCGGCCATGCAAAGGGGTTGGAGGTTGTTCTCAAAAGCATACTGCAGGAGTTTCGGTGCACAGCAGTCACCCGACCCCGCTGGGGGTAGCTGACCGTTATAGTCGTTGAAGATCTCGATGAGGTCTTTGGTCTCACCCTGCGCGTTCCTCATCTTGTATTGTGAGAACAGCCAGCGCTGTAGGTCGTCAGATGCCTCCTTGCGTTGTTTCTTCAGTTGTTCAATTCTGTCTGTCAGTGATTGCTCCTTTTCCTTCCACGGCTTCTCCAGTTCCTCACAGCGCTTCTTGATGCGCCGCATCTCGGCCTTCATGAACTGACTCTCTCGGATTAGCTCCGCATTCTCTTCAGGGGAGATGTTGCGTTGCAGACGCTTCATGTCGCGCAGCACCTTAGCGGTCTTCATCTTCTTCTCGTGTTCACTGAGCAGGTTCTCCGTGGTACGAAGCATCTTCAGGTAGTCGGACTGGTGATAGAGATGATCCAAATCCTTTTCTAACAACTCCACTTCGTGGTTCATCTCGGTTATCTTCTGCTCATGCACCTTGAAGTACCCATCAGGATCCTGCGCATCGAACACGGGTGGCACAAACCACTCCCAGTCGTTCCTGCCAGCCAGCAATCCGCTATACGCCGCCAAGAATCCAATTCCCGCACCCTCATTCTGTATCTCAGAAGAAATCTCCTTCCTCCTTTCTCCTTCGTCCTTCCTCGGAAGAGAAACAACCAACACCCCAAACATCTTCCCTTGATCAGCATCCTCCTTAATCTCAGGGTGCTCCATGATATACTGCTGCACCTCTTCTACCGCTAAGATACTCAGCGGGTGTGGCTCGTAATCAAACGGATCATTGAACTGCTTTGGTCGTGCAATGTCGGTTTGAAGTGGGTGGAAATGTTTCATGAAGCCAAAGGTACGAATAAGTAAGCGAAAAACCAAACAAAATTTGAGTTTTTCCGAACGTGAGTACATTCGGCAAAGCCAAAGGTACGGCTTTTACTTCAATAAAACAAATCTGACAACACTTTTTTACGGAACTTAATCAAGTATCAAATTACCATAAAACGAAATGCGTTCTCGCTTACGGGGGTACACACTGATGTATGAATTACCGTCGGTGGCCACATCAATCAAAAATGTATAGGAGTCCTCCTCATTTTCCACCCCTATTTCTATATGCCGTCTGCCTTTCTTTGTCAGTACCTCTTGGTAACTGTCGATGGGCTCAAAGAGTATCAGGCCCCTCTGACCTAATATATTCATGATCATATTATATCCGTTCCTCGGCAGAAATGAGATCAGCGAGTCGTTTCTCACCTCTAACCTATATGGTTGTGGTAAAAGCTGATTTACTTTTTCTTCGGTTTCGCTCGGGTCGATCATCATATTCACTGCAATCTTGTAGTGCCTTTCAGCCAATGCAGACTCCACTCTATCTGCCTGTTCAGTCTTCCTCGCGGTCTTCTCCTTTGATGTCGCACATCCCATGAGCACGATCAAAGTCAATAGTACACACGCCATTGAAATCAGATTCCTCTTCATAATTGAACGATTATAGTGATTAGCGCCGTAAATTTATACATTTTTTTACTGCGAACATGTGGGGAAATCCCTAAATAATGATAGGGGATTCCCTATTAAGTTGCTAATGAACAATAATTACATATATATCACAAACTATATTCAAGTTTTTTTGGTGGTTTGTAGTATTTGTTGTATCTTCGCAAACGATTTTTTAATAGTGTGACAATAAAGATGTAAGAATATGAAAACTACCGGAATGATGCTGACCGCCTTGATGTCAGTCGTTTGCTGCACACAGCTTGCAGCACAGGGATTCCAGCGGGAGAGTTTCCCGGAAGGTTCCTACTCACCAGTGACCAATATTAACATCAACGGATATCCGCGTGTGCTTTCAGATAACCGTGTGATGTTCCGTGTGAACGCCCCACAGGCACAGAACGTACAGATTGATCTGTGCGGAACAAAGTATGATATGAACAAGTCGGATAACGGTGCCTGGACCGTGACCACCAATCCACAGGTGCCAGGATACCACTACTATTCGCTCGTTGTTGACGGTGTTTCAACAGCCGACCCCGCCAGTCAGTCGTTCTACGGATGCAGTCGGTGGTCGAGTGCCATCGAGATCAAGGAAGCAGGTATGGATGTCTTCGAGGTGCAGGATGTGCCTCATGGTGAGGTACGCACCGTGTATTATTATAGCAAGGTGGATGAGTCGTGGCGACCCCTGATGGTCTATACCCCGGCCGGCTATAACGACGGTAAGCAGGACTACCCCGTGGTGTATATCCAGCATGGTGGTGGTGAGGATCATCGTGGTTGGATGGAGCAGGGTAGGACAGCCCAGATCATGGACAACCTGATTGCTGTCGGTAAGGCCGTACCGATGATCGTGGTGAGCTCGAACAGTAATGTGCGTTCCCGTAATGGTGGCTTCGGCGGTGGCTACAGCTGGCAAGGTATGCAGACTTTCCGCAGCGAAATGGTTGACAATATCATTCCCTTTGTGGAGAAGACCTACCGTGTGAAGAAAGACCGTAAGAGTCGTGCCATGTGCGGCCTTTCTATGGGAGGCGGACAATCGTTCTATATCGGTCTGCGCGACCCTGAGGTGTTCGCCAACGTGGGCGTGTTCTCCACAGGTATGTTCGGCGGTATTCAGGGCGCTTCGAACTTCGATTTAGAGAAAGAGGTGCCGGGCATATTAACCGATACCAAGACCTTCAACAAACAGTTCGACGTGTTCTTCATGAGCTGCGGCGAGCAGGATCCACGCATAGAGTACACCCGTAACATTGTGAAGAAGATGCGCGACGGTGGGGTGGAGGTGAAGTTCAACTCCTATCCTGGCGACCATGAGTGGCAGGTGTGGCGCAAGTCGCTGCATGAGTTTGCACAGTATCTGTTCAAATAACCTAATAGACTTTTTGATATGACACCTAAAGAAATAAGAAACAAACGACTGGCGGAGCGGATGATCAAGAATCTGAAACGTCGCCACATGGAGGGCTTCTACTGCGAGACGGCAGCAGAGGCTGTAAAGAAAGTATCTGAACTGATTCCCGATGGCAGTAGCGTGACATGGGGCGGCACCATGACCATCCGCGATATGGGCATCCCGCAGGCGCTTAAGGAGCGCGGTACGCTGGAGGTGCTTGATCGCGATCTGGTTGAGGGTGACGAGGAGAAGCTGCAGATGTATGTCCGCGCCTTCACCACTGATGTCTATCTCTCGAGTGCCAACGCCATCTCCGAGGACGGCGTGATTGTGAATATCGACGGCAACGGCAACCGCGTGGCTGCCATCACATGGGGACCCAAGAAGGTGATCTTTGTCATCGGACTGAACAAGGTGGCACAGAATGTGGAGGCTGCGCTGGCTCGTGCCCGTTCTACTGCATCACCCATCAATGCCGCCCGCTTCAGTATCGACACCCCTTGTCAGGTGGATGGCGTGTGCCATAACTGCAACTCGCCCGAGAGTATCTGCAACTACGTGCACTTCCTCCGCAACTCCCCCAAGGGCCGCCACACCGTAGTGCTCGTCGGCGAAGACTTAGGCTATTAACCCCATCAAGCCCATAACAATCAAAACAATACAACAATGAAAAAGAACAACTTTTGGATGCTCATCGTCATCCTACTCTTCTGCGGCATGACCGTTCAGGCACAAGACAATGAAAAAAAGGAACCCGGTCCTTACATGTCTGCCCGGCACTTGCCCAACATGCTGAAATGGTTACCCGCTCCTCCTGATACCACGAGCGAAGAATTTGTCCACGACATCATGCGTTATATGTGGGGCAAGAAACAGCGCCTCAATCCCGAACGTGCCGCCATCGCCATCCGTGATGCTGTGTGGAATATCGATTCCACCCTTGCAGAGTACTTCGTACCGTTCGGAATGGAGATCTCAGCAGAGAAGACTCCCGATATCTACAACTACCTCATCAGGAGTATCAAGACCTGTGATCAGATGGGTACCAGGGCAAAATGGTTCTACCGCCGTAAGCGACCCTTCATGCGAATGAATGAGCATATGCTTACCCGTAACGAGGAGGAAGGACTGATCAACAACGGTTCCTATCCCTCAGGCCATACCATCCGTGGGTGGAGTGCCGCTTTGTTGCTTGCTGAGCTCAATCCTGCCGCTGCCGACACCATCCTGGCCCGTGGCATGATGTATGGCGACAGTCGTGTCATTGTAGGAGCCCACTGGCAGAGCGATGTCGATGCAGGTCGTCTGGCCGGGAGCGCAGCAGTCCTTGCCCTCCACAACAATGCTGAGTTCCTGGAAGACCAGGCCAAGGCGCGCGCGGAGTTCCAACGACTCACACAAGCCAGAAAGGAAGAATAAACACGCTACGTAAGAGGGTTCTGCTTGTCATTGTTAACCATGGCAAGCACCTTCTTACGTGCATAAATATGAAGTCTGTAGGTAAGGTAAACGGCTCCGCAGAAGCAGATGCCGCCAAGTGCCGCATTCACCATGGCTGACATGAGGAGTGCATCGTATAGTCCATGAGCCAACACCGGAGCTACAAGAATCATCGCCCATGTTCTGCGCGAGCGATTCACAAAGTGGTAAACAGAGTAATAGTAGCCCATCAGTACGGCAAAGGCATAATGTCCCGGAACGGCCATCAGCGAGCGTAGGAAAGCCACCGACAGCCAGTCGTCGGCATTATCGAAGAGATACAGAATATTCTCCAGTCCTGCAAACCCCAATCCCACACATACCGCATACACAATACCGTCGAAGTGCTCGTCGAAATACGGATTGTTCTTCAGAATCCTATGTAAGGCAAACAGCTTGAATGCCTCTTCGGGAATGGCAGCCACCATGAAGGCATCGACTGTTGTTCCGAAGAGGGTGGTGGGTCCACCCTCGCCGAAGAGCACCCCACTGATCATCGATTCCACCATAGCAACAGGCAGACAGATCAGCACACCATAGCACGTTGCTTTGATGAGTAATGAGGTGGGTTCTTTTTTCCGGTCCATTTTCCAGATATACCCCCATAACAGAATAGCTGGCAGTAGCGCAGCTGCGATGATGATCAGGAATTCCATTCTTCGATGATGTTAAGCAATGCCTTTTTTCTTGTCATATTGTTGGAAGAGACCAGCGAGTATCGTACCACTGATGCTGTGCCAGGCACATGATATGGCGCAGGGCAGTACGGCAAGAGGCTGTGCAGCAAAGAACGTACTGGCAAGAACAGTGGCCAGTCCGGCATTCTGCATTCCCACCTCGATGGATATGGTGCGTTTCTTTGCTGTGTTGAACCGCGCGAGCTTTCCCGACAGCCATCCCATCATATAGCCTAAGGTGTTATGACAGAACACCACGGCAAAGGTCCAGAGGAACAGCATCAGTCCGCGGGCTACCAGGTCATCGTGCACAGTAGAGATTACGCCGCCTACGATGCAGGCCAAACAAATCACACTCAGTCCGGGCATCAACGACTGTATCGTTGGAAAGCACTCCTTCTTCGAATACGTGTAGTTCAGGAAACAGCCAATGGCCACAGGTATAATCGTCACGATGAGGATATTGAGGAACATGCCGATGGTGTCTATCTTGATAATCTCACCAGCCGTCAGCTCCATCAGCAGCGGAGTCATCACAGGCGCCAGTAGGGTAGAGGCGCAGGTCATTCCCACAGAGAAGGCCACATCGCCATGACAGAGGTACGACATGATATTACTTGATACACCGCCGGGACAGCAGCCCACCAGCAGAATACCCAAGGCCAAGGCGGGTTCCAAACGGAACACATGTACCAGCAGATAGGCCACACATGGCATGATGATAAACTGCGCGCAGGCACCGATGAAGATGTCCCACGGGCGATGGGCTAATATACGGAAGTCCTGCGTGGTAAGGGTAAGTCCCATGGTCAGCATGATGATTCCTAAAATCACCGTCTGCGTATTCCCCCTCACCCAGTTAAAGGTATCAGGTACAAAAAAAGTAAAAACGGCCACGGCAATCACCGTCAAAGAAGCATTTGCCGCCAGCCACCTACTGATCTTTTGAAGCATACTCACTTTCATGCTGCAAAGGTACGATTAAACGAGAGAAGTACAAAATAAATATTGTTTATTTTTACTTCCGAGTGGAAGTACCTTCGGCGAAGTCAGAGGTACGATTAAACGAGAGAAGTACATAATTAATCTTGGAAAAGATCAATGGAGGTATCAAAAACCGTTATCAACTGTTAAAACAGAGAAGATAATGAAGAAACTGGGGTATAACACGAAAAAACTTAATGGATGTAAGAGACACTATGTAAAGGAGTTTCAATACACTGATATTCAAGAAATTAAATCACGTAAAGTGCTCATGGAAGATTACTCTTCGTTTTGAAAAAGTGTAGGAGATGTAGGGGATGTAGGAGATGTTTTCTAAACTTTATAAATTTTCGGGCGCGCGAGCCTATTATATATAGTTTTCTATAATGTTATAAAAACATCCCCTACATCTCCTACATCCCCTACAAATTATCCTTCCAACATCGTGATTTCGTAATTAAGTTATAAGGCTAGTTTCTACCACTTATCAGCCTGGTTTCACCCACTTATCAGCCTTATAACTACCACTAACTAGGCTTATAACTCAGAAATTGGTATAAGAAAGCGTAAAATCCTTTGCTATTTGGGGAATTATACCTAAATTTGTGGCATAAAACGTAATCTTACGATGGAGGAAATAATTTGTTTTGAATATATGATGAGTGATACAGTGATTACTTGGGCAAAAGAGAATTTTATGTTTATTTCTCTGATAGTGGGGGTGATTGGTGTTGTAATTGCCTTCATCTCCTTGGTTTATGAGATTAAGAAAAGGAAAGAACGTAAGTGATAGTAAAGGAGGAACGCTTATGAAAAGGAAGATGATACTGATGATGGTGATGTTGTTCTTTGCTGTGGTGTGCCCGGCTCAGACCATTCGTAACAGTAACAACTCGGTGGTAGCAAAGGTTGATGCTGACGGGACTATCAGGAACAGTAATAACTCGGTGGTGGCACGAATCAACAGTAATGGGGATATACGCGACAGTAACAACCGTCTGCTAGGAAAGATAGGTAGTAATGGAGACATCAGGAACAACAACAACTCGTATTTAGGTAAGGTGGAGAGTAGTGGAACGGTGAGGAATAGCAACAACTCCTTGTTAGGGAAGGTTGACTCGGATGGTACCGTTAGAAACAGCAACAACAGCGTCATCGGTTATGCGAAAGGAGTTCCCACGCGATACGTTGCCGTATTCTTTTTCTTCCACTTCTTCTAGGAAGAGCCAGGACTATTTGATCGTTGCATGATGGAAATAACATATAAGGATATTCATGATTTCGACCAACAGGAGTTGCAAGACCTGTTTCTTTCGGTAGAGTGGTCGTCTGGTCATTACCCCGAGAAACTGGTGGTGGCTATGAAGCATTTCGAGACCGTGTATACGGCATGGGATGGAAAGAAACTCGTAGGCCTGATTTGTGCGATGGACGATGGGGCAATGACGGCCTATGTGCACTATCTGCTCGTGCGTCCAGAGTATCAGCATCTGGGTATCGGCAAACGGTTGGTGGAGATGATGAAGGAGCACTACGTGGATTATCTGCGAATCGTCATCGTGGCCTATAACGAGGAATTGGAGTTCTACCAGTCGTGCGGTTTCAAGAAAGCCGATGATGCGAGCCCGATGTTCATCACCAGCTTGTGGACGTGAGGGGGGAGCTTCGCCGAAGATACTCCGTCTCGGCAAAAAAAGAATGAATTCATTTTGTTCTGCTCTCATTTTTTATTACCTTTGCACCCGAATTAAGAAAATGGTCCCGTAGCTTAGCTGAATAGAGCGTCAGATTCCGGTTCTGAAGGTCTTGGGTTTGAATCCCAACGGGATCACATACAAATAAATGGACTCCAACGAGAACTTGTTTTCAGTTGGAGCCCATTTTGTTTGGATGTCAGATCAGCCCGTGGCAGGGGCTGGGATGGACGAAGTCAATTCCAACGGGATCAACCCAACCTCTCCCTCACATACTTCACACTCGCCACATACTCCTCATCGGTGGTGAGGTGCTCGATGATCAAGGGCATGTGGGGATTCTCGGCGGTGGCTAATTGGGCGTATAGCTCCAGGTTCAAGGTGCCCTCGCCACAGGCGCATTCCTGTAGCTGGAAGGTGTATTCGGGCTTCAACCGGATGTCCTTTAGGTGACAGCTCACGATGGTGCCATGCAGCTTCTCGAAACACTCCATGAGAAACTCATCATTGAAGAAATACCTGCGGGGCGTGGTAATCATGTTCACCACATCGAGGTGGGTGCCGAACATCTCACGATCCACATCTTCTATTAATCGCAGATACTCGTCAGGACTGCTGGGAATCATCCAGGGCATGGACTCGATACAGAACTTGGTATGGGTGGGCTGGGCAGTATCAATGATCTGCTGAATCATGCAGACCGCCATATCCCATAGCTCGCTACTGAAGTTCTCGCGATAACCACCATCCCAACGCGGACCGTAGGGTGTGCCCACCACATTCACACAACAGTCGGCTCCGATAGCATCGGCCATACGGAGCTGACGCACGGCATAGTCAATCCAATGCTTGCGCTCATCGGGGTCGGCAGCCAGTGTGTTGCGCCATACCCCCACCTCGGCAATGGTTAGTCCGACTTGATCGGCCGCCTTCTTATATGCCATGTAAACATCCTCCCCGTCGTCACAGCAAACGGGGAAGTTCACGGTGTCGAGTCCGAGAGCCTTATGTTTCGCCGCCCACTCCTCAGGGGAACGATGTTCCAACGATGATGAAATACCCAGATACATTAGAAGTTCCTCCTGTGAATAACCGTGGAATCCATCTTATCCAACGCAGGGATGCCTGTACGAGCCATGATACCAGCCAGTTCGGCGGTCATCTCGTTGATGCGAATCGACACGGCATCTTCTCCTTCCTTGAGCAGCGGCATCAGATGACGACCCACCGATACGGCCTTAGCACCGAGCGCCAGACACTTGTAAGCATCCATTCCGCTTTCGATGCCGCAATCCACAAACACCGGTATTTCTCCACCAGTTACAGAAAGAATATCCGGGAGCGCCATCAGCGGCGGTACGGCATATTGGATCATGCCATGATGGTGCGACACCACCATACCTGCACAGCCAGCCTTCATACACCTCTCGGCATCGTGCGGACTGAGTACACCCTTTGCGATGAATGGTACATCGGCAGCCTGCACAAAGTCGGTCAGCTCCTCAGTGGATTTCGCCTTCATGGGGAGTCCGAACACATTATCGTACCCGCCTTCGGAATTGAAGGCATGATCGATATCCATTCCCACAGCCATACAGCCCACCTTAACCGCATGGTCGATCTTGCGGAACACCTCGCGGTTATCAGCATGCGGCTTGATGATCTTGATGGTTCTGGCCCCTGTGGCCACGATGTCCTCCAGCTCTTGGTCGCTACCCATGCCCACCCAATGCACAGCACCACTCAGGGCAGCTGCACGGGCATAGATCACCATACCGTTGCGTGCGGAGTTATGCAGATGCGACAGGGCAGCGGTCATAATCGGTGTGCGGAATACTTCGCCGAACAGCGTCATCTCGGTTGACGGGAGCTCAGCATCCATGTAACGTGTCTCGATCAGCAGAGAGTCGAAATAGTCTCTCGTGATCTTGTCGGAATTTGATGTCAGTTGCATATCATTTATTTTTTTGTGACCGCAGCATTGATCTCGTCCATCTTCTCATCACTCAGTTCGTATTTGCCGATGACGTAGATGGCCAGGACGAACAGGGCAGCGGGAATCAAGGTGACGAGCCAGAGGATACCCTGCTCAGCCAGCGGCGCCTGTACGGTTTCACCCGCCTTGAAGTCAACCCAGGCAAGCACCAGTCCGGGGATGACACCACCCAGCGCCATTCCTGCCTTCATGAAGATGCAGATGAGCGCGTTCACGATGCCCGCCACACGCTTGCCCGAAGCATATTCGCTATAGGTAACTACCTCGGGAACCAGTGCCCACATATAACCCGTGGCCACTACAAAGCCTGTGCTCTTGACGAACTGTACCGCGAAGATCAGGGGGGAGTAGGTCTTCAGAGCGGGAATGGAGCCGCAGAGGTACATCAGTAGCATGGCTGCGATGGCTATTCCGAGGAATAGACGGAACATTCCATTCTTACCGATCTTCCGTTTGATGGCAGGAACCATAGGTAGGAAGATGAATGCGGGAATGGTACCGAGCCACATAAATACCGTGGTCATGAACGGCGTGGCATGCATGTTGAAAGTCATGAAATACGAGTCGGCCGCATTACTGATGCTCATGGTGGTGAAGGCGATGATGAAGAAGAGAGACAGGATTCTGAGCGGACGGTTCCTCACCAGCTCCATCCAGAGGTCGCTCACCTTGACACTGGCGGTCTCGCTCTTGTCCATCACGATGCGCTCCTTACTCTCAAAGAAGGTGACGAGCAGCAGAATCAAACCGGTCAGGGCGAAGATGCTCATGGTGAAGAACCATGCCTGTCCTGCCTCGGGGGTGTTATAGACCGCCTCCATCTGACCCGTCTGCGGGTTCAGCACCTTCGGTGCGAAGAGAACGATGACCAGCGGGAGCGTCTTGATGATCAGTCCTGCGAGATTAGCCATGATCATGCGCACACTGGTAAGGATGGTAATCTCATCGGTGTCGCGCGTAAGCGACGTACCCAATGCTCCATAAGGCACATTGATCAGTGTGAAGCACATACTCAGTCCTACATAAGTGATATACGCATAGAGCAGCGATCCGCTGAACCCGTTCCAGAAGCACAGCATGGCGAAGGCAGCCAGAGGGATTCCACCGAACAGCAGCCACGAGCGGTATTTGCCCCAGCGCGGGTGCGACTTATCCACCATCGCCCCCACCATCGGGTCCCATATCACGTCGATGATACGCACCACAAGGAACATCACGGCCACCACCGCCGAATCCAATCCAAAGACGTTGTTATAGTAGAACAGTAGCCAGATGCTGACTGTCTGATAGATCAGGTTCTGGGCCAGATCGCCCGAACAGAACCCGATGCGTTCCCTCCACGAGAGTTTGTAATATCCGTTAATAGCACTTTCCATGAGTCTCATAGCTTCTTAATTGACACCGCAAAGATAAGCATAAAATGATAAATTTTTACATATTTGCAAGAAAAACTGATGGATTCGTGTGCAAATCCATACTTTTTCGCACAAAAGACGACGATTATTCCATCTTTTTATTTATCTTTGCCGTCAAATTGGCAAAACCAACTGAGCAAAACAGTGTGACATCAATCATTAAAACTTAAAGATATGGCTTATCAAGAAACAACAACTCGGAGCTATGGCCAACGTGTGGGTAGCTCGTTCAAAGGAATCGGAGGTGGCTTCATCCTCTTCTGTATCGGTACCGCATTATTGTGGTGGAACGAAGGTAGGGCGGTGAAGACCGACAAGATGCTTAACGAAGCGGAGAAAGTGGCCGTGGAGATGGAGAGCGTGAACAAGATCAACCCGGAATACGACGGTGAGCTGATTCATGCCTCGGCAGTGGCTACCACGCAGGATTCACTGGTAGATAAGGAATACGGACTCGGTGAGCGTGCCATCGGATTGCAGCGTACCGTGGAGTACTACCAGTGGGTGGAGCATGCTTCGAGTGAGAGTCATGACAAGCTGGGCGGTAAGCAGGAAACCGTTACCACCTATACCTATACCTTGGAGTGGGTGAGCCGACCGGTGCAGTCGTCTACCTTCCACGATCCTGCTTACCAGCAGAAGAACTACGTGCTGACAACAGCCGAGAACAATACACTATGGGCCGAGAATGTAACCTTCGGCGCCTATAAGCTCAATGAGAGTCAGATACACAGCATCCGTTCCATGGAACCTGTGGTGGTGAATCTGGCCGACAACCAGCTGAAGGCATGGGACAAGGCCTGCAGGGACATCCACGTACGCTATAACGGACCGTTACCCGTAGCTGCCCAGCAGGTGGCACAGAACGTGGTGAACACCGTGGCTGCTGATTCCACCTTGGCTGAGATTCCCGATTCGGTAAAGACCATCGTGCCCGACAGCGTGCCGCAGGAGAACAAGAAAGACTACGACTTTGTGCATCAGGCAGGTAACGTACTGTATTTCGGACAGTCGCCTACCAGTCCGCAGGTGGGTGATGTACGTATCACCTTCGAGAAGGTGGTTCCCGCTATGATCACCATCATGGCCAAGGTAAGCGGCGATACGTTCAAGTCGTATAAGGCCAAGAACGGTAAGACCTTCTCGGTGGTGCGCATGGGTAAGCAGGACATGGACGAGATCTTCGAGAGCGAGCATTCGCAGAACCATCTCTTCCTTTGGGTTCTTCGTATCTTAGGCGTGATCCTCGTGATCACTGGTCTGAAGGGTATCTTCGATATTCTCTCAACCGTCCTCAAGGTGGTGCCCTTCGTGGCCAACATCGTGGGCTGGGGTGTTGGTGTGGTATGTACGGTGGTCGGCATTGTATGGTCGCTCATCATCATTGCCATTGCCTGGCTGTTCTACCGTCCGATTATCGGCATCATCCTCCTGGCCATCGCAGCCTTCCTCATCTGGGTATTCGCCTTCAAGGGTAAGGACAAACTGAAGGAGCTGGCTCGGAAGAGAGACTTGCAACCGGAAACACAGCAGGTATAGAATCAAATTTCGCATGTGTATGCGAAACTTTTAGAAGCAAGAGGTAAGAAGCAAGAGAATAGTGCTCTTGCTTCTTGCTTCTTGTCGTTTTGTCTATATTTTGTCTATTTTTGCTTGCAAAATGCGAGAAAAATATAAAAATTCTCTTGCATTTTAATATTTTCTTCTTACCTTTGCAGGCAGTTTTGACAAAAATACAGATAAAAGACGACAATGAGTAAGATTATGAAGCCCATCGACTATGAGTCTGTGCTTGATATGCGACAGACCGAGCAGGGCATTAAACTGATTAAGGAATTCTTCCAGCAGAACCTCAGTACGGAGCTTCGTCTGCGCCGTGTAACCGCACCGCTTTTCGTGCTCCAAGGACTGGGTATCAACGACGATCTGAACGGTGTGGAGCGTCCTGTTACCTTCCCCATCAAGGATCTGGGTGATGCCAAGGCAGAGGTGGTGCATTCGCTGGCGAAATGGAAGCGACTCACCTTGGCTGAGTATCATGTGGAGCCGGGGTATGGCGTCTATACCGACATGAATGCCATCCGTGCCGACGAGGAGCTGGATAACCTTCACTCATTGTATGTTGACCAATGGGACTGGGAGGCTGTGATTACGCGCGACCAGCGTAACCTCGACTTCCTGAAGAACATTGTACGTCGAATCTATGCCGCCATCCTCCGTACGGAGTTTCTGGTGTGCGAACGCTATTGTAAGCTGAATCCCTTCCTGCCGCAGGAGATCCATTTCATACACAGTGAGGACCTGCTGGCGATGTATCCCGATAAGAGCGTCAAGGAACGCGAAGACCTGATTGCGAAGAAGTACGGAGCGGTGTTCATCATCGGTATCGGCGGTAAGCTGGCCAACGGAGAACCCCACGACGGTCGTGCTCCCGACTATGACGACTGGACCACAGAGTGCGGTGATGGCAAGAAGGGCTTGAATGGTGATATCCTGATTTGGTATCCTGTGTTGGGTCGTGCTGTGGAACTGTCGTCCATGGGTATTCGTGTGGATCAGGAGAGTCTGGTCCGCCAGCTGGAGATTACAGGTAAGCAGGATCGTGCCCAGCTGTATTTCCATCAGAAACTTCTTAATGGCGAACTGCCCCTCAGCGTGGGCGGCGGTATCGGTCAGAGTCGTCTGTGTATGGTACTCCTCCAGAAAGCCCATCTCGGTGAGATCCAGGCCAGTATATGGCCGGATGAGATGCGCAAGGAATGTCATGAGTTAGGTATGACGCTGATTTAAGGTTGCTTATACCAGCTCCAGCTCCAGCTTTCCGAGCAAGTGTTCCAATGCGGGGTGTTTAACCCGCATCTCTTCCAGCATTTCGCGGTTATTCAGAATCTTCTTCACCTCATCGGGCTTGGCCAGACGGAGGTGAAGGGTTATATCGTTGTTATGGAGATTCGTGACGAGGGTGTTACGGATGCGTTTCTGGATGGTTTTCATCTGATCGAGCAGAATCTCGTTGTCGATCACCACCTCGATATGGGGAAATTCGGTAATGACCGGTGTCATGTTCTTCATGCGCGTAGCCATGGCCGTCATCTGCTGCGGCATACGGTTACACATGGCCGTCCATTGCATCAACAGCATATTCTCGTCGAACACCCGTTGTTCACCCGTCTGCGCCTCCTCTTCATTCTCTTTCTGGAAAGCAGGTTTCTCCCCGCTCTTACTCAAGTTGGCGAAGGTCATACCTATCGAGTCGATACGCACGCGTGGCTGGGGTTTGGGGGTTGCTGGTGCTGCAGGAGTAGTATCAGCAGGTTGAACGACGGGCGCTGTGGGCTCTTCGTTCTTTTTCTGGGAACGTTCGGTGCCACCCTGTGGAGCAACCTTGACTTGAACGTTCTTGACAAGTTTCTTGAACAGGGATTTTAATCGCTTAGGGCTGCGCCCCGCCGAAGGCGTATCATCCTCCTGCGTGATCTGCGCCACCTGAATCAGTGTCAGCTCCACCAGCAGTCGTTTATTACTGCTCTGGCGGTAGTTCACATCACAGTCGTTCATAATCTTCAGCGCCTTATACAGGAACGAAGGTGGGCATTTCTTAGCCTGCTCGCGGTATTGGTCGCGTTGGCGCTGACTCACCTCCAGCAACGGGATGGTCTGCTCATCTTTCGCCATCAGTACGTTACGCACATGCGCAGCCAGTCCGCTGATGAGATGACCGCCATCGAAGCCGTTGTTGATGACATTGTTCAGCAGGACCATGATATCCGCCACCTTGTTCTCCAACGCCAGGTTGATGATGTTGAAGTAGTTCTCCGTGTCGAGCACATTCAGGTCGTCTATCACCTTCTGGTACGTGATGTTCCCCTGACAGAAAGATGCCACCTGGTCGAATACCGACAGCGCGTCGCGCATACCACCATCAGCCTTCTCGGCAATGATGTTCAGCGCCTCCTCCTCGTAGGTGATTCCCTCTTTCTCGGCCACCATCTTGAGATGATTCACGATATTGGGAACGGTCATGCGCTCGAAGTCGTATATCTGGCACCTACTGATAATCGTGGGCAGGATCTTGTGCTTCTCGGTAGTGGCGAGGATGAAGATAACATGTGCTGGCGGCTCCTCCAAGGTCTTGAGGAAGGCATTGAAGGCAGCCGTGGAAAGCATGTGTACCTCGTCGATGATGAACACCTTGTACTTACCGATCTGCGGCGGGATGCGCGTCTGCTCCATCAACACCTTGATGTTCTCCACGGAGTTGTTCGAGGCAGCATCCAGCTCGAAGATGTTATACGACCGCTGTTCGTTGAAGGCCTTGCAACTCTCACAGTGGTTGCATGCTTCCCCCTCTTCGGTGGGCGTCTCACAGTTGATGGCCTTGGCGAAGATGCGTGCGCAGGTGGTTTTTCCCACGCCTCGCGGTCCGCAGAAAAGGTAGGCATGTGCCAGCTTTCCGCTCTTCACCGCATTCTTCAGCGTGGTGGTCAGTGCCTCCTGTCCCACCACCGAATCGAAGGTCATCGGCCGGTATTTGCGTGCTGATACAATATATTCTTCCATAATTATTGAAAAGTTTCGTGCAAAGATAGTAATTTTTCAATAAATATTGCTATCTTTGCGCTCAAATAATATAAATATGAGTAAATCAAATCCTGTCTATGCCTTTCTCAGTCACAACAAATATTGGATTGTGCTGATTGTCGGTGTCCTGATTGTGGGTGTGCTCGATGAGAACAGCTTTTATCAGCGTGTGAAGTACGACCTGCAGATTGAGGAGCTGAAGACGAAAATCGCGGAGTACAATGCGCAGTATGAGCGTGATGAGGCTCAGTTGCGCGAGTTGCGCCGCAATCCTAAGGCCATCACGAAGATTGCCCGCGAGCGCTATTTCATGAAGGCCGACGATGAGGATATCTTCGTACTGAGTGATGATTTACAACCGGTAAAGGAGGAAGGTGATGAGACAGCTGAATAGGTTCCAGAACATCTTGTTCCTGATAGGCGGTGCCATGATGGTCATCGGTGCCGGCTTCTATGTGTTCGGATTCAGTCATCCCGCCTCCTGGGTTTTCCTTGTAGGCGCCCTGCTGTTTTCTTCCATGCAGATACTCCAGGCATACAATGGCGACAGCTTCGTGATCCGTCGTCTGCGCCGCATCATGATCTTCGCCGATATCCTGTTCATCCTGGCAGGGTTGCTCATGGTGGAGAATGCCTACAATTTCCTGTTGCCGTTTTTCCAGAACCATATCACCAATGGTCTGAACGCATACATTATTTATATCATGGGAAAATGGGTGGTGCTGTTGCTGGTTGCTGCCATTCTTGAGGTATATACCACGCACCGAATTAGTCATGAATTGGAAAAAGAGGCAAAAAAACCCTAAAAGTATGCTCATTTGTTTTAAATAGCATGAAAATTTTTCCATACTTCAAGATTACATTGTACTTTTGCAGAGTCTTCGTGCCGGTAGACAAACCGACATAAGCTGTTATACGAGTTTTTTATGAATAAAATCATCTACGCACTACTGACATTGGCCGCGCTTACATCGTGTGCTAACAGTTACAATATCCAAGGCTCTTCCGACGTGCAGATGCTCGACGGACGAATGCTCTATCTGAAGGTTTTCAAGAACAGTGACCTGAAGAATGTGGATTCGTGCGATGTTGTTCATGGAAAATTCCAGTTCACCGGAACGGTTGACAGCACCAGAATGGCCACGCTGTTCATGGATGATGAGAGCATCATGCCCGTGGTGATTGAGCGTGGCGAGATCTTGATCAAGATCGACAACTCAGAGCAGAAAGTAAGCGGTACGCCGCTGAACGATAAGCTGACGGCTTTCCTCGAGGAATACAACCAGCTGCAGAGAAAGATGGAAGACTTAGGTCATAAGCAGAGTCAGGCCATCATGGACGGCGAGGACGAGAACGTAACCAATGCGCGTCTGAACGAGGAGGCTGCAAGGATTGCTGATGAGGAGGATAAGCTCGTTACCGGCTTCATCGAAGAGAACTTTGACAATGTGTTAGGACCGGGTGTGTTCTTCATGCTGACGGCAGCCGACCGTACTCCGCTGCTCTCCCCATGGGTGGAGGCGTTGATGAGTAAGGCCACTGATAACTTCAAGAACGATGCGTATGTGAAGACCTATTACGAGACAGCCAAGCAGAACGAGGCCATCATGAATGGTATGGCCGAACCGTCAGGCGCTCCGCAGACGGCTCCGCAAGCACCGCTGCCGCAGACTCCTACACCCAATCAGCTGGCACAGCCAACGGATTCAGCGCAATAAATACCGAATAGCATTGAAAACACTGATATCCCACGCAACCATCGTCAACGAAGGACGTTCCTTTCAAGGTTCTCTGATTATTGAGGACGATCGTATTGCGGACATCATTGAGAAACCATCAGCACCCCAGGGGCAGTTCGACCAGACGGTTGATGCCACGGGGTGTTTTGTTTTTCCGGGCGTCATCGACGACCATGTGCATTTCCGTGAGCCAGGACTCACGCAGAAGGCCGATATCGAGAGCGAGAGTAGGGCGGCAGCCTTCGGGGGCGTCACCTCCTATTTCGATATGCCCAATACCGTTCCTCAGACCACCTCTTTGGAAACACTCAACGAGAAGTTCCTGCTGGCACAGCGAAGCAGTCATGTAAACTACAGCTTCTTCTTCGGCGCCACCAATGGAAATGCTCATCTCTTCCCCCAGTTGGATATCCACCGCATCCCTGGCATCAAGTTGTTCATGGGTAGCAGCACAGGGAATATGCTGGTTGACAAGAAAGCGGCGCTGGAAGAGATCTTCCGTACCTCACCGCTGCCCATCATGGCACACTGCGAGGATACGAGTATCATCAACAGGAACATGACGGAAGCAAAGGCGCGCTATGGCGACGATCCTGCCGTGATTCATCATCCGGAAATACGTAGCGAGGAGGCTTGTTACGAGAGTTCGCGCCTGGCCGTGGAGCTGGCCAGGAAATACCATGCCCGTCTGCACATCGCCCATCTCACTACCGCCAAAGAACTTGAACTCCTAAAGAAAGTTCAAAGTGCAGAGTTCATAGTTCATAGTTATGTTACCGCGGAGGCGACGGTGAGTCATCTGTATTTCTGCGACGAGGATTATGGAACGTTGGGTGCATTGATCAAGTGCAACCCGGCCATTAAGACCAAAGTCGACCGTGCCGCCTTGCGACAGGCATTGACTGACGGTCGTATAGCCGTTATCGGCACCGATCATGCGCCGCATCAGTTAAGCGACAAGCAGGGTGGGGCAGCCAAGGCCACATCGGGCATGCCGATGATTCAGTTCTCGCTGGTCACCATGTTGGAACTGGTGGACGCAGGTGTCCTGTCTGTTGAACGATTGGTGGAGCTGATGTGCCATCATCCTGCGCAGTTGTTTGATGTCCGCGAACGCGGGTTCATCAGGAAAGGATATAAGGCCGACATCGTTATTGTCAGTCCTCATGCTCCCTGGACCGTCACGAAGGATATTATCCAGAGCAAGTGCCAATGGAGTCCGATGCTCGGGCACACCTACCGCTGGCAGGTGCAGCATACCTTCTGTAACGGTCATCACCTGTACAACCAAGGAGTCTTTGATGCCCATTATCACGGCGAGGAACTGTCATTCAGATGATACAACAAATCACATACGATATCAGTACGTTGGTTCCCTATGTGAACTGGATCTACTTCTACTATGCCTGGGGCGTAGGGAATCAGGGGAGCGTGGAGCGCGAGAAGCTGCGCCAGGAGGCCGACCAGCGTCTGTCGTACCTCGACGGTAAGTATCACACCCATGCTGTCTTCGGTCTCTTCGAGGCGAACAGCGATGGCGATGATGTGGTGGTATGGCGTGAAGGAAAAGATCATCACGATGCTTCCATGCGTATTCCCTTCCTGCGCCAGCAGCACCCTGTAGGGAGCGAAGAACTGAATCTGTGCCTGTCGGATTTCATCCGTCCGTTATCATCAGGACAAAAAGATACCATCGGCGTCTTTGCCACCACCGTTGATCATGCCTTGGAGACCGATACCGAAGACGATCCCTTCTCGAGGATGATGGCCCAGACATTGGCCGACCGACTCGCTGAGGCTACGGCCGAGCGTATGCACGAAGAGGTGCGCAAGCACTACTGGGGTTATGCGCCCGATGAGCACCTTTCCATGCAGCAGCTGCATGTGGAGGCCTTCCAGGGCATCCGTCCTGCCATCGGCTATCCCTCACTTCCCGACACCAGTATCAACTTCATTATATCCGACCTGATTGGCATGAAGGACATCGGTATTCGTCTCACCGAGAGTGGGATGATGATGCCCCATGCATCGGTCAGCGGCTTCATGATAGCCCATCCCCAGGCGCGTTACTTCAACTTAGGTAAGATAGGGGAGGATCAGTTGCACGACTATTCCCTGCGGCGCGGCATTCCCGTAGAGCTGGCCCGTCGTTTCCTTGCCTCCCACCTGTAATTTCCAATTTTCAACTTTCAATTTTCAATTCGCATATGATCGCCCGAATCCTCATCCCCCTGATCCTTCTCATCACCCTCCCCGTGATTTACATTCACCGTCATTACCTGAATCGGCGCAAGCATCATCAGGTATTGTGGAAAACCCTGATATGGATACCCGCCGCCCTCATGGCGGTCTATACCTTGGGCCTGTCGGCAGGTGATGATTTTGCCCCAGTGGATATGAATATCCTGTACTTCTATCTGTTCCTGTTGGGTGTTATTGTCGCCCCCCTGGTCGTGTTCGCCATATGCAGTGTCGTCGGACTCCTGTTCTGTAAGCTGTTGCACAAACGACAGAACTGGGGAAACCTCGTGGGTTTCTGCTTGGCGCTCGTCACGCTGTTCATTGCTGTCTATGGCTTCACCATTGGCTATAACAAGACCGAGGTGAACGAGCAGGAGTTCGTATGTAAGGATCTGCCCGCATCGTTCGACGGCTACCGCATCGTACTCTTCAGCGATCTCCATGTAGGCTCTTACCTTGGAGGACGTGAGAAGGTACTGGAGAAGAACATCCGGATGATTAACGAGCAGCAGGGCGATATGGTTGTCTTTGTGGGCGATCTTCAGAACCTGCAGCCCTCAGAACTTGATCCGGTACAGTCGTTGCTCTCCACCATCAAGGCCAAGGACGGGGTGTATTCCGTCATGGGCAACCACGACTACCCCAATTACATCAAGGCCGACTTTGCCACAGAGGCGTTGAACGAGAATCTGATCAAGAGTAAGCAACGCAGTATGGGATGGGATGTGCTGCTGAACGAGAATAGGGTGGTGCGTAGAGGAGCCGACTCCATCGTGGTGATGGGTATAGATGATAACACATTGGGCTTTACAGGCAAATATACAAGGCGCAGCGATTTGCCCAAAGCACAGCAAGGGGTGAAAGACAATGCCTTTGCGGTGGCGCTGCTGCATAACCCAGAACTCTGGGCTACCGAGCTCGTACCCGATCTGAAGGCGCAGCTCACCCTCTGCGGTCATACCCATGGCGGTCAGTTCAAGCTCTTCGGGTGGACACCTGTCTCACTGAAAACCGACTATGTGGCCGGTTGGTATGAGAAGAGCGGACGTTCGATGTTCGTCTCCTCCGGTCTGGGCGCCCTCATTCCCTTCCGATTCGGTATGTCGGGAGAGATTGTGGTACTGACGTTAAGAAAGGGGAAATAAACGATCTTATTGATCAGGGTTCTCCACGTATCCTTGATACTCAGGAACCAGTCCCGACATCACCTTCTCGTAACTCTCGTCCATCATGCGCTTGATGTTCTCCGGTCCTTTACTCTCAGGATAGATAGGTGCATGAATGGTCAGCGTGAGCGGATGCCAGGAGATGAAACGGTAGTCACGCATCCTCGGCATCACATCAAAGCAGCCGTTGATGGTCATGGGAACCACTGGCAGCTGCAAATCATCAGCCAGCATAAAGGCACCACGACGGAACACACCCATATGACCGGTAAACGTGCGGGCTCCTTCAGGGAATACCGAAAGCGACATTCCCCCTTGTAATATCTTCCGCGCTTCATCGTAGGTCTTCTTGATCTTACTCGGTCCTCTCTTGTCCACGAAGATCTGATGCGAGCGGGCGCAGGCAAAACCAATAAACGGCATCTTCCGCAGCTGGTGCTTCATCATCCACTTGAACTGTCGTCCCAGATGACCGAATATCAGGAAGATGTCGAACATACTTTGGTGGTTACTCACAAAGACATACGATTCCCCCTCTTTCAGGTTCTCCCTACCTTCCACCTTCACCGGCAGCAGGAACAGCTTCAGCGATAGCCATCCCCACGCCTTACCGGGGTAGTAGCCAAACCAATGACCGCCTCCCAAGCTGCAGCCCACCACCACAGTGAGCGATATAATAATGGTCCACACGATAAACAGTGGAACGGCAATAAACAACTGGTAAAGGCGATATAAGTATTTCATAACAGTGTTCATAGTTCAAAGTTCATAGTTCATAATCATCGTAAGCGAAGTGGCAGAGCCGAGCGTAATTTTCAATTTTCAATTCTCAATTTTCAATTATCTGGCAAGGCCGGATACTTCCTCGTCCATCCGTCCCACCTTAGGCGCATCACGCCGAAGAAGGCCTCGCCGAAGATGCCGCCCGACATCTTGGACACCCCTTCGCGACGGTTCACGAAGATAACCGGCACCTCCTTGATCTTGAAGCCGATCTTGTAGGCCGTGTACTTCATCTCGATCTGGAAGCCGTAACCCTTGAAACGTATCTTGTCGAGCTCGATAGTCTCCAGTACGCGCCGTTTGTAGCATTTGAATCCCGCGGTGGTATCATGAACCTTGAATCCGGTCACGAACCTGACATATTTCGAGGCGAAGTAGCTCATCAGCACCCTGCCGATGGGCCAGTTCACCACGTTCACACCACTCACATAGCGTGAGCCGATGGCCAGGTCGTTCCCCTCATCTGCGCAGGCAGCATACAGTCGGGGCAGGTCGTTCGGGTCATGACTGAAGTCGGCATCCATCTCGAAGATATAGTCGTAGGTATGTTCCAACGCCCATTTGAAGCCCATGATATACGCAGTACCCAGCCCCTGCTTCCCGCTGCGTTCCAAGAGGAACAAACGGTCGGCAAACTCCTCTGCCATCAGTCGTTTCACGATAGCTGCCGTACCGTCGGGCGAACCATCGTCAATAACCAGTATATGGAAACACTTCTCCAGACCGAATACGGCCCGGATAATCTTCTCGATGTTCTCCTTCTCGTTATACGTCGGAATGATGACAATACTGTCGCTTGCGTTCATGACTACCTCTGATGAATGATAGTGCAAAGATAATGGTTTCTTTTGAAGTCACCAAATGTTTCCGCAGTTTTGTTCGCACTTAATGAGCTCCCTGTTCATCATGCTTGGGAACCCGCGCTATACAGTCGTGCGGCAAGGGCCCCGCTGATGTTATGCCACACGCTGAAGATGGCACCGGGAATGGTGGCAAGGGGGTAAGCGGCGAAGTGGAGTACCGCCAGACTGGAGGCCAGTCCTGAGTTCTGCATGCCCACCTCGATGCTCAGGGCGATGCGTTTCTCGCGTTTCAGACTCAGTAACCGTCCGATGCTGTAGCCAATGGCCAGTCCGCTGAGGTTATGGAGCATCACCACCAGGATCACAATCATTCCGCCCGCCATGAGCTTGTCGGCCGTATGCGAAACAACGATACCCACCACCATGGTAATCATCAGTGTGGAGAAGGCAGGCAGATAAGGCACCACCTTTCGGGTAGTCTGCGGAAGGTAGCGCTGACAAAGCAGTCCGCCGATAATCGGTGCGATCACCACATAGAGAATGCTCAGCAGCATCCCCACGGTATCCACCTCCACCATCGTTCCTGCCAACAGCCATACCAACAGGGGTGTCAGCAGCGGCGCGAGAATCGTACTGGTGGCTGTCATACCCACGCTCAGGGCCAGGTCGCCGCGGGCCAGGAAGGTAATCACGTTAGAGGCCGTACCGCCAGGGCAGCATCCCACGAGAATCACACCTAATGCCAACTCCTTGGGAAGATTAAACGCCCATGCCAGCATCCAGGCCATGAGGGGCATCACCGTGAACTGAGCCAGACAGCCTATCAACACGTCTTTCGGTCGGCTGAACACGACGCGGAAATCCTTTGCCGACAGCGTCAGACCCATACCAAACATAATCAGTCCGAGGAGTGGATTGATCACCCACGTAGGAATGGCCCCTATCGGGGCAGGCACCAGGAACGAGAATACCGCCATCAGCAGCACCAGCACGCCCATCCAACGGGAAATAAAATCACATATCGCTTTCATCTATTAATCACGACTTTGAACGTTGTTCGAGCTCGTTCACGCTCGGAAGTGCAAGCAAACTTGCACTTCACTCACTTAATCACGACCTTGGTACCATTAACGATGTAGATACCGCTGGGCAGCTGCGGTTGCCCAGTGCCCTGCCAGACGAGCTGACCGGTGGTGGTATAGACTCGTGTCGGCGCATCCGTCTCAAACGCATCGGGCTCTTCAATGCTAGTAGCCACTGTATTGACGTTCTTGGCATTGATAACTACTTCATTTCGTGTCACTGGCAGATTGGTAGCCTTGTAGCAGATGCAATTCTTACTTGCGTAGTAATACATGTCAGCGGGAAGTGCGACACCATCCAGTTGGGGAGCTGTGTTGCAGGCCAATGACTTCCCGCTTTCACTGGAAGCATTTGCTCTCAGTTCTGTCCCCGAAGTCATGACAAGTTTATTGGCACTGACGCCTAAGAGTTTTCCTGACCCCATGAAACTGGCACTTCCTGTAATCTTAAATGTACCTCCTACCTGTATGCCATTATCATCACCTGTGTCAACATTTATCGATCCCGTTCCGGTCACCGTCAGATTCTTTGTGGTGAAAAGGCTTTTACCAGTAGCCCTCATAAAACTGGTACCAGTCAAGTTCAAGATCAACTCATCAAGCGAGGTACTAATGAAATAATCATCCAGAGTTCCTCCAGGTAATATCTTTAGATTGTTTATCAGCAACTTGTTAGGTGGAGAGAACGTGATGCTGCCTTCGGCAGAATTGCTATTCAATATCGATTTGATACGATCACAGTTCAATTCCGTAATCTGTGTTCCGTTCATCCAAAGTGGATATCTGATTAATTGTCTGGCTTTTACGGTAGTGGCTACTATAGGTATAGGTTGACCTGTGGAAAAATCATACGAATAAATGCTGTTATTGAGCTTGACTCCATCGGTTGGAGTGGTGATGTAACAGTTGCCGTTAGGGTCGAAACCATTGTTTTGTACATAGATAGCCTCTTTGCCTCCCGAAATGTCGAGTGTGCTGTTGCTTACATAAATCTTACTGTTGCCTTGTCCCTCTAGTCCATCGCCGCCGCCTCTGGCATTCAGTGTTATATTGTCAATGATCATATCGGAATTATCAACGTAGATAGCGTCACCATTTTCACTAGAGACACTCAAAGATCCACCACCATAAATGGAACATTTGGCATACGACTCAATTCCATTTAATCCATTATCAATGCTATATCCAATGTAGTGGGTACCTCCAGAGGTGTTGATAAGCAAACCGTCTATCTCGTTATGTATCGGGGGGAACTTAAAATATCTCGAAAGCAACCGGATGGTATTTACCATCGTCAGTGTTTTTGACGATGGTGTATAATAAAGATACGTTACGTCATTCATGACGCTATTGACTTCCAACTGCCAGATACTATTGTAGTTCAAACTGTTCAATTGTACGCCACAGATCCATAAACCGTAGGCAGTGCCTGGTTTGATGGTGAGGTTTCCTTTGAGCGGAGTACCATTTGTGTTGTAAAGAAGGGCGGGTTCAGAGGGAGAATATTCAGGCAAACAAGAGCCATCTTTTTTAACAAGAACCGCTTTCAACGGACTGGCTATGACGCTGTTGTTTAATACCACAGGTACATCAGATACTACATTATCGCTAGAGCCATTAACCGTCAGCGTGGAGTTGTCTATTGTTAATTGTGCCGGATTATTATTCCTCTTTGAAATGGTTGCATTGCCAGAAAACGTGTTTTTAAAGCTCACGTCAGCACCTTCTTCTATGGTCAGTTTACCAGCCAATAATAAATTAGTATTGAATGACCATGTTCCGCGGGCCATAACGATGTTCGGTAAGCTGCCATCTGACTTGTTTTGTATTAACAGGGAATACAAAGAACCTGTAACGGTTACCTTTCCATTGCTATTAATCGCCATGCGCGTGTTGCCTTCCAATAAAATTCCACATTCAGCCTCAATGGTATTCTCGCCGTTGAAAAGTATGGTCAGACCATCCACGGTACTAGAGATTCCTGTAGAGTTTGTGTTTTTGATTTTCGCATCATTGAGCACCAGTTTCTTTGCTGTGTAATAGTAACTGTAAGTTCCTCCATCCAAGCCGCTTCGAGCGTCAATCGTGTTTTTGTTTAGGTTGACCGTCACACCGCCAACCTTCAGTAATTGTGCCTGCGCCGACAAACCGATAGTCATCAGCATCAGAATGAATAATACTCTCTTCATAGTCTTTATGTTATTAGTTATTTTTCCCTTACCCGCTGCAAATATAATAAATATACGTGAAACGACCAAGAGAACAGCAACAAATCTATCTAAGGGCCGGAGTGTTGGAAGGACGTCATTAAGTGGAGAAATGCAAAAGTGATTTGGAAGTTTCAAAATAAAAGCATATCTTTGCATCGGTTTTAATACTTCTAGTTACTAACTAATCTATAAATGACAAAATGAAAGAAAACAAAAAGGATTACTCAAGACCTATGATAAAGGTACTTGAGTTTGACATGCAGTTCCAGTTGTTGACTGATTCAGGGACTGCTGACCCTTTAATCCCTGAAGATATTTAGGGCTAACAGTTAAGCACTTGGGACTTTCTGAATTGAAGCTTAAAAGCCTCTTGTAACCAAAGAAATAGCCGGAAGTAAATTCTCCGGCTATTTCTTAGTACCCCTCCTCTTGGGAGGGGCTAGGGGTAGGCTTCCCTTATGGAGGGGCTAGGGGTGGCTTCTCTTTTTCCCGTTTTGAATATACACTCCCTTCTTCGCCGGCATTCCATTGAGCTTCCTACCATCAATCGTGTACCACTCATTACTTTGAACCTGTGACTTATCACTTGTCACTTATCCGTGTTCGCTTTAGTCCTGAAAGAAATTAGAATAATTAGAATAATTATCCCAGAAATACCATTCTTTCCCGTTTTACATTAAAGATTAAACATTAAACGTTGTACATTAAAGATTCGTAGTCATTATATGATTAATTATATGACTAATTACATGGTAATTACATGTAAACAAAAAAACGGGAATTTGCTGGTATTGAAAACATATAATTACCAC